>Ga0136633_1001934_pt1 | contig 14739 bp, 9 predicted proteins | sample AntDrymeUQ832206_2_FD_105494 | JGI IMG/M metagenome (GOLD analysis project Ga0136633, IMG submission 105494) | Polar desert sand microbial communities from Dry Valleys, Antarctica - metaG UQ83 (22.06) | ecosystem: Environmental > Terrestrial > Soil > Desert | place: Antarctica: Dry Valley... | reverse complement strand
CGTTGCCCGTTCGAACCGCCATTTTGTGCGGCGCTGTTCCCTTATCAGCCCCTCAACAGCTTCGGGGCCGTCACTTTCCCGAGGAGGAGCGCCGGATGCTCTTCACCCAGCTCGATTTCGTCACCACCAGGTCGCGGCTCCGAGATGGATTTCACCTGGAAGCGTGGGAAGGAATCCGGCCCGGAAGACCTGGTCAGAAAAGGGATGAAGCGGCTGAGGTGGTTTGGGGGAGTCAGGTATGAATGCAACTGCTTTCACCCTACCTGAGTACGACGCCGAGACGAACTATCTCACCCGCACTCCGAAAAGCCGCAGACGTGACACTTGGCGCAGCCCTCGGCGAACTCGAGCGAAGAGCCGCAGTCGGGACAGGTCCCGATGAAAGACTCGCTGCGGTTGAGCGCGTCGAAACCGAACTGCGCCTGGCCACCCTCGGAGCTGCTCACCGGAGCAGCGGGGGTCTTCTGGTCAAGTGGCTCCGTCGTCAGAGGCGCTGCGCCTGACGCGCTCAGCAGGTCCTGCTGAACTCCCTGCTTCTCGCGCATCCATTTCTCGAGAGCGATACCGATCGCATCGGGAACGGACAGCACCTTGTTCGGTCCGAGACCGATGGCCTTGTCCGATGCGATGCCCCGCAGCTGACGGTGCACCTCGCGGATGGGAATGCCCGAGCGGAGCGCGAGCGATATCAGCCGGCCCATTGCCTCCGCGTCCGCCATCGCCGCTCCGCCGGCCTTGCCGAGGTTGATGAATACCTCGAAGGGCTGGCCCCTGTCGTCCTCGGTGATGTTGAGGAACATCGTGCCGAGCGGCGTCTCGATGCGAGTGGTGATGCCGCGCAGAGTGTCGGGGCGGGCACGCTTCGCGCGCCGCTGCAGGTTTTCCGCTTCCGCGTCGAACAACGCCCGCTTGAGACGCGCGATCTCCGCGTTCTGCTCGGCGAGCGTGCCGTGAAGGTCTCCCAGCGCCCGGCGTGACTCGCCCTTCCCCTCGCGCTCCGCTTTTGCCTGCTCGGTGGCACCGGTGGAAAGAACCTGGTTGTCGCGCGATCCATCCCGATAGACGGTGACGCCCTTGCACTTGAGCTCATACGCGAGCTCGTAAATCGCCCTCACGTCCTCGGGTGTCGCCGCGTGCGGGAAGTTGGTGGTCTTGGAGATCGCCGAATCGCAATTCTCCTGGAAAGCCGCCTGCATCCGCACGTGCCACGCGGGCGAAATGTCGTGCGCGGTGACGAACACGCGACGCCAGCGCTCGGGGACTTCCTCGAAGTGGATGTGGCCTTCCCTGGCTATCCGCTCCATCAGGTCATCGGAGTACCACCGTTCCTTCTTCGCGATGGAAACGAAATCCTCGTTCACGTCCGGCATCATCACGCCGGCCTGATTGCGCATGAACGCGACGGCGAACAAAGGCTCGATCCCGGAAGAGCAGCCGGCGATGATGGAAATCGTCCCGGTGGGCGCGATGGTGTTCACGTTGCAATTGCGCAGCAGCTTCATCGGCCGGATGCGCTTGCCCCTGGCGTCCCGGGCGCAAGTCTCGTCCGGACCCCATACGGACCTCGCCCATTCCGGAAACGGGCCGCGCTCGCTGGCCAGCCGCTCGCTCTCCCGCTTCGACTCGACGTCCACGAACTTCTGGAGCTGCCGCCCGAACTCCACGCCCTCATCGCTGTCGTACGGAATTCCGAGTCTCACCAGCGCATCCGCGAAGCCCATGATGCCGAACCCGATGCGGCGAATCCGCTTCGAGAGCGCGTCAATTTCCGGCAGCGGATACTTGTTGACGTCGATGATGTTGTCGAGAAAGTGCGTCGAGAGATGGATGTCGCGCTTGAGCGCATCCCAGTCGATCGCGCCTTCCTTCACATAGTGGCCGACGTTGATCGAGCCCAGATTGCAGACGTCGTACGGGAGCAGCGGCTGCTCGCCGCACGGATTGGTCGCTTCGTACTGGCCGACGTGCGGAACCGGGTTGTGCCGGTTCGCTTCGTCGATGAAGAAGCAGCCCGGCTCCCCGGTGCGCCAGGCGCCATCGATCATCTTCTCCCAGACAGAGCGGGCATCGAGCTCCCCGGTCACTTTGCCCGATCCGGGATCCACCAGATCGTAGGTCGTACCCTCCGCGACAGCGGTCATGAACTTGTCGGTGACCGCGACCGAGATGTTGAAGTTCGTGATCTGGGTGAGGTCTTCCTTGCAGGTTATGAAATCCAGGATGTCGGGATGGTCGACCCGCAGGATGCCCATGTTGGCGCCGCGGCGCGTGCCGCCCTGCTTGACCGCGTCGGTAGACGCGTCGTAGAGCTTCATGAACGACACCGGCCCCGAAGCCACGCCGGTGGTCGAGCGCACCATCGAGCCCTTGCCGCGCAGCTTCGAGAAGCCGAATCCGGTGCCGCCGCCTGACTGGTGAATCAGAGCCATCGCTCTGAGCGTGTCGTAGATCCCGTCTCGTCCGTTGGAGAGCGCATCCTCGACCGGGAGGACAAAGCACGCCGACAGCTGCCCGAGCGGACGCCCGGCGTTCATCAGGGTCGGCGAGTTCGGCTCGAACCGGCGCTCCGTCATGAGGCGATAGAAATCCTCCGCCATCGCCGTTACCGCGCGATCGCTCGCGCCATAACGACGGTCCCCTTCCGCAACGGTTGATGCCACCCGCCAGAACATGTGCTCGGGCTGCTCAATGGGCGCCGAGCCCGCATTCTTGATCAGGTACCGTTTCTTGATGACGGTTCTCGCATTGTCATTGAGATGAGCGGCGCCTGGCGGTGGGGCGGAAGGAATGGGCATCAGTTACAACTCTCCACGTGAAAAAATGGCTGTCAAGAACAATAAATCGGTCAGCGGGGATTAAGGGGATCCAACGCGGGGACGGATACTACCGGGATTCGTGAGTCCACGCCAGCCACAAGTTATCTACATACGCGACAACGAGTTACGGAATCCACATCACGAATCGCGGTCCAACCCCCGATTTCCCACGTTTCATCCTCGCGATCCTCTCCACGCCGAAAGCGGCCGAGCTCTCGACCCTGAGTCGCGGGTCAACAGTACTCTAACTACCCCGCACCACTGGCTTTAGGCCATTCCGGAAAGTGGGAGTCAAGTGACGGGACGCGCCTGGCCGCTGAGGGAAAGCTGAACGGAGAGTCCGGAGGCTTGCCTGGATACACGATGCCGGTCGGGACTAGAACCCGGCTCCGAAGGTCGCGTAGAACCGGGCAGCGCCGGCGTCGAATCTCTCGCGGGCCACGAGGGGAAATGCCACCCCAAGCCGCACTCGCGCCTGGAGGTCGAGCTGCACCCCCGTGTCGATGTTCAGCTCCCCGCCGACCGAGCGCATGACCGGTGTCCCGACATCGGTGCTCCGGCAAACGCCCTGGCCAATCGAGGCAGACGGCGGACAGTACGCCCTGCCCATTTCGCCGAACAATGCGACCGACGTCTTGTCGATGAAGATCGGTATGTAGCGAAAGCCTTTCGATGGCGCGAAGATCGGCGCCCGGTATTCGACGGATGCGGTATACGCGCGGATGCCCCCCTCTGCTCCCGGCGGATATCCGCGCACACCGAACGTTCGTCTCTGCTCGCCCAGCGAATAGCCCGGAAAGATCTCCAGCGTCGTGCCGCTTACTCCGCCGACCGAGAATCTGCTGGGGCTGCGGTCATCGGTGATTCCGGCTGCCGCGCGAAAAGCGAGCACATGGTGCGCAAAACCGGGAAGATCGAGCGACTTGTACGCCGTGGTTACGCCGATCACGCTCCGCGTGGCCGCGCCGCTGGAACCACTCTGCCAGCGTTGTCTTCCGCTCAGGCTCAGGGTCAGCCCATCCTCGGCCGAGATACTGAGATCAGGGCGGCGCGCGTTCGACCATCCGGCCGATGCGACCAGCGCAGGATACGTTGGCGAGGAGCTGTAGAAGCTGGAGAGCAGCGGCAGCAGTGTGGGCGGATCCGTTGCGTACTCTCGCGTTTCGACTTCAGCGCCGACCGACCCCACCGCAAATGTTCGGACGCGTGGCCGCACCACCGTGGCGCGCAACGAGGCCAGCCTCGTGCGCTCGACGAAGGTTCCGACGCGGGAGAACTCCCCGCCGCTCCCGCTGAACACGCCCTCGTGACTGGAATTCCGGGTTGCGTGGAAATCGAGCAGCGGCAAGCCGAGCCCCGCGTATCGGTACCAGAGCCACGCCGACAATTCGCGAAAGCGCGTGTTGTAAAGCGCGTCGACGGTGTAGTCGTGGCGCCCGATAATGTCCGTGCCGCTCGTCAGCGCTCCGATCTGGAGTCCGTCCTCGTCGGTGCTCTCGATTATCGGCATCCAGTAACGTGGAAGAAGAGAGCGCCAGGGTGAGTATTTGGTCGAAGGCGAGGTATCACGGGCGCCCGGCGGCGAGAGCTCGGGCTCGCTCGGAATGCACGTCGGGCAAACACCCCGCGGACTTACACGCGCGCTGTCGGCGGGCTCATACCGCGGCTGATCCACGAGTGAGGTGGATACGATGTGGTAACCATCCGCCTCGAAGAGCACAGCGGCGAGGCGCTTGCCGTCGGGCGATGTCTCGGGGGAGAAAACCCCCGTCGCTGCTCTCGTCGCGCGTGCAATCGTAACGGGAGTGCCGCTGAGATCCGCGACATGGATCTGGGGAGAGCCACTTCTGTCGGATGAGAACCAGATGCGCCGGCCATCGGGCGACCAGCTCGGAGCAGAGTTGATGGCGCGTGTCTCGCCGAACGCCTGCATCACGCGGCCCTCGGCATCGAGCACCACGATCTCCGATCTGCCGCGATTCTGCCTGACGGCGACGATGCGGTTTCCATCCGGCGCCCAGCGAGGGTCGGCCCAATTGATATCGAGGGTGGCGGCAGTGAGTGGAGTGATGGTTCGCCCGTCGCGCGAAACTCTGACCAGATGGGTGGAGCCCGGTACGGCCTGAACCGCCACGATCTCACCGTCGGCGCGTACATCCGGGAACGACAGCCGCGCTCCTCGCGTCAGGCGTCGCTGCTTCCCATCCCTCTCGACGTACAGGTCAGTCCGCACCCGATACGGGTCCAGGTAATCCTGCTGGGAGAACAGAATTCCTCCGTCGGGAAGACGGACGTTGGGGCTGACCCCGTTGCGCCTGCCCAGTCTTTTCTCCCGCCCTCCCAGCGTAATTTCGTACGCCCCGGGAACATCGTCGCCTTTGTCCGCCGCGTAGACGAGCGTCGTATCTCCGATCCAGCGTGGAAAGAGCGCGACCCGCCCGGTCGTGGTCAGCTCACGCCAGGAGGGGAGGATCTCCGTTCCCGGGCTGCTCACCCGCGCCAGCGAATCGCGCCACTGCCGCCACGCGGTCTGGAACGACATTCCAAACGCGCCCCGGGATGTGGGAGTCAACAAAAACGGGAAGAGCGTCCGACTGCTTCGCTCCACGAAATCGCTCACCGTTCCCGGGCCGCGGGTGCGCGACAGATAATCGAACAGCAGCGAGCCGTACACATACACGACTGCGCCGCCGGGAAAGCGCGAGGTTCCCGGCGACAGCTCCTGGAGCGTCGGGAGTCTGTTCCCGAGAGCGGCCGCGCGCGCAATCATCGAATGCTCCGAGCTCTCCAGCCGGCCCATCCCGGTAAGGCGTGACTCGAAATAAACCGCGAGACCCTCGATCACCCATGCCGGCGCATACGCATTGGGAAAAAGCAGGGGGTTGCGTCCGAAAACGACCTGGCCGACGCCCCAGATTCCACGTGCGCGATCGAGATGGAAGATGTGCGCGAGCTCGTGGGTGAGGACGAGCGCATTCCAGTCGTCATAGTGCCTCAGCCCCGATGCGTCAGTCGGCGGGTGCGCAAATACGACGATCCGATTCGAGGGAAACGGCGTCGCATAGCCGTTCACGTAATCCACGTTGTCGGATACGACAAGGTCTACCGTCCCCCGCGGCGGCTTGAGCTCCGCTGAGAGCCGCGCATAGGCGCGCTCGGCGTTCACCGCCGCGCGTCTCGCCTGCTCCTCGAGCGGAGGTGTGAAGTGCACCCTGAAATGCGGCGTCCGGATCGTGCGCCAGTCGTCGTCGGGAACCAGCTGCGCGGGCGCGGCGGATGCGAAGAGCAGCAACACCGACGCGCCGAGCGCAACCGGTCTCACGGCGTGGCCGCCAGCGACGCAAAGTACGTTTCGAGGCCCTGTACGATTGCGCGTGCGTACGACTCCTGGTACTCCGGAGTCCGCATCGCCGCTTCCTGATCGGGCATTATCACGAACGCGCCTTCGGTGAGGATCGCCGGCATCCAGGTTCCCCGCGCGACGGCGAGATTCTGAAACTTCGTCCCATTGTCGCGGAGTCCCATCTCCGCAAGCATCGCCGCCTGCGTCGCGGCTCCCAGCGGAATGGAGTGCGGCCAGAAATAGAGCGTGAGAGTGCCGCTGTTCACGAAGGGATTCACCCCATCGGGGAACGCATTCAGGTGGATTGAAACGAACGCGTGGGCATTCGCCCGTCGCGCGATGATGGGGCGCAGCCCGAGGTCGACGGGCTCAGGGGTGGCTCGAGTCATGACCACATTCACCGCACGCTGCCGCAGCAGCTCGGCCACCTTGAGTCCTACAGCGAGTACTGCATCGCCCTCGTACAGCCTTGTCGGGCCTGTCGCACCCGCCGGCGGATGGCCCGGATCGACCGCAATCGTCAGCCCCTGAAGTGGTGTCGCGCGGTTGGGAATTGCGGGCGGGCGGCGCAGGCGGAAGCGAAGAGCTCCGTCCTCCCAGAGCGCGAGGTAGCCGTAAGGAGCCCGTTTGAGGTTGATCGTGTACCTCACCCGCGTGGGCTCGGGCGTGGACGACGATATGCTCTCGAGATAGCCGTCGGCGATCTCCGGCATCAGCGACACCACGGGAACCTGCGTCACGCCGTACACGAGCAGCGATATCGTGCGGTCCGTCTCCTCGACCAGATACGGAGGGACGGAGCCGGTTGGAATCACGATGTCGATCCATCCGGGTGACGGCTCGAGACGAACCGCTCCCACCTTCCGGACCGGTGCTACGGAATCCATGTACTCCGGGAGCTCGCTCTTGAGAACCCAGGCTTCCTGCGCCGAATCGAGCTCGATACGGGCGAAATCATCACCGCTGACTTTCTGATATCCGGTGACTCGTACTACCGTTCCGGGGAGAAGGAACCACTTGTACGCCTGGCCATTCCCCGGGGCCGGCCGCGCGATGGAGACTCGATCGGTGTCACTGACCGCGGCAGCCCGGGTCCCGACGGCGGCGTAAAGGTTCGTCGTGACCGGTAGGAGCGTATCGGCGCGGGCGGTGTCCGGCCGCGGTACTGCCAGATCGACCGTATCGCCCACCAGGCTGTCTCGGCGCGCGGGCACGACCGGAGGCGGGAGCTTAATCGGGTGCACGCGCCGGACGAAAGCGGTCCCGTTCGAGGCCACTAGCTCGTAATGGGGAGCGCTATCCGGCGGAACCGGTAGCCATCCCATGAAAGCACCGTTCGGCCACACCGGCACGGATACGCCGTTTATCCTGAGGCCGGCATCGCCACTTCCAACGGAGCCGAAAATGAAATTCGAATCGCGCGAGGCGATAAGCTGGCCGGAGCGCGGGTAGGTGATGCTGATCTCGATCGGCCCGCGCACCTCAGGAACCGGCGGCAGCTTTGCGTTTCCGGGAGGAAGGGGAGCCCGGGGAACCACCGGAATCGCCGGCGCCGGAGCTGATCGCGGCGGGGCCGGCCTGCAAGATGCAATCAGCAGTAGGCAACAAGAGACAGCTTTGAATCTCCACTCAGTCATAGTTCGTCGATTGCGGTTAGGATCAGGGGAACCAGCTACTACGCATGGGTAGTGCCCTGCTTCGGCGGTTCCGCTATCTTTTTCTACCCGGGAGCGCAGCTCAGCCCGGGAATGCCGGATCGTCACGCCCAGAATCACATCCCAATTGATTGCAGAAATTTTCGGGAGCACCAATGTCGGCCTGATCAGGCACGACAATCAGGACTCCTTTATGATCGCCAATCTGGAGACCGGTGAAATCGCGACGGCAGCGGCGCCCGGTGTCGTGGCGGCTCACACCGCGCCGTTTATCATTGTCGTGGCCGATGGCGTCGGCGGGGCTGCCTCGGGGGCGCTCGCCAGCCAGATGGCAGCCGAAACGATCCTCGGCGAGCTCCACCGCTGGTGGCACAAGGTTCCAAAGCGCGACCGGGACTCGATAGAGAAAATGCTGCGCCGTGTGGTCGAGATCGCCAACAAGTCCATCCACCAGAAAGCGCGCGAGTCACCCGAGCACCACGGCATGGGCACCACCACGACTCTGGCGCTGGTGCTGGATGGCGAGGCGTACATCGCCCAGGTTGGCGATAGCCGCGCCTATCTCGTCCGGCGGTCGGAGACGACCCAGATCACCAAGGATCAGTCGTTCGTTCAGCGCTTGATCGACGCCGGCCGCATGACGAGAAAGGAAGCCGAGATGAGCGAGCACCGGAACATCATCCTTCAGGCCCTGGGACCGGAGGAAAAGGTAGTCACCGATCTCTATCACCTCCGCCTCGAGAGCGGCGATCTCCTGGTGCTGTGCAGCGACGGCCTGTCGAATCAGGTCTCAGCCGAGGAGATAGGCCGTATCGCGCGCGGCTCGACCCGGCCCGGAGAGATCTGCGAGGCGCTCATCGAAGAGGCGATCCAGACCGGCGCGCCGGACAACGTGACGGTGGTCACCGCTCGGGTGCGTTCGCAGGAAGCTGACCTCCAGCAGGCTGCGGCGAACGGGCGCTAGGCCGCCACAGCCGGCACTGTTTCGCCATCGTGTGGCGCCGCCGCCGTTGGACGGTCTGCGCCCCATGGGGCGACGAAGGGCAGCAGCACCATCGCCGGAATGATGGCAGCGACGCTGAGGAGGAAGAATCCGGGCCAGCCCAGCGTATCGGCGAGCTTCCCTGCCGGCGCAACCAGCACATCGCGGCTCGCCGCCGCCAGGCTCGACAGGAGCGCGAACTGCGTGGCCGAAAAGCGCTTGTTGGTAACGCTCATCATGAAGGCCAGCATTCCGGCCGTCACGAGGCCGACACAGAAGTTCTCGATCAGGATCGTCACAACCATCGCGGTGCGATCGTCCCCGATGAGAGCGAGCACGTAATACGCCAGATTGCTGGCCGCCTGGAGAACCGCAAAGATCCAGAGTGAGCGGTTGATGCCCATCCTGGCGATGAAGCCTCCGGCCGCCACGACCCCGACGATGGTCGCCGCGATGCCGGCGCCACCAAGGACGACGCCTATCTCCGTCTGACTGAATCCCGTCTGCAGCAGGAACGGCGTGGCCATGTTTCCGGCCAGTCCATCGGCGTACTTGTAGAGCACGATGAAGAGCAGGACTATCGCGCCCGACACCGCTCCTCGCCGCTGAAAGAATTCCTTGAACGGAAGCGCAACGGCTTCCCCCAGTGATTGTGGTGGGGCGTCCTTCAGCACCGGCTCGGGCGCGAAGAAGGCCGTGACGATTCCGACCAGCATCAGCGCCGAAAGCAGGAGATAGACCGCGGGCCACGACATCCTGTCGGCGAAGACGAGGGCGAGGGAGCCGGTCACTATCAGCGCGATGCGATATCCCATCACGTATGCGGCCGCGCCCGCTCCCATCTCGCGCTCCTGCAGCACGTCGGCGCGGTAGGCGTCGACGGCGATGTCCTGCGATGCGCTGAAGAACGCGAGCAGCAGCGCATTGATCGCGAGCGCCTGGAGGCCCAGCCGCGGATCGTGGAACGACATCGCCGCGATCGAAAGAAGAAGCAGCGTTTGTATGATCACCAGCCATCCACGCCGGCGGCCGAGAAAAGGCGGGATGTAGCGATCGAGGACGGGCGCCCAGAGAAATTTCAGCGAGTATGGAAGCGCGACCATGCTGAACAGGCCGATCGTCGTAAGATCGACGTCCGCCTTGGTCATCCAGGCCTGGAGGGTGCGGCTGGTGAGAAAGAGCGGCAATCCCGACGAAAAGCCCAGCGCCAGGAGGACCGCCATCTTCGGCTGGCCGAAGATCCGTAGCGGCGAAGCCTTGACTGTCTCGCTCATGCGTCACTCCTCTTGCTTGGGGGAAACTGCCGCACGTCCGTGCACCCGGCGCGATCACGCCGGAGTGAGCTTGCCCAGGATCCGATGGCCGCGCGCGCCGGTCGCCCCCGGGACGTTCGCCGTACGCCGTGTCATGTGGAGGAATCCAAGCAATGCAAAGGCCACGGCTTCCTTTGCCTCGCCGTCGAAGTAGACATCGCTGAACTGCCTGACCGTCAGCGGGGCAGCCGCTTTTGCTATCTCCGCGAACAGCACGGGATTCCGCGCACCGCCACCGGAGATGAGTACTTCCGTCATCGGCTCCGGGATGAAACGGCGGTAGGCATCCCCAACGCTCCGAGCGGTGAGCTGAACCGCGGTGGCGATGATGTCCTCATCGCTGTTCCCGTCTCTCCGGCAGCGGACGATGAGATCCTCGACGTAGGCGCTGTCGAACAGCTCCCGCCCCGTCGATTTCGGTGGCGGTGACGCGAAGTAAGGAGCAGCCATGAGATCCGACACCACCGCGATGTTGGGACGGCCTGCACGCGCCAGCTTCCCATCGACGTCGAACGGAAGCCCGGGGCGGAGTATGCGCGTCACGCCGTCGATAACCGCCATTCCCGGTCCGGTATCGAATGCCCGCACGGCATCGAGCTGTCCCTGCGGTGCAACTATCGTGACGTTTCCGATACCGCCTAGATTCTGGAGTCCGCGCCACTCGGAGCCGGAGGAAAAGAGCATCGCGTCCGCGATCGGAACGAGTGGAGCGCCCTGACCACCGGCGGCTACATCGCGAACGCGAAAGTCGCTGACGACATCGATTCCGAGCCGCTCGGCGATGACCGCGGCTTCGCCTGTCTGCCACGTCGAGTGACCAGGCTCGTGCCAGATGGTCTGCCCGTGCGATGCGATCGCCATGATGTCCTCCCGCGCCACGCCTGCATCGGCGATCACCTCGATGGCGGCCTCGGCCAGCCAGACCCCGAGGTCGAAATTGAGACGGCAGTATTCCGCTGGAGCTCCCGCGGCGAGCGCGGCGGCGAGCCTTTCGCGCTGGGCGGCGGTGTACGCCCGCGAGGTAAAGGCGAGGAGGTCGACCTCCAGCTGCGCGGCGGGGGAATCGCTGCCGGAACGGAATCTCGCCACCGCCGCGCTGACGCCGTCGAGCGACGTTCCCGACATGAGTCCGACGACGACGCCGGACGACACCTATCGCTCTTTGATCGGCGGCGGCGGATCCGCCGTTACCCGTCTTATCACTCCGCCGTTCGCGGCCAGGAGTTTTTCCGCTTCTTCACCGGAGATGCCTTTCTTGTGCATGACGATCGCCAGCTTGACGCTCTTGCCGGCCGCCTCCAGCAGGCTGGTCGCCTCGTCCTTCGACACTCCGCAGACCTCCATCACGATTCGCCTGCTGCGGTCGACCAGCTTGTTGTTCGTCGCGCGGAGATCCACCATGAGATTTCCGTACGTCTTGCCGAGCCTGATCATCGCGCCGGTGGTGATGGTATTGAGGACGAGCTTGGTGGCGGTTCCGGCCTTCATGCGCGTAGATCCCGTCACGACTTCGGCGCCCACGATCGGCAGGATGGTCACGTCGACCGTCGCGACGAGGTCGGCGGGCGGTGGGGAGCACGCGACGATCGCGGTGCGCGCGCCCAGCGCCGCCGCGCGCTCCAGCCCGGCGCGGACATATGGCGTCGTTCCGGACGCGGCGATCCCGACGACGAAATCGTTCCCGCCGACACCATGCTCGTCCATCGCGCGCGCCCCGTTCTGAACGACATCCTCGGCGCCTTCCTGCGCGCGCGTCAGCGCCGGAAGTCCGCCGGCGATGATTCCCTGCACCATGGCCGGATCGGCCCCGAATGTCGGCGGAATCTCGCTCGCGTCGAGCACTCCGAGGCGGCCGGAAGTCCCGGCGCCGATGTAGAACAGCCTGCCCCCGGCGCGGAAAGTCGCCTCTGCCAGCTCGATCGCGCGGGCTATCTGCTGGCGCTGAGAGGCGACGGCATCGGGAACACGGCGGTCTTCGGCGTTTATGAGGTCTACGATCTCAAGAGGTGACGCGAGATCGATCGAAGCGGTACGCGGGTTGCGCCGCTCCGTTTCCCTGGGATCCATCAACACGCTGCCGAGCGGTGCGCCACGGTCGTAACTTACCCGACGCTTCGCGCGAATGGCAAGACAACTTGGAGTTACCGCATGAGACGTATCGCGATTGGATTCATCATGGTCATCCTGTGCGCGGAATCATCGTCGGCGCAGCGGCGAGGGACCGCTTTCCGGACGGGTGAGCCGTCGGCGTGGATCGCAGGCGGTGTAGGCTTCTTCACCGGGAACGGCGTCAACGATGGCCGCACCAGCAGCACCTGGGACTTCGGCAGCAGCACCAACCTCCAGTACCGCGGATCGATCGAGAAGGCGATCGCGAACCAGTCGTCGTTCGGGCTGGTCGGCACCTACGTGCGCGTTCCTTTCGTTTATTCGTCGAGCGCCGTCATCCCCCCGGATGGCGGAGCGGTCTGCGGCAGCTGCGAAGCTCACCTCGACATGATGACGCTCTCGGCCGCGTTTCACGCCGGCGGGGGAGTGGGTTTTCACCAGGTGATCGAAGCGACTGGCGGCGTCGCGCGATATACGAGCCTCACTCGTGATTCAGACGGCGCCGAGCTCGCTCCTACCAGAGGAAACATCGACCCGATCTTTTCCTTCGGTTATGGCTTCGGCTTCGGCTTCGGCAACAACACCCAGATCAACCTGGTGCAGGATTACGGCATCGCGCTTCACGAGAAGAGCGGACTCGCGAATGGAGTGAGCAACACCAACACCGTGCGCACGCTGCGCTTCTCGGTGCGGTACGGGGTCGGATCGCAGGCGAGGCGTCGATAGCCCTGAAGAGGCTTCTTCTCGCGGCGGCGCTTGCCGCGTGCGCACCGCTCGAATCGCCAGGCCAGCTGCGAGCGGGCGGCCCGGGTCCGGCGATTCCTTCACGGGTACCGGCAACCTTTCCGAGCGGCTGGAATTATCCGGCCGGGACCCGGGCGACGTTCGCGCCGAACGCGATGGTCGCGAGCAGCAGCCGCCTTGCCGCCGAAGCCGGCGTGGAGATACTCAAGCGTGGCGGTAACGCTGTAGACGCGGCCGTCGCCGTCGGATTCGCGCTGGCAGTCGCGTATCCCGAAGCGGGAAACCTGGGCGGTGGCGGATACATGGTCATCCGGATGGCTGACGGGCGTATCGCCGCGCTCGATTACCGCGAGACCGCGCCGGCGGCGGCGTCACGCAATATGTTCGTGGGTCCCGACGGAAAGCTCACGGGCGGGAGTCTCATTGGTCCTCTGGCGTCGGGTGTGCCGGCGGCGGTGGCGGGGCTGGCCGAAGCCCTGAGGAGATATGGAACGCTCCCCCTGGCCGAGGTGCTTCAGCCCGCGATTCGACTCGCTGATGGCCTCGTCGTCGACCGGGGTCTCGCCGCTTCGATTGCGGGTGAGAGGTACCGTATCGAAGACTTCGACGGCAAGTCGGTGTTCTTCCCTGCCGGCCAGGCGCCGCGCGAGGGATCGCGCCTCTCCCAGCCGGCGCTGGCGCGGACGCTCAGGCTCATCGCCGCCGAGGGTGCGGCCGCTTTTTATACGGGTAGTATCGCCGACTCCATCGTGGCGCACATGAAGCGCGGTGGCGGGCTGATCACGCGCGCCGACCTCGCCGCCTACAGGCCGCTTTGGCGCCAGCCGGTAAAATCGTCCTATCGCGGGCACACGCTGATCGGCATGCCGCCGTCGTCATCAGGAGGCACGACGATGGCGGAGGCACTCAACATCCTCGAAGCGCTGGGTCCGGCGGCGCCGTTCGGATCCGCGCGGCGAGTCCACCAGGTCGCCTCCGCGTTCCAGCGAGCGTTCATCGATCGTAACTCGAAGCTCGGCGATCCCGCGTTCGGCAACCCTCCAGTAGCGACGCTCATCAGCAGGCAATACGCGGCTCGGCTCGCGCGCACTGTGGCCAAGGATCGCGCGACCCCGACGCCGCGACTGGCGAAAGTCATGAGCGAAGGGAACGAGACGAGTCACTACTCCGTCGTCGACGTCTCTGGCAACGCTGTTGCCAACACCACGACGATCAACGACCTCTTCGGCTCGGGTGTGTACGTGTCAGGCGCCGGTTTTTTCCTCAACAACACGATGGACGATTTCGCGTCCCGGCCGGGAGCTGCGAATCTCTACGGTCTGGTGCAGGGCGAGGTGAACGCGATTGCGCCGGGGAAGCGCGCGCTCAGCGCAATGTCCCCAACGATCGTCCTGGACCGGGCGGGAAGGCTTCTGCTCATCACCGGGGCGCGTGGCGGCCCGCGCATCATCACCACCACCTCGCAGGTGATCCTGAACGTCATCGATCATCGCATGTCGCTGGCGGATGCGATGAGCGCGCCGCGTATCCATCATCAGGCGCTGCCCGATTCGATTCGGGTGGAGGCCGGGGGGCTCGAGCCCGCGGTCGTGCGCGCCCTCGAGGCAATGGGTTACGCCCTCTACGAGCCGTCCTCCTCGGGACGGGTGGTCTCGATAATGCGCGTCAGGGGCGGATACGAGGGGATGGACGATCCGCGAGCGACTGGAGCGGCAGTCGGGTACTGACCGCCTCGACCACTGTTCAACTCGCAGCAAGAACTGCGAACAGAAATGCT
>Ga0136633_1001932_pt1 | contig 14770 bp, 13 predicted proteins | sample AntDrymeUQ832206_2_FD_105494 | JGI IMG/M metagenome (GOLD analysis project Ga0136633, IMG submission 105494) | Polar desert sand microbial communities from Dry Valleys, Antarctica - metaG UQ83 (22.06) | ecosystem: Environmental > Terrestrial > Soil > Desert | place: Antarctica: Dry Valley... | reverse complement strand
GGTGGAGGTGGAGGTGGAGGTGGAGGTGGAGGTGGAGGTGGAGGTGGAGGTGGAGGTGGAGGTGGAGGTGGAGGTGGAGGTGGCGGTGGCGGAGGCGGAGGCGGAGGCGGCGGAGGACTCGGGTCGCTACCGCCCGGTCGCAGGAGGATGAGGCCTCCCAGGTTGCAGCTCTGCTGCCGCGCCGACCTCGCGGCCTTGTTCCCGCTCGACGCGCTCGAGGCGAGCGCCTCGTCGGCCGAGGACAGGGTCACGGTCGAGCCGTCGCTGACGTAGGTCGTCGTGCGCTGCGTCATCCCCGAGGGGGCGGAGACGCCCTCGGCGCCACTGTGGCCGAAGAAGCCGATCACGCGGCCGCCCTCGGCGGATGCCGTGACAGCGGGACCGTGGGTCACGACCGAGTTGCGGGTGTAGCGGCCGGTGCTCGCGATGACCGGCGCAGACGAGCTGACCCCGGTGTAGGCGAGCACGGTTCCGGCCGCGCCCGTCGAGGCGGGGAACGAGAAGACGTACGACGAGGGCTCCGAGCCCGACACGACCTTGTAGAAGAACGCCTGAGAAAGGTCCGTGCGGAGCGGGCCTGAACAGTCGTCGCGGCGGATCTGCGCCCAGCCGGCGGGCTGGGAGAACGCGGAGCTCGCGTCGAGGCGCGCCGTGACGGCGGCTAGGAGCACGTCTCCCGCGGAGACGCCTGAAGGCGCGGGGAGGCTCAGAGATGACGAGGCGCCGGCATTGTGCCCCGAGCTCGCAGAGCGGAGAGTCGGCGCGGGAGGAGCTGCCGACGGAGAACCTGCTCCGAACTTGCTGGTCGACACCGCTGCTAGGACGACGAGAACGAGCGCGGCAGCGGCGAGACGGTAGACGGCGAGGGTGCTTGAGAGATGCTGTCGGTCTGGGCGAACGCGGTGGCGGACTCGCATGAAGACCTCGCTTGTGAGACGACAGGGGCGGTACTGCGGCACTGGCGTTTATCGGATGGCCCTCCGAACCCACAGTCCCTCGATCGAGGGAGGGAGGCCGTGTTCCCTCGATCGGGTGGAACGTGGTCGTCTTCCCCTTCTGAGGGATGCGAGGCTCGGATCTCCTAGGTTGTGCGTCTCGATACGAGGTTGACGGACGGCGCCCGTTCGGAGAGCCTTGGAACGTGGAGCAAGGCGACGGAAACCGGGGTCGCAAGACGGGTCTGCTGGGCGCGCTTCGGGCCCGCACGACGTCGTGGGCCGAGACGAGCGAGCGGATCAGCAGCGGTCGCGAACGACGCTACGAGCGATTCCTCGCGCTGTGCGCGGTCAAGAGCGAGGAGCGCATCCTCGACGTGGGCGCCGGTACCGGCGCCGCGCTTGAGCGCTTCAACTCAGTGAACCCGATCGTCGCCGTCGACCTCTTCGAGCCGATTCGCGAGGGTTGGCTGGCGCAGCCGAATGTCGAGGTCGGTCGGGCGGACGGGACGGAGCTGCCGTACAGAGACGGCGAGTTCCCGGTCGCCTTCTCAAATTCCGTCATCGAGCACGTGCCCAAAGACCGGCAGGCGAGGTTCGCCTCGGAGATTAGCCGCGTCGCCGACCGCTACTACGTGCAGACGCCGAACCGGTACTTCCCGATCGAGCCGCACTACCAGCTCCCCCTCGTGCAGTTCCTCCCCGAGCGCGTCTTGAAGGCGCTGAACAAGCGCTTCTCCTTCGGCTTCAGGGAGAAGGGGCGCTGGGAGCCCGTGCGACTCCTGAGCGCGCGTGAGCTCCAGCGGCTGTTTCCGGACGCCGAGATCCATCGCGAGAAGCTCTTCGGCTTGACGAAGAGCTTGATGGCGGTCCGGGCCGCGAGCCCCGGCGGCGTTAAGCCGACGAGCTAGCTCTCGATCTCGGGAACCGGCTCGATCAGGAGCGGTCGCTCGTGCAGGTACGCGGTCGCGCGCCGCTTCGACGCGATGTCCCTGAAGACGCGCTCGACGTCCTCCTCCGCGAGCCCCGCCGCATCGGTGACGGCGTCCGCCGGGATGCTGTTGTTCAGGGCGTAGAGGCAGAGGTCGAGCACGTTGTACGGAACCGAGAAGTAGAACTCCTCCTGGCTCTGTGGGAGGGAGTATGTGTCCGTCGTCGGCGGTCGCGAGCGGATCTCCTCCGGAATTCCGAGCTCCTCGGCGAGCTGGTAGACCTGTGTCTTGTACAGGTGCGCGATCGGCTTCACGTCCGCGAGCCCGTCGCCGCCCTTGACGAAGAAGCCCTGGTCGTACTCGAGCCGGTTCGGCGTGCCCATCACCGCCCAGTCGAGGCGATCGGCGTGGTAGTACTCGAGCATCTTGCGGGTGCGCTGCTTGAAGTTCGTGGCGGCGACGACGGACCGGTAGGCGTCGGCCGTCAGCCTCGCCTGGGTGCGCTCGCCCGCCGGTGACTCGACGACGATCGAGAACACGGGCAGCCGCTTGCTGGCAAGCACGCTCGGCAGGACGAGCTTTGCTTTCCACTCGGAGCTGAACTCGGCTACGACCGTGCGGATCGCCTCGTCGCGCCGCTGGTAGCAGCCGGCGGCGTCGAGGATCGGGGTGATGTCCTCCACGATTGACTCGATGCCGAGGTGCTCGACGAGCAGGTTGCTGAGATCGAGGGTGTCGCCGCTCGACTCCGACTCGGGAAGGAGGAGCGCGAGCACGCGGTCTGCACCGAGCGCGTGAACGCAGAGTGCCGCCGCAACGCTCGAGTCGATCCCACCCGATACCGCGACGATTGCACCGCGCTTGCGCAAGCGGCGGAAGACGAGCTCCGGAAGGGTGTTGGCGATCTCGGTGAGCGCTGCCGGAGGGTCGAGCCGGAGCGCGTCGGGCGTCAGTGGCCCGTCAGCCGCTTGCATTCGAGCCACCGCCGGCGTCCAGCCTGCGCGCGACGTAGCCCGCGATCGCGTCGATGGAGTCGAGGTTCTCCGGCAGGACGTCCGAGTCGGGGATCTGGAAGCCGTAGCTCGACTCGAGGTACTCGATCAGCTCGAGAACGCCGACCGAGTCGATGACGCCGACTTCGAGCAACGAGTCACTTTCGGCAAGCTCCGCGCCGCCCCCGCTGAGCGGGAAGTTGTCGGTGATGAATCGCCGTACGTCACTCTCGATCACCGGGGTCTCGGGCATTGTCGGTTTGGACATCATCTCAGGATCGCGAGGGGCGCGTTTTGCCAGCTACACGGTATCGGCATTGCGCTCCGAGTCTTGAGCCGAACTGTTGTCGCGCAGTCGCGTGTGACAGTTTTCCGGCTACGCCTTGCTGGGTAGCGGGGTCACCCATATCCTCTGACGGGGCGACTGTGTGCGGTATCGCGGGCATCTACGCTCGGTCGGGGCGCCACGCCTCGCCGGAACTTCTCCTCGCCATGGCGGGAGAGCTGCGTCATCGCGGTCCCGACGGTGTCGGGCTCTACCTCGACGACCGGGTTGGGATGTCGAACACCCGGCTTGCCATCGTCGATCTCGAGGGCGGCGACCAGCCGTTGTCGAACGAGAGCGGCCGGTACTGGGTGATGCAGAACGGAGAGGTCTACAACTACGTCGAGCTCCAGGAGGAGCTCCGCGCGCTCGGTCACCGGCTCGAGACGTCATCGGACACCGAGGTGCTCGCGCACGCCTACGAGGAGTGGGGTGTCGAGTGCCTCTCGCGCCTGAACGGCGACTTCGCGTTCGCGGTCTGGGATCGCCGCGAGCAGGAGCTCTTCCTCGCACGTGACCGGTTCGGCGTGCGGCCGCTCTTCCTTAGCGAGCTCGATGGCGACCTCGTCTTCGGCTCGGAGGCAAAGGCGCTCTTCCGTCATCCCTCAGCACGCCGTGAGCTCGATCCCCTCGGCCTGGTCGAGGCGTTCACGATCTGGTCAATCCTTCCGGATCGCTCCGCGTTCGTCGGCATTCGCGAGCTTCCACCGGCGCACTACCTCCGCTGGGGGCCGGACGGGCTGATCGAGGAGCGGCGCTGGTGGGATCACCGGTTCCCGCACATCGGCGACACACGAACGGAGACGGAGGCCGAGCTCCAGGCGGAGCTGACGGAGCTCCTGACCGACGCGACGCGGATTCGGCTTCGCGCGGACGTCCCCGTCGCCGCGTATCTCAGCGGGGGCCTCGACTCGTCGCTCACGGCCGCGCTTGCGAGCAGGCTTTATCCGGGCACGCTCAACTCGTTCGGGGTCGGCTTTCGCGACCCGCTCTTCGACGAGAGCGAGTACCAGGACCGATTCGTGCGTGAGCTGGGCACGGACCTTACGCGCGTGGTCGTCGATTCCCCGGACATCGCCGAGCTGCTACCGCGGGCTGTCGAGCTCTCGGAGAAGCCCACGCTGCGCACCGCGCTCACCCCGCTTCTCCGCCTGTCCAGGGCAGTGCGCGAAGCCGGCCTCAAGGTCGTCATCACCGGCGAGGGCGCGGACGAGCTGTTCGGCGGTTACGACATCTACCGCGAGAACAAGGTGCGGCGCTTCTGGGCGAAGGTGCCCGAATCGACCATCCGGCCGTTGCTCTTCGCGCGACTGAACGAGTTTCTGGGGAAGGATCTCAAGCGCTCCGGCGCCTTCCTCTTCGCGTTCTACAAGCGCGGGCTCGAGGATGTGGACGACCCGCTGTACAGCCACCGTTTGCGCTTTGCCAACACCGGGCGTGCGCTTCGCCTGCTTGACGAAGGCCTCGTCGAGCAGGCTGGGCGCGAGGGTGAGGCCACCACGCGTGTCGAGTCGCGCCTGCCGGACGACTTCGACGAGCTGACGCCGCTGGGCAAGGCGCAGTACCTCGAGATCATGACCTTCCTCGACACCTATCTCCTGCACTCGCAGGGAGACCGGATGCTGATGGGAAACTCGATCGAAGGCCGGTTCCCGTTCCTCGACTACCGCGTCGCCGAGTTCGCCGCAGCACTTCCGGACACGCTGAAGGTACGCGGCCTCGAGGAGAAGTACCTGCTTCGCAAGGCCGCCGAGCCGCTGGTGCCCGCCGAGATATCGGCGCGCCGGAAGCGCCCGTACCGGGCCCCGATCGTCTCCGCCTTCGTCGGCCCGGATGCGCCCGCGTACGTGCGCGAGCTGCTCGATCCGGAGCACCTGCGCTCGGTCGGGCTCTTCCAGCCCGAAGCGGTGGCGCGCCTCGTTCAGAAGTGCGAGGCGCCAGGCGCCGCCGGGGTGGGGGAGACGGACGAGATGGGCCTCGTCGGCACGCTGTCCGTGATGCTCCTCCACGAGCGCTTCGTCGAGCGACCGGCGCTCGCTCCCTCGGCCGAGCCCACCAAAGTCGTCGTTGGGGAAACGGTGCAGGCAACGGGATCCGAGCCCGCCTACCTGGCTGCCGGGGCAGGCTAGCCGTGCGCGTCGAACGCCTTCTCTACGACAGCCTCGAGGCCGCCGCGGGGGCCGAGCCCGACAAGACGGCGTTGGTCGTCGACGGCCAGCGGCTGTCCTACGCGGAGCTCCTCGACTCGTCCCGCCGCTTCGCCGCCGGGCTTCAGGGCCTGGGGCTAGAGCGCGGCGACCGAGTCATCGTGTTCACAGACAACTCGCTACCGTGCGTCGTCTCGATTTTCGGAACGCTGATCGCGGGCGGCGTCTTCGTCGTCGTCAACTCGCAGACGAAGGAAGACAAGCTCGCGTACATCCTCGAGGACTCCGAGGCCGCGTTCCTCGTCACCGAGGGCACGATCGCGAAGGTCGCCGGACGAGCAGCGGAGCGTGCCACGTCGCTGCGCGCGACGATCAAAGCGGGAGGGGGAGAGCTCGACGGCATGCGCTCGTTCGAGGATCTGCTCGCCTCCGCGGGCGAGCCGGCCAACCCCGGCACGATCCCCCTCGACCTCGCCGCGCTCATCTACACCTCTGGGAGCACTGGGAATCCCAAGGGCGTGATGATGACGCACGGCAACATGGTGTTCGCCGCTGGGAGCCTCAGCGAGTATCTCCGCCTCAACTCCGAGCACCGCATCCTGAACGTCCTCCCGCTCGCGTTCGACTACGGCCTCTACCAGCTCCTAATGGCCGTGCGGATGAAAGCAACCCTCGTGCTCGAGCGCTCGTTCGTCTATCCGGCGCAAGTGCTGAGACGCATGGAGGAGGAGCACGTGACCGTCTTCCCCGGCGTCCCGACGGTCTACGCAACGCTCGTGGGCATGCACGAGCGCGAGCCGCTTCGCTTTGCCTCGGTCGAGCGGGTGACCAACACCGCCGCCGCTTTGCCGCCGAGCTTCCACGACCCGTTGCGCGAAATCTTCCCAAACGCACTCATCTTCCGTATGTACGGGCTCACCGAGTGCAAGCGCGTGAGCTACCTCGAGCCGGAGCTGCTCGACTCGAGGCCGACCTCGGTCGGGAAGGCGATTCCCGGAACCGAGACCCTCGTGCTCGACGAGCAGGGGCAACGGGTCGCCCCCGGCGAGACCGGTGTCCTGCACGTGCGCGGCCCTCATGTCATGGTCGGCTACTGGCGGCTGCCTGACCGCACGGCGGAGATGCTCGTCGAGGGTCCGCTTCCAGGCGAGCGCATGCTCTGCACGCACGACCACTTCACGATCGACGACGAGGGCTTCCTCTATTTCGTCGGGCGGAGCGACGACATCATCAAGTCCCGCGGCGAGAAGGTAAGCCCGGCGGAGGTCGAGGATGCGCTGTACGCAATCTCGGGCGTGCGCGAAGCGGCGGTGATCGGCGTGCCAGACGAGCTGCTCGGTGAAGCGGTCCACGCCTACGTCGCGCTCGAGGACGGTTCGGAGCTGACCGAGCGCGACATCATCGCCGGCTGTCGCGAGCGGCTCGAGGGCTTCATGGTGCCGGCACGCGTCCACTTCCTCGACGAGCTGCCGAAGACGGCGAGCGGGAAGATCCGGAAAAAGGGCCTCGTGGACCCTGCGCCCGTCGAGGCCGCGAGCTAGGCCTTGGAACTCGTTGCAGAACGGAGCCTTGTGCCGCCGGAACGCGCTGCGTGGCACGGTATTCGTGCTCAGTCGGGCCAGCATTCCCGCATATTGGCCCTCCCTGCGTCCTCGCATCGCACTCGCGCAGCGCGCCCGTCGACGAAGCGTCATTCTGCAACGAGTTGGTTCTTCGGCTTGCCGTTCAGTGAGGCGACGAAGACGCCGCGAATCATCCAGCCGGCGTCCTCCACGTTCACGCGCGCAAAGCCGCGAGCCTCGACGACGCGCGCGAAGGCCGACGGACCGGTGAGGACGACATAGGCGGGGCGCGGATCGCGCTCGAGCGACGAGGCGATGCGCGCGAGCACCTTCTCGAGCGCAGGCCCGTCGAAGGGGTGGAAGAAGTAAAGGACGAGCGGGCCGAGCGGGGGGTCGAACTCCGTTGCGTCGAGGTGGATCGTCTCGACGCGCGAGGCGTCGTCACCCAGGGTCGCCACGTTCACCCGTGCGATCTCGTGCAACGACTCCGCGAACTCGACGCCGACGATGCGCTTGAACGGGTATTCGGCCGCGAGGATGAGCGCACGCCCTTTCCCGCTCCCGTAGTCGACGAAGGTGAACTCGCTCGGGTCGATGTCGAGCTTGTCCATGAGGAGCTCGAACTCGGCGACGCTCGACGGCTCGTAGCGCACCGCGTGCTCCCGGTTCGCGCTCGTCGTGTCGAGTTCGGGAACGCGCACCCACGACGCGGTCTCGATCCCGCGTGCCGCGTCGAACGCCTTGTCCGCGCGGGACCGGCGCCAGCGCTCGGGCCGCTGCTTCAGGCGACGTTGCATCACCCCGAGGGTGCCGCGGACGCCTCGCGTCGCGAGCGACTCGCGGAGCAGCTTGATCGCCGTCGCCGGTCTCACGACGGGAGCACGTATCCCGCGTGCAGCGCCACCGCTACCGCGGCGCAACCGGGACCCAGCGGTCTTCGCGCCAGGTCTCGCAGACGACGTTCTCGAGCCTCAACGCCGCAGTATTGACGCATGGGGCGGACGCCTCGAAGTCGCAGGGCGGATCCGAGCCGTTGTTGCGCCCCGAGCGGAACTTCGCGCCGATGATGTCGTTACCGGTCGCGGCGTTGTTCCCGTTCAGTGCCTTGTTGCAGACGATGAACGTCCCACCGAGCACGTCGACGTTCGTGATCTGGTTGTAGGAGTAGAACACGCCTCCACCTGCGCCCTGGCAGGTCGAGAGGCCTGCCTTGTAGTCCCCGCCCGCCTTGACGTTCACGATCATGATGTTCGTGCCACCCTGCAATTGAACAGCGTCCTGATGCGCATCCGGTTCACGGCGGCCGCACTGAATCGAGCCCGTCACGCGAATGTCCTGTGGATTCACGCGAGTCTTGAAGGCATCCACGCCCGACCCGTAGAGCGAGCGCGGGCCGGCGCCGCGGATGTCGACGATGAGATTGATGTCGGTGCCCGGCGATCCCTTGCAGCCCGAGTTGAGCGTGACGGGAGCCACGTCGCTCCAGGCCTCGGTCGAGATCGAGATGACCTTGATCGGGAGCGGGCCGAACTTCTCGAGCGGCTGCGTACAGTGCCACGCCTTGTTGACCCGCGTGATCGTCGTTCCCGGCTTGCACTGCTCCCACGACCACTTCTGGTAGTCGGTCGTGGAGCACGCGCGTGACTCGGGTCCCGAAGGTGGCTGGGGCGGCAGGACGCGGATCTCACAGTCGCTGTGCAACCGGTCGGTGAGATCGCCGACGACGCGATCGACTCCGAGGCCGCAGTAGACGCGGTCGCGGAAGCCGTCCCGCGCGAGGATCCGGTCGCGTCCTGCCCCGCCGGAGAGCGTGTCCTGGCCGTTGCCTCCGTTCAGCGTGTCGTCGCCGGCCAGCCCGCGGAGCCAGTCGTTGCCCGAGTAGCCGAGCATGACGTCTCGCTCGGCCGTGCCGGTGAGCTTGTCGACCTTCTTCGTGCCCTTGATGACGCCGCTCGTGGCGTCGGTTCCCGCCTGGACGACGGCGACCGTCGTCCACCCGAGGGCGAGTACTCCGACCACGGAGGCAAGCAGCGCGGCGCTGCGCCGACGCCAAACCCCCGAACGCCGTCCGGGACGCGGATAGCCTCCCCCTAGCACCGGTCGAAGGTAGCAGAGGTTTGATTGCCTTTTTGAAAAGCCGCTTACACGGCGCTTACGTCGCCCAGGTGCCTACGCAGCGGCGCGAGCCGCGGTGACGAGCTCCGCGATCTGGATCGCGTTCAGGGCCGCGCCCTTCCGCAGGTTGTCGCAGGCGAGGAAGAGCGCCAGCCCGCGCTCGGCAACCGTGTCCTGGCGCACCCTGCCGACCAGCACGTCGTCGCCGCCGGTCGCCTGGGCGGGCGACGGAAACTGCACCAGGCGGATCCCCTCCGCGGCTCCGAGAATGCGCTCGGCCTGCTCGGCGGAAAGTGCGTCCTCCGTCTCGATCCAGACCGCCTCCGCATGCCCGACCGGGACGGGAACCCGGACGCACGTCGCGGAGAGAGGCAGTTCGGGGAGCTCGAGGATCTTGCGCGTCTCCGCGCGGATCTTTTGCTCCTCGTCGAGCTCGAAGCCGTCGAACGACCAGTCCATCCGGAGATCGTGGTCGTCCGGCCGCTCGGCACGAAGTCGCTCGAGGGCCTGGGCTCCAGCGCCCGAAGCAGACTGATAGGTCGAGACACGCACACGTGCGAGGCCGGCGGCATCCCGAAGCGGCGCAAGCACCAGTGCGAGCGGAATGGAGGAACAGTTCGGGTTCGCGACGATGCCGCGGTGCTCGAGCGCTCGCTCCGCGTTCACCTCCGGGACGACGAGCGGGACGCCGTCTTCCAGCCGGAATGCGGCCGACTTGTCCACGCAGAGCGCGCCGGCCGCAGCCGTGGCCGGAACGAGCTCGCGGCTCGCCGCGGCGTCGACGGAGAAGAGGCAGACGTCGAAGTCGCCACCTGCGAGACGTTCTGGCGTTGCCTCCTCGACGTCGAGGCCGTCGATCGTCAAGCCCGCAGAGCGCTCGGACGCGAGCGCGTGCACATCGCTGAAGCCTCGCTCGCGGAGGAGAGCGAGCGTGACTCGTCCCACCGCTCCGGTCGCGCCGACGACGGCGATTCGCGACGAGGCGTTCATGTGCGACCCCGTGCGAGGCCTTGTGGCTCTGAGCTACTCGGCGCGAGCTCGCCGAGGCCGAACGCCTCGTGCAGCGCCGCGACGGCGCGGTCGACCTCGGAGCGCCGTACGTAGCAGGTGATCTTGATGGGCGACGTGGACACGACCAGCGGCTCGATTCCGTTCGCGTCGAGCGTCTCGAATGCCGTCGCCGCGACGCCGGGATGGCTCTTCATTCCCGCGCCGACGACGCTCACCTTCCCGAGGTCCGCGTCCGCGCTCCAGCGCGCGCCTAACTCGTCGAGCGTCCGCGAGGTCGTCTCCCCGTCGTCGCTCGGCGCCGAGAACACGATCTCGTCCGCGACTCGGAGGATCGTGTCGACGTTGACATGCGAGGAGGCAAGCGCGGAGAGCAGCGCCGCCGCCGGAATGCCCTCGACGCGGTACACCGTCTCATCCACGGTGTGCGCGATTCCGGAGATCATCGCCTTCTCGAGCATCCGACCCGACTCCTCCGCCGTCACCCAGGTGCCCTCGTCGTCCGAGAAAGACGAGCGCACGTGCAGCGCGACTCCGTGGTTCCTCGCAAACTCGACCGAGCGTAGCTGGAGCACCCGCGCGCCCGATGCGGAGAGCTCGAGCATCTCGTCGTAGCTCACGGCATCGAGCTTTCGAGCTCCACGGACGACGCGCGGGTCCGCGCTGAAGACACCGTCCACGTCCGTGTAGATCTCGCAGGCTTCTGCACCGAGTGCGGAGGCGAGCGCCACAGCCGTTGTGTCTGACCCACCGCGGCCGAGCGTCGTCACCTCTGCCTCCGTGGACACGCCTTGGAAACCAGCGACCAGCACGATTGCGCCACGGTCGAGCGCCTCGTGGATCCGCCTCGCCCGCACCTCGAGGATCTTCGCCTTGCCGTGCGCGGTGTCCGTGACGATTCCGGCCTGCGAGCCGGTCAGCGACACGGCGTCGTGCCCGAGGTCGAGGAGTGCCATGGCCGCGAGCGCGCAGGAGATCCGCTCGCCGACCGAGACGAGCATGTCGAGCTCTCGCTCGTGCGGGCGCGGCGAGATCTCGCGCGCGAGGGTGAAGAGCTCGTCGGTCGAGTCGCCCATTGCAGAGAGCACCCCGACGACGCGCAGGCCGCGCTCGCGGGCGGCTGCGAGTCGCCGGGCAACGATCAGGATGCGTTCCGTATCGGCGACGGAGGAGCCGCCGAACTTCATCACGACGAGGCCGGCCGGTGACGGCTTGGAATCGGTCTCGACGGCGGGAACGGCCTCGAACTCGGAAGCCGGCATCCCGACAAGTCTAGGCAGCGAGCGGGGCGTCTTCCCGGGCAGCGCCGTGAAGAACCTGACTCACGCTCTTGAAAAGCGGCGGGGAGCTGAATCTCCCCAAAAAAATACTGAACCGACTGACCCGAAGGCCCGCCGGTTCAGTGGGTGCAATCTATGAGCAGCGGCCACCCGATGCAAGCCCCTCTACAACCAGAAAGACGCAATTTGCGGAAAAAACGTTTGGCGGCTCACATGTCGCGACGGCCTGCGAGCGCCCGGCCCAGGGTCACTTCGTCTGCGTACTCGAGATCCCCGCCGACCGGAAGGCCGCTCGCAAGCCGGGTAACACGCACCTTGTTCCGCAGCCGATCGGCGATGTAGGCGGCCGTCGCCTCGCCGGTCATGGTGGGGTTCGTCGCGAGCACGACCTCGTCGACTCCGCCGTTCTCGATGCGCGCGAGCAGGCCACCGATGCGGAGATCCGCAGGATCCACCCCGTCGATCGGCGACAGCGCACCCCCGAGAACGTGATACAGCCCGCGGTACTCGTGCGTCCGCTCGACCGAGACAACGTCCACCGGCTGCTCGACCACGCAGATGACGGAGCGGTCGCGCCGGACGTCCGCGCACACCTCGCAGAGCTCCTCCTCGGTCAGGTTCCCGCACTCGCGGCAGAACCGCACCCGAGCTTTGACCTCCTCGATCGCGCGTGAGAGCTCGAGGGCATCGTCCGGACGCGCCGCGAGCAGATGGAACGTGAGGCGCTGAGCCGTACGCCGGCCGATTCCGGGCAGCTTGGCGAGCTGGACGACGAGGTTCTCGACCGCAGGGCTCAGCACGCGGGGAGCGTATCCGTCCATTCCGGACGGGTCGCCGAGCGCGACGGATCCTGCGCGGCGAGGCCCAGCTAACTGCCGGGCAGGAGCCCGCCGAGCCCGCCGAGGTCTCCCGGCACGATCCCGGACATCTTGGACTCCATGAGGCTTCTCGACGAGCGGAGCGCCTCGTTCACCGCCGCGAGCACCATGTCGGCGAGCAGCTCCGGGTCGCCGGGGTCGATCGCCTTCGCGTCGATCCGGATCTCGACCACCTCGCCGGCGCCATTCGCCTTCACGGACACCATGCCGCCGCCGGCCGAGGCCTCGACCACCTCCTTCGCGGCCTCTTCTTGAGCTTGGGCGAGCTCGGCCTGCATCCGCTGGGCCTCCTGGAGCATCTTGTTCATGTCGAATTTCATGGATCCGGTTCCACCTCTCGGGCGTCGAATGTGTCCTTGAGCGAGGCGATCCAGTCGTCCTCGGAGATCGGCTCGTCGTCCTGATCTTCCGGTGCTTGGGTCTCACCTGTCTCGAGAACGACGGTCAGCCGCCGTCCCGTCACCTCGTAGAGCGCGTCGCGCAGCACGCCGATGTTGCCCGGCTCACCGACCTGGCGGCGGTGGAAGTCGGCACCGGCGGGAAACTCGAGCGTGAGCGTGTCGTCAGCGAGCTCCGTCGGGGTCGCCTCGGCCAGGAGGCTTGCGACCGGAATAGATCGCTCGCGCACTGCCTCGACGATCGAGCGCTGCCAAGCATCTACCACCTGCTCGAGAGCAATTGCCGGTCCGGTCGACTCCTCGGGCGCCTCACTCGGCGGAGTGGGCACGACCGCCGAGTCTGCGTTCGCGACGGTCTCGGACCTCGTCGATTGCGCTGCGCTGGAGGGCGAGCGACTTTCGAGCACCTCGACACGATGCGCGAGCGACTCGCGCGAGAGATCAGCCTGCGGGCGCGTCACCTTCACTAGCGCGAGCTCGAGCGGCAACCGCGGGTCGCCGCCTTGCCGCATGTCCTCGAGCGCAACGCCGAGGAGATCGATGAGTCGCAGGACGGTCGGCTCGGGAAGCTGATTCGCCTGCTGACGAAGGAGCTCCTTCGTCTCCTCCGTCACCGGCAGCGACTCCGGTACGTGACCCACGTGCTGGACGAGCAGGAGGTGTCGGAGATGCTCGAGGAGATCGGTGACGAGCCGGCCCAGGTCCTGCCCCTGCTCGCCGAGCTCCTCGATGAAGACCAGCGCACCCGCGGTGTCCCGGTCGACCACCATGTCGCAGAGCCGAAGCAGCGCGTCCTCGTCCACCGCGCCGAGAAGCTGGAGGACGGCCTGCGGATCGACGGCCCCACTCGTCGCGGAGGCAAGCTGGTCGAGAGTGGAGACAGCATCGCGGAACGCACCACGCGCGCTCCTGGCGATCAGCGAGAGCGACGCGTCGGGCGCCTCGATTCCTTCGCCGTCGGCGACGCGGCGCAGCACCGTCACGAGCTCGGCGAGCCGCGGCCGCTGGAACACGAACGTCTGGCACCGCGAGCGCACGGTCGGAATGACCTTGCCGAGGTCGGTCGTGCAGAAGACGAAGACGAGGTGGGGCGGAGGCTCTTCGATGAGCTTGAGCAGCGCGTTCCAAGCCGCATCGGTGAGTTGGTGCGCCTCGTCCAGGATGTAGACCTTGTGCCGGCCTGAGACCGGCTGGAGCACGACGCGCTCGCGAATCTCCCGGATGTCGTCGATCCCGCGTTGCGAAGCAGCATCCATCTCGACGACGTCGAGCGAGGTGCCGTTCGCGATCGCGACGCACGTCGAGCAGGTGCCGTCCGGAGACGATGTCGGCACCGGAGAGCTCTCGCAGTTGAGCGCCTTCGCGAGGATCCGCGCCATGGACGTCTTCCCGGTTCCGCGCGGCCCGGCAAAGAGGTACGCCTGGCGGACGTGATCCTGCTCGATCGCGTTCCGCAGCGTGCGTACGACCGCCTCCTGTCCCACCACGTCGTCGAACGTCTGCGGTCGGTACTTGCGGTAGAGCGCGGTCAGGGGAGTTCCCTCCCTTCGGGAGAAAACTCCCAGCGCTCGAGCACAGCGCCGGTCGCTCTTGCGACCGTTTTGTTGCTCGGCCGTCGAGAGGACCTGGTCAGGCTCAGTAAGTGGGCTCCCACGTCGACGTGACGATAGTCGCTGACACCGCCAAGTTGCGATCCGGCTTGCCGAGCGCACTCGAAGCGCTCAGCGCGACGCTGCAGGTCACGACGCTTCCGGTTGGCGACTATCTGCTCGGCCCGAGGGAGTTGGTGTTGAACGAAAGACCGTCGCCGACTTGCATCGATCCATCGCCATCGGCCGGCTGTGGAAGCAGCTTCTCGCTTGCCGGACGGGGTTCGATCGCACGTACCTCGTAGGGCACGACCTGGATCGCGGACGCATAAGCCCGGCTGCGCGTTCCGTCTTCGAGATCGGCATCACCGGAGGTACCTGTGTCGCCTGCTCGGATCGGGCGGAGCCGCGGCACCTGAGAGGGAGTCCTTAGCGCTGCTTCCTTCCGGACCTGACGCGGTTCGGACGCTCCCAGTGCGCGGAACCCGATCTGTCAACGCCACGTGCGCAGACCCAATCCCGACGAACCGCCCCTCGGACGGCGTTCGGCCCCGCATGGAGCGGATTTCGGGTTCAGGGAACCGCTGACTCCCCACCTAGCGCGGCCGG
>Ga0136633_1001931_pt1 | contig 14777 bp, 9 predicted proteins | sample AntDrymeUQ832206_2_FD_105494 | JGI IMG/M metagenome (GOLD analysis project Ga0136633, IMG submission 105494) | Polar desert sand microbial communities from Dry Valleys, Antarctica - metaG UQ83 (22.06) | ecosystem: Environmental > Terrestrial > Soil > Desert | place: Antarctica: Dry Valley... | reverse complement strand
CCTGGCGGAGCTCGACCGAGATCGAGTTGACCGCGAAGGAGTTCGCGCTGCTGGAAGCGTTCATGCGCCGCCCCGGCGAGGTGCTCTCGCGCGACCATCTGCTCGAGCAGGCCTGGGACATGGGCTACGACAACCGCTCGAACGTGATCGCCGTCTACGTCAACTACCTGCGCGACAAGATCGACCGCCCGTTCGGTGCGAGCTCACTCCAGACCGTCCGTGGCGCGGGCTACCGGCTGCGAAAGGACGACGGGCGCTGAGCCGCGTACCGATCCGAATCCGGCTCACGCTCGCATTCGCGCTCGCGATGGCGATCGTACTAGCGGCCACGGGCCTCTTCCTCTACCTCCGCCTCGGATCCGCCCTCGACCGCACGATCGACCAGGGGTTAGAAGCGCGCGCGGCGGACGTCGCCGCCCTCGTCGAGCAAGCCGACACGGGCCTTCAAGAGGCACAGAACCTGCGCGGGCCCGACAACGGCTTCGCGCAGGTCGTCGGGGCGCAGGGAACCGTCGTCGACTCGACGCCGGGACTAGCGGAACAGCCGTTGCTCGCCGGCGACCAACTCGCGCGCGCGCGCCGTGGCCAGAGCTTCTTCGCGCGAACGATCGAGGACGAGCAGCTGCGTCTGTTGGCGATGCCGCTCGTTGCGCAGGACCAGCGGCTCGTTGTCATCGTCGGCGCCTCGCTCGAGCCTCGCGCCGACGCGCTCGCGGACCTCGAGGGCCAGCTTCTCCTCGGCGGGCCGATCGCACTGCTGCTCGCCTCCATCGCCGGCTACGCGCTAGCTGCAGCCGCCTTGCGTCCGGTCGAGCGCATGGGGGAACGCGCTGCGACCATCTCCGCGGCCAGTCCCGGCCGCCGTCTCCCTGTCCCGCGAGCCGACGACGAGATCTCGCGTCTCGGCGGCCGGCTGAACGACATGCTCGCGCGCCTCGAGGCCGCACTCGAACGCGAGCGCGCGCTCGTCTCGAACGCCAGCCACGAGCTGCGGACGCCACTCGCCCTGCTGAAGACCGAGATCGAGCTCGCCCTCGACGAGCCCGACTCTGCACCGGCGCTTGCGGCTGCGCTTCGCTCAGCGGGCGAGGAGACCGACCGCCTCGCGCAACTCGCCGACGATCTCCTCCTCCTCGCGAGCGTCGACTCCGGGAAACTGCCGCTCCGCCGCACACGCGTCGCCGTCGCAGAACTGCTTGATGCGATCGCAACTCGTTTTCGCCGCCGAGCGACCGATGCAGACCGATCGATCGAGGTCGCAGCCGCCACCGACCTGGTCGTGCTCGTCGACCGGCGGCGACTCGAGCAGGCGCTCGCCAACCTCGTCGAGAATGCACTCCGTCATGGCGCGGGCACTGTCCGGCTCGAAGCAGTCGAGGCTCCAAGCGCGCTTGTGCTCCACGTCACCGACGGGGGGCAGGGGTTTCCGCCGGACTTCCTCGACATCGCCTTCGAGCGGTTCAGCCGCGCTGACGGATCCCGCGCCGGTGCCGGACTCGGTCTCGCGATCGTGTCAGCAATTGCACATGCTCACGGCGGCACCGCAACCGCATCGAACACCACCCAAGGAGGAGCCGACATCGCGCTCACAGTTCCAGTGACGGAGCCGGCCTAACGCTGAGACCCACTGAGGCCCTAGCACTCCGTCGGTATTCTCGGCTTCTCGGGTCCGGTTTTCGACGGCTAGCCGGGTGGGCCGACGAGACGGCACCGCTGGTCGACAGGCCTCGAGGAAGACGATCGAGACGAGATCCTCGGCCGCGGCCCAGTCGCCGACTCGGCGAAAGCAGTAGTTGTAGATCGTTCTGGCGTGGCGCTCGAAGAGAAGCCCGAAGGCGTCCGCGTTCCCGGTCCGCACACGGGACCACAGCGTCGAGTCCTCGGGCTCCACCACTTGCTCATGTCCGGAAGGTGCCACGGAGTTCCCGATGGTCATGTCGCCAATGGTGACTCAGAACGCGCGCCGCGACCTCCCGCAGACGAATGGACTCGGCGCCCCTCGTGCAACCGACTCGTATCACTGCGACGCTTCAGCCCGAGTGCGGGTAAAGAAACGCAGCGAGCCGGGTGTCGTAGAGGATGTGGAGCGGGCCGCCCAAGAGGGAGTCGCGAGCGTCGCGGCGCTGGGGCGCCTCTATCAGCGGCGGTACCCGGGGTTCTTGCGCGTCGCGGAGGCGATCGCCGGCTATCCCGACCTCGCCCACGACGTTGTGCAGGACGCCTTCGCGCGCGCAATCCGGAGCCGTCTCGAGTATCGGGGCGAAGGCAGCCTCGAGGGCTGGGTCTGGCGGATCGTCGTCAACACCGCACGAAACGCGAGGCGCGACCGCTCGCCGGAACACCTGCCTCTGCATGACCTCGCCGATGAGGCGAAGAGCGCGAACGGCCGCCCCACCCACGGAGACGTTCGTGCGCTCGTCGCAGCACTGCCCGAGCGCCAGCGCCTCGTCCTCTTTCTCCGCTACTACGCCGACCTCGACTACCGGCAGATCGCGGAGGCGCTCGCGATCGAGCCGGGCACGGTCGGCGCAACGCTGAACCACGCGCACGCCGCGATTCGGCGAGCGCTTGAGGAGGTGCCGCGGTAAATGGGTGAGCTCGACCTGCTCGTGAAGGAGACGCTGGAGCAGCAGGTGCCGCTGCGCCCCGAGGCACGCCCCGACTGGGCTGACGTCCTCCGCCGCGCGGAGGTCGTGAGCGTCGTCGCGGGCGGGCGACCGCGCCCGAGGCCTGTGCATCCACGGCGGCGTTCGCGGACGCTCGTGCTTGCCTCGGCGCTCGTTGCGTTCGTGGTGCTCGCAACCGCGTTCACACCATTTGGATCCGCGCTGACCGGCGTCAGTCGCGATGCCTTCGACGGGCTCAGCTCCTGGCTTCGCGGAGAACCAGGAGAGCCCGCCCCCGCCGGACAGCAGGCGGGCTTCAGCGAGCGCAACGCCGCCTCCTACGCCTCTTTTCCGGCCGACACGAAGCTGCGGCTCCTCCTTCGGCAGACGGTCGGAGGCAAGGAGCTCAGCCTCCTCGGGTTCCGAAGCGGCTCCTCGCTCTGCCTGCGCCTCATTCGCGCCGACCTCCCGGGCGGCCGCGGCGAGAACCAGTGCGTAACCCTGCGCGAGCTCGAGCGGTACCCTGCGCCGGCGCTCGTCGCCGCGCAGGCCTGGTTCCGCTTCGGACAGGAGGCGATGTCAGCCGACGGCGTATTCGGCTTCGCCGACGACACCGTGCAGGCGGTCGAGGTGCGGCGCTCGCGGACCGGCTGGACGCGCGTGCCTGTCTCGAGCAACGTCTTCCTTGCGATGGAGGGGCGACCGAGCGGGAGCGTGAAGAACCCGCCACCCTTCGATCCGGTCGTCCAGGTACACGCGGTGACCCGAGATGGCGAGCGCGTCCGCGTTCCCTTCGTCGCAAGCGACTCGGGCGACTACGGGCAGGGCCTGCCGGGCGTCCCGAGCTACCTCAAGCCGCCCTCGACCAGACTCGCGGACCTACCGGGGCCGAGCAAGGTCGAGGTCCCCTTCGCAGGCGGCACGATCGGCTGGCTCGAGCGCCATGAGCCGCGCGGCGAGCCCTTCACGCCCGATCGGCGCGCCGTCGAATCGATCGGGTCGATCGTGTTCGGGCGCAAGATCCAGCCCGACCCCGGGAGCCCCGTGCGCGTGGGGGCGACCCTCGTTCGCGTCGAGGCCGGGTCGAGGATGCGGAACGCACGACCGGGCGAGCTCATGATCTGCGCGAGCGAGTTGCGGCCGCTCGGCCGCGGCGGTGCCGGCTTCGGCTGTCCCGGTTCCGGCCCGAAGGGCCCGTTTCCGGGTGGGCAACCCTTCACCGTCTCCTTCATAGGGCCGGAGCAGATCACCCAGCTCGCCGGCCTCGCGGCCGACGAGGTCGCCGGCATCGACCTCTACTTGGCGAGCGGTCGCATCGTCCCTGCGGCCCTGCGCGACAACGCCTTCCTCGTGCAAGCGCCGACGACCCAGCTTCCGGGCAAGCTCGTGGCCTACGACGACCGCGCGCGGGTGATCGGGATTCAGCCCCTCCCCGGAGCGGCGAGGCCGGCTCCGTGTCCGCGCGCCGTGTTTTCGAGCTCCGCAGCGCCGCCGCCGAGGCCGTACGAGCGGATCGACCTCGGGACCGCGCGGATCGACGGCACCGAGATCTTCGGCCGCGGCCTCGCCGAGGTCGTGGCCGTGCTCGGCAGGCCCGACCGGATCGCGTACTTCTCGAGCACGAACGGCATTCGCGAGCCGACGCTCTTCTACGGGGGGACGCGGCCCGGCAGGGCCGCGCTCGAGGTGCGCTTCGGCGTCCGTCAGAAGCGGCTGCGGGCGTTCTCGCTCAACTTCAACGGCCCAACGCTCGTCGACGCACGCATCGGCCAGGTGCTCCGCCTGCAGCCACTCGAGTTGCAGCGGCGGATCGCCGCCGCCTACGGTGATCGCTACAACCTCGGGATCGCCTACGGCTCGCAGCCGGGCCGCGGCTGCATCGGCATCTTCCAGACCGTCCGCCGCAACATGACGGTCACCTTCGGTGTGAACCCGTACGCGCCGTCGCGGCGCCCCACCCTTTCCCTCTGGCACGGGTACTGACCATCGGAGGAGGCGCAGGATGCCAGCCTTTGACGCGAACTCGCGCTCTGCGCATCCCGTCGAAATACGTCACTGGGCTTGATCGCTCACCGCTCGACGATGAGCGACGCAAGGACGTCGTCCACGCGCTTCTGAAGCGAGTCGGATGGCGGGCCGCCGAAGTCGACCTCGATCCGCAGGCACCGCTCGCCGAACCGGAACGCTCCCTCGGCCAGCGCGTGGCCGCGTGGGACGCTCGGATCGCCCGCGGAACGGAACGACAGGCTGTCGAGTGAGATGCGCGCCGGTGCCGGCCGACCCGGACCTGTCCCGGGAAGCGCAGCGCAGGGGAGGATGGTGATGAGGACGTCTTCGGCTGTCATGGCCTTGATCGGGTCGACCTCGCCCGACGGGAGCTCTTGCGGCGGGGCGAAGCCTTCGTTGGGCGGAAGCTCGAAGTTGGCGCCCTGAAGCAGGCCGCTCGTCCCTTGTGGGTCGAGTAAGAGAACGCGCCCGTTCCAGCCCGCCGGGAGCGCGAGCGAGACGCCGCGGTGCTCGAGCGTCCGGCCTCCCCTCCGACCGCGATCGAGTTCGGGCACGTAGGCCCAGAGCGCGTTTCCCATTCCTTCGTGGGCGGCGCCGGCGAAGAGGACGACGCCACCAGCCACCACCGGCCGGCCATAGACCTCCGCAGGCGGCCGCGACATGCGGCGCCATTCACTCGTTGCGATCTCGAAGAGCGCGCCGAGCCCGCAGTACCAGGCGAGCACGACATCCGCCGTGGCCGCGCTCTCCGGGTAGCACTCGCCGAACCTGAGCGGGAGGTTGGGAAGCTTGCGCCAGGCGTCTCGCGCCGGGTCGTAGGCGCCTGCCGCGAGCTCGTAGTCCCAGGCGAGCACTTCGTTTCCCGTCCAAGCGACCGAGGAGGCCTGGGGGGAGAGCGGAAAGAACGGCAGCACGCGCCACCGATCGGCTTCCGGGTCGTAGGCGATCCCGCGCGCGTGCGTCGTCGTCGAGTGGTTGTTGCCGTCGAGGAGCGCGCCGAAGACGATCATCTCCTTGCCCGTCCAGACGGCGCTCGCCTCGTTGAGCGCGAGCGGCGCCGGTGGCAGCGATCGCCAGCGGTCGGCCTCTGGGTCGTAGGCGGCCCCGTCACGGGCGGCCTCAGCGCGGCTCCCGTCGCCCCAGACGATCATCTCCCGGCCCGTCCACACAGCGGTCACAGGTCGACGCGGTGAGAGAGGCGCGCGCGGCAGCATCCGCCACCGCCCCGTCCCCGGATCAAAGGCCGCTCCGTCGTCCAGCGGGCGCAGGCGATCGCCGTAGCCGCCCCAGATCAGCACTTCCTCGCCAGTCCGGACCGCGGCCGCCGACGATCGCCCAGTGAGCGGAGCGGGGGGCAAGCGGCGCCACGTCCCGGCTGCCGGGTCGTAGGCGACGCCGGTGTCGTGGTGCGCGCTGCCGAAGTCGGTGTCGCCGCCCCAGAAGAAGAGCTCGCCTCCCGTCCAGACCGACACCGCCCGCGCCCGCACGACGGGCGGCACGGGCAGGGACGACCAGCCCGGCGGGAGCGACCGCCAGGCGCTGGACGCAGATGACTCGGCTGCCGGAGACGTGCCCGGCCCGCCGTCGCAGCCGGCGGCGACGAAAGCGAGCACTCCCGCGAGCATCGCCTGCAACGTCGTTAACAGCGGCGGACGCCTCATCAGCCGTTGAAGGTGGCGTAGGCGTTGACGGGGCAGCACCAATACGGCTGGCCCCCGAGGCGCGGACGCTCCTCGACACTCTTCCGGCCAGCGGCGGTGATCAGCAGCCAGCGGCCGGCGTTCTCGTCGTCGAGCAGCAGTCTCCGCCCGTCGGGAGACCAGGCGATCCAGTCGAAGTGAGGATCCGCCGCGAACAGGCGGCGCGGCTTGCCGTTCGGATCGTCGAGCACGAATAGCTCGTGCGGCGTCGGGAAGCCGCTCGTCGTCCAGGCGAGCCGGTGGCCGCGCGGCGACCACGCGAACATCGAGATCAGATACGGCGAGGTGACGACCCGGACCGGGGTTCCGTCCGCGCGGGCGATGACGAATCCGGAGAAGGCGTTGGCGGCCTTCGGCCACTTGCCAGCGACCATTGCCGCGATGAACCGGCGGTCCGTCGACCAGCGAGGGGGACCAAGCGATGCCCGCTTCACGCCTGCGAAGGCTGCGACTCGTTTCGGTGCGAGCGGGATCGTCGTCCTTCGCGTCCGCGGATCGAAGACCACGTAGCGGTGCCCGCCGCCCGCCGTCACGATCAGTCGCCCGTCGGGCGTCCACGAGCTGAGGTAGCCGTCGGTGATCGCGCCCCGCCCCGACCCGTCCGCCGCTTGCAGATAGATCTCGTCGGCCTGCCGGTAGCACTTCCACCGCGGCCGCTGGTTCGGCTCGCACGGCTCGATCCGCTTGCTCGCGACCAGCCTCCCGTCCGGTGACCACTCCTGCTGCGTGTCGAGCGCGGGAAGCGGGGACGGGCCTTCACGCACGAGCCTTCCGCCCTCGAGCCGGAAGATGAGCGGCGGGCGGAAGGGAGGCGCATCACGGGGGACGAGCATCCGCTGCTCGCCGATCCACTCGGCGCCCGCGAAGAAGCCGAGATCGCGGCTCCGTATCTCGAGCTTCCTCTCGGCTGCGGTCCCGAACCCGGTAACAACGCCGAACCCTCCCGGCGAGGCGCGGCCGTACGGGTCTGTCGAAACGCCAACCGAGTAGAGGACGGCGCTCCCGCGCGGGGTGGCCGGGCCTGACGCTCGCAGACTCCCATTATCAGAGCCGCCCGAGCATGCCACCGCGAGCACCGCCGTCGCGAGCGCGAGGAACCCGATCGCCAAGAAGCGGGTTGGCCCAGGAGTCCGGCGTCGGCAATTAGGGGGCGTCTCGCTGCCGGATGCACGCACGCACGTCGCCGCTTCCATGCGCTATCTGCCCGCGACCAGAAGCCGCCGCCCCGACGGCACGAGCAGGAACACCGTCTTGACGGGGACGTCCGGCGCTCGCGCCGCGGCGCCCGTCCGGACATCGAGCGCCAAGAGGCCGTCCATCGTTCCCAGATAAAGCCGCCCACCCGCGAGTGCGAGCGTGAGAATCTGCTGACTGCCGCGAGCCGGACGCCAGCTGCGATCGACGGCGCCGGTCCGCGGATCGAGCGCGACGGCTCCGTTCCGGGGAAAGCCGTCGAAGCGCGAGAAGAAGCCGCTGGCGTAGACGCGGTCGTCGGAGACGGCGAGACCGGAAAGCGCGGCGAACCCTCGGCAGACCGGGCAGTCAGGCGGCCTCGGCGCCCAGCGGTGATCGGGCGCGCCCGTGCGAGCGTCGAGGGCGACTAGTCCATTCCGCGGCAGGCCCGAGAGGCGGAAGGACCCCGCGACGAAGACCCGCGACCCGTGTACGACAAGCGCTTTGAAGCCTCCGGCATCGCCGATGAGCTTGAAGCCCGGGCTCCAACTCCGGTCAGGAGCGCCCGTTCGGAGGTCGAGAGCGCTCACGCCAGGGACGGGGTACGTGAACTGGCGGGCGACGAGGAGATGTCCGTGCGTCACCGCCAAGCGCTGGACGTCGATGTAGGTGCCGGGCCGGAACGGGCGAAGGGCGGTGCGCGTGCGGAGGTCGACGGCGGCGAGACCGGGGCGCCGTAAGCCGCCGACAAGGCCGAAGGCGCCGCCGACGTAGAGCCTGTTGCCGAAACGGGCGAGCGCGCTTACCGAAACCCGGTTGCCTCGGCTGCTCGCCACCGAGACCCGCCAGGCTTCGTCTAAAGCTCCGCTCGGGAGCAGGTGGGCGAGCGCGCGACGCGGCTGTCCAGCAACGCGCGTGAAGAAGCCGCCCACGTACCAGCCACCCCGCCCGTCGGGAACAGCGGACGCGATCGCCTCGTCGATCGGCACGCGCGCCAGCACCCGTCCGCTGCGGGCATCGAGGATGAGCGCACCCGGCCGGTCGGGCTGCGCGCTCGCGCCCGGGACGAAGGGCAGCGCGAGCATCGCGCCGGCCGCGACTGCGAGCACCACGCAGGCGAGTGCGACCGGCATGACGCGGCAGCTCACATCCGTTCTACGAGTTCGTTGCGCCGAGAGGTCCCCTGCGGATGCTTCGCGAAGTCGGCTCCGCCGCCCTGATACGCGCCGTCCACCCATTCCGGCTCGGCCGAGGAGGCGAGGAGCCCCGCGCCGGCGCGGCCGAAGCGACCGCAGCTTGACCGACTTGTCCGGATCGCATAGGTTGCTCCCTGCGCCGAGCACGGAGCGCGATTAGGTTGAGGCTCCGCCCGAGGGCTCTACGCGGAAGCGGACGGTCAGCGGGTTGAGCGGACGAAAGCGCAACCGGCTCGGCGAATTTCTGGTCCGGGCCGTGACGTCCGGCCGTGCGGCCGACGCTACTTCGCGGTCGGTCTCGGCTGAGCCGTATTCGGCTTCAACTCGTCGCTCGGGACGGGCTCTCGGGTCGTGCGGCCGGTGCTCGGGAAGAGGACGACCTTCTTCGTGTGACTCTCCTTCGTCATCGAGGTGCTGCCGTGGGTACGGGGCGGAACCGCTGCGGTGCCTCAGGTGTAGCGTTGAACGGATGACCGCTCGACGCGGTACAGCGATTGCGAGCACGGCGGTGGCAACGGCTGTCGCGGTGCTCTCGGCTGCGTCCGCCTGGGCCGAGACGACGGGTCAGAGCAGGGAACGCCCGCGTGGGGCCGTTGAGGATTGCTCGACTAGTCCCGGCTGGGGGCGGCGTGACGATTTCACTCGCCGCGACAGTCTCGTCGTCGGGCCGCTGGCAATACGACGTGCCAACCCGATGCTGGTATACGCGCCGAACGTCAGCGGGAACAAGATCATTCTGTCCGTCAAGGGCGGCCACCGGGTGACCCTAGAGCTGTCCCGACGCACGCGAATGAACGCGGGGTGGGGCTTCGGTCCGTATCCGCAGGGCGAGGTCCGCTTCCGCAACACGCGTCGGATCGTCACGTTCATCGCGTGTCGGCGGGGCGAACTCACTGGACGGTTTGACGGCTGGCCCGTGACCTCGTGGGTCGGATTTCTTCTCGCTCGCTCACCCACGTGCGTTCCTCTGTCGGTCTGGGTGGACCAGGAGCGCTCACCCCGCCGCGCGGTGATCCGCTTCGGTGTGCCTGACTGTGGGTAGCGCACACCCGGGCATGCTGCGCCTCCGAGGCGGCGCTGAGGAGGCGTACGGGGTTGAAGGGTCAGGGCTGGGGCTCGTAAGGTGAGGGAGTGCGGTGTTGTCTGTTCAGACACGAACTTTTCTCCCCAACTTTCTCCCCAACGAGGGTGATTCAGCCTGATCCAGTCTCATCCCCTCGCCGATTTTGGCTTAACCATGCGGCTGCTGGACCAGTATTGGCGTGTCGGGGCGGGTTGCCATGCAGAAGGTCGTGGGTTCGAGTCCCATCATCCGCTTCTGTTCGGAGTCAAAACACCCGCAAATCGAGGGCTTGCGGAGTGGATGAGGCGTCATCAGGTGCCTTTTCTCCCCAGGTTTCTCCCCGGGAGACTCGGTAATTTCGGCGTCCGACCTTCTGCTTGCATCTCGAAGCTCAGAACCGGTGCTGCGGTTGGTCGGTGGAGGATCCGTGGCTTGGAGCGGGTGCCAGCCGCTCGGTCGAACTCTCGACGGCACGTTCCTCGCCGGGCTCCTCGATGGCGTGGCGGTCGGATGTGGGGGTGTGCCGCTATGACGACGAAACCGCGGAGATCCGGCGCATGTACGTCGCGCCCCCGAATCGAACTCGCGGGATCGGTCGCGCTCTCCTGGATGCGCTTCTGACCGCGGCACGAGAGCTGAGCTACACGCGTGTTCGCCTCGAGACGGGAAACCGGCAACCGGAAGCCCCTCGGGCTCTACCGGAGTGCGGGCTTCGAGCCGATCCCGTGCCGGGGCCAATACGAGACGGACGAGCGCAGTATTTGCCTAGAGATCGAGGTTTGATGCGAGAGAACTCACTTCAGATTGAGCTCCTGAACCGTGACCTGCGCGAGGACACTTGGGAGGCGGCTTTGCAGCGCCGTGAACGCCTCGCACAAGCCGGTACCTGGCTCGGCAGTTCCCGGCAAGACTGTCGCTCGAGCAGGAAGACGCGATCCGAACGGTTGCAGATCGGTGCGCGTATACCTTGAAGCGGTCGAACGTGTATTCAAGCTCAGGTACTAGGACCCCTCACCACACCCGCACGGCCACACCACCACTTGTCATCGAGCGCTGAGTCCGCCGAACCTGATCTCCTGTGAACCTGTGACACCGTCGACTTATTCGCTCGTGGCCTTCGACGCAGCTCGCCTGGAGTGGGGCGTCGTGGTGCAGTCGAAGTTCCTTGCGATCGGCGCTCTGACGCCGTGGGCGGAGCCGGGTGTCGGCGCGATCGCGACTCAGTCGTGGATCGAAGTCCGCTATGGACGAGATGGGCTGCGGCTCTTGTGCGAAGGGGCCTCGGCCGACGAGGCGCTTGACGTCCTCACCGCCGCTGACGCCGGGCGCGAGAAGCGTCAGGTGGGAGTCGTCGATCGGAGCGGGCGAGCCGCCAGCTTCACCGGGAGCGAGTGCGCCGAGTGGGCCGGTGGGCGGGTTGGGGAGGGGTATGCGGCGCAGGGCAACCTGCTTGTGTCGGAAGCCACAGTCGATGCTCTGGCCGAGACCTTCGAGATGACCGCGGGCCGCGCGCTCGCAGAGCGCTTGCTCGCCGCGCTGGCGGCGGGACAGGCCGCGGGAGGTGACCGTCGCGGCCTGCAAGCGGCCGCGCTCAGGGTCGTGAGGACGGGCGCAGGCTACGGCGGCAGTGGCATCGTGGTCGACCTGCGAGTCGACGATCATCCGGATCCCATCGTCGAGCTCGAGCGGCTCTACCGCCTGCACGACCTGTACTTCGGGGAGACGCCGCGCCGATCGTGGATCCCGGCCACCGACGAGCTGCTGCAGCGGGTCCGCCGACGCCTCGGCGAGCTCGGATTCGACACCTGTGATCTACTCGCCAATCTCGACGCGTGGGCGGGATACGAGAACTTGGAGGAGCGACTCGACGGCGTCGAGAGCTTCGATCCGGTCCTGCTCTCCGAGCTGCTCGACGCACGCTAGCCGGAAACGGTTTCGAGACCTTGACACGCCGGGCGTATCCGAATAGAAGTCACCCTACGTCTAGAGGTCTTACCACTTCCCCGACATGGGTCGGGCAGCCGTTGCCCCGCCGCGAGGATGCCGAGCTCCTCACCGGGAGAGGCCGCTATGTGGGCGACCTCACCCGACCGCGGATGCTCCACGCAGTCTTCCTGCGTAGCCCCTACCCGCACGCGCTGGTACGCGGCGTCGACGCGTCCCGCGCGACCGCGATGAGCGGGGTGCATGCCGTCCTGACAGGTGCGGACCTTCCGGCGGACTTCCCTGCGCAGCCGCTCAACCATCTCTTCCACGGGCAGCGCGAGACGCCATACTACGCGCTCGCTCGCGACCGTGTGCGATACGTCGGCGAGCCCGTTGCGATCGTCGTCGCCGACTCGCCCTACGTGGCCGAGGACGCGCGGGAGGAGATCGAGGTCGACTGGGATCCCCTGCCCGCGGTGGCGAGCGCCGAAGTGGCTCTGGAAGACGGCGCTTCGCGGCTGTACGACGACTGGCCCGACAACGTAGCGGCCACGTTCGAGGCCGACATGGGGGACGTCGATACCGCCCTCGCCGAAGCCGACGTCGTCGTTTCCGCTCGCTTCGACCTGCAGCGCCTGTTCGCGTGTCCGCTCGAGGGCCGTGGCGTGCTCGCCGAGTGGGATCTCTTCCGCGACGAGCTGACGCTCTGGACGTCGAGCCAGATCCCGCACATCGCGCGCGACTTCCTCTCCTGGGTGCTCGGTCTCCCCGAGCCGAGGATCCGCGTCATCGTCCCGCGTGTCGGCGGCGCCTTCGGCTCGAAGTTCCACTTCTACCCCGAGGAGGTCGCTGTCCCGCTCGCGTCCCGGGCCACGGGCCGGCCGGTGCGGTGGCTGGAGGATCGCGCCGAGTCGTTCCTCGCCACCGTGCACGCCCGCGAGCAGATCATCGAGGCGACGATGGCCGCGCGCAGCGACGGCACCGTCACAGCGGTCTCCGGCGAGATCCTCGGCGACATGGGGGCGGCCTTGCACACGGTCAGCTACGGGCCGGTGTGGCTCACCTCCGTGATGCTGACCAACGTCTATGCGATCCCGAACGCCCGCGTTCGGACTCGTGCGGTGGTCACCAACAAGACGCCACTCGGGTCGTACCGCGGCTGGGGTCAGCCGCAGGCGAACTTCGTCGTGGAGCGTCTCATCGACCAGGTCGCGCGTCGGCTCGACGCGGATCCCACCGAGATCCGCCGCCGCAACCTGATCCCTCCGGATCGGTTTCCGTACAAGGGACTGCACCACGTCTTCGACAACGGCGAGTACGAGGCCTGCCTCGACCGCGGGCTCGAGCTGGCCGACTACACGGGCTGGCGCGAGCGGCAGCACCGTTTCCGCGCGGACGGCCGTCTCGTCGGTGTCGGCCTCTCGTTCTACGTAGAGAACACGGCGCTCGGGCCGTCGCGGCTCCTCAACGCGGGCGGTGTGCTCTCCGGCGGGTACGACATTGGCCATGTGCGCATGGAGACGAACGGCGAGGTGACGGTTTTCACCGGTCTCTGCGAGATGGGGCAGGGTTTCACCAACGGCCTCGCCCAGCTCGCCGCGGACGAGCTCGGAGTCGACCTGGCCCAGGTCACCGTCGTCACCGGCGATACGCAGACCTGTCCGATGACGGGGTACGGCACCGGCGCAAGCCGGTCCGCGGCCGTCGGAGGCGCGGCCGTGATGAAGGCGGCGGGCACCGTCCGCCGCAAGGTGCTCGAGATCGCGTCCCACATGCTGGAGGCGGCGGCCGGCGACCTCGAGATCAACGCAGGCGTGATCTCCATCGCCGGCTCCCCCGACCGTTACGTGACGATGGCCGACGTCGGCCGCGCTGCCTACCTTCGTCCTGCCGATCTGCCCGACGGGATGGACCCCGGTCTCGAGGCGATCGAGGTGTTCGACCCGCCGCAGATGGCCTGGCCGTACGGGATCAATGTCGCCGTCGTCGAGGTCGACCGGGAGACCGGCGAGGTCACCTTCCTCGACTACGTCTACGTCCACGACACGGGGACCCAGCTCAACCCGCTGATCGTGGAGGGGCAGATCCACGGAGGAATCGCGCAGGGGATCGGCATGGCCCTGTACGAGGAGCTCAGCTACGACGAGGACGCACAGCCGCGGGTCGGCACCTTCCTCGACTACCTGCTGCCGACGGCACTCGAGATCCCGCGGCCACGCGTCGACCACCTCGTGACACCCTCGCCGATCATCCCGGGCGGCATGAAGGGCGTCGGGGAAGCCGGCGCGATCGGCTCCCCGGCCGCCGTCACGGCTGCGATCGAGGATGCGCTGCGCCCGTTCGGTGCGACGATCACGCGCCTTCCCGTCACCCCCCAGGCCATCCTCGAGCTGATCGCCTCCGCCGAGAGGACGGGCACGTCGACGCTGGTCCCGCAGGCGGCCCGATGAAGCCCGCGCCGTTCGCCTACTGCGACCCGACCACCGTGGACGAAGCCGTCGCAGTGCTCGCCGACGCGGGAGACGAGGCGAAGCTCCTCGCCGGAGGGCAGAGCCTGATGCCTCTGCTCAACCTCCGCATCGTCCGTCCGTCGGTGCTCGTCGACCTCAACCGCATCGAGCAGCTGTCCGAGATCGACGCGAGAGAGATCGGGGGGATCCGCATCGGCGCGACCGTCAGGCAGCGGACGCTCGAGCTCGATGCAACGATGCGTGAGAGGCTGCCGCTCCTCGTCGAGGCCGTCCGGCTGGTCGCGCACGTCCCGATCCGCACGCGCGGGACGGTAGGAGGCAGCGTTGCACATGCCGATCCGGCGGCCGAGATCCCGGCCGTGACCCTTGTCCTGGGCGCGACCATGCACGTCGTCGGCCCGACCGGGCCGAGGACGATTCCCGCCACCGACTTCTACCTGGGCCCGTTCACCACCGGCGTCGATCCGAGCGATCTGCTCGTCGCGGTCGAGTTCCCTCCCCAGCCGCCGGGGGCGGGCTGGGCGTTCCTCGAGATCGCGCGACTTCACGGCGCGTTCGCGCTCGTCGGCGTGGCGGCCCTCATCCACGCCGGCGCCGACGGCACTCTCGAGGACGCCCGGCTCGCGCTGTGCGGT
>Ga0136633_1001930_pt1 | contig 14785 bp, 19 predicted proteins | sample AntDrymeUQ832206_2_FD_105494 | JGI IMG/M metagenome (GOLD analysis project Ga0136633, IMG submission 105494) | Polar desert sand microbial communities from Dry Valleys, Antarctica - metaG UQ83 (22.06) | ecosystem: Environmental > Terrestrial > Soil > Desert | place: Antarctica: Dry Valley... | reverse complement strand
TCGGCTGGACACGCCGCCGAGGTTGTCGCTGGCTTCGCCGACGACGAGGTGAACGCCCTCTTGGGTGTCGACGGTAGGACTGAGATGGCGCTGGCCGTGGTGCCGATCGGTTTCTCCTCCGAGAACAAGGCGCCCTTGGTCTCCGAGCCGCGGGTCTCCGAGCCGCGGGTCCCTATGACCGCCCAGCATGCTGTCGCGCCGCTGTCCCCAAGAGCGCGTGAATACCCGGAGCTGGTCGCGGCTCATGCGGCGAGCGCGCTTGCGCTCGAGGAGGCCGCGTCATGGCAACGGCCTCCGGACCGTCGCCCGAGCGCGCCGCAGGCAACTCTTTGCCACGATGGCCTCGAAAGAGTGATACGGCGGCGGGGATCCTCGCGGGCCTTCTCGCACGACCCGATCTCCGGCGAGCAGCTCACCGATGTGCTCCTGCGAGGCCTGTATCACATACCATCAGATTGGGGTTCCTCGCTTATCGAGATGGCGGCGATCGTGAACGCGGGCGAAGGGCTTGAGCCGGGTGCCTATCGCGTTGACGACGGGCGGCTGCGGCTGCTCGCCAAGGGCGACTTTCGCGACGCCGCGTACCGGCTCTGTCTCGAGCAGCCGCTTGGCGGCGACGCGGCCGCTACGGTGTTTCTCATCGCCAATCTCCGGCGCATCGTGTCGGGATACGGCTCACGCGGGTATCGTGCCGCCCAACTCGAGGCGGGTATCCGCGCCGGCAGGCTCTATCTCGGTGCATACGCATGCGGTTTCGGGGCGACCGGGCTCACCTTCTACGACGACGAGGTTCGCAAGTTCTTCGAGACGGATCTCGAGCCGATGCTCGCAGTCGCGCTCGGACGCCCGGCGCGACGCCGGCGACTGCTGTGACCGGTGACGTCGTTCTGGCGCGCAAGCCTTTCACTGAGCGGCTCCCTTTCGGTGCAGGGCGAGCAAGCACACCGGGGGCTTGAGCTGTGGGCGACATCGGCCGGGGCAGACGGCATCATGGTTGGCGGAGCGAAAAGACCGGTGGAACTAGTCGTGTTCGACGACGAGTCGAAGCCTGCGCGCGCCAGGCGCAACACTGAGAAGCTGCTCGAAGACGGCGCTGAGATTCTGTCTGGGCCCTACGGCAGCGCCGCTGGACGCGCCGTCGCGTCGTTGGCTCATGAGCGCGGCGTCCTCGTGTGGAACCACGGGGCCGCCGCAGACGAGTGACGAGGGCGGGCGTCATCACGCTCCCCCCACCGGCCAGCGGGTACTTCGTCAAGGTCGTCGAGTTCGCCTGGGCCCGAGGATGCACATCGGCTGTCCTTCTCGAGGCCGCCACGCCCTTCACAGAGACCGTCGCCGACGAGGCCTCGGAGCGTGCCGCGACGTTGGGGCTGACGGTCGAGCGACATCATGTCGGGCGGAAGGCGGGGCCAAGGCAGCCGCTCGAGGCCGTCGCATCAAAAGGGCGTGCCGTCCTGCTATGTGGGTCGCAAGACGACATCGACGGATTCGCTGCGCTGCGCGCTGCGAAGTCGGAGCCGTGCCTGATCGCGGCGCTGGGCGCGGGGGTGGCGGCCTTCGGCGCGGCCCTGGGCGAGCGCGCCGTGGGCGTCTTGGGGCCGAGCCAGTGGGAGCCCGATGCCGCCCCTGTGGACGTCGCCCCACCTCCACCGAGGCGGTAGCCCTTTACCGTGGCAGGTATGGGGAGTCGCCGGATTAGGTGGCGATCCAGACGTGGGCTTCCGGTGTCCTCGCAGAGGTTGCTCTAACTAGCGTCGGCACGGATCCTGAGGTGATCTGGACGTGGGCGCTCTCGTGGCGGGGGCGGACGCTTTACGGTGACTTCGCCATCGATCGCCACGGCCGGCAGATCGGCCACCAGATTCAAGTGGTCCAGTGGAACGACGAAGGCCATAGAGAAGTGTTAGCCAGTTGACGGGAAAGCAGCCGCCCAATCCGGTGGGCCGGTGAGGTCATGATTGTGGGCGTGAAGGGAGCCTTTACTCGATTCCCCTGTGACCAGGTCCCATAGTCATCCTCGTTCCGCCGATTGAACGAGGGGGCTCAAGAACTAATCGAGAGTCCGCGAAAACGTGGGATGAGGGCCTGATCGGGATCCGGGTGAATCCGGCTGAAAGAGCAGGGGCTCCTCCTTCTCCCGGTTGTGACGAACAGCCGAGAGAAGGAGGAGCCCCTTGTCTCCCGACAGTATGACGGTGCGCCTGAAGCTCAAGCGGATTCGGGTTATCGAGGTCGTAGAGACCTGAGATCGGGCGCAGGCCGGGCACCGAGGTCAACGTTCACGATGTTGAAATGCTGTTCGGGATCGATGTCCGGGTCGGTACAATAGGTGATGCGGGAGATGTCGTCGCGGCCCCCGATCACTCCCTCACCGTAGAGGCAAACCGCCGCGAGCTCGACTTCGGCTCCCGGCGTACGCATCGTGACGGCGAGCTTGTGGGTCTGGCCTCCGGCAACGAGGCGGATCTCGAGGGGGCTCCTCGGTGGCGAGGTAGTCGGAGCACGTTCGCTCATCGCCTCCCGTACGACGTGGACACGAGTGCGGGTCCTGCTCGTTGGGCGTTGGGCCATCCCGTCCGCGCGTCGATCGTCACCCTTGAGACTCTCCGGCGGGGGTGATGGCTTCGGCGATCTCGAGCGCCTCGGCAACGGCTGCCGCCTCCTCCACTCCTTGCGCGCCTCTAGCCACGACATAGCGTCCGACCACGTAAGCCGCCAGCGGAGCGTTCTTGCGTTCGGTGCCGCGGGCCACGATGCGGGCCAGGATCAGGATGGGGTTCTTCAGGTGCCCGGGGAGATGCAGCGCGGGCTCGGGCGAGCCGAGCCGTTCCTCAAGAGCCCCGGCATACTTCTCGAACCATTCGTCCATTCGATCCCTCCCCCATCAGTGGCTCAAGCGAGCTTAGCCCGGATCCACCGAAAAGTAGCGTTAAGTGAACGTCTGATAGGCGACAAATGCCCCCTGACCAGGGAGAATGGGTGTGGACCAAAACGACCGATCCCCCGTCAGAAAGGCACTTTGTCGATGCGATCTTCTCACAGCCTCGACGCCCTGTCAGTTCAATTCGATGACTACAACGCGGTCGCCAATGCCGGGCTCTTGCTCTCTGCCACGCTCGCCCAGCACCTCGGGCTGCGCGACGTGCTCTACGACCACGTCGACCTCGGCGCGGCTCCAGGCCGGGCCAACGTCGGTGACAAGGCGATGACCCTGATCGCGTCGCTGATCGCCGGTGGCGAATGCATAGACGACGCCGACGCGCTGCGGGCGGGTGAGAGCGGTCGGATGCTGGGGCACTGGGTGGCGGCGTCATCCACGCTCGGGACCTTTCTGAGAAGTTTCTCCTTCGGTCACACCCGCCAGCTCGACAAGGTCTCGGGTGAGCTGCTTGCACGGGCGTGGGAATCGGGCGCGGGCTCAGACGGCGATGAACCTGTGACGATCGACGTCGACTCGAGCATCTGCGAGACCTATGGCCTCAAGAAGCAGGGCGGATCAAAGTTCACCTACAACCACGTTCGCGGTTATCACCACTGATCTCATTCGCGCCAAAACCGGCGACGTGCTCCATGCTCGACTGCGCGGCGGGCCTTCCCACGCGGGGCGAGGCGCGGCCAGCTTCGTCACCGAGTCCGTCAACCGGGCGCGTTGCGCGGGGCGACCGGCGAGATCGTCATCCGAGCAGACTCCGGCTTCTACAACCACAAGGTCGTGGGCGCGTGCAGGACGGCGAAGGTGCGTTTCTCGATCACGGTCAAGATGATGGGAAAGGCGCTCCACCAGGCCTTTTCGGCCATCCCGGAGGATCGATGGGCCCCGATCCCATACTTCCTGGAAGGGGCCGCAGTCGCTGAGATCGCCTACACGCCGTTCGCGACCAAGAAGGCCACAGTCCCGGTGCGCCTGATCGTCAGGTGCGTCCCGCCCACACCCGGCAGCCAGCTCGCCCTCTACACCCACTACAGCTATCACTCGTTCATGACCGACAGGCAAGGCCACATGCTCTCGCTCGAAGCCGACCATCACGCCCACGCCGAGATCGAGAACGTGAGCCGAGACCTCGAGCACGGTCTCGGCCTCAACCACATGCCGTCGGGGCGCTTCGGTGCCAACGCCGCCTGGCTCGCGCTCAACACCATCGCTCACAACCTCGTGCGCTGGGTGTCGCGTATGGGGCCTTGAAGAGACCTTGGTCATGACCAAGACGATGCGCCGCCGCTACTTCTCGATGCCGGGACGGATCACGACCTCGGGGCGCAAGAACAGGTTGCATTTGCCCACGAACTGGCCGTGGGCCACGCGCTTCTCAGCGGCGTTGCTCGCCCTCCAGGCGATCTCACTGCCGCTGCGCATCTAGCGCGGCCCCCGGGATCCCGAGACTTCTCTTCCTACGGGCGTTATTTCGCATGCGCTCGATGCACTCACTGAACCACCGATCGACGGTGAAGCGACTTCATTGCTTACCCACGCAGACCATGATCACCCCGCGGCTGGCGATCGACCGTCCTCGTCCGGCATCGCCGGGTCAATTCTTGGGCTGACGGTGGATTCGGGCTTAGACGCCGGCAAGTGACACGCCGGAACGCTGGAGCCCCTTCTCGTGCGCCCACACGTCGAGCGTCAGAGTGGCCACGTCGTCGACAAGGGGAACGACGTCCTTTCCGCCCCGCTCCCTGAGGTCGAAGGTCTTCACGTAGGCGCGGCAGGTGTCGCACGCGTCGATCCTCACCAGGCGTTCTCCCTCGGGAGAGAAGGAGCCGACCCGTCTCGAATCGTCCTCGCCGCACCACGGGCAGGTGGCACGCGCGAAGCTCCACCACAGGGCACACCGCCCGCACACGAGATAGCGAGGGGATCCCGCCATGAACTCACCCGACTCCTCGCGGATCACCGAAACCTGAGGCAATCCTCCGCACGCGGGACAGGCGGAACCGGACCACTCCTCCTTCGAGAGCGGCTTCAAGGCCGCGGCTGCAAGCTCGAGCACCGGTCCCGCCGCCACCGCTATCCACGCGGCGATGCGAGCCTCGAGCAGAGAGGGATCGTCGAGCCAGCCTTCCACGAGGTCGCGCTGCTCGGCACCACTGCGAGCGGCCAGATCCTTGCCCGCGTCCCCGAGGGGGCCGGGAGCCAGGGGCTCTCCCAGCGCGGCGATCGCGATGGGAATCTCCTTCACCACGGTATCCACCGAGGCTGCGAGGTCGAGCAGCGGGAAGCAATCCGCCAGCCGGTTGACGACCGCGACCGCTCCCACCTGGGTGGCCACGGTCTGCACCGACACCGCCGCGGCGCGGTCGCTCTGGTGACCGAGCACCGACGATAGGAACGCGAGCGGCGCGGCCGTAGCCGCGGATCGTTCAACCGCCGCGGCACGCGCCATCCGGGACGCGAAATCGCCCGGGTCTCCTCGGTGGCCTTTCAGTTGCGGCCGGCCTCCTGCCGGCGAAACCACCTTGGGTGATGCCAGGCCGCCCACGCCCGCGTGACCCTGCCGCTGGTCATGCCCGGCATGGTGCCCGGCAGCATCACCGTGGACATGTAGACGTGGATAATGAAACCGCCCACGGTTAGCAGGAAGGTGGCATGGTGCAGCAGACGGGCAAACTGGTTCCAGCCACCGCTCATGAGGCCCGGGAACCAGAGCGGGAGGCCTGTAATGAGCAGGGCCACTCCGGTCACGACCGCAAACCAGAAGTAACCCTTCTGGCCCGCGTTGAAACGGTCGATGTCGGCGCGACTGTGGCCCTCGCGCATGTAGGTGCGCATGTCGCGGGCCCATGCACGGTCGGTGTCGTCGAACATCATGTCTAGGAGCCAAACGACGAGCATAAGTACGGCACCGATCGTGAAGCCAACGCCGACGATGGGGTGCACGAAGCGAACCGTCTGGCCGCCGCCCAGGACATCGTAGAGCCACGCCATGCGCGGGTAGCCGAGCGCGAACCCCGAGAGCAGCAGGTAAATGAAGGTTAGAGCAACGAACCAGTGCAGGACGCGCTCGGCCAGCGAATAGCGAAGGACCCCTTCCTCTCGTTCCGGCCGCACGCTCATGAGCGCTCCCCTTCTTTCCGATTCGTTTCCTCAGGGTGAGGCGCGGAGAGCGTCCCGGCCTCCTCCCCACCCTCCTTCTCCCGGGCAGACGCAACCGCCTTGTCCTCCGGAGGCGGGAACCTTCGGCCGGTGCGCAGGAAGAAGACTCCTGCGCCGAGCAGGCCTGCCCACGTGGCGAGCGACCCGAGCTTCTTCAGCCCGCTCATGAGGGGGAAGAAGCTGAGCCCCGTGACCCTGGGGTCCTCGGGCAAGCCGTACTCGTCGAGCATCTCGCCGCGCGGCACGACGTACATCATGTGCACGCCCTTGACCCCCTCGGGGTCGTATAGGAGCGCGTCGTCGAAGCCGCGCGCCTTGAGCTTGGCCACCTTCTCCTCGCCGTACAGAACCATGTCCTCCTTGGTCCCGAAACGGATCGACCCGGTGGGACAGGCCTTGACGCAGGCCGGCTCCATCCCGTTGCTGATGCGCTCGACGCACATCGTGCACTTGTAGACCTTCTTCGTCTTGGAGTCGAAGCGCGGGATGTCGAACGGGCATCCGCTGACGCAGTATTGGCAGCCGATGCACTTGTCCTGATCGAAGTCGACGATGCCGTTCTCGTACTGCACGATCGCTCCCGGCGCGGGGCACGCCAGCAGGCAGCCGGGCTCCTCGCAGTGAAGACAGGAGTCCTTGCGGATGAGCCAGGCGATGTCGTTGCCGTCGAGCTCTACCTCGTTGAAGCGCATGAGGTCCCACGTCGAGGCCGTGAGATCCTCGTGGCTCTGGTAGCTCCCGAAGTTGTGCGTCTCCTCTACTTCGAGGTCGTTCCATTCCTTGCACGCGATCTCGCACGCCTTGCACCCGATGCAGAGGTCGATGTCTACGAGCTTGGAGACCTCGACCTGCTTGATGGAGTGGTCCCGGCGGATGTTCGTCCCGGAGGAAGGAGTCGCCGACTTCCGTTTCACCGCAAGACCGAGCTCGGTTGTCATGTCCTCACACCCTAGATCTTCTCGACATCGACGAGGAAGCCTTTGAATTCCGGTGTAGCCGTGTTCGCGTCGCCGATGTAGGGCGTCAACAGATTGGCCATCTGGGCACCCTTGCCCTTGCCATGGCCTCCCGCGTAGTGCCAGTGCACCGGAATGCCGACCTGGTAGACAACCTTGTTACCGAGTCTCAGCGGGCGCATTCGTTTGGTCACCATCGCCATACCCTCGACCTCTCCGCGTTTTGAACGCACCCTCACCATGTCGGTGTTTGCAATGCCCTTCTTCTTGGCCAGCTCGACAGGCAGCTCGACGAAGAAGTCGGGCATGGCCTCCACAAGCTGAGGCACGTGCTGGGTGACGTAGTGCTCGTGCTCGGTGAGCCGGTAGGTGGTGGCCACGTAAGGGAATTCGCGGTCGTCCTTTGCGAAGCTCGCCGGGGCGTCCTCGTACAAGAATGCAACCGGGTTCTTGTCGACGGCGCTGAACGGGTTGACGAGGGGCGACTCCGTCTGCTCGTAGTGCTCGGGGAAGGGCCCGTCCAACAGGAGCCCACCCGGCACGAACAGTCGTCCGACTCCCTCCCCCGTCATGATGAAGGCGCCGAGGCCGTCCTCGGGCGGGGAGTCGGGCGGGTAGTCGGGTACGTCGCCGACCCACAGGCTCCCGTTCCAGCGGATCCCGGGCCGCGTCTCGTCCCAGGGCTTCCCTTTCGCGTCGGCCGAGGCCCGGTTGTAGAGGACGCGTCGGTTGGCAGGCCACGACCACGCCCACTCGTGGAAGTAGCCCATGCCCGTGGGGTCGTCGGTGCCGCGCCGGTCCATCATGTTCCCGGCCTCGGTGTAGGACCCGGTGTAGAGCCAGTTGCCGATAGCGGTGGTGCCGTCGTCCTTGGCGTCCAGGAACGTGTCCAGGAGCAGGCCGGTCGTGAGCTCTCGGCCGTTGATCTCGGCCGAGAGCTCCTCGGTCGGCGGGTCGTCCTGGTTCAAGTAGGGCCAGGTGAGGTTGAGGATCGGGTCGGGAAAGGCGCCGCCCTCCTCCTCGTAGAGCTTTCTCAGTCGCAGGAAGAGCTGGGCCAGGATGTAGTTGTCGTTCCTGATGTTGCCCTCCGGAGGAAGTGCCGCATGCTTCCATTGCGCCCACCGCCCGGAGTTGGTGAAGGAGCCCGACTTCTCGATCCAGTGGGTGGTGGGTAGGAAGAACACCTCGGTCTGAACCTCTTCCGGATCCACCCCGGGCGCGTGCCAGAACTCCGAGGAAGCGGTCGGGAACGGATCCATCACTACGAACCACTTCAGGTTCGACAGGGACTCGATCACCCGGTTCGAGTCCGGCCCTATGTTCACGCTGCTCATGCCGCCGTTGAAGAGACCGTGGAGTCTCTTGGAGCGCGCCTCGTCGTGAATCGTCATCCACGACCAGTTCTTGTCGGGCTTGGGCAGCCAGGAGAACGCGAAATCGTTGTCCTTTGTGGCGGCCTCGCCGAACCACTGCTTGAGCAGGCTCACGGTCATGCTTCTGTACACGGAGCCGAAGAAATTGAGCGCGTGGGGGTCGAGCTGGGCCAGGGCTGCTGCGTTGACGTAATCGTCGAGGGTTTTCATCCCCGGCTTCGGGATCGCCATGTAGCCGGGCAGGATCTCCCACGACTGTGCGTTGTCGGTGTTGCCCTGGATGTTGGCGTGGCCCCGCTCGGCATTCACGCCGCCCCCCGGCTTTCCGACGTTGCCGAGCAGCATCTGAAGGATGCCGATACCCCTGATTATCTGCGTCCCGCTCGTGTGGTGGGTCAAACCCACCGCGTAGACGACGTTGCCGGCCTTGTCCGCCGTTCCGGTTGCGCCGAAGATCTCGGCGATCTCAAGGAATTTCTCCTGCGGGATTCCCGTCACCCCGGACACCATCTCCGGTGTGTAACGGGAAAAGTGCTTCTTCATGAGCTGGAAGACGCTGCGCGGATCCTGCAATGTCTTGTCGCGCTTGGCGAACCCCGGCGTCGCGGCCGGAGACCTGGGGGTGGCGGCGCTCCCGTCCGTCGCGTCTGTTCGAGGTACCTTCTCCCGAATCGATGGGTTCAGTTCCGAGCCCTTGATCCGCTCGTAGTCCCACGTCGCGGAGTCGTAGAGCCGCGTGGCTTCGTCGTAGCCGGAGAAGAGACCGTCGTTGAACTCGAAATCCTCACCCACGATGAACGAGGCGTTGGTGTGGAGCTTTACGTATTCCTCATGGTACAGCTCGTTTTCCAGGACGTAGTTGATGAGGCCGTTGAAGAAGGTGACGTCGGTCCCGGCACGAATTGGTGCCCACAGATCGGCGATCGCTGAGGTCCGTGTAAAGCGTGGGTCGACGTGGATGATCTTTGCGCCGCGCGTATCGCGCGCGACGTGTGCCCACTTCCACCCGCAAGGATGGTTCTCCGCAGGGTTGGCGCCGATCACCAGGAACGCGTCGGAGTTCTTGAAGTCCACCCAGTGATTGGTCATGGCCCCCCGGCCAAACGAGGCGGCCAAACTGGCCACCGTGGGGCCGTGTCAGACCCGGGCCTGTTGTTCTAAGCCCACCGTCCCGAGGGCCCTGAAGATCTTTGTGGTGAGGTAGCCCTCTTCGTTGGAGATCGTGGCGCCCCCGCCCCAGGCAAAACCCTCGTTGCGGTTGACGACGTTCCCGTCCGGATCCTTTTCGATGAAGCGCTCGTCGCGCGCGTCCTTCATGAGCCGGGCGAGCCGGTCGAGCGCGTCCTCCCACGAGATCTCCTGCCACTCGGTCGCGCCCGGCGCGCGATAGCGCGGCGACTGCACACGTGCCTCACTGACCGCCAGCTGCATCGTGCTCGCGCCCTTGGGGCACAACGAGCCCCCGTTGATCGGGCTGTCGGGATCGCCCTCGATGTGGACGAGGTATGGCTTGGTGTTGAACGAAGTGGTCTCTCCGTGACCTACGACATAAGCGATCATCGAACAGCCGACGCCACAGTAGGGGCACACCGAGCGGATCTCCTTGGCGCGACTGATCTTCAGCTCGCTGGCCTGCGCGTACGCTGGCTCGAGGTCAAAGCCGAAGGTCGCCCACGCCGCTCCGGCCGTGGCGGCGGCAGAAACCTTGAGGAAGTCCCGACGAGTCAACTCCATGCGGCCCCCGATCCTCGCCCCCGCACGCCTGTGGGGGGGACATGCTCTACTTGTGGACGAGTTAGACCCTACTACCCCAGGGATAGCTTCGTCTAGGAGATGTGTGAAGCTGAGTAGGGCGTTCTGACTAGTGAGCTTGGTTTGCTCGAAGGCTGGCTGAGGCGGCCAGGAGGAGACACTTGTCACAGGCAAGCGCGATCACCGAGGAGGACGTCCGCAGGGCATTGAGCTCGGTGGACGACCCCGAACTACGCCGGCCCATCACCGAGCTCAACATGGTTCGGGGCGTCGTGGTCGCCCCCGGCAGGGTCCACGTGTCGGTCGCCCTCACCGTGGAGGGCTACCCCCTCAAAGCCAAGATCCACGACGACGTCATCTCGGCGGTGAAGACACTGGATGTCGAGCAGGTGTACGTCGACTTCACGACCATGACCGACGACCAGCGTGCCGAGCTCCGCCGCCAGCTACACGGCGGGGGCGCGGCGTCCATGGGCGACGTATTCACCTCCTCGAGGGTCATCGCCGTGGCCTCCGGTAAGGGTGGGGTGGGCAAGTCGTCGGTCAGCACCAACCTCGCAGTTGCCCTGACCCGACGCGGCAGGCGCACCGCGATCATCGACGCCGACGTCTACGGGTTCTCGATCCCGCGTATGATCGGCATCGATCGCAAGCCCGTGATCATCGATCGGATGATCGTGCCTCCCGAAGCATATGGCGTCGCGGTGATCTCGATCGGATTCTTCGCCAGCGAGAACAGCCCCGTCATCTGGCGAGGACCCATGCTCCACAAGGCACTTACCCAGTTCGTGACCGACGTCTACTGGGACAAGCCCGACGTCGTCATCATCGACATGCCGCCGGGAACCGGCGACGTGGCGATTACGATGGCGCAATTCCTGCCTGCGGCGGAGGTCGTTGTGGTGACCACGCCCCAGCCCGCGGCGCAGCGCGTCGCGCAGCGGGCCGCATACATGGCCCGCAAAGTCAATCTCGCGGTCTCCGGAGTGATCGAGAACATGAGCTGGTTCACAGGGCACGACGGCTTCCGCTACGACATCTTCGGCTCCGGAGGGGGCGAACTCCTGGCGCAGGAGCTGGGGGTCCCCTTGCTGGGTCAGATCCCGCTCGCTCCCGCGCTGCGCGAGGGCGGCGACGTGGGCGCTCCGATCATCGTCACAGAACCCGACTCGGAGGCGGCGCGCACGATCGACGCAGTCGCGGGCAAGCTGCTCGACATGAGCGCGCGCCGCATCCGAATTCCCGTCGTGAACATCGCCAAGCCGTCGTAGCGGTGCCCTACTAGGAGCGAGTGCACAGCTCACAACGGCACCCCGTCCGCAGCGTCTCCCACCGGTAGATGCCGGTCTCGTGCCGGTCGTTCCACCGCAACGACAATCCCCAGCCCCCGACGAGCTCGGCGCCTGTCACCTCGAGGATCCCGGGCACTCCCGGCTTGGGCCAGATCGTTTCCCCTCGCGCGCGCAGCTCGCGACACTGGGCACAGGTGCAGCTCCGTCGCAACTCCACGAGCTCGAACTGCGACACGTGCTCGTCGGCCCAAACCACCACGAGGGTGTCCGCCTCTAGATCGACCGATTTTGCCTGAGTCTCGAGGTTCATGTGGAGAGATGACCATGGAGAACCTGCCAGAACGCCCCGTATGAGTCGCGGTGTAGGGAATGGCCTGCGCCGGCGAGCACCCGGAAGGTGACATGCGGATTGGCCGCGGCGATCCCCTCACCCATCTCGGGGGTGACCAGCGAGTTCTCGTCGGGATCGGCCGCGATGAGCAGCGTGGGGCAATCGAGCTCCATCGCCATGGGGACCACATCCCACGGCTGGTTCTCCAGGGCGGTGCGCCGCACGACCTCCGGGCTGGATGCCTCGAGTGCTTCCGCCTTGATGCGAGCGTCCTGCGGGTGCCACCTCGGGTTCTGAGCAAGGACCGCACCAGCGCTCGGGTCCTCGAAGGGCTTCGTATATTTGGCGATGAAACTCTCCGGCTCAGACAGACGCAGCAATGGGTCTTCGAGCACGAGGCGATCCGCAAAACTGCGGTCCGTCGTTTGGGCGATGGCGGCGATGGCCCCGCCGAGCGAGTGGCCCACAACCACGTCCCACTTGCGGTCGAGTGCCAGCACGTCGGTCGCATAGGAGGCGAGGAGGTAGTCGTCCCCCCGCGGACTGTCGCCATGGCCGCGCAGGTCGGGTGCGTCAACCCGATAGCCGGCTCTTGCCATCTCCGCACCCAAGCGCCACCAACTCCGCGCCGAGGAGGTTAGGCCGTGGATCAGCAAGGCGCGGGGACCCCTTTCCCCCCATTCGAGAGTCGCTAGTTGCAGTTGCTCACCCATCTCTTCCGGCGGAAGGACGCCAGCAGCCGCCGATGTAGGACATCTCTATCTTCTCGAGCCCCGCGGTCTCAGACGAGCGAACCTCCGCGTAGCGGTCCTCGCGACCCCTCCAGAGAGACGCGATGACATCCGCGACCTCGTGGTCCGGAGCCCCGCCGCGTACGAGTTCACGCAGGTCATGACCCCTGGTTGCGAACAGGCACGTGTATAACTTGCCCTCGGCCGATATGCGCGCACGCGTGCAGTTCGCGCAGAAGGGCCTGCGTCACCGAGGCGATCACGCCGATCTCACCCCCGCCGTCCTTGTACCGGTAACGGTTGGCGACCTGGCCCCGATAGTTGGGATCGACCGGCTCGAGCGGCATCTCGGCGTCGATTGTCGCGACGATCTCTCGGGGGGGACGATGTCGTCGAGCCGCCAGCCGTTGGTGCTGCCGACGTCCATGTACTCGATGAAGCGGACGATGTGACCGGTACCGTGGAAGTATCGGGCCATCGGAAGGATGCTCTTCTCGTTCGTCCCCCGTTTCAGCACCATGTTGATCTTGACGGGACCGAGGCCGGCAACAGCGGCCGCCTTGATGCCTCCGAGGACCCGCTCCACTGGAAAATCGACGTCGTTCATCGCCTTGAAGACATCGTCGTCGAGCGAATCGAGACTCACCGTGACTCGCCTCAATCCGGCCTCCCCGAGCGCTCTCGCTCGCGTGGCCAGCATCGATGCGTTGGTCGTCAGAGCGAGATCGAGGCCGTCGATGGCTGCCAGCATCTCGATGAGCCTCTCGATGTCGCGGCGCACGAGGGCTCTCCTCCAGTGAGACGGATCTTGTTCACCCCGAGGTCCACGAAGATGCGTGCGACGCGCTCGATTTCTTCGAAGGTCGAAGCTCGGCGTGTTCCAGGAACTGGTGGTCACGCCCGAACACCTCTTCGGGCATGCAATAGACGCAACGAAAGTTGCAGCGGTCGGTTACCGATATATAACGTAGATCGCGCAGCGGCCGTCCGAGGGTGTCGATCGCAGCCATCAACTCATCCTGCCACGACCTCAGGCGCAACCAATCCACACCGAGCTACTTGCTTGCTCTGGTATTAGATTCCGCTCATCGAAACGCACTGCCTCCCGGCCAATCGCAACCGGGAATGAAGGTGAGCCTCCCCCGCTTTAGTGGACACTCGATAATTGGGCGCGAATGGCGTCCGGAAAGGAGTGTAGTGTCCATGCCGGGTTCGAAGAGGCGATACACCCCTGACTTGAGGGCCGAGGCGGAGAGGCTGTACCGTTCGGTCGAGGGGGAGAAGTCCATGCGCCAGCTCGCAGTGGAGCTCGGGATCTCAAACGAGACCCTGCGCAGCTGGATCAAGCAAGCCGACATCGACAACGGCCGCAGAGAAGGGCCCACGACGGAGGAGCAGGAGGAGCTTGCAAAGCTCAGGCGCAAGGTCAGGGTCCTCGAGGAAGAGCGGGAGATCCTAAAAGCAGCGGCCTTCTTCGCCTCAGTGTCAGAGTGGACGGACAAGTCGGTGATCTTTGGGTTCGTTGACGGGGAGAAGGCTAATCATGCAGTCGCCATGCTCTGCCGTGTGCTGGGTGTCTCCACCAGCGGCTACTACCAGTGGCGCACGCGCAGGCCCTCCAGAAGAGAGTGCACGGATGCGTTTCTCACCCACAAGATCAAGCGCATCCACTCCCTCAGCCGCGGCACCTACGGGGGGCGCCGCGCGTCCACGTCGAGACTCAAAGAGGATCACGGCATCCGCTGCGGGGAAAGCGCGTTGCTCGGCTCATGAGACCTGCAGGCATCCAGGGCTGCCACCGCAGAAGGCGTCACTGGACCACCCAGCGCAATCGCGAGTCGATCCGGGCGCCCGATCTCGTGAACCGCAACTTCAGTGCAGTTGAGCCCAATCGGCTGTGGACCGCGGACGTCGAGCGCCACAAGGCGCTATTGGAAGGGGTGGAGTTGGGAGGACTCCGCCCGTGGGCTGTCGCAGCAGCCCGCGAGAAGCTGGGGGCAGCCTGACCTCGGATGCGCGAGGAAGGGTGGCAAGCAGCCCCGACAACGCCGGGACGGGCCGGAACCGCCAGACGGTCCGGGTCCGGCAAGCGAGACGGGAAGGTGTAGGTGAGAAACCGGTTCTCCTCACCTTTCCGTGGGTAGCTGGATGGTAATCCCGCCGCAACAGAGATAGATCATCGAGATCAATGCCGCCGCGGAGTGGTGACCGTAACCGCGGTGGTTGATGAGCCGGATCTTGCTGTTGAGCCCCTCGAGC
>Ga0136633_1001929_pt1 | contig 14788 bp, 12 predicted proteins | sample AntDrymeUQ832206_2_FD_105494 | JGI IMG/M metagenome (GOLD analysis project Ga0136633, IMG submission 105494) | Polar desert sand microbial communities from Dry Valleys, Antarctica - metaG UQ83 (22.06) | ecosystem: Environmental > Terrestrial > Soil > Desert | place: Antarctica: Dry Valley... | reverse complement strand
GGTGATAGCCTTCGACATCTCCCGAAGCAACGTGTTCCTCCATTCGCTGATGGATCGCGTTCATCTTGCGGAGATCGCCGGCGTTCAGGCGGCGTACCGCCTCGGCCGCGCACCGCCCTTCCAGCAACGCGAGGACCGGGAAGAGGGAATCGACTTCCTGAGGTGCCAACTCCGTGACGAAAGCTCCCCGTCCAGGGGCCAATCGCACCAGCCCTTCGTTGGCGAGAACCTTGAGGGCCTCCCGCAAAGGAGTCCTCGAGGTGCCAAGTTTGGCCGAGAGGTCGAGTTCATCGATCCGATACCCTGGCGGCATGGATCGGTCGAAAATCATCTCCCGGACCCTGTCCGCCACTTCGATATGGAGCGATGCACGGGCGATCTTGTCGTTCAAGTCCATTTATCAGCCTCTCTGGTTCGGCGGTTTCGTGGGAAAGGTTCGTCGCAATGCTTAATCATGCCTCAGGAGTTCCGCATTTTACTGAGAAGGTTGCAGTTGTACTCGGCCCGAGCTCCTGAGGGGGAATTCAAGTTGTGTCGCCAACGCCCTGAAACAAAAGAATGATTGAATAATTACGGCGAATTGTACTGTCAGCCATGACGGGATGCCAGTCCCTCGATGGGCCCGGAGTCGGTCCCGAAACCCGCAGACGCGGCGCAGGGGAAGAAGGAGGCACCGTCCAGTCGCCTGGGTGCAACGCCAGGCGGACAGTCCGGAGGGCTCATCCTGAAATCCGCGCGTCTGTCGATAGAATTGGCCGATGCTTCAGTTTCAACAAGATCGTCTGGTCCGCGGGATCCGCGAGGCTGCCCGCGCCATTGGTGTGGATGCGTTCGCTTCCGATCAACTGGCGATATCGCTTGATCGTCCCCGGCAGGTGGAGCATGGCGACGTCGCAAGCAGCCTCGCCCTCCAACTGGCGCGGCCGCTCAAGTCGCCGCCGCGCTCAGTGGCACAGTCGCTGCTTGAGGCCTTGCTTCGTATCGACGCCGGTGAGATGGTCGAACGCGCCGAGGTTGCCGGCCCGGGCTTCCTGAACTTGTGGCTGACGGCCCGTACCAAGCAGGAGGTGATTCACGCGATCCTCCGGGAGGGCGAGCAGTTCGGCAATCTGCAGCAGGGTGACGGTCACGCGGTCATGCTCGAGTTCGTTTCAGCCAACCCGACCGGTCCATTGCATGTAGGGCACGGCCGTCAAGCCGCGCTGGGGGACGTGCTGGGCAATGTGCTCACCTCCCAAGGCTGGCAAGTGTCCCGGGAGTTCTACTACAACGACGCCGGGGCGCAGATCAACAACCTCGCCCGCTCGGTGCAGGCCCGTTGCCGAGGGCATCTTCCGGACCATTCCGGCTTCCCCGCCGACGGCTACAGGGGCGAGTACATCAACGACATCGCCCGGGAGTATCTCGCCCCGCCCTCTTCGGGCGACCCGGAAGACCTGGATTCGATTCGCCGCTTCGCGGTCGCAAGCCTGCGGCGCGAGCAGGATCTCGACCTGCAGGCTTTCGGTGTCCGGTTCGACCGCTATTACCTGGAATCTTCCCTTTACGGTGACGGCTTGGTGGCAAAGACCGTCGAAAGACTGGTCGCGGCCGGGAAGACCTTCGAGCAGGATGGCGCCCTCTGGCTGCGAACCACCGGCTATGGCGACGACAAAGATCGGGTGATGCGCAAGTCCGATGGCACCTACACCTACTTCGTTCCGGATGTGGCGTACCACACGACAAAGTGGGAGCGGGGCTTCGAGAAGGCCATCAATATTCAGGGTTCGGATCACCATGGCACGATGGCCAGGGTTCGGGCAGGACTGCAGGCATTGGACTGCGGTATCCCGGCCGGATACCCGGACTACATCCTGCACAAGATGGTCCGCGTCATGCGCGGTGGCGCCGAAGTTAAAATCTCCAAGCGGGCCGGCAGCTATGTGACCCTGCGGGATCTGATCGACTGGTCCGGCGCCGGTGACCTTGACCGAGGTCGCGATGCCGTCCGGTTTTTCCTGGCATCACGTAAGGGAGACACCGAATTCACCTTCGACGTCGACCTCGCTCTATCGCGCTCTGACGAGAACCCGGTCTACTATGTCCAGTATGCGCACGCGAGGATCTGCTCGATCATTGCTGCGGTTGCGGGCCAGGGCCTATCCGGCGAGGCTGTCTTGCCCGATGCAGCGCAGTTGGATCTGTTGAGGACGCCCCATGAGTTCGCCTTGATGGCGCGCCTGGCGTCCTTTCCCGGCATGCTGGCGCAGGCGGTGGAGGAGCTATCGCCGCATCACCTTACCTATTACCTGAAGGATCTAGCCGCGGATTTCCACGCTTACTATAATTCCGACAGGGTCCTGGTCGATGACGCCGCCCTGCGGCAGGCTCGTTTAGCCCTGCTCCTCGCAGTACGCGTAATCCTGCGCCGTGGCTTGGCGCTGATCGGTGTTTCGGCACCGGAGAAAATGTAATGGCCTCACCCCTGCCCTCTGGCACTGCCGGCTGCCCCGACGACACGGCGGGCGCGGTTTCACGATCACCGTTGCAGGCTCCTGGTCCGCAGTTCCATCCTTCTTCGAGAGTGAGTAACCACTCCTCTATGAAGGGTTGGTCGGGGCGGACTCGTGGCAGGCGTGAACAGGGTGGAACGTTCGTCGGGATCCTCTTCGGAATCGTCATTGGTCTGGCAATCGCAGTCGCGACGGCGCTGCTGGTGACCCGGACTACGCTGCCGTTCGTGGGGTCTGTCGCCAAAGCGGACAAATCGGGTACCGCCGCACCCGCGCCCGCCACCGCGGCTGTTCCGGATGCGCCCAAACCGCAAATCGCGGTGGCGCCAGGGGATGTTCCAGATCCGAACCGAAGCGCAGCTTCACGACAGCGGCCGGCGCCCGGTCAGCCCCCGGTCGAGCGAAGGGAGGTGGCGACCGTCACTGCCACCCCGGCGACCCCGCCCCAACAGGTGCAGCCCCAGGCAGGCGTCGCCCCAGCCATCGTAGCCGGAGCGACGGTTTCGGCGCCGATCCGGATGGCGACGCCCACCGCGCCCCCGTCGGCACCGGCGCCGCAGGCGGCGGCCGCCTCCACCGAGCGGGGCGCCACCTATCTCCTGCAGGCGGGCGCATTTCGCGGCCCGGATGATGCAAACGCAATGAAGCTTCGGCTGGCCTTGATGGGGCTCGAGGCGCAAATCGTCACCGCCGACGTCAATGGCACTACCCTGCATCGGGTCCGCGTCGGTCCCTATGACGGCCTCGATGCGATGAATCGCGCTCGCGCCCGCCTCGCTGAGAATGGCGTGGAGGCGACCGTCCTGCGCCAGCGTTAGGAGCCGGTCAGCCCGCCCCGGTCCAAGGGCGTTGTTTTCTCTGACCCGGTCCCTTGCGCCGGGTGGATACAAGGAAGAACAGATGAATCGAAGACACTATCTTTGCCTGGCCGCCATCGGGGCGGTCGGAATCGCGCTGCCGGGTCTGCCGGTCTGGGCCCAAGGCGCCGACAGCGCCCGCTTTCGCACCTTGAAGACCCCGGCACCCACCGACGCCGAAACCGGCAAGATCGAGGTGATCGAGTTCTTCTGGTTCGGCTGCCCCCATTGCTATTCGCTCGAGCCGTTGATCAACGCGTGGGCCAAAAAGCTGCCGGCGGACGTGGTCTTCCGGCGCCAGCACGTGCCGTTTCGCGAGCCCAAGCATCAGCAGCTTTTCTTCACCCTTCAGGCGATCGGTCAGGACAGCGAGAAAGTGTTGACCACCGTATTCAGGGCCATACATGAGCAGCGCAAGCGAATGCTCGACCCCAAGGAAATGACCGAGGTACTGGCGGAGGTCGGCGTTGATCCGAAGGCGTTCAATGATGCCTTCAACTCATTCGGCGTGCGCACTCGTCAGCAGCGGGCCAACAAGCTGGCTGATGCTTACGATCTCGACGGTGTGCCGGCGCTCGGGGTGAACGGCAGGTACTTGACCGCGCCGTCCATGGCGGGATCCAACGAGGCCGCCCTGCGCGTGGTCGATGAGCTGGTCGCCCGGGAGCGCAAGGGGGCCTGACGCCTGCCGGACAGACACCGGTGCGATCCGGGTCGTGATCACCGGCGCCTCGAGTGGCCTGGGCAGCGCACTGGCGAAGGAAATTGACCGGCGATTTCCCGGATCGACCTTCATGTTGATTGCCCGGCGGGAAGATCGGCTCCGCAAGCTGGCCGACGACCTGGCCGGCGCTCGGTGCGAATGCGCCCCCCTGGACGTGACCGATGCCAGGGCGCTCTCGGCCGCCTGCAGAGGTTTTGTCGACCGGCATGGACCGCCTGACATGGTGATCGCAAGCGCCGGAGTGAGTGCCGGCACTCTCACGGGAATCGCCGAAGACCGCGCCGTCTTCCGGCGGATCCTGGCCGTTAATCTGCTGGCGGTGTTCGACACGTTTGCGCCGTTCATTCCCTCGATGCGGGCGGCCCGCCGGGGTACGCTGGTGGGCATCGGCAGCGTGGCGGGAATCCGGGGCCTGCCGGGCGCAGAGGCCTACAGCGCCAGCAAGTCGGCCCTCATGACCTATCTGGAAAGCCTGCGAGTCGGACTGCGGGGCAGCGGCATCGCGGTTGTCTGCATCGTGCCCGGCTTCATACGGACCGAGATGACCGCAGGCAACGATTACCCCATGCCGTTCCTGATGCCGGCGGATGACTTTGCACGGCGGGCCGTCGACGCCATCCTGCGCAAGCAGTCGCGCCGGACGATCCCGTGGCAGATGGCCTGGGTTGCCCGGGCATTGAGCCTGCTGCCACGCAGCCTTTACGACCGGCTGTTTGCCAATGCGCCCCGCAAGGCACGCCAGCCCAGCCTGGGGAGTGACAATGAGAATTGACACGTCGGACGTCCGTGTGCCGGTCATTGGACGCGGACTCTTCAGTCGCGGTGGCCTGTCCATCCGCGGTGGCCTGTCCATTTTCTCGCTGCTGGCCGTTACGCTGCTGGCGGGAGGGTGTTCGACGCCGCCTGGCCGCGGCGCCTCACCCGCTTCGCCGGCGGGCGTGGATGTTCCCCCCAGTCCGGCGCCTCGCACCGGCACGGGAAGATCCGGCGGCTTCTACAAGGACGACGGCCCCGGCGAGCGGCAGGCGGCAGACCTGGCAATCCTGGCCGCGAAGCCCGATCCGATTCCGTTCCTGGAGCCCTTGCATCCACGCGCGAACCGCCCCTATCGGGTGATGGGCAACGACTACCGGCCGATGACACGGCGCGAGCCGTTCATTCAGCGGGGAATGGGTTCCTGGTACGGGCGCATGTTTCACGGCCAGCCGACTTCGATCGGCGAGCGCTACGACATGTACCGGATGACCGCTGCGCATCCGACGCTGCCGATCCCCAGTTTTGCTCGTGTGACCAACATGGAGAACGGCCGGCAGGTGGTGGTGCGGGTCAATGATCGGGGGCCCTTCCTGCACGATCGGGCGATCGATCTCTCCTACCTGGCGGCCTACAAGCTCGGCTATGTCGAGAGCGGCAGCGCCATGGTCCAGGTGGAGTTGCTGGATCCGGCTACGCCTGGCGCCAGGCCTGCGGAATCCGGTGGTCCCGTGGCTGCTGTCGCTGCGGCCCGAGCACCATCCCCACCGGTGCCAGCAGCTCCTGCCCCGGCCGCGACCCCTGCTCAGCACCCGGCTCGGACTCAGGGTCCGGCCTCTCAGTCTGCAGGTCATTACCTCCAGTTGGGCGCGTTCAGTTCGCGGGACAACGCAGACGCCGCATCACGCAGGCTGCGCAGGGATCTCGACTGGCTGCAGGCGCCAATCCGGGTGAGTTCCTCCGGCGTGATCCATCGGCTGCAGGCCGGCCCTTTCCCCGCGCGCGACACTGCCGCACGCGCCGGCGCGCTGATCGAGGAGAGCATCGGGATGCGCCCGATGCTGGTATTGCAGTGATCCTCCGGCGATGGCGGGCGCCGTCGGCGGCTAGAGATCATCGTCGTCCGTGGCGTCCCGAGTGGCCCGCGTCGCATCCCGATCGGTCACTGCCTGGCGATACAGATCGTCGGCGGAGTCGCCGCTGATGCGTGCGGCCAGACGCGCCGCCTGTCGTGGCGGAAGACTTGTCGAGAGCACGGCCAGTGCCCTCAGGCCGATTTCGCTCACTGCCGGCGTGGGATCATCGACGGCCACAACCGGCGCGGCCGCAAACACCAGCAGTGCGAACTCTCCCCGGCGATGATTCGCCTCGGCCGCGAGCCACGCCGGCAACTCGCCGGCGGTCATGCGCACGATCTGCTCGAATTGCTTGGTCAGTTCGCGGCCAAGCACGACCTCGCGTCCCGCTCCCAGGGCTGCGGCGAGATCCTCCGCCGTCTCCTGAATCCGATGAGGCGCTTCGAACACCAGGAACGCGACGGGCAGTGAAGCGAGTTCGGCGAGGCGGTCGCGCCGGTGCTTCGGACGGGAAGGCAGGAATCCTTCGAAGAGAAAGCGGCCGTCCGGCAGTCCGGCGGCGCTCACGAGGACCGTTGCCGCGCTGGCCCCCGGGATTGGCACCACGGCGATCCCCGCCAAGTGGGCGGCGGCGACCAGGCGGGCGCCGGGATCACTGATCCCGGGGGTGCCGGCATCGGTGATGAGGGCGACCGACTGGCCTTCCCTGATCCGGGCGACGATGTCGCCGGCGATGCGTGATTCATTATGGGTGTGCAGGGCGATGCAGTGTGCACTGGCGCCAAGGTTCTGCAGCAGTGGCCGACTGGTGCGGGTATCCTCCGCCGCGATCAGGTCGACCGACCGGAGAATGCGGGCTGCCCGTCGGCCTATGTCTTCCAGGTTACCGATCGGCGTGGCCACTACATATAATGCAGCGGACAGGCTCACGGACACCTCGGGTGGCCGTGGCTCCGCGGCTCGGGTCGTTCCGGCGCTCGTTGATGGGGACATGATGCAGCGTCGACAGATTGTTTTTGGAATGATGACCGCCGCAGGCGCCGCAGCTGTCGTGGGATTGGAGCCTCGGGCCGCGCTGGCGCAACCGGCGGTCACTGCAGTCGACCGGATCGGCCTATTGTTACCCAAATCCGCGGGCCCTTTCGGTCGGGCGAGCGCAGCCGTCCGTTCAGGCATCGAGGCCGGGTACCACCGCGACGGGCAGGGTCTGGCGGTTGACATCTACGAACTCGAGGAAACCCCCCAGGGTCTGGCGGCGGCCTATCGCGGCATGCTGGAGAGGGGTACCGCCCTGGTGCTTGGCCCCCTGACCCGCAGCGGCGCCTCCGCCTTGATGCAGCTCGGCGACATTCCGATCACCACCATTGCCCTGAACCAGGCGGAGGCAGAGCGGGCATTGCCGTGGAACGTCATCATATTCACCCTTGCGATAGAAAGCGAAGCGCAACAGATCGCGTCGATCGCCATGGACGACGCTCGAGCGCGCTCAACGGGCGGTCGGCCGCCGCGTGCGGTGATCGTCACGGCGGCCACGTCACTGGGCCGGCGTGGTGCGGCCGCATTCGTCGATCGCTGGCGCAGCCTTGGCGGCGAGGCACAGCCGCCGCTGGAATTGGAAGAGAGCGCGCTCTACAAGTTCCGGTCGGCAGTGAAGAAAGAAGGCGGTGACATCTTTTTCCTGTCCATGGGGCCGGACCTGGCCCGGCCGGTACGGACCATCATCGGTCGCGGTTACCCGGCCTACGGCACTTCCCTGCTCTCGGTCGGCGGCATCGAGTCCACAGCGCGGGCGCCTGAACTGGACGGTGTGAAGCTGCTGGAGATGCCGTCGGTGATACTGCCCAACTACGCTGCCTCGCTGGGTTATCCCGGCGCGCCGATGGACTTCTCGCTCGAAATGCAGCGCCTGTACTCGCTTGGCGTGGACGCCTTCAGGGTGGCGCGGGCGATGTTCAGCGGCCGTCCCTCGTTCGAGATCAATGGCCTTACCGGGCGTTTGCGCTATGACGGCAGCCTGCCCCAGATCGAACGCCAGCCATCCCTGGCGGAATATCGCGACGGTGTGCCGGTCCCGCTGTGAGGCCACCGGCCGTGACTGCCGACGCCGCCCGGGTAACCGGACAGCTGGCCGAGTCGCAGGCGCGCAGGCTGCTGGTCGATGCGGGACTTCGATTCGTGGCTGCCAACGTGCGCTACAAGGTCGGGGAAATCGACCTGGTGATGAGCGACGGCGAGGCGATGGTATTCGTCGAGGTGAGAGCGCGGTGCTCGGTTCGATTCGGCGGCGCGGCGGCCAGTGTCGATCACCGCAAGCGCCTGCGCCTGCATCGCGCCGCGAACCGCTATCTGCTGGAGCGCTTTGGTCAGCGCGAGTGGCCTGCCTGCCGTTTCGACGTGGTCGCAATTGAAGGCGGCAGGATGAACTGGATCAGGGCGGCCTTCGACGCGGCCTGAACTCCTTATAATGCGCCACAAAACCGCTTCCATCGAGAAGCCAAGCCCAGGGAGTTCTCATATGAATCCGTCCGCAGCATCCGCCAGCCGGCGCCTGATCCTGTCAGCGCTCGTCCTTTCCACGGTTGGCCTGACCGGCTGCTTCGGGCTCGCAATGACCGGCGCTGCAGTCGGCACGATGGCGGTGCTCGACCGGCGCTCCCTGGGCGCGCAGACAGAAGATCAGGCGATCGAGTTGCGCGGCTTGCGCGAACTCAACCAGGAAATCAACAACAAGTCGATCGGTTCCATCTCGCTCACCAGCTTCAATCGGCGGGTGCTGCTGAGCGGCCAGGCCGATTCGACCCAGACCCGGCAGCTTGCCGAAGACGTGGCGCGCAACCGCGTTCCGAACATCAAGGACATCTACAACGAGGTCGAAGTCACCAATGCGTCCAGCTTCGTGACCCGGACCAAGGACACGACCCTCACCGCGCGTGTCAAGGCCGGCCTCGTCCGCGAGCGTGACCTGTCCTCAAACGCGATCAAGGTGGTCACCGAGCAGTCCACTGTCTATCTCATGGGCCTGGTCACCGACAACGAGGGTGAGCGCGCAGCGATCATTGCATCGCAAGTCTCCGGCGTCTCGCGGGTGATCACGCTATTCGAGTACATCACTCAAGAAGAACTCGACCGGATTCTCGGGGTCGAGAAGATCCGGCGCGACACCACCCGCTGAGGCGCTACCTACCAGCGGTCGCTGGCGGCGGGCGGATGGAATGACCCTGCCCGCCTCGGCGGGGTGCTGCGATCAGTGAACCGGACGGGCTGATGGACGGCCTGCTGGTGTGGCGGTTTTGGCACTAACCTATCTTCACATTGAAGTGGAGAGTGGTGTGTCGAACGGTTTGGTCGGTCTTGTCGGTGTGATTGCACTGGCTATCGTCTGGTCAGTGAGTGTTTTCAATCGCCTGGTTCGCGGCCGCAACCGGATGAAGAATGCGTTCTCCCAGATCGACGTGCAACTCAAGCGGCGCCACGATCTGATTCCGAATCTGGTCAACACCGCGCGGGGCTACCTGCAGCACGAACGCCAGACCCTGGAGGGCGTCACACTCGCCCGCCAGCGCGCAAGCGATGCGCGGCGTGCGGCCGCCGCGCCGCCCGCCCGGGCCAATGCCGAACTGCTCGAAGCACTCGATCGTGCAGAAGCAGGGCTCAATACCGCCCTCGGGAAGTTTTCGCTGGTGGTCGAGGCCTATCCGGAACTAAAGGCCGACCAGACGATCATGCGATTGAGCGAGGAGCTGACGTCCACGGAAAACCGGATCGGCTTTTCACGCCAGGCCTTCAATGACGCGGTCAATGCCTACAACGATGCGATCGGCCAATTCCCGGATTCGCTGGTCGCAACCGCCTGCGGCTTTACCGTCGCAGGCCAGCTGCGCAGCACCACGGGCATCGGCGAGCGCGCGCCGGTGGTCGTTCAGCTTTCGTGACGTGGATTTCTGTCGCCATCAACTAGACGCCGCCCGCACGACACGCCGACTGGGATTCGCCTTCTTCCTCGCGGTCGTGGGCGTGGTGCTGGTGTTCAACGTCGCCGCGGTCCTCACGTGGCGGCTCCTGTTCGGCATGGCACCCCTGCCGTATGGGTTCCTGCTGATCAATACCCTTGCCACCGGCGGCCTGATCGTCGCGGGGGCATTGGTGGAACGGCAGCGCCTGGCCGATGATGCCCACGCCATAGTTCGGCGCCTGCGGGCGCGCCCGCTGCAGCCCAATTCCGGGGCACTGTCGCTGCTGGAGCGGCGCGTCATCAACATCGTGGACGAGATGGCGCTGGCGGCGCATCAGCCGATTCCCAAGATTTACCTGATGGAGCACGAATCCGGCATCAATGCGCTGGCGATCGGCCTGGCGCGGGAGGACGCCGCAGTAATCCTCACCCGCGGGGCGGTCGAGTGCCTCGATCGGGACGAACTGCAAGGGGTTGTGGCTCACGAAATCGCCCACCTCGCCAGCGGTGATGTGGTCGTCAATTCACAACTCGCCGCAATGAATTTCGGGCTCGAGCTGGTTGCCAATGCCGGCCGCCGGGCCCTGGCCATCGCTTTAGCGACGACCGGGACCGCTGGCCGATCGCCGCGTACCGGCCTCAGCCTGGTTCTGGTCCTTCCCGCGGCGCTGCTGCTGGCAGTGGGCTGGGCCGGTCATCTGGCGGCCCTGCTGTTGACTGCGGCCATCGGTCGCTCCAGGGAATTCCACGCGGATGCGTTAGCGGTCAGGCTCACCCGTCAATCCACAGGACTGGGCAATGCGCTGCGCAAGATCAGTTGGGCACAGCACAAGAGCGGGTCGGGGAACTCCCCGGCGCACCCTGCAGGCGCAGTCGGCATGGAGCACGCCCTGTTCCAGTCGGATCGTCACGCCGGCGGATGGCAATCGCGCTGGCTGGCCAATCATCCGCCACTGTCGTCCCGTATTGCGCGACTCCTGGGCAATGCGGCGGCGCCGCTGATCCCGAAGCGCGGCCCTGCGGACCAGGTCGCACTGTCCCTGGATCAGTCACGCGCCAGCGCCTGGCTCGTGGCGAGCGCCCTTCCCTCGCTGGTCTATGTCGCCGACAGCGCGCTGCCGGGCGAGCCATGCTCCGCTGCCGAGGCGGCTGCGTTGGATCGGCTCTCACAAGTGCGCAACGACGATCTGGTGGCACTGGTCAAGGCAGCACGCGACAGCCTCGGTGCGGCTGCCATGGCGACCCTCCTGATCGTGGGCGGCTCGATCGAGCCGGAGATCTGGCCGCCGCGCTGGCGCGGCGCAACCAATCACCAGGCGGCGATTGCCGCTCGCCTGCGCCGCCTCGGCGTGCAGACGGTCGAGGGGCTGCGGTGGCCGCTGCTCGAGTTATGCGCGGCCACCATCAAGCCGCTGGCCCGACCCTGGCGGGAAGAGCTGCTGCGAATGGTCCGGGGTCAGATCGAAGTCGACCAGCGGGTTACCTTGGCGGAGTGGATCTACTACATGCTGTTGCGCACCCGACTGCTGCCGGCCGATGCCCGGTCCTGGCGGGGCGACGAATCCGAGGCGAATGCCGCCGAGTCGGTTCGCTGGGTGGTGGCGATGCTGGCGCGCTGCGCAGGCGAACCGGACCTGCGCGCCCAGCGCGTTTCCAACGAAATCATCCAGCAACTGGGTTTGTCACGCACCGGCCAGTCGTATCCGCCGCTGGACGTGGGCGGCCTGCAGGCCGTCGTGGCGAGCCTGCGCCATCTCTCGCCGCTGCAGCGACCGCTGCTGATGAGGCACTTCGTCAAGTTCCTGTCCGTGGAAGCGCCGATCGAAGCACGTGATTTCCTGCGGGTTCTGGCCCTGGTCATCGACTGTCCGATTCCGGAGTTCCGGCCGGTGGTGCTGGTATCACCCACCGGACATGGGCTGTCCGACTCCGGACCAGCCGCGGCATCGGCCATCGGCGCACGGCGCGACGCACCCGTTACCGCGGCGTGAACCGGCTGAGGTAAGCTTGGCGGTGTGGAAACACGCCCATCTTCGCCGGCCCACGCGTTTCCCGAGATGCGCCATGAACTTCATTTCGGCGATCGCGTGGTCCGCTGCTTCAGCGCCCGTCCGTCCAGCCTGGACGAAATGTTCCGGGAGACGGTCGATCGGCATGGCGAGCGCGACGCCGTCGTCGATCACGATGTCCGCTGGACCTATCGTGACCTGGACAGGGCAGTAGCGCTGACTGCCGCGGGCCTGCGCTCGGCAGGCATCGTCGCCGGTGACCGGGTGGCCATGCTGGTTTCCAACCGGCCCGAGTTCATCGTCAGCCTGTACGCGATCCAGAGAGTTCGCGCCATCGCCGTGCCGATCAGTATCCGTGAGCAGGCACCCGGCATTGCATACATGCTGGGTCAATGTGCAGCGCGAATGCTGATTCACGATACGGACCTCGCTGACCGTATCCCGGGGCTGGAAGAGCTTCCGCCGGAATTGCAGCGGGTGCCCCTGGACGGGGCCGGCCTCTGGCAGGGTTGGCACTCGGTCGACCATCGCGCCGGCGGCCCGGCTTCGACGGCGGGAGTCGATTCGCGCGCGGGGACGCAGGCCGATCCGGACGCAGAGAGGGTTCGTGAAGATGACCCGGCGGTCATTCTCTACACCTCGGGCACCACCGGGCGACCGAAGGGCGCGATGCTCAGCCACGTCAACATCGTGCATTCGGCCATGCACTTCGAATCATGCATGGGCCTGCGGGTCGGCGACCGGTCGGCGATGGCGGTGCCGGCCAGCCATGTGACCGGACTGATCGCCGTCATCGTGGCGATGTTGCGGATCGGTGGTGCAGTGGTGAACGTTCGCCAGTTCAGGGCCTCGTCTTTCCTCGCGCTCGTCGCTTCACAAAAAATTACGCACACCCTCCTCGTGCCTTCGATGTACCAGTTGTGTCTGCTCGACCCTACCCTGTCCCGGCACGACCTCAGCGCCTGGCGAATCGGGGCATACGGCGGCGCTCCCATGCCGCGCAGCGCAATTGAAGCTCTCGCCGTCCGATTGCCTCGACTCACACTCATGAACGCCTATGGCGCAACCGAGACCACCTCGCCGGCGACGATCATGCCGCCGGGAATGCAGTCCGGGAACCTGGACAGCGTCGGGCAGCCGGTCCCGACTGCGGACATCCGGGTGATGGACGACGCGGGGCGGGAAGTGCCCGCCGGCGAGATCGGGGAACTGTGGATTCATGGCCCGATGGTGGTGGCCGGATACTGGTCCAACCCGCAGGCAACCGCGGCGTCTTTTTCAGGCGGTTACTGGCGATCAGGCGACATCGGATCGATCGACCATTCCGGCTTCGTGCGGTTGTTCGATCGCAAGAAGGACATGCTCAATCGCGGCGGATACAAGATCTACTCGGTGGAGGTCGAGCATGCCCTCATGGCTTTCCCCGGCGTCATCGAGGCGGCGATCGTCGGGCGGGCTTGTCCCGTCCTGGGAGAGCGTGTCCATGCCGTCGTGTGCGTGGATGCTGCAATGGCGCGCGACCCGCATACTGCCCGCGAGCAGTTGTCGGCGCATTGCGCGACCCGGTTGGCGGACTACAAGATTCCCGAGACCTGGGTGATCCAGGCGGATCCGCTGCCGCGAAACGCCAACGGCAAGTTGCTGAAGCGTCTTCTCAGGCCCGTCCCGAGCGACGCCGGCTAAGACCGCCCGAACCGATGCCGCCCGCGGCGACTTTGGTGGATGGTGCCCCAGGATGCCGCGGGTCAGGATGGCTGGCGCGGATCATGAGCGGGCAGCCACATCACCAGGACCAGCGTACACAAGGCGATGCCCGCCATCAGCAGCAGGAGGCTGTCGAAGCCGGCGGCATTGACGATCGGACCCAGCGCCCAGACGGCCAGAGAACTCACGCCGAAGGAGATCGCCAGCCGCACGCCGCTGACTCGGGATCGCATCTGATCATCGACGTACCGGACGATGATCGCGTCGGTGAAGGGAATGCCTCCGAAGACGACGATCATGAACCCCAGTTGCGTGGCATAGGCGGCCCATCCGTCCACCCATGCGGCCAGCCCGAAGAGGGGCGCCTGCAGGAGTATCACGCCTAGATACACCCGTTTCAGGGGAAATCGGTCGATCAGCTTGCCAACCACCAGTTGCGCCAGCGACGCCACTGCGTAAACCAGCGCGAGCAGGGCGCCCAGGGTCGCGGGATCCTGGACCAGTTCGCGCAGTCGCTCCCGCAGCAACTGACCGTTGCCGCTGGTCGTGAAATTGAAAAGCAGGCTGCTGGTGATGGCGGTTGCGGTCATGATCAGGAACACCCGGGCAAGCAGCGCCGGGGGCACCGACAGCCTTTTCGACTGGCGTCTGGCGGGGGGTTCGGTCTCCAGCGGCACCATTCGCGCAAAGAGCAGCCCGCAGCCGATGGCGACCAGACCCGGCACTGCGAAGGCGGTCCGCCAGCCGAAATACTGGACCAGCAGCCCGGTGACCAAGGCGGCAAGCGCGATCCCGAGGTTGCCGGCCAGGCCGTTGACGCCGATTGTCCAACCCGGCGTCAGGCTGTTCTGCATCAGCATCGGGATGCCGACGGGATGGTAGATCGATGCAAACAGCCCGAGGATGGCGAGCGCGATCGCCAATTGCCAGGGCCCTTGTGCAAAACTGGCCAGGATGGCCGCGGCGCCGATGCCGACGAAGAAGATGATCATCATTGCTCGCCGGCCCCAGAGGTCGCCAAGACGCCCGGCTGGCAGCGATCCGATGCCGAACATGAAGAAGGCCCCCACACTGTAGGGCATCAGCGATTCCCATCGGTCGATGCCGAAGTCCACCGAAATCGCGGCAATCGCAGTTGCGAATATGAGCAGGAACAGGTGATCGAATGCGTGCCCGATATTCAACAGCAGAGCGGTCGACTGGCGGGTCGACACGATGGAG
>Ga0136633_1001927_pt1 | contig 14802 bp, 16 predicted proteins | sample AntDrymeUQ832206_2_FD_105494 | JGI IMG/M metagenome (GOLD analysis project Ga0136633, IMG submission 105494) | Polar desert sand microbial communities from Dry Valleys, Antarctica - metaG UQ83 (22.06) | ecosystem: Environmental > Terrestrial > Soil > Desert | place: Antarctica: Dry Valley... | reverse complement strand
CCCAGCACTGCCCGATGACCCAGCACTGCCCGATGACCCAGCACTGCCCGATGACCCAGCACTTTCCGTTGACCCGACTGCCCCGGACCTGAGCCGGGACGAGGCGGCGCCGACGAGCTCCGACACCGATGAGGCGCAGGCCGACATCGAGACAGGCGAGCCGGCCCGAGGGACCGGACCGGGCCGATGAGCGAGCGACCGGTCGAGCCCAAGAGCTACGGCGACGCTGCGGGGGCCGATCGAGTCAGCGCGAGCGGACCGCCGCCGTCAGCCAACCAGATGAAGTCCGAGCCGGACCCGGGTGACGTCGTCCGTGATGACGAGGAGGCGACGACGGCTCTGCTGGCTGCTGCGCCGCCGCCCGAAGGTCCGCAGAGCGCGCGAGTGGCGCACGTCGTGCCCGGTCATCCCGACGGCGAGGTCGACACCACGCGTTAGCACTTCTCCACAGATCGCCGTCCGCCCGACCGCGGCACCCTCCGCTCTCCCTACCGTCAGATTCTCGGGAGTGCGACGAGGAGGTTGCGATGCAGGCCAAGGACGGGCTGGGGCGCTACGGCGAGCGGGTGGCGGTGCGCCGTTTGATCGACGACGGGTACGACATCGTCGAGTGCAACTGGCGATGCGACGACGGGGAGATCGACATCATCGCGACGCGCGACGGTGTGATCTCCTTCGTCGAGGTCAAGACCCGCAGTTCCAACCGGTTCGGTGAGCCAGGCGAGGCCGTAGGGCTGCAGAAGCAGAAGAAGATCCGCGAGCTCGCGGCGATCTGGTTGCGGGAGCGTGGACACATCGAGTCAGGCCCCAGCAGCCTCAGCTTCGATGTCATCGAGGTGCGACACGCGGACAAGGGCCCCGCGGGGGTCACCCACCTGCGGGAGGCCTTCTAGTGACCCTGGCCAGGGCGTGGTCGGTTGCGCTGGTCGGCGTCTCAGGGCACCTGGTTGAGGTCGAGGCGCATCTCGCCAACGGGCTGCCGGGCGTGCACCTGATTGGCCTGCCGGACACGGCGCTCAACGAAGCGCGGGACCGCGTACGCGCCGCGATCGTCAACAGCGGTGAGGTGTGGCCGCAGCGGCGGATGACGATCGGTTTGAGCCCCGCGACGCTGCGGAAGTCCGGCAGCGCCTATGACCTCGCCGTAGCTGCCTCGATCCTCGCCGCGGCCGGCGTCGTGCCCACTACGTCGCTGGCCGGCTTGGTCCTGCTCGGCGAGCTCGGCCTCGACGGGCGCGTGCGCGCGGTCCGAGGTGTCCTGCCCGCGGTGCTGGCGGCGAGCCGCGCCGGCGTGGAGCGCGTGGTCGTGCCGGCAGCCAATGCAGCTGAGGCTGCCCTCGTGCCGGGTATGCAGGTCACCGGCGTACGACACCTCGCTGCCCTGCTGCGATGGCTCCGGGGAGAGGCGACCGCGGAGGACGAGGTGATCATCGACCCGGCCCCTGCTAGTTCGGTGCCGGACGCCGACGGGGTCGACCTCCGCGACGTCCTCGGTCAGTCGGTCGCTCGACGGGCCATCGAAGTGGCGGCAGCGGGCGCGCACCATCTCTTCCTGCTCGGCCCGCCGGGTGCCGGCAAGACGATGCTCATCGACCGGCTGCCGGGTCTGCTGCCAGCCCTCGATCGCGAGTCGGCGCTGGAGGTCACTGCTGTGCACTCGGTGGCCGGGGTCCTGCCGAGCGAGTCGGCACTGCTGACCCGCCCGCCGTACCGGAGCCCGCATCACTCGAGCACGGTGCCGGCGCTCCTCGGCGGCGGCAGCGGCATTCCGCGACCCGGCGCGGTGTCGCTGGCTCATCGCGGGGTGCTGTTCCTGGACGAGGCACCCGAGTTCAGCGCCCGGCTGCTCGATGGGCTACGTCAGCCGCTGGAGTCGGGGGAGATCACCATCTCGCGCGCCGACGGATCGGCGACCTACCCGGCCCGATTCCTCCTGGCCCTTGCTGCCAACCCATGTCAGTGCGTGCGGACGACCGGCGAGCCGGGCGGGTGTACCTGCACGCCGCGAGCGCGCCGCCGCTACATCGGCAAGCTGTCCGGCCCGCTGCTCGACCGCGTGGACATCCAGGTGCAGGTCTTCGCCCTTGGTCGAGGTGCCTACCTCGACGCCGACCAGGTGGAGGACACCGCGACGGTCGCAGCGCGCGTCGCCGAAGCTCGGCAAGCGACCGCGGCTCGGCTTGCCGGCACCCCCTGGCGGGTGAGCTCGGATGTGCCGGGTCCGGAGCTGAGGCTGCGCTGGGCCATCGCCCCACGGCTCCTGCGCGGGCTTGACACCCAGCATGCCAACGGTCGGATCAGTGCCCGCGGACGAGATCGGGTGCACCGCCTGGCGTGGACGATCGCCGACCTCTCGGGTCACGGGTCGCCGACATCGGACGACGTGGAGGAGGCGATGCTCCTGCGTGGGGCGTCAGCCCAGGTTGCGGCATGACGGCCCCGGTTGGACGGGTGACAGACGGGCGGGCGCCGGGTGCCCCGACAGCGAACGCACCGCCGACCGTGGACGCACCGCCGACCGTGGACGCACCGTCCGCCGGCGGGGCACCCGACGAAGTGCGCATCGCTCTCGCGGCGCTCTCGCGGGTGGTCGAGCCCGACGACGACGTGCTGCGCGCACTGGTTCGATCGGTGGGTCCGGTGGAGGCGTGGGACCGGATCCGGCGGCGTGACCGGGTGCTGCCACCGCGGTTTCTCGCCCGTGCGGCGGCCCGACTCGATGGGGTTGACCCGCAGCAGGACCTGGATCGCGCGGCGGCGGTCGGTGCGAGGCTGGTGTGCCCGGGTGACGCCGAGTGGCCGCACCGCATGCAAGGGCTCGAGGCGGTCGACGCCGAGGCGCATGCGGTGTGGGTGAGAGGTGCTGGATCGCTGGCCGACATGACCGAGCGAGCGGTCGCTGTGGTCGGCGCCCGGGCGGCCACCGAGTACGGCGTCCACATGGCCGACCGCATTGCCGGCGGGCTGGCCGACGCCGGGTGGGTGGTGGTGTCTGGTGGCGCCGTGGGCATCGACGGGGCAGCCCATCGGGCCGCGCTGGCATCGGGTACGCCGACCCTGGCCGTCCTGGCGTGCGGAGTCGATCTTGCCTACCCGCCAGGCCACCATCGGCTTCTCGGCCGGATCGCCGAGGACGGTCTTGTGCTCAGCGAGTACCCGCCGGGCAGCTCACCGATGCGTCACCGGTTCTTGGTGCGCAACCGGCTGCTCGCGGGACTCTCCCATGGCACCGTCGTCGTCGAGGCAGCCATCCGCTCGGGCGCGCTGAGCACCTTGCGGTGGGCTCAGCGACTGGCTCTGGGAGCGATGGTGGTGCCCGGCCCGGTGACCTCGGCGATGTCGAGTGGTTGCCACTGGGCGCTGCGCGAGGGTGGGGTTGTGTGCGTGACTGGGTCGAGCGACGTCCTCGACGTCGTCGGTCGGTTCGGAGACGACGCCGCGCCGCGACCATCAGGCCCGGAGTCCTCGCGTGACTCCCTCGGGACGGAAGCGCGGCGCGTGCTGGAGGCCACGCCGGTCCGCGCGTTTGCCCACCCAGACCGGATAGCGGTGGCGGCTGGCCTCGCGCCGCTACGGGTTGCGTCGTTGCTCAACCAGCTGTGCGACTCGGGCTTCGTCGAGGCAGCCGACGGCGGCTTTCGGGTTGCCGCCGCGCAACGGCGCGCCCGTCGCGAGGCGGCCGGTGCTTGACGTGACCTCCGGCGCTCCGCATGGTCGAGGACATGGCCGGTTCGAGCAGGGCGCGCGCGAACCGAGCGCCGTGCGTCGTACCAGCGGGCATGGCAGGTCGGCTGGCGGATTTCGAGCGTCACCTCAGCGCTGAGCGCGGACTCTCGCCGCACACCGTCACCGCCTACCGGGCTGACATCACCAGCCTGCTCGACCACGCCGGGCGGCTCGGGCTGACTGAGCTCGGCCGCATCGACGCGCAGGTGATCCGCAGCTGGCTGGCCCGGCTGCGGACCTCTGGGCAGAGCCGGGCCAGCCTCGCGCGCAAGGCCTCGTCGGCGCGAGTGTTCTTCGCCCACGCCCTCCGACGGGAATGGGTGGACTGCGACCCTGCGGAGTCTCTCGGCACTCCGAAGCGGGAGCACCGACTGCCGCGCATCCTTCGGGTTCAGGAGGCAGTCGACCTCCTCGACGTGCCCGCTGCAGACACTCCACTGGGACGACGCGACCGGGCCATGCTCGAGGTCCTGTACGCCACGGGCGTCCGGGTAGGGGAGCTCTGCGGTCTGGACGTCGATGACATCGACCACAGCCGCCGCCTGCTCCGGGTGTGGGGAAAAGGGGCCAAGGAGCGACGGGTTCCTTATGGGGTGCCCGCCCAGCAGGCTCTTGACGACTGGACGCGGAACGGCCGCGCGGGCTTCCTACGCCTAGCGAGCGGTCCGGCCCTGTTTCTCGGCGAGCGGGGAGGTCGGATCGACCCTCGAACGGTTCGCCGGGCGGTGCACGCTCATCTCGCCTCGCTGCCCGATGCGCCGGACCTTGGCCCGCACGGGCTGCGCCACTCCGCGGCGACTCATCTTCTGGAGGGCGGCGCCGATCTCCGCAGCGTCCAGGAGATGCTCGGGCACGCTACGCTCGCTACGACTCAGATCTACACCCATGTGTCCGCGGACCGACTGAGAGCTTCTTATGACAGAGCTCACCCACGCGCCTAGAACCCCGCGCGTGCGAGACACCACCCCATGACGCTGTCCCGTGGCGGGCGGACCAAGACCGAGGTGGATCCCGCGGTCAAGGCCGAGATCGACTCGGCGATCGCGGAGCTGTGGAAGCAGTTCAAGGACTCCGCCGACCAGGGGCTGCGGGAGCGGCTGATCCTGCACTACTCGCCGCTCGTGAAGTACGTCGCCGGGCGGGTCGGGGTTGGTCTGCCGCCGAACATCGAGCAGGCCGACCTCGTCAGCTACGGCATTTTCGGCCTGATCGACGCCATCGAGAAGTTCGACCTGTCCCGGGCGATCAAGTTCGAGACCTACGCCATCAGCCGCATCAAGGGCGCAATCATCGACGAGCTCCGCGCGATCGACTGGATCCCGCGGTCGGTCCGCTACAAGGCCCGCGAAGTGGAGAAGGCGTACGCCGCCCTGGAGAGCCGGCTGCACCGCACCCCGACCGAGGCCGAGGTCGCGGGCGAGCTCGGCATCTCGATGGATGACCTCCACCAGATCTTCGGACAGGTCTCGTTCGTCAACGTCGTCGCACTCGACGAGCTGCTCAACGTCGGCGGCGAGCGGGGCGACAAGCTCAGCCTGGTCGACACCCTCGAGGACACCAAGGCCGAGGACCCGGTGATGGCCTTTGAAACCGAGGAGACGAAGTATCTCCTCGCGAAGGCCATCAACACGCTGCCCGAGCGCGAGAAGATCGTCGTCACCCTCTACTACTACGAGGGTCTCACTCTGGCCGAGATCGGCCAGGTGCTCGGCGTCACGGAGTCACGGATCTGCCAGATGCACACCAAGGCAGTACTGCAGCTGCGCGGCAAGCTCGCCGACCAGCGCGACTAGGCCCCGGGGCGCCCCGGCTGCCGTCATGGCGCGCCGCGCCGACGTAGGGCAGCTCCCGCCGTGACAACGGCCAGCGCGGCGACGACGGCTCCACCCGGGAGCGGGTTGCCGCCACCTGCCCTCGTGCCCAGTGCTGCCGGTGGTGCCGAATGTGCCCGCCGTTGCGGCGCGGTAGTGACGGGTGGCGCAGTGTTGTCGGATGGCACAGTGCTGCCGGTCCCGAGCATGGTCCTCGGCGCCGACCAGTGCGGGAGCAGACGGGGTGGGCCCAGGCCGAGCACGCTCAGCGGGTTGAGATAGGTGGAGCCCCGCAACAGCCCCCAGTGCAGCACGGCTTCGCCGGGTCGCGGGGAGCCGTGACCAGGGGCCAGTAGTCCCAGCACATCACCGGCCTCGACGTGCTCCCCGGCGCTCACAGTGGCCCGCACCGGCTCGTACGTCGAGCGCAGCCGACCGTGGGTGACGGTGACGACGCCACGTCCGGCGAGCACTCCCGCGAAGGTGACAATGCCGGCTCCGACGGCTCGGATCGGGGCTCCGGGCGTTGCCGCCACGTCCACACCTCGGTGGCCGGGTAACCAGCGCTGCGCGGGCGGGTCGAAGGCTCGTCGCACCGTGAGGTCACCCGGCACCGGCGGCACCCATCCGCCCTGCACCGTTCGAACCTGGGCCCACCCGCCCTGTACCGGTCGAACCTGGGCCCACCCGCCAGCCGGCGACAGCACGGCGAGGAGCCCCAGGCACAGTACGAGCACTCGGCGGCGTGACGTCATGGTTCCCAGGGTGTGCTCACCTCGGCTCCCGACAGGGAGTTGAGGGAGGATCTGTGGACAGCCACCGAGCGAGTCGCTCCGGCGCCGCGGTTCGACCGGACGGCCCGCAGCGCCGTACACTCGGGGGAGCGGCTCGGGCAACCGGGTCGACTTCGCACGGTCCGCTCCCACCAGCTTCGATCGGTGGGCGGCCCGCCTCCGGTCCCGTTCGCGGGTACGGCGCGGCCGCACGCGGGCGTCAGGAAGCGGTGCACACCCGTGCGCCGCGTCAACCGAGTGCGCAGGGAGACCGCCGGAGGGCGGCACCGGCGCAGAGAAAGGTGCGGCCCTAGATGGCTGTCGTGACCATGAAGCAGCTGCTCGAGAGCGGCGTGCACTTCGGGCACCAGACCAAGCGCTGGAACCCGAAGATGAAGCGCTACATCTTCACCGAGCGCAACGGCATCTACATCATCGACCTGCAGCAGACGCTGTCCTACATCGACCGCGCCTACGAGTTCGTGCGCGAGACGGTGGCCCACGGCGGCACCGTGCTGTTCGTCGGCACGAAGAAGCAAGCGCAGGAGGCCATCGAGAAGGAGGCCAAGCGCGTCGGTATGCCCTATGTCAACCAGCGCTGGCTCGGCGGCATGCTCACCAACTTCCAGACCGTCTTCAAGCGGCTGCAGCGGCTCAAGGAGCTCGAGATGATCGAGCAGACCGGTGGCGTCAGCGTGCTCACTAAGAAGGAGACGTTGGTCCTCGCTCGCGAGCGAACCAAGCTCGAGCGCACCCTGGGTGGTCTTCGCGACATGAGCCGCACCCCCAGCGCGGTGTGGATCATCGACACGAAGAAGGAGCACATCGCCGTCGGGGAGGCGCGCAAGCTCAACATCCCCGTCGTCGCGATCCTGGACACCAACTGCGATCCGGACGAGGTCGACTTCAAGATCCCCGGCAACGACGACGCGATCCGCTCTGCGACCCTGCTGACCCGCGTGATTGCCGACGCCGTTGCTGAAGGCCTCATGCAGCGTGCGGCCGCCAACGCCAACGCCGGCCGTGGCGACGACAAGCCCAGCCACGACGGCCAGCTGGCGACGGACGAGCCGCTCGCCGACTGGGAGCTCGAGCTGCTCACCCCGGCCGCTGACGCGACCGCTGCGGCGGCTGCTCCGACCGAGACCCCGGCCGCCGCGCCGGAGACCCCGGCCACGTCGGACACCCCGGCCGCTGCGACAGACACCCCGGCCACGTCGGACACCCCGGCCCAGACCGACGCAGCCACGACGGACACCCCGGGCGAAACGCCTGCTTCCTAGCTCCGCCCGGCCCGGCCCGGCCCACGGAGCAGTTCGTCAGCGTTCAGACACCTCGACACGGATTGGACCCACACCCACATGGCAAGCATCAGCGCGGCGGACATCAAGAAGCTCCGCGAGGCCACCGGCGCCGGGATGACCGACTGCAAGAACGCGCTCGTTGAAGCCGACGGTGACTACGACAAGGCGATGGAGCAGCTGCGGGTCAAGGGGCTCAAGGGTGTCGCCAAGCGCGAGGGTCGCAGCGCGAGCAACGGCCTCGTCACGGCCCACCTCAACGGCACGACCAGCGGCGTGCTCGTCGAGCTCAACTGCGAGACCGACTTCGTCGCCAAGGGTGAGCGCTTCGGGCAGGTGGCTCAGACAGTGGTCGAGGCGCTGACCACGGCGCGCCCAGCCGACCTCGACGCCGCGCTCGCTGCCGACGTGGGCACCGGCCAGAGCGTCAAGGACTTCCTCGACGAGGCCAACGCCGGCCTGGGCGAGAAGATCGAGCTGCGGCGGTTCGCGGCGTACGACGGCGCGTTCGTCGGCAGCTATCTCCACAAGACCAGCCCAGACCTCCCGCCCCAGGTGGGAGTGCTCGTCGAGCTCACCGGCGACGCGCCCGAGGTGGCCAAGGACGTTGCGCAGCACATCGCGGCGTTCGCCCCGATCTACGTCAGCCGCTCCGACGTTCCCGACGACGTCGTCGCGAAGGAGCGGGAGATCGCCGAGGCAACCGCACGCGAAGAGGGCAAGCCCGAGGCTGCGCTCGCGAAGATCGTCGAAGGTCGGGTGACTGGCTTCTTCAAGGAGGCCACGCTGCTGGAGCAGGCCTTCGCCAAGGACAACAAGAAGAGCGTCAAGCAGATCCTCGACGAGGCGGGTCTGACCGTCACCCGCTTCGCCCGGTACCGCGTCGGCCAAGCCTGAGGCAGACTGCCCTCATCCGACCGCCGTACGCCGAGCACCGCAGGAGGCCGCGCCGATGACAGTGCCTGGGACACCAGGGCGCCCGGGTCCGGCTTCTTCGGGGTCCGAGGAGCGTCCGCGGTGGAGCCGGGTGCTGCTCAAGCTCTCCGGTGAGGCCTTCGCGGGCAGCGAGGCGCTGGGCATCGATCCCAACGTGGTGTCCTTCGTCGCCCGTCAGGTCGAGGACGTCGTCGCGGCTGGCGCCCAGGTGGCCATCGTCGTGGGCGGCGGCAATATGTTCCGGGGCGCCACACTGGCCGAGCGGGGCATGGACCGCCCGCGCGCTGACTACATGGGCATGCTCGGCACCGTGATCAACTGCCTTGCGCTGCAGGACTTCCTGGAGAAGCGCGGCGTCGCGACGCGGGTGCAGACGGCGATCACGATGGGCCAGATCGCCGAGCCCTACATCCCGCGCCGAGCGATCCGGCATCTCGAGAAGGGCCGGGTCGTCATCTTCGGCGCGGGCATGGGAGCCCCGTTCTTCTCCACCGACACCACCGCGGCTCAGCGGGCCCTGGAGATCGGCGCCGAAGCTGTGCTCAAGGCCACCCAGGTCGACGGTGTCTACGACAGCGACCCACGGAAAAACCCGGACGCGGTGCGATTCGACTCCCTCGACTACGCCGAGGTGCTGGCCCGGGGGCTCAAGGTGATGGATGCCACCGCCATCTCGCTGTGCATGGACAACGACCTTCCTATCGTCGTCTTCGACCTGATGGGTGAGGGCAACATCGGCCGGGCGGTGCGCGGTGAGAAGATCGGCACCGTCGTCGGCGTCGTACCCGCCTAGACCGACAAGCCGGCCGACCACCCCAATCCGACCGAGAGGCCCGACGTGATCGACGAGACCCTCCTCGAGGCCGAGGAGAAGATGGATAAGGCGGTCGAGGTCGCCAAGAGCGAGCTGCAGACCCTGCGCACCGGCCGGGCCAACCCAGCGATGTTCTCCAAGATCGTCGTCGACTACTACGGCACGACCACGCCGCTGCAACAACTGGCGTCTTTCAAGGTGCCCGAGCCGCGGATGGCCGTCATCGAGCCGTACGACAAGAGTGCGCTCAATGCCATCGAGAAGGCGATTCGCGACTCCGACCTCGGGGTCAACCCCACCAATGACGGCATGCTGATCCGCATCGTCTTCCCGCAGCTCACCGAGGAGCGGCGCAAGGAGATGATCAAGGTAGCCAAGGCTCGCGGCGAAGACGGCCGGGTCGCGATCCGGGCCGTACGCCGACACGCCAAGGACGCCCTCGACAAGCTGTCCAAGGATGGCGAGGTCGGCGAGGACGACGTACGCCGGGCGGAGAAGGAGCTCGACGAGCTCACTCACAAGTACACCGCCCATGTCGATGAAGTACTGCGGCACAAGGAGACCGAGCTGCTGGAGGTCTAAGGACCCCGCAGCCCGGAGTGCCCATGACCGCCGCGGAGAGCATTCCCGGCTCGATACCTGATCCAGCTCTCATCCCCGACGTGGACGAGACGCCGGTCCCGAGTCGGGCTGGGCGCAACCTGCCGGCCGCGATCGCCGTAGGGCTCGGGCTGGGCGCCCTGGTCTGCGTCCCGCTCTTCACCGTGCGGTGGGTTTTCGCTGGCGTGGTCGCTGGGGTGATTGGCGTCGGGATCATCGAGATCAGTCGCGCCCTGCGTGCCGCGGGGCGCGAAGTGGCGCTTCTTCCGTTGGTCGTCGGTGGCCCGCTCACCATCGTGCTGGCCTACCTTCGCGGGCCGGCCGCTTTGCTCTTCGGACTCGTGGCGACTGTCCTGGCCTGTCTGGTGTGGCGACTGTCCGACCGCTCTTCCGGCTTTCTGCGGGACGTGACGGCGAGCATCTTCGTGGCCACCTATGTGCCGTTCCTGGCCGGATTCGCCGCGCTCCTGACGGCACCGGATGACGGCGCGGCGAGGGTGACTGCTTTCATCGCGACCACCGTGTGCAGTGATGTGGGTGGCTTCGCAGCTGGGGTGATCGCCGGGCGGCACCCGATGGCGCCGAGCGTGAGCCCGAAGAAGTCGTGGGAGGGCTTCGGTGGCAGCGTGATTGCCTGCGTCATCTGCGGGATCGCCGTCGTGTCGACCTTCGTCGGGATTGCGTGGTGGCAGGGGGTTCTCTTCGGGCTCGCGGTCGCCGTCTGCGCCACGATCGGCGACCTCGGCGAGTCGCTGCTCAAGCGTGATCTCGGCATCAAGGACATGGGCCACCTGCTGCCCGGGCACGGCGGCATCATGGATCGCCTGGACTCGCTGGTCGTCGTCGCCCCTGTGGTCTGGCTCCTTCTGTCGTGGTGGGCACCGGTCTGAGCCACAATTCACCGGTGAGCCTTCCCCTGGTCTTCGACGCCCCCCGGCGCGGCAAGCCGCCGCGGCACCTCGCCGACCTCTCGGCGGCACAACGTCGTGCGGCTGTGGTCGAGCTCGGCGAGAAGCCTTTTCGGGGGGATCAGCTGGCTTCCTGGTACTACCGCAAGCATGTCGATGACGTCGTCGACATGACGGACCTGCCAGCTGGTGCGCGCGAACGGCTTGGCGCCGCCCTGCTGCCTCGGCTGCTCGATCCGATCCGCCACGTCGAGTGCGATGACGGCGCGACGCGCAAGACCCTGTGGCGCTGCGGCGACGGCTCGCTCGTCGAGAGTGTTCTCATGCGCTATCCGGACCGAGTGACGGTCTGCGTTTCCAGCCAGGCCGGATGCGGGATGGCCTGCCCGTTCTGCGCGACCGGCCAAGGCGGGCTCACGCGCAATCTCTCGACGGCAGAGATCGTCGAGCAGGTGATCGCAGCCAACCGGGCATTGGCTCGCGACGAAGTCGCCGGCGGGCCCGGCCAGGTGAGCAACGTCGTCTTCATGGGGATGGGCGAGCCGCTCGCCAACTACTCGGCCACCGTGGACGCCGTACGACGGCTCACTGAGCCCGAGTCGCTGGGGCTCTCGCAGCGTTCGGTCACCGTCTCGACGGTCGGCCTGGTGCCGGCGATGCGGCGACTCGCCGGTGCGGGTCTCCAGGTCACTCTGGCCGTCTCTCTCCACGCGCCGGACGACGAGCTCCGCGACACGCTGGTGCCGGTCAACACTCGGTGGAAGGTCAGCGAGGTGCTCGGTGCGGCCTGGCGCTACGTCGAGGCGACCGGTCGTCGGGTCTCCATCGAGTACGCGATGATCCGCGACATCAACGACCAGGCGTGGCGCGCTGACGCCCTCGGCGAGCTGCTCGCCGGACACCTCGTGCACGTCAACCTCATCCCGCTCAACCCGACTCCCGGCAGCCAGTGGACGGCGAGTCGGCGGGCCGACGAGCGGGAGTTCGTCCGGCGGTTGGAGGCGCACGGCATCGCGACCACGGTGCGCGACACCCGCGGCCGCGAGGCCGCCGCCGCCTGTGGTCAGCTCAGTGCCAGCCAGCCCGGTGCCAGCCAGCCCGGTGCCAGCCAGCCCGGTGCCAGCCAGCCCGGTGCCGACACGCACGATTGACGCCCAAGTGATGTATACACTTGGTGTATGAACCGCACGCAGATCTACCTGACTGAGGAGCAGCGGCAGCTGATCGAGCGGCGAGCTGCTGACGCGGGTGTCGCCAAGGCCGTCATCGTGCGCGAGCTGCTCGACCACGGTCTCGGCATTGACGGGGGTCGACGTGAAGCCGTCGCTGCTGTCGATGCCACAGCCGGCTTGCTCGCCGACCACCCGGACTGGCCGGACTGGCTGGCCGCGGTCCGAGGCCGTAGCACCAAGGACCGCCTGCGCGACCTTGGCCTGTGAAGATCTTCGACTCGACGGTGCTGATCGCGCACCTGCGCGGCGCGGCGGAGGCGACGGATCTTCTCCGCGCCGCTGTCGACGAACGGCAGGCGGCCGCCTGCGTTCTGTCGCGGGTCGAGATCGAAGGCGGGATGCGGGCGGCTGAGCGCGCCGACGTACGCCGGCTGTTCGGGGCACTGGTGCTTGAGCCCGTCACGGACCAGATTGCCCACCGCGCCGGGGAGATGCTCCGTCAGTACCGCCGCTCGCATCAGGGCATCGACCTGGTCGACTACGTCATCGCGGCTACCGCCGACGTGCTCGGCTACGAGCTGCTGACGCTGAACGTCAAGCACTTTCCGATGTTCCCGACCTTGCGCACGGCCTGGTGACCACCGATGCGGGAGACTAGGTAGGTGCGTAGCGTCGTAGTCCTCGGCTCGACCGGGTCGGTGGGCACCCAGGCGCTCGACGTCGTACGACGCAACCCGGACCGCTTCCGGGTCGTCGGCCTCGCGGCCGGGGGCAGCAACGTGGCCGCGCTCGCCAACCAGGCGCTGGAGCATTCGGTCGAGGTCGTCGGGGTCGCCCAGGCCGGCGCCGTGCAGGACCTGCAGCTTGCTTTCTACGCAGCCGCTCAGAGGCGGGGGTGGAACAGGGGCGACGCGCGCCTGCCCACCATCCTCGCGGGACCGGATGCGGCCGCCGAGGTCGCTGCCTGGCCGTGCGACGTCGTACTCAACGCCATGACCGGGTCCATTGGCCTCGCCCCGACGCTGGCCGCCTTGACAGCGGGGCGCACCCTCGCGCTGGCGAACAAGGAGTCGCTGATCGTCGGCGGACAGCTCGTCCGGCAGCACGTTGGCGAGGATCGAGACCGACTGGTGCCGGTTGACTCCGAGCACTCGGCGTTGGCTCAGTGCCTGCGCGGGGGACGCGCCGACGAGGTACGACGACTGGTCCTCACCGCCAGCGGCGGACCGTTTCGTGGTCGGCCGGCGAGTGATCTGGCGCAGGTGACGGTGGATGAGGCGCTCGACCATCCGACCTGGGACATGGGGCCGGTCATCACGATCAACTCGGCGACCCTGGTCAACAAGGGCCTTGAGGTGATCGAGGCTCACTTGCTCTTCGACATCCCGTTCGACCGGCTCGACGTCGTCGTACACCCTCAGTCGATCGTCCACTCGATGGTCGAGTTCACCGACGGGAGCACTCTCGCCCAGCTGTCGCCGCCGGACATGCGGCTGCCGATCGCCCTGGCCCTGGGCTGGCCGGACCGGGTGCCTGACGCGGCGCCGCCCATGGACTGGACGGCGACGATGAACCTCGAGTTCAGTCCGTTGGACGAGCAGGCATTCCCCGCCGTCTCCCTGGCGCGCCAGGTCGGGGTGGTCGGGCGGACCGCTCCGGGGGTGTTCAACGCGGCGAACGAGGAAGCGGTTGAAGGCTTTCTCAGCGGCCGGCTGCGCTTTCCGCAGATCGTCGAGACGGTGGGTGCGGTCGTGGAGGAGCACCTGGCGGAAATCAGCGGAGTTCGGGGTCTCGGGAACGCTCTCACCCTTGCCGATGTTCTACTGGCAGAGACCTGGGCGCGCGAGCGTGCCCAGGAGCTGCTGGGATCACCGACCGTCACCACGGGCAGGAGCTAGCTGACATGGGTCTGGGCGTACTCGCCTTCGTCCTCGCGATCGTGTTCTCGATCGCCCTGCACGAGCTGGGTCATCTCGGCACGGCCAAGGCGTTCGGCATGAAGGCGACGCAGTACTTCATCGGGTTCGGGCCCAAGATCTGGTCGTTCCGTCGAGGAGAGACCGAGTACGGCGTCAAGGCGATCCCCGCTGGTGGCTACGTCAAGATCATCGGGATGACCGAGCTCGAGGACGTCGAGCCCGACGACGAGGCTCGAGCCTTCTGGCGGCAGCCCGCACCACAGCGATTCGTCGTCCTCGTCGCCGGCTCGACCATGCACTTCATCCTCGCCTTCGTCCTTTTCGCGATCGCCCTCGTCGCGGTCGGGGTGCGCACCGGGGAGTCGACGACCACGGTCGAGGCAGTCTCGGCCTGTGTGCCCGCGACTGTGGAGGTCACCTGTACGCCGACCAGCCCCGAGTCGCCGGCCAAGGTCGCCGGCGTCCGATCAGGCGACCGCGTGGTGTCCTACGACGGTCGCGACGTGACCGAGTGGGAGGCGTTCACCGAGCGGGTGCGGTCAAGTGAGCCTGGAGATCGGCCCCTCGTGGTCGAGCGGGACGGCGCGGAGATCACGCTCACGGTCTCGGTGGTGACTGTGCAGCGACCCGACCTCGATGAGCCGGACACGACGGTCTCGGTCGGTGCGCTGGGGCTGGCCGCTCGTCAGGAGATCAAGCGGTTCGGCGTCTTCTCCGGCCTGTGGCGCAGCGCCGACGCAATGCGACAGTCCTTCGTCGGCACGGGCAAAGCGCTGGTCGACCTGCCCGCGAGCATCCCCAAGCTGGTCCGGTCCACCTTCGGCGACGGAGAGCGTGACGCT
>Ga0136633_1001926_pt1 | contig 14814 bp, 14 predicted proteins | sample AntDrymeUQ832206_2_FD_105494 | JGI IMG/M metagenome (GOLD analysis project Ga0136633, IMG submission 105494) | Polar desert sand microbial communities from Dry Valleys, Antarctica - metaG UQ83 (22.06) | ecosystem: Environmental > Terrestrial > Soil > Desert | place: Antarctica: Dry Valley... | reverse complement strand
CGCACCAAGAGACTCGTGCGTCAGTTGGAGCAGCTCGGCCACCAAGTTCTTCTCGAGCCTGCTGCGTAAGGGTCCCTGAGGTCACGAAAGGAGGGCCGCTCAGGTCATTTTCACCCTAGAGCGCGTGAGGAGCGGCATAGCATCTCCACCATGCCGACTATGCCGACCATGCCGAGAGTGACGCCCGAGAACTTCAAGCACCTGTCGCTGGTGCTAAGGCTAGGGAAGAACCCCGCCGCCACCGTCTACGAGAGCCTGGGGGAAGACTTCTTCATCGCTCCCCCCGATGGGTGGCTCAACCTTGGCCTGTGGGAGCCAGGCCAGCACGACGCCTCCAAGGCTTCCGAGCACCTCGTCGCCACGCTTGCCGCGCCGTTGCCGAAACACTCGACGGTGGTCGACGTCGGCAACGGGTTGGGGGCCCAGGACCCCGTCATCAGGGAGGTGACGCAGGCCCGCTCATTGATCGCAGTCAACATCACGGAGGCGCAGCTTCGCTACGGAGCGGAGCGGCTCGAGCGGGCCGAAGCCGCGCCGCTGGCCGCCGATGCCACCCGGCTCCCCCTGCGAGATGCGAGCGCCGAGGGCATCATCAGCGTCGAAGCCGCTTTTCACTTCCCCTCGCGGCCCGCGTTCTTCGCCGAGGCTCGACGAATTCTCTCTCCCGGCGGCGTCCTAAGCATGTCCGATGTCTCGATGGAGCGCTTCCCGCGGTGGCCCGACGAGGTCTTGGCGGGGGCCACCAACCTGCGCCTGTGGGGAGTCAAGGCGAGCAACATGACAAGCGCGGCCACAATCGAAGCTCAGATCAAGACCGCGGGCTTTTCCCAGGTCGAGGTGCGTCGCTGCGCGGCGGAAGTGCTCGATCCGGCCATCGCCTACCTGAGCTCCCGCCTGGACACTCATCACGACGCTCCCTTGTTGTATCGAGCCGGGGCGCGGATGATGTTGGCTCAGTGGTCGCTGCTGCGCCGCCGAGGCGTGATCGAGTACCTCTTGATCACGGCCTCCTGATCACTTGCTCGTGAGCGCCTTTTCGATGCCCTGAAGAACACGCTCGACATTCTCCTCGGTAGCAGTCCTGCCCATGAGGCCTACACGGATGGCTCGACCCTGGGTGGGCGGCAGGCCGCCCGAGATCATCAGGTGCTCCACCTCCAACAGATGGGTGAGGATCGGAGCAGGGTCCTCGCACCATGCCGCCACCACTAGGTTGGCCTCGCAGCCCGGCGGAGGAATCGGCTCGAAGCCGAGGTCTTGGAGGCCCTCGCGGCACCTCTGCGCCAGCGCACGGCGGTCCTCGACCCAGGCGTCGAGCCCCCGCTCGAGAATGCGCCTGATGCTCGAGTTCAGCGCCACTATCAGGTTCGACGGCATCGTCACCGGATGCGGATGCCAGGCCCCCCATTCGCTCCTGAACCAATCCCACGTCTTGAGATCCAGATACCAGGAAGGCGGCCTCGTGCTGCGGGCCTCCACGCGAGCACGGCCCGATGCCGACAACGCCACCATGCCGAGGCCTGGAGGGCCGTCCAGACCCTTCTGGCTGCTCGTTACCAGAGCATCGAGGCCCATCTCATCGACCGAGGCGATCTCTGCGCCCACCGATGCCACTCCGTCCACCACGTAGGCGGCTCCGGCTTCATGGGCCGCCCGCGCAATCTGCTCGATCGGGTGGCGCACGCCGGTGGCGGTCTCCACATGGACGGTAAGGACCCCGTCGGCGCCCGCGGCAGCGTCTGCGATGCGAACCGGATCGATCGCCTCTCCCGGGGGGACGTCCACGACGACTACCTCCAGGCCCTGAGCCCGGGCTATCTGGACGAGGCGCTCCCCGAAAAACCCCGTGTCGGCCGCCACCACCCGCTGTCCCGGCTCGAACAGGTTCATGACCGCAGCATCGAGGCAAGCCGAGCCCGTGCCGGGAACGAGATAGGCGGGATCCGTAGCACCCATTACCTCGGTCACCAGGGCAACGGTCTCAGAGTGAAGCTGGGTCCAGAAGTCCCCGTAGTGCGCCATGACCTGACGGCTGAGAGCATCGAGGTCCTCCTCGTGCAGCTCCCCGGGCCCCGCGATCATGAGCTCCGGCATGTCGGGAAGCTTCAGCGGATCGATGAACTCGGCCAACTAAGGACACCTCCCCGTAAATACTGTCGCATTCGAGCAGTGCATACCCGCTCGCGTCGTTGCTTGTCGCTCACGTCCCTTCCAGGTACGCTCACTCCTCGCGCCTAGCGACCAGGGCGCAGTGACGCCCACGGCTCCGCCGAGGTCGGAATTGGGATTCAATCTGGTGCTGGCCGTACTTCCGGTACGGAGCACTAGCGCGCAACCGGAATTCGGTACCAGCGTGCGCGCGGCCACCTCTGCAAAAGCCGCTTGATCTTGCCGCGCAGGCGAGCCTCGTCGAGCTCCAAGCCTTCCTCGACCGCCCTCTTCTCTATGCGGTTGATCAGTCTCGAGACCTTAGCGGGTTGTGGTCCCCCCTCCCACGGGACGTCGACTCCGTCAAGATACGCGCCGACGCGATCGGAGACTGCGGTAAGCAGACCCCCGTCACGGCCGACCGACGCTGCCTCTTCGGCTGTTTTTTCGGCGTTCCCCATCCAGCTCAGATCGGAAGGGAAAACCGACACCCTCCCGAGGCCCTGAGAGCCGAAAACGATCGGCTTGGAATCGAGCAGCGCAGCGCGTCCCTGCAACCGCTGGACCGCCTCTTCGACGGTGAGGCCTCCGACGTCCATGCCACGAACCGTGACGCCGAAATGGATGCGGCCGGCGTTGATGCCCAGCTCCACGACCGCCACATAGGCGACGAGGATCACTACCCCGGTGGCCACCAGCAGGCTCTTCATGACCGGCGACATCTTCACGCCTCGATGCTAAGTGCTCAGCAGGTCTCATTCACCCGCGGTCGACTCGAGGATCTCCAGAAGAACCTTCCTCAGCTGTGCAAGGCGACGAGCACCGAGCTGCTCCGACAGCTCCTGTTCGAGGGCCATCAGGACCTCCCAGGAGCGCCGGGCGTTTTTGCGACCCTTGGCGGTGAGATGGATGCGCTTGGCACGGCGATCCTGCGGATCCACCCGTCGCTCGACGTAGCTCAGCTCCTCGAGCTCGTCGACCAACGCGCCCACGGACTGGGGCGTGATGCCCGCCCGGTTGGCGATGTCGGTCAGGCGGAGCCCATCCTCAATCTCGAGGTGCTCCAGAACGTTCCCGTGGCTTGGGCGTGTGTCCGCCGGGCCGTCAGCTGCGAGCCGCCTGAAGATGTCCGCGCCCAGCTGATTGTAGGCGCGCCCCAACAACCCAACGGTTGGTATCTCCTCGAGCGGCATCGCAGGCACGAATCGGATCCTTCACTTGACACATTACTTCGCCTACCTGATAATCAGGCTATCTTATTAATTTGCCGACCAATCAGGAGGCGCGTATGTCTTTTCTCAAGGGAGTGAATCATGTTGCAACAATAACGGGAGACCTCGATCGCCTGGCCGACTTCTACGGAAGGATCTTCGATTCACCCAAGGTGATTGAAATACAGATCCCTCGGCTCGGCAGGCACGCATTCATATCCATCGGAGGTCCGGCAACGCTCCATGTATGGGAAGTCGACGGCACTGATCCCGGCGACTTCGGGAACGACATCTTCCACAGAGGGCGTGTCGACCACTTTGCCCTGGAAGCCAAGACCTACGACGACTTTGAAGAGTTACGTCGCCGGCTGATCGATGAGGGTGCGACTCAAGGGGAGGTCAACGACTTCGGCGTGTCGTTGAGCTTCTCGTTCACCGACCCCGACGGCACGTGGGCCGAGGTTGCATGGTGGAAGGATGGGGTTAACCCTTCGGACCTCGATCCGGCCGCGTTCCAAGATCCAATCAGCGCAAAGTAGCAAAGGCATCAGATGACTGACCCGCTTGGGGTGAACGACCTGTCGGCGTCGTCGAGACTGCGGCTTAGTGCACCTCCCCACAAATACGGTGGCATTCGAACGCCTTTGCATCCCCGCGCGCGGCGTGCCACGGCTACAACATCAGTCCCATCGACAGTCTCGGAGCACTCGTACTTTCCGAATCTCGTAACCATCTTTGGGGTGAGACGGCCCACTTGCTGGGCTTGGAGGATCTGCTCGACCGCAAGCCCGCGCAGTTATCGGGAGGCCAGCGCCAGCGGGTTGCCATGGGCCGTGCTCTCGTGCGCGAGCCCAAGGCGTTCCTCCTCGACGAACCGCTGTCCAACCTCGACGCCAAGCTCCGTGTTCGGTACGAGGCGACCTCAAGCGACTGCGTCAAAAGCTGCGGATCACAACGATCTACGTGACGCACGACCAGATCGAGGCATGACTCTCGGAGACGGATCGCAGTCATGTCCGAGGGACGGCTGCAGCAGTTCGGCGCGCCCCAGGATGTTTGCGACGCACCCGCCAACCTCTTCGTCGCGGCCTTCGTTGGCAGCCCCCGGATGAACCTCCTGAGGGCGAGCGCTCGCGGGTGGGGAACTTCGAGCCGGCGGATTTTCAGGTGCGGATCAATGGAGTGCCGGATGGTGAGATGGTCCTTGGACTATGCCCGAGCTGTTGAGCCCGGCGGAAGACGGGCAGTCTGGGCTCGATTTCACCGTTGTCCTGGCCGAGCCACTCGGTGATGAGATGGTCGTACACGGAACAGTTGGTGGAGAACTTGCCCCAATCGATCAATCGGCGCCCGCGATGAACTGCTTCCGGCCCTACCTGGTGCGCGCGAGATAGTGGCGCGTCTGTCTCCCCGTTCGCGCCCTCGAGAGGGAGACTAATTCCGGCTTGAAGTGGAGCCGCAATCAGTCCATGTCTACGACGCCCACACACGGGACTTGCTGTTCGCTAAGGGTCATGACGCCGGCATTTTTTCAGGCGTGTTCTTGCCACTATCCAACAAGTTGGGAGCCGGCCAGATAGGCTGGGGGCGTCTGAGGAGGACTTCACCGGATGGCGATTGACACGCTGGGTAAACTGCGAAGGTTCACGAACGTTCCCGAGTGGCTCAGCGCGATCGCAGATGCCGACCTCGTCGCGGAGGCGCTCCGAATGAGCCCTGCATTCGCGCTAGGGCCAGGCACGCTGAAGCTCCAGGCCGTGCAGATCGGTCGACTGCGCCTAAAAAAGAAGCGCTGGTCTGGCTTGTACCGGCTGACGGTGACCGACCAGGCCGGCATCCGCAGGGAGGTAGCGCTCCAGGGTACCCTGATCCCATCATCTGCGGCGGAGCCCGGAGAGGGCCCCCTCAGGGGGGATAGCTGGCGCGGGTTCGTGCCCTCGCTGCGTCTGGCGCTCACGCCTCAACCGCCCGACAACGCGCTGAGCGAACTGGACCCACTGACAGATCCTGCGCAGGCCGCCCATCTCCTAGAGCGCATCCTCCGGGGCAGTTCGACAGCCTACGAATCTGTTCGCTTTGCCTCATGTCACCCCCAGGTCCTGCGCTACAAACCAGGAAGCCGTGCCACAGTCCTCTTCCAGCTGGGCTACGCGCGGTCCGATCAGGATCGCGGCTGGCCCGACCGCGTGGTCGTCAAGACTTACCGGGACCTCCGGGGCGCCGCGACCTACGAGGCGATGCGCGCCCTGTGGGAGTCGCCCCTAGTCGATCCCGATCGCCTCAAGCTGGCCGAGCCCCTGGCATTCGAGCAGGATCTGCGCATCCTGGTCCAGGGCCACATCGCCAACACCGGGATCCTGCGCGAGCTGATCCGCGAGAGTCGGCGCGCAAGCACTCCCGAGCGCGCCGCGGAGGTGGACGACTACGTGCAAAAGACCGGCGTCGCGTTGGCAGCCCTTCACAGCTCGGGCGTACACGTCGGCCCGACGGTCGATTTCGACCACGAATTCGACGAGCAGCGGGAGGAACTACAGGATCTCATTCAGGTCGCACCGCAGTTGCAAGGCGCAGCCGACCGATTGCTCGCCAGCCTGAAGGACCTCGCGATGAGATTCCCGGTCGACCCACCGGTGTCATCGCACGGAGCCTTCCGGCCCGATCAGGTGCTGTTGTCGCACGGTGAAATCGGCTTCGTCGATTTCGATGGCTTCTGTCAGGCCGAGCCCGCCCACGACGTGGCCGAGTTCCTCGGCAAGCTACGCAGCGTTATTCTCACGGTCGGCAAGGGCGAGGACGACGTTGTTGACGACGCGCAGCTGCCGGCTCTGCTCGTCCGCGCCGACCAGCTCAGCGACTTGTTCCTCGCCGAGTACGAGCGCCACCGCCCCCTCTCTCGCGAGCGTGTCGCGTTGTGGGAAGCACTGAGCTTGCTCACCCGCTTGGTGGACGGCTGGGCCAAGATCAAGCCCGCACGCTTGCGGGTGAACGTCATGCTGATGCAACGCTTCCTTGATACTCACCATGAGATCGTCGCCTGATCCCGGCACGGCCGGGCTCCCAACCGCACTGCGGCGAACCAAGACGCGCCCTGGAACCTTGAGCCCCAAACCACCTAACGGGTGGGCAGGGACGCAGAGTACGGCTCGTCTTCGCAACGTTAGCTCCCCCTCACGAGCAAGCCTCGGGTGCTCTCCCTACGGCTCGCCGCTGCACGTGTCGGACGACCACAGACCCCGGTCCGCCTTACGGGCATCGCGCTGCAGTTCCTCGAACAGCCGGCTATGACGCAGGTTGGGGGCATAGGGGTACGCGTGCGCGTAGCCATTGGCCACGAGGCGGGCGTTCGCCATCTCCTCGCCCACATAGACGTAACGCAGGAGGCGATCGTAGCCGTCGACGTTCTCGATATCGTCGACGAGCCGAACGACCCGGTTTCCCAGGAACGCCTCCAGAGCGGCCGACGCCTCCCTGCCGAAACACTCGATCGGAGCATCGGGCTTTACCGACTCGGGAGTGTCGATGCCGGTCAGGCGGACGGAATAGGTCTGCCCGGGCCGAGCCCAGCCGGCGCCCCGGCCCTCGGAGCGAGACAGGATCACAACCTCGACGGTATCGCCGTCGATCACACGGGTGACACGGGCGCGCTCGAACCCCGACGGCTCCGCCCGCAATGTCGCCGGAGACTGCAGGCCCAGCGACACCGAGCTTCCTCCGCAGGAGATCAAAAGGGCGAGCGCGGCCCCCGCCGCCACTGTGCGCATCGCCTGATCATGCCCGGCACAGGCCGAGCGGACAGTGGCGCGCGCCACACTCCCAACCCAATAGCCCGGTGATTCACCGAGAACGGCCTACCTCCGCCTGCCCCGGAGCTGCGTACCATGCCAAGCGGTTGGTAAATCTTCTATGGGCGTGTGGGTGCCGAAAACGGCTCTCAGAGGCGCTCAAAAGGCGGCTGCGGGCTCATCACTCGGCTGGGGGCCGTCAGCCCCCAGCCCGATGGACGCCCGGCACCTGAGGAAGTAACCACTCGGACGCCCGTGTACCTCCATGTATCGGCACCCGGACGAGCCTTCAACAGAGCCCGAATGGGCCATCTTTTCTCGCCGGGTAGGACTAGCCTGGGTCCTAAGAAGGTCAGGAGGAACATGTGCCTCGAGCCGTGATCGCCGCAGTTGCCCGCACTCCCATTGGCCGAGCCCGCAAGGGCTCACTGGTGTCGGCGCGCCCCGACGACCTCTGCGCCTTCGCGGTGAAAAAGGCGCTCGAACAGACCCCGGCTCTCGATCCCGCAGAGATCGACGATGTCATCGTCGGCTGCGGCTTCCCCGAAGGAGAGCAGGGCATGAACCTGGGGCGGAGGGTGGCGCTGCTCGCCGAGCTTCCGCCGAGCGTGCCGGGAACCACTGTGAACCGGTTCTGCGCGTCGAGCCTTCAGGCCGTGCGGATGGCGTGCCACGCCATCGCCGTCGGCGAAGGCGATGCGTTCGTGGCCGCCGGCGTGGAGTCGATATCGCGCGTCGACGGCTATCCCAAGGAACAGACCGAGCTGCATCCGCGCCTCACCGGCCCCGGTGCGATCGCCGACGCCTACATCTCGATGGGTATGACCGCCGAGAACGTGGCCGAGCTCTATGGAGTTCCCCGCTCAGAGATGGATCGCTTCGCCCAGCGCTCCCAGGAACGAGCCGTGGCGGCTCAGCGCTCGGGCTTCTGGCGGCACGAGATCAGCCCTTATGAGCTGCCCGACGGAACAGTGGTCGATCACGACGACGGGCCACGCGCGGACTCGACTCTAGAGTCCCTGGAAGCGCTCGAACCAACGTTCAAGCAGGGAGGAGCGGTGACCGCGGGCAACTCGTGCCCGCTGAACGACGGTGCCGCCGCGGTGCTGGTCCTGAGCGAGCCCAAGGCACGGTCGGCGGGCATCGAGCCTCTCGCCCGCATCGTGTCCACGGCGGTCGCCGGGGTCGCCCCCTCGATCATGGGCGTGGGGCCCGTAGAGGCCGTCCGCAAAGCTCTCGAGAGAGCGGACATGGCCATCACAGACATCGATGTCGTGGAGCTCAACGAGGCGTTCGCAGCTCAGGTCCTGGCCGTCTGCACCCAGATCGGTGTCGATCCCTTCTCCGAGATGTTGAACCCGCACGGCGGAGCGATCGCGCTAGGTCACCCCTACGGCATGACCGGCGCCCGGATCATGGCGACGCTTCTAAACGACCTCCGCGCCTCGGACCAAACAGTTGGGCTCGAAACGATGTGCGTCGGAGGCGGTCAGGGCATGGCCATGATCGTCGAGCGCGTTTGAAGCGATCCGAGCCAGGGGAAACAAAACCCTAGAGGGCAGCGGTACAATCAACGTCATCCCGGCGGCAGCCGCCGGCGTTCGACAAGGGGGGACAAATGGCCGAGATCAAGCTCGAGAAGGTCACGAAGCGCTTCGCCGGCGACACAATAGCCGTCAAAGAACTCGACCTCGACATCAAAGATGGCGAATTCATGGTCTTCGTCGGCCCCTCCGGCTGCGGTAAGACCACCGCGCTCCGGATGATCGCCGGCCTCGAGTCTGTGAGCGAAGGCGACGTCAGGATCGGTGACCGGGTCGTCAACGACGTACCGCCGAAGGACCGCGACATCGCCATGGTGTTCCAGAATTACGCCCTCTACCCCCACATGTCTGTGTACGACAACATGGCCTTCGGACTGAAGCTCGCCAAGACCGACAAGTCAGAGATCGACCGGCGGGTGAAGGAAGCGGCCAAGGTGTTGGGCATGCAGGAGTTCCTGAGTCGCAAGCCGCGCGCCCTCTCCGGTGGCCAGCGTCAAAGAGTGGCCATGGGGCGGGCCATTGTGAGAGAGCCCCAGGCTTTCCTGATGGACGAGCCGCTGTCCAACCTCGACGCCAAGCTGCGCGTCCAGATGCGTTCGGAGATCGGCCGGATCCAACACGATCTCGAAGTCACGACCGTCTACGTGACCCACGACCAGGTCGAGGCGATGACGATGGGTGATCGGGTGGCGGTTATCAAGAGGGGCGAGCTTCAGCAGGTGGGCTCTCCTACCGAACTGTTCCAAAAGCCGCTCAACCTGTTCGTCGCCGGTTTCATCGGGAGCCCGTCGATGAACTTCGCCTCCGCCAAACTCGAGGAATCGGGCGGAGGCTTCAGCTTCAAGCTCGGAGACCAGACGCTGAAGCTCGAAGACAAGGTGCTTTCCGCAAGACCCGATCTCAAGAACTATGCCGGCAAGGACATCATCGTCGGTATCCGCCCGCAGGACTTCGAGGATGCCGAGCTGGCGTCCGACGCGCCCGAGGACACTCGTCTCAAGGCCAAGGCCGATCTGGTCGAGGCGATCGGAACCGAGACGCTCATTCACTTTGTGATGGACGCCCCCATCGCGATTACCGATGACATGAAAGAGCTGGCTCAGGACGCCGGGACCGACGCCAAATCGCTGGAAGAGCGCGCCAAGGAAGGCAAGAACGAATTCGTGGCCACCGTCGATCCCCGCTCGAAGATCAAAGAGGGGTCGCAGGTCGAGCTGGTCGTCGACACCACGAGGGTACATTTCTTCGACCAGGAGACCAGCCAGGGCATTCACGGCAACGGCCGCTAGGAGCGCCGTTTATCCAACCGGATAAGGGAGTGTGACGAATATGGAATATCGCCCGCTGGGGCGCTCCGGCACGATGGTGTCCGAGCTATGCCTCGGATGCATGACCTTCGGCCGAGAGCTCGACGACAAGGGGTCCAAAGAGCTGATCGACCATTTCGTCGACGCCGGCGGCAACTTCATCGACACGGCCGATGTCTATTCGCAGGGCAGCTCGGAGGAGATAACCGGCAAGGCGGTTCAGCACAAACGCGACGACCTCGTCATCGCCACAAAGGTTCGCTTTCCCATGGGGGACGGCCTCAACGACGTCGGCATCTCGCGCAAGCACATCATGGCGGGCGCCGAAGCGAGCCTCAGGAGGCTCGGCACCGACTACATAGACCTCTATCAGGTTCACTGCTGGGACGCGACAACTCCCTTGGAGGAAACCCTGTCGGCCCTCACCGACCTGGTACGCCAAGGAAAGGTGCGCTACATCGGCATATCGAACTTCAGCGGGTGGCAGATCATGAAGGCTATGTCCCTGAGCCGCGCCCACGGATTCGAGAGCTTCGTGTCCCTGCAACCTCAATACTCTTTAGTTGAGCGCAATCTCGAGTACGAGCTTGTTCCCGTGTGCCTCGATCAGGGAATCGGAATCCTCCCATGGGGCCCGCTGGGAGGCGGCTTCGTGTCCGGCAAGTACCGCAAAGGAGAGCAGCCGCCCGAAGACTCTCGTATTGCGGGAGCAAGCTCCGACATGGAGGAGTCATGGGAGCGGCGGGCGAACGAGCGCAACTGGGAGACCATTGACGTTCTCGGATCGATCTCCGAGGAAACCGGCAAGTCCTACTCGCAGGTGGCGCTCAACTGGCTCCTGAACAAGCCCGGCGTGACCGCACCGATCCTCGGAGCCAGAAAGCTCGACCAGTTAGAGGACAACCTGGGAGCGAGCGGATGGAGACTCGACGACAAGCAGGTGCAGCAACTGAACGAGGTCTCCCAGCCCCCGCCGCTCTATCCGTACAGCTTCATCGCCAACGCCCAGCGGGGCTAAAAAGCCAATTCCTCTGCCGAGTGGTGGTCAGTTGCTGCATAGCAACCACCATCCACCACTCGGCACCGCCTACCGCGTCTCGATCACCGCGCCGTGCCACGGCTCGAGTTCTAGCCTGCCGTCGATCCTTTCTCCGTCGCTTTGTCGGTCGGTCGAAATCGCAACCGTGCCGGAGACTCCATCGAGCCTTCCCGGCTCATCGGAAAGGTTGAGCGCAACGACTGCGTGGGGGCCGCGTCTGTAGGCCCACACATCACCCTCGGTGTCCAGCGTGTCATAAGAGCCCACAGTCAAGTCTTCGGACTCATTGCGCAACGCAATGAGGTCCTTGGTGAGCCACAGCACCGAGCCCTTGTCGTCCCGCTGGCTTTCGACATTCTGTGCCTCATGATCTCCGAAGGGCAGCCACGGCTGAACATCGGGACGGCCGAAACCTGCTCCAGGCCCGGGCTCCCACTGCATGGGGGTGCGGGCCCCATCGCGACCCTTGTTCTCGGGCCAGAACCTCATGCCCACCGGATCCATTAGGTCTTCTCTTTCGAGGTCGACCTCATAGAGGCCGATCTCATCCCCGTAGTAGAGGAACGGAGTCCCGCGCATGGTCAGCATAAGCATGAGCGCGCAGCGCACTTTTCTCTCGTCCCCCTGACACCAGCGCGTGGCCAGGCGGCCGACGTCGTGGTTCGATGCCGTCCACACGGGCCAGCTCTCTTCGAGAAGGAGAGACTCGGTGAGTTCTACGACGTCTCTGAGCTCAGATGGCTCGAAGCCCGAGAACACGAAGGGAAAGTTGAATGCGAGATTCAGCTCATCGTTCTCGCCGTAGTAGGAAACCATCCTGGCTACGTCGAGCACGAAGGTCTCCCCGACGAGAACCCGCTGGGGCTCGTACTCGTCGCTCAAGGAGCGCCATCGCTTGATGACGTCATGACCCTCGGGTCGGTTCATGTTGTACAGGGGCTGCTGTCCTATACGTCTTACCCTCTCCGGGTCCTGGTCGGTGGCCGGGAGGTTGTCGCGCAGCTCCTTGTCCTTGATCATCGAGTGCGCCACGTCGATGCGGAACCCGGCGAGTCCACGGTCAAACCAGAACCTGAGAACGTCGTCCACTTCGTCGCGCACGGCGTCGTTCCACCAGTTCAGGTCGGGCTGGTGGCGCAGGAAGTTGTGCAGGTAATACTGACCGCTGCGCTCGTCCAGCTCCCACGCCCCCTCGCCACCGAACACACTCACCCAGTTGTTGGGTGGGGACCCATCCTCTTTGGGATCAGCCCACACGTAATAGTGGCGGTAGATCGAATCGCGCCCAGAGAGCGCATCTTGAAACCAGGGATGCTGATCACTCGTGTGATTGGGGACGAGGTCGTAGAGCACCCTGATCCCGCGCGCCGAAGCTTCACGAACGAGTTCATCGGAATCCTCCAGAGTCCCGAGCTCGGGGTGGATGTTCTTGTAGTCGGAGACGTCGTAGCCCCAGTCCTTGTTGGGCGACGGCATCACCGGGTTGATCCAGATGCCGTCTATTCCGAGCCACTCGAGATGATCGAGGCGCTCGATAATGCCTCTCAGGTCTCCGACACCGTCGCCGTTCGAGTCGGCGAATGAGCGCGGATAGATCTGGTAGAGGACGCCGTCGCGCCACCACACCTTAGATTCCGAGGCCATCGTCCCTCCCTATCGAGTGGTCAAGCGGGCGGCTCCGCGCGTCGGGCGATATCGCCCAGCCACCGAGCACTCGGCTTGGGGGTGCGTTTCTGAGTGTTGCGGTCGACCGCGATCAAGCCGAATGTTGGTTCGTAGCCGAGAGCCCATTCAAAGTTATCCAAAGCCGACCAGTAGATGTAGCCACGTACGTCGATCCCGTCTTCGATGCAGGAGCGCACGCCCTGAAGCGCCTGCTCGACGTAGGCAATCCTCCTCGAGTCGTCATCGGTCCCTATTCCGTTCTCCGTGACCAGCACTGGCATGTTGCCGGCGACCTCGATCGCTCGCCTGATCGTCGCCTGAAGGGAGTCCGGGTAGAACTCGTAACCCATGAGCGTCAACTCCGCGCCCTTCTCCGGGTCCACCAGCCCCTGTGGACCGACGCGCTCGCGGCTGTAGGTCTGAACCCCTATGAAGTCGTCGCCCACAACGCTTGCCAAGAACACGTCCTCGGAGCGAGCCCTGAGAGAGTCGAGCTTGTCCTCCCCGCCGTCGACCGGCTGATAGTCACGCATCGCCAGCGTCAACCCGACTGGGACATCGTGAACTACGGACTTGATCGCCTCGCGAGCGCGCTGATGACCGAGCACGAAGTTGTGGTTAGCGCGTTCACGCGCCGCAGCACTGGCGACACCGGGAGCGAGGCGTCCCAGCTCGTAGCCCATCTCAGCGACGATGTTCGGCTCATTGATCGTGCATGCGATGGCGATGAGGTCGCCCAGACGTGTCGCGGCGTGCTCGCAGTAACGGGCGAAGCGACCGGGGGTGGATGAGCTCTCCCATCCGCCCTGGGCGGCCACCCAACGGGGCGACGTGAAGTGGTGGAAAGTGACTACGGGAGTGATGCTGTGCTCATGGCAGCAGGAGAGCATGCGCCGGTAGTGCTCGAGCTGCGCCTTGGAGAATTCTCCCTCTTCGGGTTCAATGCGGGCCCACTCGATCGAGAACCGGTAGGCATTGAACCCTAGCTCGGCGAGCAGCGCTATGTCTTCGGGATAGCGATGGTAGTGGTCACAGGCGTCGCCTGAAGGCTCCGTGCAGGGCGTTCCTGCGGCATGCTCCCAGGCCCACCAGTCGCTGTTGGTGTTACCTCCCTCGACCTGATGGGCTGCCGTCGCGGTGCCCCAGATGAAGCCCTCGGGCCAGTTCGCTATTTGACCGCTCCCGCGGTTAGGCCGGAAACGATCTTGCGCTGGAAGAACAGGACCAGAATGACCAAGGGGGCGGTGAGGATCATTGCCGCCGCCGCCTGAGCGCCGTAGTCGGTTGTGTAGGTAGACGCGAACTGAGGGATCACTACCGTCGCCGGCTGGACCGTCTCGTCGAACGACAGGGTGTTGGCGAACAAGAACTCGTTCCAGGCGAAGATAAAGGTGAGCAAACCCGTGGTGACGATTCCGGGTATGGACAGCGGCACCGTGACCCTGAAAAACGCCTGCCAGATGTTGGCCCCATCCATCTTGGCGGCCTCCTCGAGGTCTTCGGGAAGCTCCCGGAAGTAGGCGACGAGAAGATAGACCGTCAGCGGAAGAGCAAACAGCACGTCGGGGATGATGATCCCCCAGTAAGTGTTGATGAGGCCGAGCTTCTGGAACAACAGGAACAGCGGAGCGATGATGGCTACCGCAGGAAAGAAGGTAATCGCCAGCACCAAGGCCAGCGTGGGCTTATTCCCGTAGAACGTGAGACGGGCCAAGGCGTAGGCTGCCATGCTGCCCACCACCAGACATATCGCCGTTGTTATGCCCGCAATGACTATCGTGTTGGCAAGGCCCGCCTTGAAGACGGGGTCGATAAACACCGTCTCGAAGTTGACCGGGCACGGCACCTCTACCCCCGCGAACAAGGGGCACTTGCCCGCGGTCAGAGACTTGAACGAGATGCTCTCCGGCAGGATCGTGGGAGGACTCGCGAACAGCTCGGTGCTCGAGATCAGACTCATCTTGAGAACCCACAGCAGCGGGAACAGAGTGATGAAGGCGAACAACACAACGGTGACGTAGAAGCCGGCCGCGTGCAGCGGACTCGTGAAAGGTTTTCTGCCCATCTCTATGCCTCCTGCGCCCGGGTCCCGAGGAACTTGATGAAGACAGCCGCGAT
>Ga0136633_1001925_pt1 | contig 14817 bp, 13 predicted proteins | sample AntDrymeUQ832206_2_FD_105494 | JGI IMG/M metagenome (GOLD analysis project Ga0136633, IMG submission 105494) | Polar desert sand microbial communities from Dry Valleys, Antarctica - metaG UQ83 (22.06) | ecosystem: Environmental > Terrestrial > Soil > Desert | place: Antarctica: Dry Valley... | reverse complement strand
GGCGGCCGGAGGAGTTCAAAGGGCGCTGAGGTCAAGGGGCTTCACCGCATCTGTGGATGACGAGAAGTTCTCCACAGCAGTGTCTTTCGTCGCACACGGGTCTTGTCAACCGGCCTGACGGGGCCTACTCTTCGCTCATGTGTTCGAACGATCCGTCGCAGCTCGCCACCTCCGTGGCGGCTGCCTGCGCGGTGCCGGTCGACACGTTGAGCGTGGACGAGCTGCAGCAGGGCGTGGCGGCGGTGGCGCCGCTCGCGGACCGGCTCGGCGGGTGGGTCAGCCGGGCCGTCGGTGAGCTCGCGGCCCGCGCCGGCGGGGCGGTCCCGGCCGCCGACGGCAGCGGCCGGGCGGTGCCGGTGACGGCGTGGCTGCGGGACAGCACTGGCTGCGGTGGCAGCGCCGCCGGGCAGCAGGTCCGCACCGCCACGCTGCTGCGGCAGCTGCCGCTGCTGGCCGATGCGGTCCTGGACGGCCGGGTCGGGCAGGCCCAGGCCGCCGTCCTGACCCGCCTGGTCGGCAAGATCGACACCACCGCGCTGCTCGAAGCCCAAGACGGGCTGATCGCGCTGGCCGCCCAGCGCGACCCGCAGGCACTGGCCGCCTGGGTCCGGGAGCAGATCGCCACGCACTGCGAACCAGTCCTGGAAGACCAGCAACGCACCGCCCAGTCCAAGCGGTACCTGCAGACCCGCGACGAGCACGACGGCACCGTCCGCGGCAGCTTCCTGCTCGCCTCCGAGGACTGGGAGAGCGTCGCGACCGTCCTGGAACCACTGGCCCGCCGCAACGACCTGGCCGACACCCGCACCGCCGGCCAGCGCCGCGCCGACGCCCTGGTCGAAGCCTGCGGACAGGTCCTGCGGTTCGGGGAGCTCCCCGACGCCGGCGGCCTCCGACCGCAGATCAGCTACGTCGTGCCCGGCGGGTGGGCCGCGGGCCAGCCGCCACCCAGCCTGGCCGACACCATCACCGGCGAGCTCGGGAGCCCGACCGGCGCCGGCGCGGCAGCCCACCGGCACTGCGCCCGCGGCGCCTGGACCGGACCGCAGACCCGCACCCGCATCGAAGCGCTGCTCTGCGACGCCCGCATCAGCCGCGTCCTGCTCGACGCCACCGGCCAGGTCCGCAGCCTGGAGGTCCTGTCCGACACGATCAGCAAAGCCCAACGCATCGCGCTGGCCGCACGCGACGGCGGCTGCGTCGCCCGCGGCTGCACCCGACCACCGGCCTTCTGCGACGCCCACCACCTCCTCCACCGCGAAGACGGCGGCGACACCACCCTGGACAACCTCGTGCTGCTCTGCCGACGACACCACGTCATGTGGCACCAAGGCCGACTCCTCCTACGCCACCTCCACGTCCCCTGGCTGCCACCCGCCACGCCAGCACCACCCAACCGGGCCGCAGCATGAGCGGCAGTGGTGCCTCAGCCGATCTCGACCGGGCGACGATGGCGCGACGACTGTGCGTCCCGTCGCCCGAAGCAGCTCCGCCGTGCTTGTCTGCACGGGTGGCGAGGACGGGCGGAGCAGCGTGCCGGGCCGGGGGAGCGGCGGCGGTCCTGCTGCTGCTGACGGCCTGCAGCTCCGACGGCGGCGGCGACGGGGACGTCGGGGCGAGCGCCTCGGCCACGAGCAGTCCATCGCCCAGTGCGTCCGCGACCCTCGGCCCCACCGGCAGCCCGGCGACTGGTCCGGTGACAGACCCCAGCGCAGACCCGGCCGCCGTACCGCCCGCCGACGCGCAGCCGTGCCCGGCCGCGTACGACACGGCGGCGACGCAGCCGTGGGTGCCGGCGCCACCCGGCACCGAGACCGAGGGCCGGCTGGCACCGGACGCCGACCCCGTCGAGGTGGTGCTCTGCCGCTACGCGGCCGTCACGACCGGACCGGCAGCGCTCGACGGCCCGCCTGTCCGCATCGGGACCGACCTCCTGCGCGTCCGCACCGACCTGCAGGTCCCACCGAAGTTGGCGGACAACCGCGCCTGCATGCCGGAGGACCCGCGGGTGCCCTACCTCGCCCGGCTCACCTACGCCGACGGTGATCTGTGGATGTCGAGCACGGACAGTGCGAACGGGTGCGCCGACACCGGAAACGGGGTGTTCGTGTCCGGCAGCTCGCGCGGCGCCCAGCTGGCCGCCTCGTACGACGCGGGAGCCTGGGTCCCGGCAGTCGGCTCCTGACGGCATGCACGTCCCCTGCGAGGATGACCGCCATGACGACGCTCGACCGCACCGGTCCGGACACCCACGAGGTCACCAACCAGGTGCCGCCCCTGGTCGGCCACGACACGGCCGCGGACCCCGTCCTGCTCGCCGGGCTGGCGCGGGAGGGCGCCGGCTGGTACGCCGACGACCTGCACCGGCTCGGCCGGCTGGCGGGCTCGGAGCAGGCCCAGCAGTGGGGCGACCAGGCCAACCGGGTCGAGCCGGTCCTGCGCACCCACGACCGCCACGGCCACCGGATCGACGAGGTCGAGTTCCACCCCGCGTGGCACTCGCTCATGGACGTCGCCGTCAGCGAGGGGCTGGCCGGCGCGCCGTGGGCCGACGACCGCCCGGGTGCGCACGTTGCGCGCGCGGCCGGGTCGTACGCATGGGGCCAGGTCGAGGCCGGCCACGGCTGCCCGATCTCGATGACCTACGCGGTCGTCCCGGCGCTGCGCACGACGCCCGAGCTGGCCGCCGTCTACGAGCCGCTGCTCACCAGCCGCACCTACGACCCCGGCCTGCGCGTCCCGACCACCAAGGCCGGGCTGCTCGCGGGCATGGGCATGACCGAGAAGCAGGGCGGCTCCGACGTCCGCGCCAACACCACCACCGCGACGCCGCAGGGGGATGGGACCTGGCAGCTGCGCGGCCACAAGTGGTTCACCAGCGCGCCGATGTGCGACGTCTTCCTGGTGCTCGCGCAGGCGCCGGCGGGGCTGTCCTGCTTCCTCGTGCCGCGGATCCTGCCGGGTGGCGAGCGCAACGTGTTCCGCATCCAGCGGCTCAAGGACAAGCTGGGCAACCGCAGCAACGCCAGCAGCGAGCCCGAGCTCGACGGCACCGTCGCGTGGCTGGTCGGCGAGGAGGGCCGCGGCGTCCGCACCATCATCGAGATGGTCGCGATGACCCGGCTGGACTGCGTCATCGGCAGCGCCGGTGGCATGCGTGCCGCGGTCGTGCAGGCCGCCCACCACGCGACGCACCGCAGCGCCTTCGGCAGCGCGCTGGTCGACAAGCCGCTGATGCGCAACGTGCTCGCCGACCTCCAGCTCGAGTCGGAGGCCGCGGCCACGCTCATGCTCCGCCTGGCCGGCGCGGTGGACCGCGCCCAGCGAGGTGACGAGCAGGAGCAGGCCTTCAAGCGGATCGCCGTGGCCGTCGGCAAGTACTGGGTCTGCAAGCGCCAGCCGGCCGTCGTCGCCGAGGCGCTGGAGTGCCTGGGTGGCAACGGCTACGTCGAGGACTCCGGCCTGCCGCGGCTCTACCGCGAGGCGCCGCTGAACTCGATCTGGGAGGGCTCGGGCAACGTCCAGGCGCTCGACGTCCTGCGCGCGATGGCCCGTGAGCCGGCCAGCGTCGACGCCTTCTTCGCCGAGGTCGACCTGGCCCGCGGCGCCGACCCTCGGCTGGACGACGCGGTCGTCGGGCTCCGCGCCGGCCTGGCCGACCTCGACGACGTCGAGAGCAGGGCCCGCCGCCTCGTCGAGCGAATGGCGCTGGTGCTGCAGGGATCGCTGCTCGTGCGGCACGCACCCCCCGAGGTCGCCGACGCGTTCTGCGCCAGCCGGCTGGCCGGCGACTGGGGTCACGCCTTCGGCACCCTGCCCAAGGGCGTCGACACCGGCGCGGTGCTCGAGCGGGCGCTGCCGCAGGGCTGAGGCCCGCCGGCTGGCGGCTGGCGGCAAGGGCACCGCTACCGCTCGACGGTGCGCATGTCCGGGTAGCGGTCGCCGACGACGTCACCTGCCGGCACGGCCGCCTCGAGCCGGGCCAGGTCGTCGGCGGTGAGGACCAGGTCCCGCGCGGCGGCGTTCTCCTCGAGGTAGCGGCGGCGCTTGGTGCCCGGGATCGGCACGACGTCCTCGCCCTGCGCCCCGACCCACGCGAGTGCGAGCTGCCCTGGTGTGCAGCCCTTCTCGTCGGCGAGCTCACGCACGCCACGCACCAGCGCCAGGTTGGCGTCGAGCGCCTCCTGCGCGAAGCGCGGGTTGCCGCGGCGGAAGTCGTCCTCGGCCAGGTCGTCCCGCGAGGTGATCGCGCCGGTCAGCACGCCTCGTCCCAGCGGGCTGTACGCCACCAGCCCGATGCCAGCTCGCGCAGCGCCGGCAGGACGGCGCGCTCGACGTCGCGGCTGAAGAGGCTGTACTCGCTCTGCACTGCCGCGATCGGGTGGATGGCGTGCGCCCGCCGGACCGTCTCCGCCGACGCCTCGGACAGCCCGAGATGGCGCACCTTGCCGGCCGCGACGAGCTCGGCCATCGCGCCCACGGTCTCCTCGATCGGCACCTGCAGGTCGACCCGGTGCTGGTAGTAGAGGTCGATCACATCGACCCCGAGCCGCTGCAGCGACGCGCCGCAGGCCGCCCGGTCCCCATGCAGCCCAGGCCCTGGGCGGAGACGAGCAGGTCGGGGCCGAGCGCGCGCGTCGAGGTCATGACCGAGTCGACCACGGTCGCCCGCTACGGCAGCTCGCGAATCCCGGCGAGCGTCTCCTCGAGCACCATGTCGCCGACGCAGCGGTCGACGGCGTAGCTGTCCTCGTAGTTGACGAAGACGTAGCCGCCGAAGGCGAAGCCCAGGCCCTGCATGCCGACCGGGTCGAGCTCGAAGGACTGCGGCAGGTAGCCCAGCGCGTCGTTGGTCTGCCCCAGCGGGAAGACCACCTGGTCGGTCGCCTTCTCCTTGATCGTGTTGCTGAGGTTGCTGAAGATCTCGCCAGGGGCGGTGGTGAGGAGCAGGTCCGAGCCGATCCGCAGCACGGTCGCGGGCAGCTCGACGGACTGCGGCGCGGCGCTCGTGCACGGCGCCTCGGCGCTCTTGCCGACGCTGACCGCCGCCGGAACCAGGTCGAACTTCCGGTCGAAGAAGCCCGGGGTGCCCAGCGCGTCGAGCGGCACGTTGGTGACCGGCTGCCGCCAGGTGCGCTGGGCGAAGCGGACGTCGGAGCCCCGCGCCACGCGCGCCGCACCGACGGGCGGGAGCAGGTCGGCCAGCGACGTGCCCGTGCCGGGCGTGACATGGCCGTCCTCGTCGGTCTTCTCGTCGCGGGCGCCGGTGACGTTGCCCAGACCGGTCATGACGTGCATCGCGACGCCGCCGAAGCGCTGCTCGGCGCGGCGGGCGAAGAAGCCCGGCCAGTCGGCGTGCGCGACCCCGATCTCGTGGTCGCGCGTGACCGGGTGGGCGGCGAACGCGCCGAGCGTCGCGATGACCCGCGGCGCATCCTTCTTCTTGGCCGAGCCGTCAACGGCGATCGCGCGCAGCCAGTTGAGGTCCGGCTCCTCGGCCGACCGGTAGGTGCTGCGCCGCTCGCTGTTGTGGCGGCGGGCGTCCTCGGTGCCGATCTCGAGCACCGCCGGCTCCATCGCGAGCACGGCCCGGCGGACGTCGGCCTTGATCGTCTCGGTGACCTGCTGCATGTACCAGTCCGGCACGAAGCCCCAGCCGCCGAGGAAGTCGGGCGAGGTGTGGCTGTGCGTCGCGTGCAGCGCGAAGGACCCGGCCTTCACCCCGCGGGCGGCCAGCTCGGGGTCGGCCGCCAGCGCCTCGCCGATCTGCTTGGCGCCGCAGTCCGCGCACTTGTTCGCGTAGTCCCACAGCCAGCCCTCACCGTCGACGACGGTGAGGACGAAGGTGTCGGCCCCGTCGCCGATCGCGATCGTGCGCACCCACAGCCCGAGCTCGGTGTCGAAGGAGCTGACGGGGAAGTTCGGCCCGATGCCGTAGCCGCCCTGGTAGATGCAGTCCGGGTTCTCCGGCCACGGCGACCCGGTGCTGGCGATGTGGTCGCCGACGTTGCGCAGCTCGTTCGGCACGTCGCCGGAGATGACGCGGGTGCACCGGGTCAGGTCGGTCTCCCAGCGCTCGCCGGCAGCAGCGTCCGGCTGCGGCGTGATCGAGGTCTTGCTGGCGCCGACGCGCAGCCCGGCCGGGGCCGCAGCGGCCAGCTCGGCGGCGGACGCGGCGGGCGCGGCCGGGGCGGCCGGGGCACCCGGAACGGCCGCGCCGGTCAGCCCGGTCGGCAGCGGGTCCGGCACGGGCACCGGCGCCAGGCCGATCCCGGCCCAGGCGACGGAGACCATGAGGGAGCCGGTGAGCCCGGCGAGCAGGGTGGAGCGGACGGCGCGGCGCACGGGAGGTCCTCAGGGGTCGGGGGTGACTCCCAGGTTCGACGCCGCCCGGCCGACTCCTGCCGGGCGGCGCCTCGCGTACTAGCGTCGCCGGGGTGCCGCCTCCCGCGAAGACCGCCGCCCGCCGCGCGCCCGCCAAGGGCCGAGCCCCCGCCTCGGACTACCGGGTGGAGCGGTTCACCCTGGACAACGGCCTCCGGGTGGTGCTCAGCCCCGACCCGAGCAGCCCGGTCGTCGCCGTCGCCGTCTACTACGACGTGGGCATGCGCAGCGAGCCCGAGGGCCGCACCGGCTTCGCCCACCTCTTCGAGCACCTGATGTTCCAGGGCAGCGCGAGCCTCGGCAAGACCGAGCACTTCACCCACGTGCAGGGCAACGGCGGCACGCTGAACGGCTCGACGCACGTCGACTACACCAACTACTACGAGGTCATGCCGAGCGCCGCGACCGAGCTGGCGCTCTTCCTCGAGGCCGACCGGATGCGCAGCGTCGCGGTCACCCAGGACAACCTCGACAACCAGATCGCCGTCGTCCAGAACGAGATCCGGGTCAACGTCCTCAACCGTCCGTACGGCGGCTTCCCGTGGCTGCTCGTGCCGCCGGTGCTGTTCGGCGACTTCGCGAACAGCCACAACGGCTACGGCGACTTCGTCGACCTGGAGAGCTCGACGCTTGGGGACGCGCAGGGCTTCTTCGACCGCTACTACGCACCGGGCAACGCCGTGCTCACCGTCGTCGGCGACCTCGACGTCGCCCAGGTGACGCAGTGGGTGCACGACCACTTCGCCGACATCCCGGCGCGCGCGGTGCCCGAGCGGCCGAGCTTCGTCGAGCCGCTGCCGACCGAGGAGCGCCGGGCGACGGTGCACGACCGGCTCGCCCCGGCGCCGGCCGTCGCGATGGCCTGGCGCGTGCCCGACCCGCACGACCTGACGACCTACCTGCCGTACGTCGTGCTGGCGGAGGTGCTCACTGACGGTGACGCGAGCCGGCTGCAGGAGCGGATGCTGCTGCAGGACCGCAGCGCCACTCACATCAGCGGCTACCTGGGCCTGCTCGGCGACCCGCTCGACGCGCGCGACCCCACGCCGCTGCTGCTCGAGGTGCACCACCCCGAGCAGACGCCGGTCGAGACGGTCCTCGCCACCGTCGACGAGGAGATCACCACGCTCGCCACCGACGGACTGCCGCAGGCCGAGCTCGATCGCACCGTCGCGCGGATGACCTCGCGCTACCTGCGCGAGATCGACTCCGTGCTCGGGCGGGCCACGACGATGGCCGTCTTCGAGCAGCAGCGCGACCGCGCCGAGCTCGTCAACGAGCTGCCCGGCCTGCTGAGGCAGGTCACCGCCGAGGCGGTCCAGGCCGCCGCCGCCACCCTGACGAAGGACACTCGCACCGTGCTCGAGCTCCGCCCGGGTGGTGCGGCATGACCGCGCCCGCCCCGACCGCCCGGCCCGTTCCCGCCGTCGGCAAGCCCCGCCCGCTCAAGCTGCCGAGCGTCGCCGAGCGCACCCTCGACAACGGCCTGCGCGTGCTCGCCGTCCGCCGCCCGGGCGTCCCGCTGGCCGAGCTGCGCCTGCGCATCCCGTTCGCGGCGCCGACCGGCAAGGCCGGCCGGGCCCACACCGCGCAGGCCTCGCTGCTCGGCGACACCCTGCTGTCCGGCACCGCCACCCGTGACGCCGCGCAGCTCGCCGCCGACGTCCAGGCGCTCGGCGGCCAGCTGTCGGCCAGCACCGACGCCGACCGGCTCGGCTTTGGCGGCTCGGTGCTCGTCGGCGGGCTGCCCGGGCTGCTCGACCTGCTCGCCGACGTCCTGACGGGGGCGAGCTACCCCAAGCGCGAGGTCGTCGGCGAGCGTGACCGGCTCGTGCAGGAGCTGGCCATCTACCGCAGCCAGGCCTCCGTCGTCGCGCGAGAAGCCTTGATGCACAGGCTGTACGGCGACCACCCCTACGGCCGCGAGCTGCCGACCGCCGAGCAGGTGGAGGAGGTCAAGGCGAGCAGCCTGCGCGCCCTGCACGCCAAGCGCGTGGTGCCGGCCGGCAGCATCCTCACCGTCGTCGGCGACCTGGCTCCTGCGCGGATGCTCGGGCTGGTCGAGAAGGCGCTCGGCGGCTGGACCGCCACCGGCCGCGCCCACGACACCCCGCCGGTCCCCGAGACGACCGCCGGCCCGGCGCTGCTGCTCGACCGGCCCGGCGCCGTGCAGACGACGCTGCGCATGGCAGCGTCCGCGCCGTCGCGCGCGAGCGAGGACTACGCCGCGTTCACGCTGGCGAACCTGGTCTTCGGCGGCTACTTCTCCAGCCGCTGGGTGGCCAACATCCGCGAGGACAAGGGCTACACCTACAGCCCGCACGCGCAGGTCGAGCACCCGCCGGCCGGGTCGCGGATCACCGTCAGCGCCGACGTCTCCACCCCGGCGACCGCCGCGGCGCTGCTCGAGACCGTCTACGAGCTCGGCCGGGTCGCGACCACGCCGGTCTCGCAGGGCGAGCTCGACCAGGCGCGCCGCTACGCCGTCGGCACCCTCGCGCTCGGCACGAGCAGCCAGGCCGGGCTGGCCTCCACGCTGTCGCAGCTGGCCGGCGCCGGGCTGGGCCTGGACTACCTGCGCGACTACCCGCAGCAGCTGGCCGCGGTGACCGTCGACTCCGCGCTCGAGGCGGCCGCGCGCTACCTCGCGCCGAACCGGCTCACGACGGTGCTCGTCGGCGACGTCTCGGAGGTCGAGGCGCCGCTGCGCACGCTGGTGGACGTCGAACTCGGGTGACCGGTGTGCCGGCGCTGTCGCGCGCCACCGTCGACCGTGACGCCAAGACGCGGGACGACCCGACAGCACTCGAGCAGGCCTGGGCCACCGCCCGGGTGCTGGTCGTCCAGGAGGGCGCTGCGCTCGTCGCCGAGGACGACCGGCCGCGGCTGGTGCTGCTCGAGGCCGCCGACGCCCCTGAGGGCGAGCGGTTCTACCTCGGCCGCGACGCCGACGGGCCGGTCTTCGCCGTGACCGGCGAGCTGCCCCGGCGCCTGGGTGCCCGCCGGCTCGGGCTGCGCGACGTCGGCGCGCTGCTCGACGACCGCGACGCCGGCCTGCTCGTGCACGCGGTCGGCCTGGCGAACTGGCACGCCACCCACCCGCACTGCGCCCGCTGCGGCGCGCCGACCGAGGTGGTCCGCGGCGGCACGGTGCGCCGCTGCCCGGTCGATGCGAGCCTGCACTTCCCGCGCACCGACCCGGCGATGATCGTGCTCGTGCACGACGGCGGCGACCGCTGCGTGCTCGGCCGGCAGTCCATCTGGCCCGCAGGGCGCTTCTCCACCCTCGCCGGCTTCGTCGAGCCGGGGGAGAGCGCCGAGCAGGCGGTCGTGCGCGAGGTCGCCGAGGAGACCGGCCTGGCCGTCGACGAGGTCGCGTACGTCTCGAGCCAGCCGTGGCCGTTCCCGTCCAGCCTCATGCTCGGCTTCCGGGCGCGCTGCCACGGCGACGCCGTGCCGGTGCCGGTCGACGGCGAGCTGGAGGAGGTGCGCTGGTTCTCCCGCGACGAGCTGCGCGGCGCCGGACCGTGGGGTGCGCCCGGCGGCGGCGTGCAGCTGCCAGGCTCGGTGTCGATCGCGCGGTTGCTCATCGACGGCTGGCTGGCCGAGGACTGACCGCCTCCGCGCGGGGGCAGGAGCCGGGCGTGACCGCCACCGACAGCGCGGGGCAGACCGCCCGCGACGTGCACGACAGCCGCGCGGTCGAGGTCCTGGCCCGGCTCGGACTGGCCAGTCGCGGGCTCGTCTGGTTGGTGCTGGGATTCCTGGCCGGGTCGCTCGCGCTGGGCGGGTCGGGGCAGGCCGACCAGGACGGCGCGCTGCGGGCGCTCAAGGACACGGCGTTCGGCGGGCCGCTGCTGGCGGTGCTCGGGATCGGCTTCGCCGGCTACGCGCTGTGGCTGCTGCTCTCCGCCGCCGTCGGCCACCGTGACGAGGACGGCAAGGACCGGGTGCTGCACCGGCTGACGTCGCTCGGCAAGGGGCTGGTCTACGCGGCGCTGTCCGTCAGCACCTTCGCCTTCCTCGTGCGCGACGGCAGCGGCGGTGGCTCGGCCCAGTCGCGCACCGCCGAGGTGATGTCCTACCCCGGCGGCCGCACCGCCGTCGGTGCCGTAGGACTGGCCGTCGTGGGGATCGGCGCCTACTTCGTCGTGAAGGGCCTGCGGCGCAAGCCCTCCGAGTGCCTGGAGGACTACCGCGTCCCGTCGGCGCTCCGCCGCCCGGCGATCCTCGTGGGCGCGGTGGGCTACGTCGGCCGGGGCCTGACGCTCGGGCTCGTCGGCGCCTTCCTCGTCCAGGCGGCCGCGACGTTCGACCCCGACGACGCCAAGGGCCTCGACGCCGCGCTCCAGGCCGTCGCGAGCCAGCCGTACGGCCGGGTCCTGCTCGGGCTCATGGTGATCGGCGTGCTGGCCTACGCGCTGTGGTCGTTCATCGAGGCGGCCTACCGCGAGATCTGAGCCGCCGCTACGTCCGACGGACCAGCAGGGCGGGTCGCTGCGGGTCCTCGGCGCAGACCAGCACGTCGCACACGTGCCCGGGGCGGGCCTGCCGGTCGTACTCCACGAAGGCGGGCAGCTGCCACGCCGGTACGCCGCGCCGCTGCAGCGCGGCGGGTGACAGCGCCAGGTGCACGGTGACCTCGGCCGGCAGCCCGCGCCCGAGCAGCAGCACGCCGTCGACGAGCAGCACCGCGCCGGGCGGCACCGGCTCGACCCGCCGGCGGGCGGACCGGTCGGCCTCGGCGTCCCACAGCGCCGGCAGGTAGCCGGCCCCCCGGGAGAGCACCTCGCGGTCCAGGGCCGCCGCGTCCAGCCAGCTCGTCCGGAAGGCGCCCGCGTCCTCGCGGCCCCACTCGTACCGCTCCCCGGCGGGGCGCAGGAAGTCGGCGGCCGAGACCTGCAGCGGCGCGCGACCGGCGGCGGCCAGCCCGGGGGCGACCGCGTCGGACAACGACCGGGCGCCGACCCCGTCGAGCAGGACGCGCACCACGCGGTCGGCCGGACGGGCGACGAGCAGCGCGACCAGGTCGTCGGCGAGGGCCTGCGGCGACCGGGGGAGCAGCGGGGGACCGCTCAGCGGTGTCCGGCCAGCTCGGGGGGCAGCGGGACGGCCGGGTCGGTGGCCGACAGGACGATCTCGCGGGACAGGTCGTGCACCTTGCGCCCGCGCGAACGGGCGACCTTGCGCAGCCGCTCGAAGGCCTGCCGCGGGCTGCTGTGCTGCCGCTCGGTGAGCACGCCGATGGCCTGCTCCACGACGACGCGGGCGGCCAGCGCGTGCTCGAGCTGCTTGACCGACATGCGGAGCTGGCCCAGCTCGTCGAGCGGCCCGTCGGTCCGGGCCGGCCGGGCACCGGGGGCCAGGTCCGAGGCCAGCAGATCGGCGAGCACCATCGCGCTGGTCAGGTCCCCGGTCGTCTGGTCGCCGACGGCCCAGCCACCCTCCGGGGCTCGCCGGATGACGACGCCCTCGGTCACGAGCGGGCCGAGGTGGGCGGAGATGACCGACGCGAGCTGCTCGAGGACCTCGATCGTGGCCGGGTCGACGTGCACCGAGCCACGGTCGATGCCGCACAGCGTCGCCACGACGTGCCCGCCCGCGTCGCGGACGGGGACGCCGACGTAGCTCGTGATGCCGAGCTCGGCCGCCCTGGGCGCGTCGCCGTAGTGCGGGTCGTTCGGCACGTCGGAAGAGCTGGCGGGGGCCCCGGCCAGCAGGCGGTGGCACAGCGAGGAGTTGCGCTCCCCGCTGGCGCCCTCAGCGACCTCGGGCCACTCCGCCCGTGCGTGGACCTTCTCGAAGGTGAAGGTGTCCTCGGTCAGACCGCCCAGGAAGACGATCTCCATCCCGAGCAGGGAGGCGGCCGTGGACATCACGGCGTCGATCGCGGGGTGCTGCGGGAGGGGGAGGTTCACGGGGGACTTCCTGTGCGGACGGGGGCACGGCCGAGGGACGGCCTGCCCCTCCTCCCCCGGATCATCCCCCCTCGGGCAGATCCCGTCTGCACATCGGGTCAGACGGCCAGCCGCTCCTTGACCTGGGCCAGGCTCGGGTTGGTCATCGCGCTGCCGTCACCGAAGACCACCGTGGGCACGGTCTGGTTGCCGCCGTTGACGCTCATGACGAAGTCCGCGGCCGTGTCGTCGTGCTCGATGTCGACGACGTCGTACGCCATGCCCTCGCGGTCGAGCTGCTTCATCAGGCGGTGGCAGTAGCCGCACCACTGGGTGCTGTAGATCGTCAGGCCGGCAGCTGCGGTCACGAGGGGCTCCTGGGTCAGGGGATCGGGGGGTACGGGAGCGTCAACAGACCGAGCCGCCCGCGCCTTCCCGGGCCCGGCATCGGCGAGACTGGCCCGGTGAGCCCCGACCTGACGCCCGACGCCGTCCTGGCGGCCCTCGACCCCGAGCAGCGCGAGGCGGCACAGGCGGTCTCCGGCCCGGTCTGCATCCTGGCCGGCGCCGGCACCGGCAAGACGCGCACGATCACGCACCGGGCCGCCTACGCCGTCCTGTCGGGCGCCACGCCGGCCTCCGCGCTGCTGGCCGTCACCTTCACCGCCCGGGCCGCGGGGGAGATGCGCACCCGCCTGCGGGCACTCGGGGTCGGCGGCGTGCAGGCCCGGACCTTCCACTCCGCCGCGATGAAGCAGCTCGGCTACTTCTGGCCGCGCGTGGTGGGCGGCCCGCCGCCGCGGCTGGTCGACAACACCTTCGGCATGGTCGCCAACGCTGCGGCCCGCGTCCGGCTGCGGCCCGGCACCAGCGAGCTGCGCGACCTGCTGTCCGAGCTCGAGTGGGCCGCCAGCTGCCTGGTCGGCCCGGAGGACTACCCCGCCGCGGCGGCCCGCGCCGGGCGCGAGGGGCCGTTCGACCCGGCGGTCGTCGCGCAGGTCTACGAGGCCTACGTCGACCTGAAGTCCGCGCAGGGCGTCGCGGACTTCGGCGACCTGCTGCTGCTCACGGCGGCCGCGCTGGAGGAGAACGCCGCGGTGGCCGAGGAGTTCCGCGCGCGCTACCGGTCCTTCGTCGTCGACGAGTACCAGGACGTCACCCCGCTGCAGCAGCGCCTGCTCGACGCCTGGCTCGGCGGCCGCGACGACCTGTGCGTCGTCGGCGACGCCCAGCAGACGATCTACAGCTTCACCGGCGCCACCCCCGACCACCTGGTCCGCTTCCGCGAGCGCTTCCCCGGCGCGACCGAGGTGCGGCTCGTGCGCGACTACCGCTCGACCCCGCAGGTCGTCGCCCTCGCCAACGGCGTCATCGGCAAGGCCACGACGTCGTACGCCCGGCTCGAGCTGCTCGCGCAGCAGCCGCCCGGGCCGGAGCCGGTCTTCGCCGAGCACGACGACGAGCCGGCCGAGGCCGCGGCCGTCGCGGCCCGCTGCACGGCGCTCATCGCCGCCGGCACCCCCGCCAGCGAGATCGCCGTGCTCTACCGCGTCAACGCCCAGTCCGCGGCGTACGAGGCGGCGCTGTCCGACGCCGGCGTGCCGTACCTCGTCCGCGGCGGGGAGCGCTTCTTCGACCGCAAGGAGGTCAAGGAGGCGCTGCTGCTGCTGCGCGGCGCGGGGCGGGCGGCCGACGAGGACGCCCCCACCGGGCTGGCCGACCTGGTCGCCGACGTGCTGCGCGCCGGCCTGGGCTGGGAGCGCGACACCCCGCCGGCCGGCGCCGGGGCCACCCGCGAGCGGTGGGAGTCCCTGGCCGCGCTGCACCGGCTGGCCGGCGACCTGGCCGCGACCGAGCCCACCGCGGGGCTGCGCGAGCTGGTGGCCGAGCTCGAGGAGCGAGCCTCCGCCCAGCACGCCCCGAGCGTCGACGGCGTCTCGCTCGCGTCGCTGCACGCCGCCAAGGGCCTGGAGTGGGACGCCGTCTTCCTCGTCGGGCTGGTCGACGGGACTGTCCCGCTCGTCCACGCCGACACCCCCGCCGCCGTGGAGGAGGAGCGCCGGCTGCTCTACGTCGGGGTGACCCGCGCGCGCTTCCACCTGTCGCTGTCGTGGGCGCTGTCCCGCTCGCCCGGCGGGCGAGGCTCGCGCCGTCCGTCGCGGTTCCTCGAGGGGCTGCACGCCGCCTCCTCGCGCCCGGCGCAGGTGGCCGGCTCAGCCCGCGCCGCGCGCCGCGAGCGGTCCGGCCCGGTGGCCTGCCGGGTGTGCGGCGCCTCGCTCGTCGCGACCGTGGACCGCAAGCTCGGGCGCTGCGCCGGCTGCCCCTCCACCATGGACGAGCAGCTGTTCGAGGCACTGCGCGCGTGGCGCGCGAGCCGGGCCAAGGAGCTCAAGCAGCCGGCCTACTGCGTCTTCACCGACACCACCCTCACGGCCATCGCCGAGCAGCGCCCCACCGACGTCGCGGCGCTGGTCAAGATCCCCGGGATCGGCCAGGCCAAGCTGGACAAGTACGGCGAAGAGGTGCTCGGTCTCGT
>Ga0136633_1001924_pt1 | contig 14818 bp, 11 predicted proteins | sample AntDrymeUQ832206_2_FD_105494 | JGI IMG/M metagenome (GOLD analysis project Ga0136633, IMG submission 105494) | Polar desert sand microbial communities from Dry Valleys, Antarctica - metaG UQ83 (22.06) | ecosystem: Environmental > Terrestrial > Soil > Desert | place: Antarctica: Dry Valley... | reverse complement strand
CAACGATCCTCGGGTCACTCCCGTCGGTCATCTGCTGCGGCGGTTCTCGGTCGACGAAGTTCCCCAGCTCGTCAACGTGGCGAAGGGTGACATGTCGCTCGTCGGGCCTCGTCCGCCTCTGCCATCTGAGGTCGAGGAGTTCCACCCAGACGTGCGGCGCAAGCTCCTGGTCAAACCAGGTATAACCGGGTTGTGGCAGGTGAGCGGGCGATCCGACCTTCCATGGGAGGAAGCGGTACGCCTTGATCTGTACTACGTCGAGAACTGGTCGCCGTCCCTCGATCTCGTCATCTGCGTCAGGACCATCTACGCAGTGTTGAAGGGTCGGGGCGCGTACTGAGCCATGGTGGATCCGATGCTTGACCACAGCAAGACGGCGCTCGTCACCGGCGCGGGCGGCTTCATCGGTGGACATCTCGTCGGCCGTCTGCTGGCCGATGGTTTCGACCAGGTGAGAGCCGTCGACTGCAAGCCGCTCGATCGCTGGTATCAGCGCCACCCGGGTGCCGAGGAGCTGTCGCTCGACCTGATGGAGGCTGACGCCTGCCTCGTCGCTTGTGATGGGACCACCTACGTCTTCCAGCTGGCCGCAGACATGGGCGGCATGGGGTTCATCGAGCGCAACCGGGCGTTGTGCATGCTGTCGGTCTTGGTCAGCACGAATATGGTTCGTGCAGCCCACCTCCAAGACGTCGAGCGCTTCTTCTATGCCTCATCCGCCTGTGTGTACGCGGCCGACAAGCAGGACACCACCGACGTGAACCCGCTGCGCGAGGGCGACGCGTACCCCGCCATGCCGGAGGACGGCTACGGCTGGGAGAAGCTGTTCAGCGAACGCATGGCCAGGCACTTCTACGAGGACTTCGGCCTCGAGACGCGCGTGGCGCGCTACCACAACATCTACGGCCCGGTCGGGACGTTCGAGGGCGGCCGCGAGAAAGCGCCGGCCGCAGTCTGCCGGAAGGTGATCGAGGCCACGCGGTCCGGCGTCGACGAGATCGAGATCTGGGGCGACGGGCTCCAGACCCGGAGCTTCACCTACATCGACGACTGCCTCGACGGCACGCTGAAGCTGATGGCTTCAGACGTGCGCGACCCGCTCAACGTGGGCTCGAGCGAGCTGGTCACCATCAACGAGCTCGTCTCCATCGTGGAGGAGATCGCCGGGGTCACGCTCAAGCGGCGGTACGTCCTCGATGCCCCACAGGGCGTTCGCGGCCGCAACAGCGACAATCAGCTGATCAGCGAGCGTCTCGGGTGGCAGCCGTCGACGCCGTTGCGCGACGGCATGGAGCGCACGTACGCGTGGGTCTACAACCAGATGTCCGCGCGCTGACGCGGCGGAGCACCGTGCCAGCCGGCGAGCTCGTCGCACCGATCGTGATCCTCGGGGCCCCGCGATCGGGCACCACGTTCCTCGCCGAGCTGCTCGGAGCCCATCCGGACGTCGCCCGCACCCGTGAGGCCCGGCTCGTGTGGCGGTTCGGCAACGACCGCCACACCGATGAGCTCGGACCGGAGGCCGCACGTCCAGGCGTGGTCGAGCACATCCGTGGCCACTTCGCGCACCTCGTGGGTGAACAGGGTGGCGGGCGGCTCGTCGAGAAGACCCCTGCGAACACGGTACGGCCGCGGTTCGTCGACGCCGTCCTCCCCGACGCCTGCTTCGTGCACATCACACGGGACGGGTGGGCGAATGTGCCCTCGCTCGGCGAGTTCTGGGGTCGCCGGGCGACCGGCCTAGACGCTAAGCAGCGCTCGAAGGTCAGGCGCCGCCTCCGAGAGGCGGGGCTCCGCCAGGCGCCCCACTACGCCCGCGAGCTCCTCAGCCGCGGCGCCACCAGGTGGAGCCGCCGGCAGCCGTTGTACGGGCCGCGCCTCGCCGGGCTCCAACAGGTGGCCGACGAGCTGGGGGTGCTGGCGGCGGCGGCGTTCCAGTGGCGTGAGTGCGTGTCGCGGGCGGTGGAGTTCGGTAGCCAGGTCGGGGACGGTCGCTACCTCGAGGTCAAGCTGGAGCTGCTGGATGCCGCGAGCGTCGAGCGCGTGCTGGCGTTCTGTGGGCTGGAGCCTGCGTCACCCGTGCTCGACGCGTTCCGTGCCGCGTACGACCCGTCCGCAGCATCCCGGCGACCCGACCTCACCGCCGCGGACCGTGCACGGGTGGCCAGCTTCATCGAGCCGACCAACGCGTGGCTGGGATACCCGATCGGATGAAGGTCGCGCTCGTCCACAACTTCCACAGCTCCGATGTGCCCAGCGGCGAGAACGGCGTCGTCGAGGCGGAGCTGGCCGCCCTGCGCCGCGCGGGGGTCGAGGTCAAGGTCTTGGCGGCCGACAACGACGCCATGGCTCGCGACCGCTCCCATCCGCTGCGAGCCGCGATCACCGTCGCCACGGGCCGCGGGCTGTCGCCACTCGACCTCCTCGACGGGTTTGAACCGGACATCATCCACGTCCACAACCTGTTCCCGTACTTCGGCACGACGTGGCTGCAGGATGCCCCCGCACCGCTGGTCACGACCCTGCACAACTTCCGGTCGCTCTGTGCCAACGGCTATCTCTTCCGGGACGGGGAGGTGTGCACGCTCTGTCCCGACGGCCGCCGCTGGTCCGGCGTGCGCCACGGCTGCTACCGAGGCTCTCGGCTCGCCACCGTGCCGCTCGCCCTCGGCGGCCGTCGCGGACCGTCGAGCGATCCGCTCCTCCGCTCGTCACGTCGTCTGCTCGCGCTCTCTGATCGGGCTGTCGAGGTCTTCCGGCGGGCTGGCGTCCCCCCGGCCATCATCGAGCGGGACTGGCACTTCCTGCCCGATGACCTGGTGAGCGGAGCAACGGACGCTGAGCGTGGCGACCACTGGCTGTTCGTCGGACGGCTGACCGCCGAGAAGGGCATCGACCGGCTCGTAGAGGAGTGGCCACCGGACCGACGTCTGGTGATCGTGGGCGAGGGCCCGATGCGGGCCGGTCTGGAGATGGCCGCCGTCGGCAAGCGAGTGGAGTTCCGAGGCGGCGCCTCCCGCGCCGCCGTCGTCCGCGAGATGGCCACCGCAGTGGGCGTCGTCGTCCCGAGCCTTTGGTACGAGACCTTCGGTCTGGTGTACATCGAGGCACTCGCCGTGGGCACCCCTGTGCTCGCCTTCGCCCCCAACGTCGTGGCCGACGCGGTCGCGCAAGAGGGCACCGGTCTGGTGGCGGAGTGGGGCAAGGTCGCCGAGGCCGTGTCGGTGGCCACCACCAGGTTCCCGGCCATGGGCGAGCGCTGCCGGGACGTGTTCGCGGCGCGGTACTCAGAGGCGGTCTTCTGCGAGCGGCGGCCACGCCTCTACGAGGCCGTGCTGGGATCGGCCGCGTGACGATGGACCGGAGCGGCCGTGCCATGAGCGGTGTGAGGCATCCGGCATTCCTCATCGTCGGGACGCCTCGGTCGGGCACGACGCTGGTGCAGCGGCTCGCATCCGAGCTGGAGGGGGTGCGAGTGCCACCCGAGACGCACTTCTTCACCGAGTTCGTCACCGAGGTGCTCACGCGGTGGAGCCTTCCCCTCTCCGGCACGGCGCTGCGCGAGGTCCTCGATACCTATGCCGGCCGTCGTTACCTCCGGGACATCCCCTTCGACGCTGACGCGGTGACCACCGACCTGGACGGGCGGTGCGGATCCCTGGTGGAGCTGTACGGCGCGATCGTGCGCCACCTCGCTGGACCCGCCCGCATCGTCGGGGAGAAGACTCCGGGCCACCTCCTGTGGTGGCGCCCGCTCACCCGCGCCCTTCCCGATCTCAAGCTCATCGCCGTCGTGCGCGACCCCCGTGCCGTGGCCGCTTCCTGGGTGCGGCTGGGCTGGGGAGATGACCCCTTCCGGGCGGCCCACAGGTGGAGCTCGGACACGCGCCGCGTGCTTGCCGCATCGAAGGCCTTGGGGCCCGAGCGGTTCCTCCTCGTCCGATACGAGCTCCTCGTGGCTGATCCGGATGCGTCCCGGGCCCAGGTCGCGGAGTTCCTCGGAACGCCGGGCTCGCCGCTGGCGCCGTCCACCCTCGCCCCGCTTGACGCGGCGCTGGCTCCCGGGTGGGAGACGTGGAAGCACGACGCCTTCAACGCCGTGGATCCGGCCCGGGCGGGCCGGTGGAGCGGGACACTCACCGTCACCCAGAGCAACGATGTCCGCGCCCTCTGCCGAACCGGCATGGTCCGCCTGGGCTACGAGGACGTGTTCGGCCTGGCCGCGGCCATCGGCCGACGACTTGCGTTCCCCCCTTCCGTCCAGCTGCGCCGGCTGCGGTTGGCGGCGCGGCGCCCCTGGCGGGAGATGGAGGTCGCCCGCATCGGCCGAGCGACCGCGTTCTCCCGATGACGGATCCGTCTGGCGCGGACTCCGGTGGGCGCCCCCGCGTCCTCGTGCTCGGCCTGGGTTGGTTCCCCGACCAGCCCGGCGGCCTCACGCGCTACCTGCGCGGTCTGATGGACGCGATGGCCGAGGGAAACGTTGATCCTCCCCGCGCTGTCGTCATCGGGCCGGTCGCAGAGCCACTCCCAGCGGTGGAGCCGGTGTCGTCGCCCGACCGACCGCTGCTGTTCCGGCTAGTCCGGTTCGCCCTGGCCACGAGGCGGCAAGCGGCTCGGGCCGATCTGGTCGACTCGCACTACGCGCTGTACACGTACCCCTGCACGCTCCTCCCACGTGTGCGGCGCCTTCCGATGGTGGTCCACTTCCACGGGCCCTGGGCCAGCGAGTTCGTGGCCAACGGAGCCCCGGACGACCTGCGGATCTCTGTGAAGCGGTGGGTGGAACGCCAGGTCTACCGCCGGGCGGCGGCCGTGATCGTGCTCTCCGCGGCGTTCAAGCGCGTCGTGGTGGACGAGTTCGCCATCGATCCCTCCCGGGTGCACGTGATGGGACCAGGGGTCGATCTCGCCACCTTCTCGCCCGGGGATCGGCGCCAGGCCCGGCTCGCCCTCGACGTTCGACCCTCGGCGTGGGTCGCCGTCACCACCCGGCGCCTGGACGCGCGCATGGGGATCGACGTGATCCTCCGGGCCTGGGCGGAGCTCGACGGCGATGACCGGCTGCTGATGGTGGTCGGGGACGGCCCGGAGCGAGGGGCGCTCGAGTCGCTGGCGTCGGCGTTGGGCATCGCGGATCACGTCAGGTTCCTGGGCCGCGTGAGCGACGAGGTGCTGGTGTCGTGCTACCGAGCAGCCGACGTGTCGGTGGTCCCATCACTGGCCCTGGAGGGGTTCGGCCTCGTGGTGGTCGAGGCGCTGGCCTGCGGCACGCCCGTGGTCGGGACCGACGTGGGAGGGATGCAGGAGACCCTCGAGCGCTTCGACCCGGGCCTGATCGTCCCGGCCGGCGATGCCTCGGCGCTGGTCACCCGCCTGGCGGACGCCCGCACCGGGGCACGGCCGCTGCCCTCGGCCTCTCAGTGCCGACAGTACGCAGAGACCTTCTCGTGGTCAGAGGTCGCCCGCCGCCACTGGCAGCTCTACGCCGGTTTGATCGCCAGCGAAGGCGGCCGGTGGTCCGGGCCACAGATCGGTCAGGGGCCATAGGTTCGATGTGAGCGGAACATCCTCGAGGCGCGGCGAGACGACGCTGTGCGCCGGCGTCCTGCCGCATGACGGGCGTCGGTCCTGTGCGGTTACGCTTGGCCGGTGGCGACGATGGATGGCTCATGACCGGGCCTGCCGCCACCGAGGCGCTGGAGCTCCGCCAGTACCTCCACGCGCTGCGCCAGCGGTGGAAGGTCGTCGCCGTCGTCGCTGTCATCCTCACGGGTCTGGGCGCTGCCCACACCAGCCGCCTCGAGCCTCAGTACGTGTCCTCCGCGGAGGTCTTGCTCGAGGGTACCGATGCCGAGCGGATCTTCGATCCGAACGCGGCCCCAAGCGGTGAGCAAGCCTCGACGCAGATTGACACCGAGATCGAGGTGCTGCGTTCCCGGGCGCTCAGGGACGCGGTGAAGGAGCAGCTTGGCAGGGTGCCCAACATCAGGATCGAGCGACGGGGCGACAGCGCCGTGCTCGCCATCATCGCGACTGCGAGGGACCGGCGGCTGGCTGAGGCTGCGGCGCAGGCCTATGCCGACACCTACGTCACCACTCGGAAGCGGCAGCTCGTCGAGAGCATCGAGATCGCGATCGCCCAGCTCGAGACGCAGCTCGGCACCGTCACCACTCGGCTGGCGGAGCTCGACCTGCCGCTCATCGACCTCGAGAATCGGATCATCTCGGAGGAGATCCTGGCCACCAGGGCCTTGTTGGAGGATCAGCGCGACACGCTGATGCTGCAGCAGCAGGGAGAACGGCTGTCGTTGCGGAGTCGGAACCAGACCTATGCGGTCCACCTCGACGGCCTTCGGTTGACCCTCGACGTCACCGAGACCGGCGGCGCTCAGGTGGTCTCAGACGCCACGGTCCCTCGACACCCGATCAGCCCCAGGCCGGTGCGGAACCTGGCGGCCAGCGTCCTCGTCGGGTTGATCCTGGGGATCAGCCTCGCGTTCGTGATCGATCACCACGACGACCGGATCAGGGGCCGAGCGGAGCTCGACCAGGTCGCTCCAGGTCTCCCGGTGCTGGGCAGCATCCCGGCCATGGTGCGGCGCAGGGGACGCCGCCGCATGCGCCCTGGTCTGGCGGGGGCGGACTCCTCCTCGAGCGAGGCCTACGGCAGCTTGGGGTCGGCCGTCCAGTTCGCATGCCTCGAACGGTCCATCAAGATCCTGCAGTTCACCAGCCCGTCGATGGGCGAGGGGAAGACCACCACCGCGGCGAACGTGGCCGTATCGCTGGCCCGGGCGGGTAAGCGCGTCATCGCGGTTGACTACGACCTGCGGCGTCCGAGGCTCGCCTCCGTCCTGGGATTGGACAACGAGGTAGGCTTCACCTCGGTGCTGGACGGATCGGTCACGCTGGCCGACGCACTGCACGGTGCACCCGGGGAGCCCTTGCTCGCCGTCCTGCCGTCCGGTCCGGTGCCGTCCAATCCCTCCGAGCTGCTGTCCATGCGGCGCACGGCCGCGATCCTGACCGCGTTGGCCGCAGAGTCTGCGTTCGTCCTGGTCGACGGTCCACCCCTCACGGCCGTCAGCGACAGCATCGTGGTGGCCGGCGTGGTTGACGCCGTCGTGCTCGTCGTGAGGGCCGGCTCGACGACGAAGCGTGACCTCGCAACGGCGATGCGGCTGCTTGAGCAGGTGGACGCGCCAGTCATCGGCTGGGTCCTCAACCGTTGCGACGAGGATGCGGGCGGCTACGGCTCCCGCTACCGGTCCATCGATGGCCGGGGCGGTGCCCAGCCACGTTCCGCGACGCGCGAGGTTCGGTCGGGCCGCCTGGGCTGGTTGCGCAGCGGTCTGGCGCGCGGCCGTCGGCCAGACGCCGCCGCACCGGACGATGCCACGCTCGAGCGATCCCTCAAGTAGCGCCGGCGCTAGCGAGCGGGCCGGCTGTGCCAGAGGCGCCGCACGCTCCCCGGTACGATCGCTCGACCGGTGACGGGTCGATCGTGGATCAACGGTTCGAACGGCAGCGCCGCGTTCAACCACTGGTAGCGCGGGCAGGCCGCGTCGAGGGGCGGTCGCACGAGCGTGAGGTAGTCGGCGCGGTTGAACCACTGGTGGTAGTGGACGTGCACGAGCTCGTCGAGCCGCAGGGCCCGCATGCGTTCAGGTAGCCGGCCTCGCCAGGGCAGGGGGTAGTTGTAGCGGTCATCGAGGGCGACGATGTCGACACCGGCGGTGGCCGTGGAGAGGGCGACCTGATCGAGATTCGTCATCTTGCCCCCGGGGAGGTGGCCGGCGTCGGCGAGGATGCGCAGGTGGTCCAACCACCGGCCGAAGACGCCGGCGTCCCGGCGTGCCGCGATCAGCCCGGCGTTCCAGTAGGCCCGTACGGTCACCCCGTCCACTGTGGTGGTGACGAAGCGGGTGTCCTTGACGCCGCACAGGTCGTAGAGGCGGGTCCAGTAGGCGTCCGCCCGGTCGTGTGGGCCCTCAGAGCCGCGGCCCTTCCGGTCGACCGGGCGGAGCGCGACCGGCCGGTCCGAGTCGAGATCGAGGGCGGTCGGCTCGTTGAGGATGACCGTGTCACTGTCGAGGAACACGACCACGTCCTCATCGAGCTCCCGCTCGGCCGTGGCCGTGACGAACACCTTGTTGGCGATGGGGTAGTGGTGGAGCTCGCGGTTCAGGACGGTCTCGTCCAGGTCGACGCCGTGCTCCTCGAAGACCTCGAGGGTCTGGGTGCGGAGGGGTGGGCCTTCGCGAGGCCGATACGCGACGATCCGGCATTGCCCATAGCGGCCTCCCCATCGGCGCAGGGAGCGCACGAGCAAGCCGGCCTGGTTCTCGAGGTTCCCTGACTCCACGCAGAGGATGAACGCGACGCTCACGACCCCGCGCCCTCGTCGGACGGTGCGCCCTCGCCCGGGCCGGCCTCTCCGCCGCCGCAGCCGCCCGGGGTGGTGGGGGGTGGGCAACTACGCTCTACGTTCATGTCGGTCCACGGAGTCACGAGCCCGGCGCCACGCGTGTCGCGAGTGAGGCCGCCCGTGCGCTGGCGATACCAGGCGCACCCGTCAGTTGGCGTTGCCTCGTTGCCGGGCGTTCGGGCCTTGTCCGCCTGGCTCTTCGTGCTGATGCTGGCCGGTCTCACGCTCGAGTGGATCAGCTTGGTGAGCCTCGGTAGAGACCACCTGAAGTGGTTCCACGTGGCCGCCATCGCGTTCATCGTCGTCCACCTGTTTCACCGTCGCCCAGGGCGCTGGTTGGCCCCGGTGCTCGTCGCGAACGGTAGCGTCTACCTAGCGTGGGCCGTCACCCTCCTCCTGCTCCTCGCCTTCGGCCTGACGCAGCACTCGCCGGTCTTCGGCGCTCTCGATGTCGGTCGTCAGGCGTTCTACGCGGCGACCTCCGTGTTCGTTGCGGCCTTCTTCCTGGAGATCGAGGACGCGCGAGTGCGCCGCATCCTCGCCTGGACGGGCGTCGCCGCCGTGGTCGTGGTGGTCGCAGGCTTCGCCATCGCGCTCGGCTCCCAGGGCGCCAACCCGGTCACGATCTTCAAGGAGACGCTGGTCACAGGGAACCCGGATATCCTCAGCCGCCAGCTCCTTGCCACTGCTTTCCGGTCCCAGGAGATCGAGCAAGCCGGCGCGAACCTGCGTCACAAGGTCTTCGGCGCGGTGCTGATCGCAACCTTCATCGGCCTCGCCGTCGGTCAGCGGCGAGGCCTTGCTAGCGGCTCCTGGAGGCAGTGGTTGTTCAAGGGGGCCACCGTGCTCGCGTTCGCTCTGGTCGTCCTCTCCTTGTCTCGTTCCGTGACCCTTTGCCTCATTCTCACGGCAATGATCTACATCGGTCGAGCGGTCATCGGTGCCCGAGCTCATCCCATGCAAGCCGCGGCCATCCTCTCGGGACTCGTGGTGGTGGTCGTGATGTTTGTGTCCCCACTGGGTGCCGTCATCACCACCCGATGGTTCAGCGAGACCAAGTCCTACGACTCGCGGCTGGCAAACACCGACAACTTCTTCTCGCAGATGAGCGGTGCCGCTATCGCCGGGCTCGACAGCCCGGAGACGACACCGCACATCATGCTGGCGGACGTCTTCCTGTCCGGGGGGGTCCTGACTGCTGCGGCGGCGACCGTCTTCGTGCTGGGGTTCGTGCGCCGCTGGGGCCGGGAGGTCGTGCGCTACCTCAGCGGTGAACGGGGGTGGGTGGTGCCGGTCGACCACATCTGGGTCATCGGCCTGGGCATGTCCTCGATCGTCCGGATGTTCACTGCCAATGACGGGTTGCACATGACTGACTGGGTCGCGATCGGAGTCACCTTGGGAATCATCCAGGCCAACGAACGCGCCGTCGCCCGCGGCGGTGAGACCCAGGCGGCCCAGGTCGACGACCCGCCGACGGGAACGCCGTCGCGGCGGCCCACGGCGGCTGTGGCCGGGAGGGCGAGCCGCGACCCCGCCGCGGTGAGATGAGCGGGGGATGAGTCAGTTCTTTCTGGGGATCGGGGGGCAGCGCTGCGGCACCACGTGGCTGGCGGACTACCTGTTTGCTCACCCGCAGGTGTGTTCGCCGGTGATCAAGGAGCTTCATGTGTTCGATCACCGCTACGTGCCTGAGCTGACGATCGACACGCCCCGCTCGCTGCGCAAGAGCATCGCCGAGACCGAGCGCTCGATCAGGTCGACGGGCCGGCGCCGGCTGGCACCGACCGGCGCTGCGGGCGAGAACGACCACGTCCCGCCCGAGGAGCTGTTGCGCGCTCAGCGGGAGCTGCTCCGCGTCGTCGAGGCCGACGAGCTGGCCGAGCTCGGTCGCCGGTACCAGGCGTTCTTCGACGGGCGGCGAGAACCGCACCACCGCTGCTTCGGCGAGGTGACCCCGGCCTACGCGCTGCTGCCTGCGGAAGGGTTCCAGGCGATCCTGTCGCTCTACCCCGAGGCCCGGATCCTGTTCGTGCTGCGCGATCCGGTCGACCGGTTCTGGTCGGCGGTGCGACACCGTGAGTCCGGACGCCGCCGCTTGCGACCACCGGAGGAGTACCTCGACGACGATCGCCTCGTGCGCCGCTCTGCCTACGAGCTCACCTTTGACGTGCTCGGTCCGCTCCTCCACCCTGATCAGCTGCTCGTGGTGTTCTTCGAGGAGCTGTTCGGGCCGGATGACTCGACCCTGCGCCGGGTCACCGACTTCCTCGATGTCGACTTCATGCCGGGTGATCGTCTGAACCGAGTGAACGCGGCGTCCTCCGCGACGATCCCCAGGGAGGTCGAGCTGCGGGCCCTTCGCCTGTTCGCGCCGACGTACCGGCGAGTCGACGCTCGGCTCGGCTACGTGCCCGAGCGGTGGCGGGCCCGCATGGCACTGCTCTGACGCCGATCGCTCAGCGGCGGTGGACGCTCGAGTGGAGCCGCCGGACCGACTTCGCTGGCACGAGCTCGCGAGGCTGACAGCGCGTTGTGGCCGATGTTCTCGTCGTGCACGCCGTGGGGAACAGACCCGCTAGGGTTCCTCGTGCTCAGCGTTCTGCCTCCCGCTGAGGTTAACGCCCGCGTGCTCCTGTCGGTCGCCGTCGTGCTCGCCGGTTCCCACCTCGTGGGTTGGGCCATCGCCAAGATCGGGCAACCCCGGGTGATCGGCGAGATCCTCGCCGGGATCCTCCTGGGCCCGAGCCTGCTGGGCGCGGTGTGGCCGGGGGCGCTGGACTACCTCTTCCCAGCCGAGGTGATCGGCGCGCTCCGGACCCTTGCACAGGTGGGGCTGGTGCTGTTCATGTTCCTCGTCGGCGTCGAGCTCGACCTCGACAGGCTGGTCGGCCAGGGGCGAAAGGCCCTCGTCATCAGCCAGACATCGATCGCCGCTCCGCTCGGCTTGGGAGTGCTCCTCTCCTGGTGGCTCTACCCGCGCTTCGGCGGGCAGGTCGACCAGCTCGGGTTCACGCTGTTCCTGGGTGCAGCGATGGCGATCACCGCCTTCCCCGTCCTCGCCCGCGTGCTCCAGGAGACAGGGCTGACGAACACTCGGATCGGCGTCCTGGCCATCACGTGCGCTGCGATAGACGACATCACCGCGTGGTGCGTCCTGGCGGGTGTCGTGGCGATCGTCGAGTCCTCAGGACTGGGCGACATGCTGCGAACCATCGCGCTGTCGGTAGCGTTCGTCGGCCTGCTCGGGCTGGTCGTACGCCCGGTTCTGCGCCGCGTGCGAGTACTGCCCGTGTGGCTCGCGATCTGCCTGGCGATGGTCGGTGCATGGGCGACGGAACAGATCGGCATCCACGCGATCTTCGGCGCCTTCATGGTCGGTGCCATGGTGCCCCGCCGCCCCGAGACGCGGCTCGTGGTCCAGGAGCAGGTCCAACACATCGCGGTGACCTTGTTGCTACCAGTGTTCTTCGTCGTCATCGGGCTGTCGACGAGGATCGACACGATCGACTCTCTTTATCTGTGGGGTGTCACTGCGATCGTGGTCCTCACCGCTGTCGTCGGAAAGCTCGGCGGTTGCCTGATCGCCGCCCGACTGTTGGGGGAGCCCTGGCGCGAGGCCGCGGCCCTCGGGGTCCTCATGAACACGCGCGGTCTCACCGAGCTCGTGATCCTCACGGTCGGGCTCGAGCTCGGCGTGATCAGCAGTACCCTTTTCACGATCATGGTGGTCATGGCGTTGGTCACCACGCTCGTGGCGACGCCACTGCTGTCGGTGATCGCTCCGCACCACCGTCCCCTCGACCCGGCGTCCGGATCGGACTAGCCCTAGGGCTAGTCGGGTGCAGCGGGGAGAGTGGCGGCCAGGCCGCGGGATGGCCGGTCACCCGCCACATCGAGCTCCATAGGCTCGCCGCCGTTGGAGCCGCCGTCGCCCGTCCCGGCTTCCGGCGTGGTCACCGTGACCTTGGCGAGGGCCACGAGCTGCGCGAACTCGGGCTCCGCGGCGTTCAGCTCGTCGAGGGTTCCGACCGCCGCGAGCCGACCCTCCCGGAGGTAGTAGATCCGGTCGCAGTGCCTGAGGGTGCTGAGGCGGTGGGAGACGGTGATGACGATCATCGACCGCGCTCGATCGGCGAGGCCGTCCATGATGCGGGACTCCGTCTCCGAATCCAGTGCCGATGTCGCTTCGTCCAGCACGAGCACGCTGGGCAGCTGGTACAGGGCGCGCGCCAAGCCGAGCCGCTGCCGCTGGCCGCCCGAGAACCGAACTCCCGCCTCTCCGACTGACGTGTCGAGCCCGGACGGCAGCGACGCCACGAAGTCATCGAGCTGTGCGGCGCGCACAGCTTCTCGCACGCGCTCCTCGTCCACGTCTGCGCTGACGACGCCGAACACGATGTTGGCTCGGATGCTGTCGTCGAGCAGCATGATCTCCTGTGGCACGTAGCCGATCGACAGCTGCCAGTCAGTCCGACACGCTGACACCGTCTGGCCGCTGACCAGCATCTCGCCCGAGGAAACCTCGAACAGACCGAGGATGAGACCGAGCAGCGTGGTCTTTCCCGCGCCCGTTGCACCGACGATGCCGACGTCCTCGCCGGGGGTGATTCGCAGCGAGACCCCTTGGAGCACGTCGGCACCGGCGTCCTCGTAGCGGAAGCTGACGTCGCGCATCTCGATGTCGCTCGGTCCCAACCGGCCGTGCGACACGTCCGCGCGCCGCTGCTGCATCCCTTCGAGGAGGGCCGCCTCGGTGATTACGGCCTCGACGTGCGGCTCGGCCGTCCTGGCGATCGTGAAGGTCGACATCACCCGGTTGAGGGGCGCGATGAGGCGGATGCTGGCCGCCATGAAGAGACCGACCGTGCCCAGCGCATCGGCGGGACCGAGCACCGCGAACGCGTAGCCGACCATGAGAGCCGCACCAAGCACGAAGGCGAGGTCGAGAAAGTACCGCGGCAGCAGCTGGTAGAAGATGAGCACTCGCTGGGCATCCACCAAGTCGAGCTTGGTTTGGTAGAATTGGTCGACGAAGTAGTCTTCTCGGTGCAGCACCGCGATCTCCCGAGTGGCGCGCACCGCCTCCTGCACCTGCTTGTAGCGCACCGCGGACTCGCGGTGCGCCTGCTTCGCCGCCACTTTCTGCGACCCGCCGATGTAGCGCTGGTAGGCCAAGCCAACGATCAGGAAATAGACTATGGCGATGGCCGCGACGCCCGGGTCGTTGATGACGATGACCGCGGTGATCGCGGCCAGGGTGAAGAGATCGGCCGCCGTTCCCAGGACGAACGGGAGCGACCGCCGGAACACCAGCACGAGCGACTCATTGAGCGTGCGTTGGATCTTGGCCGAATTCGTCTTCAGGTGAAATGACGCCGGCGCGGTGAGGTACAAGGCGAAGAGGCGCCGGGCGACCTGCGCCTCCTGACGCAGGGAGTTGCCGATCGCCCAGCGCAGCATGGCGATGGAGCCCACGCCCTTTACGACGAAGAGCACGACCACGAGCACGCCGAGCACACCGGCCACGCCAAGGCGTGTCTCGACGCCGAACGCGCTGCCGATCGACTGAGCCATCGGGGGCAGGTCGCCTTCGGAGTCGTTGCGGAGAAGCAGGTCAGTGAGCGGCAGCATGAGCGCCAAGGCCAGCGCCTCCAGTGTCGCGACGAGCACCGACAGGACGGCGAAGAGGCCGAATCGGATCCGGGCAGGACGATCGATGAGTGTGAACGCTCGCCTGACGAAGGTGATCAAGTGATCCGACCGAGCCTCAGCAGTGGCGCAGGAAGCTCGCGTGACATGGCGTCCAATCGTAGCTTGCGTGTCCGCGGGGGCGCGCCGTCAACCGGCCGCGACGAATGCGTCGCTCAGGAAGAAGACGCCGTCGTTGCCGTCGAGGGTGTACTGGCCTTCGTAGCTGCCGTACGACCGGCGGTTCTCGACACGGGTGAACGCGCCAGGGAGGGTGAACTCCGCCGGTTCGTCTCCCACGTTCACGTACACCATCCCGTGGGTGAACGCTCGCTGCAGCAGGTCGCCGTCCCGGCGGAAGGCGCCGAGCGGGGCGCCCAGGTCAAGGTCGATGTCGGCCGGCTGCTCGCTGAGCTGGTCGACGCTGTACCCCTTCCCCGCGCTGAAGTGAGTGGAGCTCGGTTGCCACCCGACGAGGAAGCTGCCGACGCAGAACCGTTGTCGCTTGCGCAGCACGTCGGCATCCACGTCGTCGGGGTCTCCGGGCATGTGCATCTGGAGGCTCTTGTCCGGGTAGCGCTGCATGATCTCGATGTCGGCGACCACGTCGCCCCGCGTGCCGCAGAAGAGCTCATCCATGGCGCCATCGGTGGAGGCGAGTGTGGAGAGGCCTCTGTCCTCGCCGCGAATGGCGCT
>Ga0136633_1001923_pt1 | contig 14825 bp, 15 predicted proteins | sample AntDrymeUQ832206_2_FD_105494 | JGI IMG/M metagenome (GOLD analysis project Ga0136633, IMG submission 105494) | Polar desert sand microbial communities from Dry Valleys, Antarctica - metaG UQ83 (22.06) | ecosystem: Environmental > Terrestrial > Soil > Desert | place: Antarctica: Dry Valley... | reverse complement strand
TGCGCCTCGACGAACCGCGGCCTGATCCCCGAGAGCACGACTCCCGCGTCGATCGCCTTGCGGTCGAAACGCGCGGCCAGCTTCTCGACGTAGCTCTTGAGCTTGGAGCGCGACACCACGACCTCGAGCGGAATCTGAGCGCCCGGTCGAGCGCTCGAGGCCCGTCGGATCGCCTTCTCGATCCTCGCGCTGGCTCCGAGGTCCTGCGGTGCGATACGCACCCGCTGGCCTGGGCCTGCGACCAGGACGAGCCGTCGCGAGAATGTCTTGCGCACGAGGTCACTCGCGGTTCGCGACGTCAACCAGCCGACTGCGATTCCTCCGACGATGACTCCCGGCTCGATGAGCTGGCGCTTCGGCGGCAGCGCAGGCGGCGGAGTCGGGCTCGTCTCGGTCGGCGGCGGCGACGTCGTGGGCGGGGGGTCGGTCGTCTGCGACGGCGCGATGTCAGTCGACGCTAGCGCGAATCCCGACGCGAGCCCGAGCAGCGCACACACCGCGAGCATTCCCGCGGCGACCAAGAGAGTCCCCCTCTTCACACCGAAAGTGTAGAGGTGAACATGACGGGATTGTTCACGACCATCGCATCGACTCCTATACGGTCAAGACGCTCGACGTCACGCGGCTCGTCGACCGTCCAGACGACCACCGGAACGCCGCGCCTCTGGGCATAGCGCACGAGCCCCTCGCCGACCAGCTCGTGGTGGAGAACGAGCGCCGACGCGCGCGACCGGCGAAGCAGTGCCCTGGCCAAAAACGGCATGCCGGGGCGGAGCACGTGCAGTCCGAGCCGGATCGCGTGCGCGGAGCCGCGCCGGTCGGAGATCCGCAGTCGATCCTCCGGAAACGACATTCCGGTCCGCAGCTCCCGGTCGGCCAGCGCCAAATGCCGCACGGCACGGCGTTCGAACGAGCTGACGAGCGTTCGCCTGACGAGCTCGAAGCGACGAAGCGCCGCGAGCAGATCGTCGGCGGCGGCCGCGTCCTTCAGGTCGACATGCAATCCCGTCTCGGGCGCCTCGTCCCCAAAGAACGCGAGCGCCTCGTCGAGAGTCGGTACCTCCGGCGCGACATCGCGCAGTGCGGCAAGCGAGACGCCGCGCAGCGACCCACTCGTTGCCCCGTGACTGACCTCGTGCAGGTCGTACGAGTGCGCGACAACGAGCTCGCCGGAAGCGAGCCCGAGAACGTCGAACTCGACGAGGTCGACCCCAGCCTCGAGCGCCTTTCGAAACGAGCGGAGCGTGTTCTCGGAAGCAAGCGCGGCGGCTCCCCGGTGGCCGATGCAGAGCGGCTTCCCGTCGCGGCGGTCGAGGGAGAGCAAGGCGCCTCCCTTACGGCCTTGTGGGAAGGAAGTCTTCGTCCAGCCGGCCGCCGCGCGCCGCGAACGAGACGATCATCCGATCCGTCACCCACTCGACCGGCGCGCGGTCGTCGGTCCAGGCTCGCCCCGAGTACGTCTCGGTCGAGACGCGTGCCTGCCGGGCGAGCAACGCGCGCAGGGACGCAAGGTCCGCCGGTCCCGAGCGCAGCCGGCGACGAAGCTCCGGCTGCTCGAGCGGCCGGGTGAGCCCGAGCACGATCGTGTTGAAGCGCAGCACCGGCCACTCGACGACCTGCGGGAGCTCAGCTCCGAGTGTGCGGCTGATCGCCTCGACCAGTCGTGGATCGTCGGGCACCGCGGCAACGTTGAGCGCGACGATCCCGCCCGGCGCAAGTCGCTCCCGTACGAGTCCGAAGAACTCGCGCGTCGCCAGGTAGAACGGGACATACGGCTGGTGGTACGCGTCGACGACGATGAGGTCGTAGCGAGCGTCTGCCGACCGGAGGAACGGGCGCGCGTCGGCGTCGTGAATGGTCAGCCGGGGGTTGTCACCGAGCCCGAAGTACCGGCGACCCACGCGGCTCACTGCCGGATCGAGCTCGACCCCGTCGATCTCAGCTCGCGGGTAGTAGACACCGAGCGCTCGTGCGGTCGTCCCGGCCGCGTTTCCGAGAATCGCGATGCGCTCCGGCTCGCGGCCGAGCAGTGGCGGAAGCGCGAGGAAGGCGTCCCAGACGCCGCCGGTCAGCACCGAGTCTCTGCGCCATACCGAATGCACGGCAATCCCCTCGTTGAGATAGAGGAGCCGCCTGCCGTCTTCCTCCTCGACGACCTGGATGTACTGGTGGTACGACGTCTCTTCGTGCAAGAGACCTTCCTTGCCCTTGATCGCGCCCGGCGGGATCGCGACGAGCGCGACGAGCGCAGTCGCGACGACGAGATAGCGCGCACCCAGGAGAAAGCAGGACGAGGCTGCGAGCAACGCCGCAACGACGAGAAATGTCCGCTGCGTCCCGATCCAGGGAATCAGCACAAGGGCGGGAAGAAACGTGCCGAGGAGCGATCCGGCGGTCGAGAGCGCGTACAGCCGGCCGGCGACTGCGCCCGCGGTCGCGATGCTTGCCACGGCGAGCCTGATCGCGAACGGCGAGACCATCCCGAGCAAGACGACCGGCGGCGCACAGAGGAGCAGGACCCCGAGGAAGCTCCCGATGACCGCGCCGGCGGAGGTCTCGTCCAGTCCTTCGACGGTGACGTCGAGAAACGGCCTGGACACAAAGGGAATGACGGCCACGAAGACCGATGCCGCGAGCACGATGTAGCCGAGGAGCCGCGACTCGGGCCGGCGGTCGGCAATGCGCCCGCCGAGCCAGTAGCCGAGCGACAACGCCGCGAGGACGATGCCGATGAGGTTCGCCCAGACGATGGTCGAGGAGCCGAAGTACGGGGCAAGCAGCCGCGAGGCTGCGATCTCGGTGGCGAGCGCACCGATCCCCGCTCCGAAGACGAGCGCACCCAGGGCTCGTTGATTCTGGGCACGTTGACTCTGCGCACGGTGATTCTCCGCGCGCTCATCCGGTGCGCCCGACTCGTCGCTCTGCTCGGTCGCGATGGACAGTACCTACAGCCCGAAGACGCGCTCGATCTCGCCGAGAGTCCGCGTTGCGAGAAACACTGCGGCAGCGAGGGCGAGCACGAGGACGATCCAGAAGCGGAGGCCGGCCCAGCGCCGCTCACGATGGCGCTGCTCGCGTGCTCGGCGTCGTGCCCGGTGGAACCGGTATGCGCGGCTTACCGCCTCCGGGTCAAGTGGTGGAGAGTCTTCACCGGTCGCGCTCTGGGTGACCTTCGCCACACGGGAAGTGTAAGACGGGAAGCGCGTCGAGTAAGGAGCAACGTAGGTAGTGACCGGCGGCCCTGAAGGCAATAGTGTTCGCTTCATGAACTCCGGCGAGGGACGTCTCGGTCGCGCACGGACTCAGCTCGGCGCAGGTGGGGCGCTCGGCTGGAGTGGCCGGTTGACGTTCCTGTTCGGGCTCCTGCTCGCGCTCTCGACGCTCACGGGTTGGTATACGGGCGAGGGCGAGGGCACGACCGTCTCCGTCATCGGCTGGCATACGGGGACGATCGGCAAGGTCGTCCTCCTCCTCGGCCTGCTGGCAGTCTTGCTCGTCGCTCTCCGCGAGTTCGAGGTCGAGCTACCACCCGCGATTCCCGAGAGCCTGATCGCGATCGGGATCGGCTCGGTGGCCACGGTGCTCGTCCTCGTCCGCCTGATCTCGATCCCAGACACCTTCTTCTTCGCCAGTCGCGGAATCGGGATCTGGATCAGCCTCGTGTGCGCGATCGGAATCATCGTCTCCGGCTTGCTGGAGGCGTCCGAGGAGCTGTAAGGGGCGAGCTGTCTCGGTCTACGGTTGTGTCACTGTCACCGTGACCGTCCGCGCCGGCCTCTCCTGCTCGAGTGGCGTGAGCGTTCGAACGGACGTCGTGACTCCTCCCGGCTCGGGCGCGTCGTCGAGTGCCTGGCCAAACGCGACGCCGACGGCGAACACGAGGAGGAGCAGGAGAGCCAGCAGCGCCCAGCGTAGGATGCGGCGCTGCCGCCGTTCCCGGCTGCGCGTGCTCGGCCGCTCGAGCATGCTCACGGCTCGTAATCCTCGGCGCCCCGCGAGTACACGTGGAAGGCGGCTCCTTCCACCATGGAGAGCGTGCGCGGCCAGCCGGGCGCAGCCGCCCTTTCCGAGACAAGGTTGCGCACCCATCTCTCCGACGTGCCGTACTCGGCCGCGAGATCCCGGAGCGTAAAGCGGGAGCCGACCTTGCGATGCAGCTCGCCGGCAACGATCTCGAGCTGCCGCCAGAGCGACTCCGAGGCGCCACCCGGCAGGCTCGACTCCTGCTCGAGCCGCCGGTAGGCGTCCTGCCAGTCGCGCCGCGCACTTTCGACGTCCATGCTCATCGCCGCCGGAGACTAGTGCTCGCGGGTGCAGCAACCGTCGGCTGGCCACAGCGGATCGACCTCCGCGAGGATGCGCTCCCCGAGCACATAGCCGGGTCGCGCCAGGGCGAACGCAACGTGAGCATGCAGGCACTTGAGGCTTCCCGGAGACCGGGAGCCGCCGATACCGAGCTCGAGCGCCGCGCCGCCATCCGGCCCGGCTCGTCCCGCGGCGAGCTCGTGTCGCACCTCGCGCTGCTCGCGCGTCGCACGCTCGACCGCTGCTGCGAGAGCCTCGTCACTCGCGACCTCGCGGCTCCACCGCTCGACGCCGCCTGCCGCCTCGATCCGGGCGATCGCCGCCACGAGGTACGGGCACGTCAGGTAGTACGTGGTCGGGAACGGCTCTCCGTCCGAGCCGTAGGGCTCCTGCTCGGTGACCGCCGGCCTGCCGTACGCGCAGCGAACGGCTACGCGCCGAAACGCGCGCGGCGCTCTTCCGAGCTGGCGCTCGACGGTCGCGCGATCATCCATCCCCCCGCAGGGTACGCGCGTGAGCCCGACGCCAGTCCGGAATGCCCTTGACGATGAACAGCTGCTCGCCGGGGCTGATGTAGCCCATCCGCCGGGCCTCGCGACGGGTCGCTTCTTCGCTCGTCGAGAATGCGAGCCGTTGCTCCATCCGCAGCTTCGCTGCGCGTAGCGTCTCGACCTCGGCTCGCGTCTCGACCAGCTCGTTCCGCCGCTCGACGTAGGACGACAGCGGCTGGTAGTAGAGGTAGGCCGCCGCTCCGAGCACCACCACGAAGAACACCGCGCGCAGGCGGCGCGAGCGTGCGGCCGACCGCGACGTCTTGCGTCGCGTGCGCCCAGCGCCCTTCACGTTCCGCCTTGCCACGCAGGTACGTTCCAGGGAGCGACGCGATCCCCTTCATCGCGCGGGGACGAGGACGCTAGTGCTCTACGCGGTCTCGACCTTGATGACGTTCGTGGAGCCCGGGATGTTCACCGCGGTGCCCGCCGTGAGCACGATGCGGTCTCCCACGTCCACGATGCCCGCTTTGCGGGCAGCCTCGATCGACTGGCCCCAGAGATCCTCGACATCTGCCGACTCCGGAATCTCGAGCGGCGTCACGCCCCACTCGATCGCCATGTGCTGGAGGGACACGGTTACGTGTGTGAGCGCGACGATCGGTCGCCGCGGGCGCAGCCGCGCAACCGCTGATGCCGTCCGGCCCGTGAACGTCGGAACGAGGATGGCCTTGGCACCGAGCGCCTCGGCGAGGTCACAGGCCGCATTCGACATCGCGCGGCCGACGGTCGGCGCTTCTGACGCGCTCGGCAGCTGGTGCCGGTAGCCGAGACTCGGCTCGACCGCACGCGCGATGCGGTCCATCGTCTCGACCGCCTCGACCGGGTACTGACCGACGGCCGTCTCGGCAGAGAGCATCACCGCCGAGGTTCCGTCGAGAATCGCGTTCGCGACGTCGGATGCCTCGGCGCGCGTCGGCTCAGGCCGCCCGACCATCGTCTCGAGCATCTGCGTGGCGGTGATTGCCGGCTTCCCGTGCTCGAGAGCGGCGAGGATGATTCGTTTCTGGAGCAGTGGGACCTCCGCAACGCCGATCTCTACCCCCAGGTCTCCGCGCGCGATCATCACCGCGTCCGCTTCGTCGAGGATGTCGTCGAGCACGGAGATCGCTTCCTTGAGCTCGACCTTCGCGATCACCCAGGCCTGTGACCCGGCTTCCTCGAGTTTCGCGCGGAGGGCTGCCACGTCTGCCCGTGACCGTACGAACGACTGCGCGACATAGTCGACGCCGAGATCGAGCGCGAACGCAAGATCCGAGAGGTCCTTCTCCGTGAGCGACGGCACCGGAAGCGGGACACCCGGGACGTTGACGCCCTTGTGCTCTTCGATGAGCCCGCCCGTGACGACCTCACAGCGCGCTCGGCCGGCTTCGACCTTCTCGACCCGCAGGCGCACGCGCCCGTCCGCGATGAACACATCCTGGCCGGGCTCGAGCACCGAGCCGAGCACGCCCGGCGCCACGGGGAGGTCGCCGTCCCGGGCGTCGTCCTCGCCGGCGACGACGACGTGCTCGCCCGGGCGGACGGTGATCGGCTCCTCCAGCTCGCCGATCCGCACCTTCGGCCCTTGCAGATCCGCGATGAGGGCAAGCGGACGACCGGCGGACTTCTGCGCTTCGCGGATCAGTCGTGCGCTCTCAGCGTGATCTTCGTGCGTGCCATGCGAGAAGTTGAGCCGTGCACCGTCCATCCCCGCGGCGATCAGCTTCCCGAGCACGTCCTCGCCGGCCGAGGCCGGCCCGACCGTCGCGACGATCTTCGTTCTCCGGGCCGAGAGCGCCATGCGCCGCAGGCTAGAGGATCAGGCTGCTAGCGGTTCGTGCGAGGAAACGCTGTCCAGCCCGGATACTGCGCCTCTCCGCCCAGCTCTTCCTCGATCCGCAGGAGCTGGTTGTACTTCGCGACACGATCCGACCGCGACGGCGCACCGGTCTTGATCTGGCCCGCGTTCACGGCGACCGCGATGTCGGCGATCGTGGTGTCCTCGGTCTCGCCGGAGCGATGCGAGACAACCGTGGCGTACCCCGCTCGCCGGGCGACATCGATCGTGTCGAGCGCCTCGGTCAGCGTCCCGATCTGGTTCACCTTGACGAGGATCGCGTTTGCGACGTCCTCCGAGATTCCGCGCTCGAGAAAGGTCTTGTTCGTGACGAAGAGATCGTCCCCGACGAGCTGCAGACGATCTCCAAGCGTGCTCGTAAGCGCCTTCCAGTCCGCCCAGGCGTTCTCGTCGAGCCCGTCTTCGACGGACACGAGCGGGTACTTCTCGGCCAGTGACGTGTAGAACGCGTTCATCTCGTCCGGACTCAGCGTGCGCTCCTCTCGCTCGAACACGTACGCGCCCTCGCGGAAGAGCTCGCTGGCCGCCGGGTCCAGGGCGATCCCGACGCGGTCGCGATGGCCGGCCCGCTCGGCCGCCTCGAGGATCGCCTCGATGGCCTGCTCGGTCGAGCCGAGGTCGGGAGCGAACCCGCCCTCGTCACCCACTCCGGTGGCGAGGCCGCGCTCATGGAGCACCGCCTTCAGCGCGTGGAAGACCTCAGCTCCGATGCGAAGAGCCTCGGAGAATGTGTCCGCTCCGGCGGGCACGACCATGAACTCCTGGAAATCGAGCCCGTTCTGCGCATGCGCGCCCCCGTTGATCACGTTCAGCATCGGAACGGGCAGCACTTTCGCCTCCGCCCCACCGATCCAGCGAAAGAGCGAGACCTCGTTGTGAGCGGCAGCGGCTTTCGAGACCGCGAGCGAGCAGCCGAGAATGGCGTTCGCGCCGAGGCGGCTCTTGTTCTCGGTTCCGTCGAGCTCGCTAAGAACGCGGTCGAGCTCCCGCTGGCCCTCGGCTTCTAAGCCGGTAATTGCAGCCGCGATCTCTCCGTTCACGTTCCCGACTGCCGTCCCCACGCCCTTGCCGAGGTACTGCGAGGCGTCTCCGTCACGGAGCTCGACCGCTTCGTGCTCGCCGGTCGAGGCGCCCGAGGGGACCGCCGCCCGGCCGAGCGCACCCGATTCGAGGATGACGTCCACCTCGACCGTCGGGTTCCCGCGCGAATCCAGGATCTGGCGCCCGTGCACCCGTGCGATCGCCGAGGCGGTCACCCCGCCGCCTTCTTCGCCCGGTCGAAGTAACGATCCTGCTCTGCGAGCGGCAGCTCGCCGAATGCGCGTCCCTCGGCGGCCGCGAGGCGCTCGGCTTCCTCAACCCGCCCGACAAAACGCCTCACCGTGCCGCGTAGCGCCAGCTCTGGATCGACGTTCAAGTGACGGGCCAAGTTGACCGTCGCGAAGAGCACGTCTCCGACCTCGTCGAAGACGCTCTCGTCGGCCTCCGTCTCGGGAGCGCGTTCGCCCGCCTCGGTAGCGGCGAGGCGAAGCTCCTCGATCTCGTCGGCGAGTCCGGCGAATACGTCCTGCACGCCCGCGTAGTCGAATCCCACCGTCGCGGCACGACGTCCCGCCTTGCGGGCGTACGTGAGCGCGGGCAATGCCTCGGCGAGCTGATGGAACGTTCCTGTGCGCCCTTCCTGCTCCGATTTGATCGCCTCCCAGCGCTCGCGAACCCGTGCGGCCGTTTGTGCGTCCGCGTCCCCGAAGACGTGCGGATGTCGCCGCACGAGCTTCGCGTGCGCCCCGCGCGCGACGGCTTCGAGGTCGCCCTGCCCGCGCTCTTCGAGCAAGAGCGACAAGAAGTAGACCTGGAAGAGGAGGTCGCCGAGCTCGTCGCGCAACGACGCTTGGTCGCCCGCCAGTGCGGCGTCCGCGACCTCATACGCTTCCTCGACGGTGTGAGGCACGATCGTTCGCGCCGTTTGCTCACGGTCCCAGGGGCACTCGCGGCGAAGACGGAGTGTCAGCTCCTGGAGGTCGAGAAGCGCCTCCGACAGCGGCATCCTCGAGGACGTTACTCGGTAACCGTCTGCGTGGTGTCCGGGAGCTCCGGAGGGGCGAAACCAGTCGCGTAGCTGACCTTGCCCTCGTAGTCCTTCTGAAGATCCTCGACCCACTTGGTCAAGACTTCGCTCCGCTTCTGCTGGAGCAGATCGGCCTTGATCGACTCCTTTACCTCCTCGAACGGAGTGACCTTCGCCGGCGTGGCGTCCGCCAGCGGCTGGATCAGGTGATAGCCGAACTCGGTCTTCACCGGGCGCGAGATCTCGTTGGTCTCGAGATCGAACGCGGCCTTGTCGAACGCTGCGACGCTCTGCCCGCGGTTCGCGAGATATTTGCCTCCGTCCGCCGCCGACGCCTCGTCCGCCGAATTCTGCTTCGCGAGCGCGGCGAAGTCCGCGCCGTCCTGGAGCTCCGCGTACACGCGGTCCGCCTCGGCTTTGCTCTTCGCGAAGTCAACCTGCCCGTTCGAGTCCTTCTCGGCGAGCAAGATGTGCCGCACCTGCCGGGACTCAGTCGTCTCGTACGTGGTCTTGTTCTCGGTGTAGGACTGGAGCGCCTCGGCGTCCGTGACCTTCACGTCCTTCGTCACGGCCTTGAAGATCTTGTCGGAGAGAACAGAGACTCGGAGTGTCTCCTCGAAGGCCTCTTCGGTAAGGCCCTGCTCCTCGAGCGCATCCGAGAGCTTCTTCTCGTCGCCCGCGAAGCGGTCCTGCACGAGTTGCTCGCGTGTCTTCGCGACGTCGGCGTCCGTGACTTCGACCCCGAGCTCCTCCGCCGCCTGCTCGAACTGCTCCTTCTGGACGAGGAAGGCGACGTACTGCTGCTGGATGCCCTGATACTCGGGCGTCCCGACCTTTGGGAAGTCTTGCTTCCGCGCCGCATAGCCGGCTTTGGCTTGCGCGACCAGCGTGTCGAGCTCGCTGCTCGCGATCTCCGTGCCGTCGACGACCGCGACGGTGCCGCTCGGGACGTCGCCGGACCCGCCACAGCCGGTCGCGACGAGTCCAAGTGCAGCCGCAAACACTGCAAGAGAGACGAGTGAGCGCTTCATGAGCCTGTCCCTTATAGCCGAGGAGGTGTTGAGTGGGCGTTGCGAATGGCGCAAAGGGCCGCTTCAGGCCGCGACCCGGGCGCGGACTATAGCCTCGGGCAGGTCCAACGCTCCGTCGAGATCTTCGACGCGAAGCGAGACCTCGCGTTTCTGGGTGCTGAAAATCGCCGTCGGGACGGCCGCACGCAGGGCGGCGAGCTCCTCCGAGCCGAGCGCGAGCGGCCCGATCGTCGCACGCCCGCCACGGTAAACGAGGTAGTCGGCACCGAGGCGCGCGAGTTTCAACTTTGCCTCCTGGATCGCGAAAAGATTCGCGACCGGCTCGGGCAACGGGCCATAGCGATCTTCCGTCGCCTGCACGAGCTCGCGCAGCTCGTCATCGTGCTCGGCAAGCGCGATACGCCGATGTAGGTCGATCTTGAGCGCCTCGGCCGCGACGTACGAGGCTGGAACGTAGGCGTCGACGCGAGCGTCGACTCGCACCGGCCTGACCGCGACGCGCCGCTGGCCGGAGAGCTCGGCCACAGCCTCGTTCAGCATCTCGACGTAGAGCTCGAACCCGAGCGCCGCCACATGGCCCGACTGCTCGGGCCCCAGCAGGTCGCCCGCGCCGCGGATCTCGAGGTCGCGCATCGCGATCTGGAACCCGGCGCCGAGCTCCGTGTGGTCGGCCAGGGTCGCCAGACGCGCGCGCGCCTCGGGCGTGAGCTCTCTCGCGTCCGGATAGAAGAGGTACGCGTGTGCGAGCACGTCCGAGCGGCCGACTCTCCCTCTGATCTGGTAGAGCTGGGCGAGGCCCAGCAGGTCCGCGCGCTCGACGACGAGCGTGTTCGCCTGCGGGATGTCGATCCCGGACTCGATGATCGTGGTCGACACGAGCACGTCCGCGTCGCCCGCGAGAAACGAATGCATCCGCTCCTCCAGCTCACGCTCGGACATCTGTCCGTGCGCGACTAGGAACCGCAACCCGGGCAACGACTGCTGGAGCTTGCGCGTCGCCTCCTCGATCGTCTCGACCCGGTTGTGGAGATAGAAGGACTGTCCTCCGCGAGCGTGCTCGCGCTCGAGCGCGGTCAGGATGAGCTTCTCGTCGAGCTCTCCGACGGTCGTTCGGACCGGCAGGCGGCCGACAGGCGGCGTCTCGATGATCGAGATGTCGCGCAGTCCGGAAAGCGACATATGCAGCGTCCGCGGGATGGGGGTTGCCGACAGGGCGAGCACGTCGACCTCGAGACGGAGCGACCGCAGCAGCTCCTTCTGGGCGACGCCGAAGCGCTGCTCCTCGTCGAGAATGACGAGCCCAAGGTTCTTCGGAACGACGTCGCGCGAGAGGATGCGGTGCGTCCCGACGAGCACGTCGACCTTGCCTTCCTGGAACTCGGCGAGGATACGCGTCTGATCCGCGCGCGAGCGGAAGCGGGAGACCATCTCGACAGTCACCGGAAAGTCCCGATAGCGCTCCCGGAACGTGTTCCAGTGCTGCTCGGCGAGGATCGTGGTCGGGCAGAGAACGAGGCTCTGCTTCCCGCCGAGCGCCGCGATGAAAGCAGCTCGAACCGCGACCTCCGTCTTCCCGAAGCCGACATCGCCGCAGACGAGCCGGTCCATCGGGCGAGGCGACTCGAGATCCTCCTTCACAGCCTCGATCGCCTGCAGCTGGTCGTCCGTCTCTCGATACGGGAACGCGGCCTCGAGTCGCTCCAGCCAGTCGCCGCCGACCTCGAACGCGTGGCCCGCGGCCTGCTGGCGGCTCGCGTAGAGCGCGAGGAGCTCGCCGGCGAGCTCGCGCACCGATGCTCGGGCGCGGCTCTTGAGGTTTGCCCAGGCCTTGCCGCCGAGCTTCGAGAGCGCGGGCGACTTGGCGTCCGCGCCGATGTAGCGGCTGACCTTTGGAAGCTGCTCGTGAGGAACGTACAGCCGATCCTCGCCGCGGAACGCGAGGAAGAGATAGTCGCGGGTGACACCCGCGACCTCCTTCGTCTCGAAGCCGAGCAGGCGCCCGACACCGTGATCTTCGTGAACGACGTAGTCCCCGGTCCGGAGGTCGGCGAACGACTGGAGCGCCCGGCCGAGACGTGCATCCGCGCGGGGCGGGCGCTTGCGGAAGACCTGAACGTCGGGGAGCAACGCGAGGCCGAGGTCTCTCCAGACGAAGCCGCGGCGGGCCGGACTGACGACGAAGCGAACAGCGGGCTCGCGCGGAAGAGCACTGGCTTCGCTCGCGACCTCTACCTCGACCTTGCGGAGCAGCTGCTCGGTCCGCAGCGCCTCACCTCGGTGAGGGAAGGCGACGACAACGTGCCTCCCCTGACGGAGCATCGAGCTGAGCTCGTTCTCGGCCTCGGCGAGCCCGCGTGCAGCGATCGCGGGGCGCTGCGCCTCGAACGAGTGTGCTTGTCCGCGCGGAAAGGGGTCGAGCTCCGCAGCGCCCGCGAGCGAGATCGGCTCGAGCTCCTCCTCTTCCCAGACGCCGCGCACGTCGTCCGGCTGCCAGACGAAGTCGGGAGGGCGCTCGACGGGGAAGACAAGGTCGCTCGGCGGCGCTCGAAGCTCGCCCTCCTCGGGCAGGCTGGCCTCGACGAGATCCTGTCGCCGCTCTGCGGCGGGATACACCACGATCTCGTCGACGGGGTGCAGCGTGCGCTGCGTGAACGGCGAGAAGGCGCGCACCTGCTCCACTTCGTCGCCGAAGAGCTCGACGCGGAGCGGCTCGCGCCCTGTGCTCGGGAACACGTCGACGAGTCCTCCCCTGACCGCGATCTGACCGCGCTCCTCGACGCGCTCGACGCGCTCGTAGCCCGCGAGCGCGAGCGACTCCACGAAGCGGTCGAGGCCGACCTCCTCCCCGGACGCAAGCCGGATCGGGTGAGGCCGCGATGCGGTGGGCGGCATGCCTTCCGCGAGGGCGCGGGCGGAAGCGAAGACGGCACCACCGGCAGCGAGTACGTCGAGCGCCCGGGCGCGCTCGCCGACGAGGTGAGCCGGCGGCTCCAGCCCCGACTCCCAGCGAACACCGCGGCTTGGAAGGAGCCCTATTCGGCCCGGATCCACGTACCAGCCGACGGCTTCTGCCGCGTCGCGCGCGTGCTCGTCTTCGGAAAGAAGAATCAGCAGGGAGCGTTGGAGCGTGTCCTGTAATGCGGCCAGAACGAGCGGTAGTGCGGGCTCCGAGACGCGGGCAGCGGCTGGAAGCCCGTCGACGAACAACCGGAAGCGATCGCTCCCAGCGAGCTCGGCGAGGAGGGGACGGAGTGGGCTCGGGTCCATGCGGAAAGCGGGAAACGGCGTCCCGCACCCGTCATCGTATCTCTGACGTGTCGCGTATCCGCGTCGCGAGGGTCGGTTGGAGGGCAACGCGCCAAACCCACGATCGGCCTACGCAGTCACGCGTCTCAACCGCGCCGAACGCACGCCGTAACCAACCACCCCCAGGGGTACTCCCGTACCCCTACAGACAACCTATCCGCAGTTCCGTCACGCGTGGGTAACGGCTCTGCGCCAATTGCGTCCCGTGGGAGCAACCAAGCGCGGCCGCACAAACCGCGCTCCGCGAACGTCAGTTGAAGCGCTGCTGCGTCACCGCGAGACCGTCGTTGAGGAGCAGCTCGACCGCATCCGCCGCGAGCGCGACGAGCGCGTCCGCATCCTCGTCTGCCCCGAACGGAGAGAGCACGTAGTCGGCGACCGGACGCGGGTCGCCGCGCTCCGGTCTCCCGACTCCAATCCTGAGGCGGAGGAACTCCTGCGTTCCGAGCGCCTGCGAGATCGAGCGCAATCCGTTGTGCCCCGCGAGTCCGCCGCCGGCTCGTGCCTGGAGCCTCGCCAATTCGAGATCGACGTCGTCATGCACCACCAGAAGCGCTTCCGGCTCGACCTTGAAGTAACGCGCCGCGGCCACGATCGGGCGCCCGGACTCGTTCATGTACGTCTCGGGCTTCAGGAGTGCGATGCGGCTCTCGCCGATGCGCGTCTCGGCCAGCCGGCCGCTGAACTTCGACCGCCAGGTCCCATCGTGCCGACGGGCAAGCTCGTCGACGACCATCCACCCGACGTTGTGCCGGTCGTGCTCGTGCTCGCGGCCTGGATTCCCGAGACCGGCGACGAGAAGATCGAGCGTCGAAGCGGCCTCGCCTCGACGGAAGAGCCGCAAGGACTACTCCTCGTCGGATGCTTGCTCGGCGGAGGCATCCGCGTCCGGCGCGGCGCCGTCCTCGGGAGCCTCTTCGCCCTCGGCCTCTTCGCCCTCTTCGACCTCGACCTCCGGCTCGATCTCGACCCGCGGAGCGGACACCGTCGCGATCACGGTCTCATGGAGATCGTCCAAGACACGAACGCCTTCGATGAGAGGAAGACTCTCGAGCCGGAGCGCATCTCCGATCTCGAGCGCCGAGACGTCGGCGTCGATGTGCTCGGGGATCTCCATCGGCAGCGCCTCGACATGGAGCTCGCGCGTGACGTGGGCGAGAACGCCACCCGAATCCTTGACACCGACAGGCTCGCCGATGAGGTGGATTACGACGGACGCCTGGATCGGCTGGTCGAGCCGCACCTCGCGGAGATCTATGTGCGACACGGTGCCCCGAATGGGGTCACGCTGGAGGTGCGCCAGCACCGACGGGTGAACCGTCTTCTGGCCCTCGATGACGACGTCGAGGATCGCGTGGAGCCCGGAGGGGCCGGTGACCGCTGTTCGCAGGTCGCGCTCCGCAACGAGAATCGCGCGCGAGTGCCCCTTGCCGTACAAGACTCCGGGCACGTGTCCGGTCGCGCGCAGTCGACGCGCATTGCGCGACCCGCGCTCTTCGCGTTGCTGCACCTCGAGCTTGAACCGTTCTCCTGACATCGGCGGCGGATTGTAGCGGAGGCCCAACGAGCGCCCCGCTCTCGCGAGACGTCCAGGAACGGCTTAGAAGAGCTGGTTTTCGCCGGCGAAGATTGCCGAGACCGAGTCGTCTGCGAACACGTTCTGGATTGTCTCCGCCAGGATTCCGGCGACGGTAAGCACCTCGACGTTCTGCGGCTTCGCGCGA
>Ga0136633_1001922_pt1 | contig 14827 bp, 16 predicted proteins | sample AntDrymeUQ832206_2_FD_105494 | JGI IMG/M metagenome (GOLD analysis project Ga0136633, IMG submission 105494) | Polar desert sand microbial communities from Dry Valleys, Antarctica - metaG UQ83 (22.06) | ecosystem: Environmental > Terrestrial > Soil > Desert | place: Antarctica: Dry Valley... | reverse complement strand
GTCGGGGTCAGCGGCAGCGACCAGACGGGTGCGACACCGATCTCCCCCGGCGGCAACTTCCTGTGGGCGCCCACCAACGCGCCACGACTCGGGCGCATCGACCAGTTCGCGATCGACGCCACGGGCGGCCTGTCCCCGCTGTCTCCCGCCTCCGTCCCGTACCCCGTGCCGGCGGACCTGCCCGCGAGGGACGCCACGGCGAGCCCCGACGGCCGCACGCTGTACCTCGGCCAGGACGCCAACGTCGGCTCGTGGACGATCGCGCCGAACGGCACGCTGAGCGTGCTCGACAACGATCCGAGCACGGCCGCCGCCGTCACGGGCGCCGGCATCGCGGTCGCGCCGTCGCAGGCGCCGGTCGCAGCGTTCACGGCCGCCGCGCAGCCCGCGGGCCTGGCGACGGCCTTCGACGGCCGGGCGTCGTCGGATCCCGACGGCGCGATCGTCCGCTTCGACTGGGACTTCGGCGACGGCACGGGGCTCGCCGACGGGGGGCCGACGGTTGCCCACGTCTACGCGACCCCCGGCGTCCGCACGGTGACGCTGACCGTCACCGACGCCGACGGGACCTCGACCTCGAAGCTGTGGACCGGGACCCAGATCCTGCGAAACGGCGGTCCGTCCGCGCAGACGACGCGCGCCGTGACGATCCCCGCGGCCGTCGTGCCGCCGCCCCCGCCGCCCCCGCCCGCGGCACCGCGCCCCGACAAGGGCAAGTCGGTGACGATCGCGGCGACCGGCGGCAGGGTGCGGGTGAAGCTGCCCGGGAGCAGGCGCTACGTCGACGTCAGGCAGCTGCGCGAGATTCCCCTGGGCTCGACGATCGATGCCCGCAAGGGCCTGGTGCGCGTCACCGCCGAGGTCGACGCGAGCACGCGCAGGACGCAGTCCTCGATCTTCTACGACGGCATCTTCACGGTCCTGCAGACCAAGGGCTCCAAGCCGATCCTGACTGCCAAGCTCGCCGGCGGCTCGTTTGCGGGCTGCACGCCGCGGCGCCGCGCGAGCACGCACGCGATCGCGCCGGGCGCGCGGGCCGGACTCGTGCGCGCGGCGGCCAAGAAGCGCAGCAAACGCCGGGTGCGACGGCTGTGGGGCGACGGCAAGGGCGACTTCCGCACGACCGGCAAGCGCTCGTCGGCGACCGTGCGCGGCACGCGCTGGCTCGTCGAGGATCGCTGCGACGGCACGCTGACGCGCGTGCGCAGCGGCATCGTCGACGTCCGCGACACCCGCCTGAAGAAGACGATCAGGCTGCGCGCCGGCAAGCGCTCGCAGTACCTCGCCAAGGCGCCGTAGGCGCCGCCGCCAGGCTGGTTAAACACCGAGAGCGACCGCTTGCGCGATCGCCCTCGAGCTGCGACGAAGACTGATCCGGGCTGAAGCGCCCGGGCCAGCGATCAGATGGCCTGGACGTTGACCGCCTTGGGACCCTTGTCGCCGGCTTCGGCGTCATAACTGACCTTGGCGCCCTCGGCCAGGCTGCGATAGCCCTCGCCGAGAATGCCGGTGTGATGAACAAACAGATCCTTCTGTCCATCGTCGGGGCTGATGAAGCCAAACCCCTTGTCGTCGCTGAACCACTTTACGGTGCCGGTGGCCACTATGGCCCTCCTCGGTATGGCGTGCTGCACACCCCGAGGATGCTATGAGGCAACGACCCGGGCGCTGGCACTGCTTCGCCGGACCCTGTTGGTCCGACCGTTCTCGATAAACACTACCGGCTATGAGCCTCACACGGTGATCGCGTGTGAAGAAGGGTCCTGGACAGCGGCTCAGTCCGGGTGCGCCGGCGCCCCGTGCGCGGCGCGGCGCAGGCGCTCGCGCGCGGCGCCGTAGCTGTGCGTCTCGATCGCAATCAGCGCCACCAGCGACGCCGCGAGCACGCCGGCGGTCGCCAGCGCGGGGATCCGCACCGCGACGGCGACGAAGCCGACGAGCAGCACCGCGAGCCCCAGCCGGCGCGTGTTGAGCGTGTGGACGTGGCGATAGCGAAACGCGACGTGGGCGAGCAGATACAGGGCGGCGGCGCCGAGCAGGGCCGCCGCCGGAACGAGCTTCAGCGGATCCTCGACGTCGCCGAGCGTCTTCTTCATGCCGAGCGCCACGAGCACGATGCCCGCCACCATCGGAAAGTGCGCAAACGAGTAGGAATCGCGCGCGATCGCGTTCTGCACGCGGCCGGCCGGCGCCTCGGCGAGCCGCCGGGTCGCCACGAGCGCCACGACGTCGAAGTACAGCCACCACAGGGCGGCCGCGATCACCGTGCCGACCACCGCCGCCGTCACGACGCCGAGGTCGATGACGCCCTCGACGCCGACCCCGATCGCCACGATCGACTCGCCGAGGGCGATGATGATGATCAACCCATGGCGCTCGGCGAAGTGATGCGCCGACAGCTTCCAGCCCTCGACGCCGAAGAAGGCAGGACCGGCCATGTCGAGCACGAGCGCGAGCAACCACAGGCCGCCCTGCAGCGGACCGTCGGCGGAGGCGGCCGCGACGAGCAGCGCGATGCTGATGCCCGTGCTGATCCCCAGTCCGATCACGGACCTGCGCAGGTTCTCGTCGTGCGAGCTGCTCAGCACGAACAGGCCGATGTGCGCGACCCGCACGAACGCGTTACGCGATCGCGAACGTCAGCGCCGCGTCGCCGAAGGCCCGCGGCACGCACAGCGCCGCGACGAGCATCGCGGCCATGGCGGCGAAGATCACGAGGCGCACGGCGCCCTCCTCGGGATCGATGACGCTCGTCAGCCAGGCGTAGCCGACCCACGACCACCACAGCACGCCGAGCACGAGCAGGCCCTTCGCCAGGCCCTCCCACGTCGGCTCGGCGGCCATCAGTGCGGTGCACTGCGTCAGCGCGAGCACGAAGACGAGGTCGAAGAACAGCTCGAGCGGCGTCACGGTCTCGGCCTCGCGCATGACCGGCGTGATGCGGCGCGGGCGCCCGGTCGCGGCCTGGGTGCTCATCGCCCGGATGTTGGCAGGTAGATTGCGCGGCGTGCCACGACGCAGCAGCACGCCGGACATCGGGCGGCTGATCATCTCGTGCCCCGACGGCCCGGGCATCATCGCGGCGGTGTCGCGCTTTCTCTCAGACCACGGCGCGAACATCATCGAGTCCGACCAGTACTCGACCGATCCCGAGGGCGGCTCGTTCTTTCTGCGCACGGTGTTTCACCGCGCGGGGCTGGCCGCGATGCGCGAAGAGCTCGAGCGGCGCTTCGCCCACGACGTGGGCCGTCCGTTCGGGATGGACTGGCACTTCGCCGACGCGGGCACGCCCAAGCGCGTCGCGCTGATGGTCAGCCGCGAGGACCACTGCCTGCTCGACCTGCTGTGGCGCGCGCGGCGCGGCGAGCTCGACCTCGAGGTCGGGCTCGTGATCTCAAACCACGCCGACCTCGCCGAGGACGTGCGTGGCTTCGGCGTGCCGTACGTCCACATCCCCGTGACCCGCGACACCAAGCCCGACGCCGAGCGCCGCCAGATCGAGCTGCTGGCTCACAACTTCGACCTCGTCGTGCTGGCGCGCTACATGCAGATCCTGTCGGCGCACCTCCTCGACGCGGTGGCGGTGCCCGTGATCAACATCCACCACTCCTTTCTGCCCGCGTTCGCCGGGGCCGGGCCGTACCGGCAGGCCCGCGACCGCGGCGTGAAGCTCATCGGCGCGACCGCGCACTACGCGACGCAGGAACTCGACGAGGGCCCGATCATCGAGCAGGACGTCGTGCGCGTCTCGCATCGCGACAGCGCCGAGGAGCTTCAGCGCCGCGGCGCCGACGTCGAGCGGACGGTCCTGTCGCGCGCCGTGCAGTGGCACTGCCAGGACCGCGTCGTGCGCGACGGCGAGCGCACGATCGTCTTCTGACGATCAGCCGGTGTCGCGCGTCGAGCGCGGCAGCGCGACGAGCCGGTGGTCGTCGGTGAACAGCCGCCGCACGGCGCCGAGCGCCGTGATCACCGTCGTCGTCACGACGCCGCCGAGGATGAGGTACATCAGCGCAAGCTGCACGAGCACGGCGTCGATGGGATCGACGCCGGCGAGGATCAGGCCCGTCATCGCGCCCGGCAGAAAGACGATCCCCAGGGCCTTCGTGTTCTCGATCTGCGGCGACAGCGCCGCGCGCAGCACGCTGCGAACGATCGGCCGCGACGCCGCGGTCCACGGGCGGCCGAGCGCCAGCCGCGCCTCGACCTCCGCGCGCTGCTCGGACAGCGCCTCGACGATGCGCTCGGCGGCGACGATGCCCGACTTCATCGAGTTGCCGATCAGCATCCCCGCGATCGGCACGAGCGTGCGCCCCTCGACGGGGAAGATCGACAGGCCGAAGGTGACGGCGAAGCCGACCACCGCGGTCGCGGCGTTGGCGACGAGGCCGATCCAGAACAGTCCCGGCACGGCCGGGGCGCGGCGCTTGATCGTCGCCGCGGCGAAGACGACGATTCCGGCGACCCACAGCCACGACCACACCAGCGGCGTCTTCGGATCGATGATGATCTTCAGGGCCGCACCGACGATCAGCAGCTGCACGAGCCCGCGCACGACGGACACGACGACGTCGCGCTCCAGGCGCAGCTTCAGGCGCAGGCTGATCGCCAGCGACACGGCGACGAGCACCAGCGAGGCCGCAAGCCCGAGCGGGCTGACGTCACCGCTCACCGAGTACCTCCGCGGCCGAGCCGCTGCGATCCACGCGCCCGTCCGCCAGCAGCAGGACGTGATCGGCGAGCCGGCGCATCTGCTCCTCGGAGTGCGTGACCCAGACGACCGGCGTCGCGTCGTCGACGAGCTGTCGGGCAAGCCCCTCGAGCACCGCCGACGCCTTGGCGTCCAGTGACGACGTCGGCTCGTCCATGAGCAGCACCCGCGGGTTCGTCGCGAGCGACCGCGCGAGGCATGCCCGCTGCGCTTCGCCGCCCGACAGCTCGCCCGCGTCGCGCCGCAGAAAGGACGCAGCGAGGCCGGCGCGCTCCAGCAGCTCGGCGCCGCGCCGCTCGTCGCAGTCCGGATCGGCCTCGCGCAGGTTGTCGAGCACGGTGCCGGCGAATGTCACCGGGCGCTGAAAGACCATCGCGACCTCGCGGCGCAGTTCGAGCGGATCGCGCTCGGCGACGTCGGTGCCGCGATGCAGCACGGTGCCCTCCGACGGCACCTCGAGGCGGTTGCAGAGGCGCAGCAGCGTCGACTTGCCCGACCCCGACGGACCGGCGATGACGGTCAGGCCGTCGCCGGGCAGTTGGGCATCGAGGCCGTCGAGGCGGCGCGCGCCGGACGGGCCGACGCTGACCGATCTGAAGCTGAAGAGCGGCGCCGCCGGCACGGCGGCAGTATCACCCACGGCGCCGTGCCGGCGGAGCCGGCACGTCTGCTACGGGTGGTAGCTCTCACAGAAGTGCGGGATGCTCGCGTGCGCTTGGTGGTTGGCGTGCGGGACGGTCGCGTGCGCGTGCTGTGTGCCGTGTCCGTTCGCGCATGCCCGCTCGTTGGGAGCGGCGGCGGCGGGAGCGGCGGCTGCCAGAAACAGTGCTGCGGATGTTGCGGTGCCTGCCAGGATCTTCTTCATGCTGTTGCCTCGTCTCGTCGGTTTCCGAACTAGCTAGATGCCCCTGACACCTATGTGGCAAACGCCCGCCGCCTTGTCGTTGCGCGTGCAACCATCTAGGCTCTACGTGCAATGAGCCCTCAGACCCGCCGCATCGCCGCCCTGTTTCGCCCCTACCGGGCGCGGCTGAGCTCGGTGCTCGGGCTGATCGCGATCAGCGCCGTCCTGGGCATGATCGCGCCGTTTCTGCTCAAGGAGATCCTCGACGACGCCTTTCCCAACGGCGACACGACGCTGCTGGCCTGGCTTGTCGGGGGGATGATCGTGATCGCGGTCGCCACCGGCGTCATCGGCGTCGCGCAGACGTGGCTGTCGAACGTCGTCGGCCAGCGCGTCATGCACGACCTGCGCGCGGCGGTCTACCGCCACCTGCAGGGCCTGTCGCTGGCGTTCTTCACGCGCACGCGCACGGGCGAGGTGCAGTCGCGGATCGCCAACGACATCGGCGGCGTGCAGAACGTCGTCACGACGACCGCGACGTCGTTCGTGTCGAACGTCACGACGGTGCTCGCGACGATCGTCGCGATGTTCCTGCTCGACTGGCGCCTGGCGCTGTTCAGCCTCTCGCTGATGCCGGTGTTCGTCTGGATCACGCGCCGCGTCGGCAACGAGCGCAAGCGGATCACGTCGCGGCGCCAGGGGCGCGTGGCCGACATGAGCGCGCTCGTCGCCGAGTCGCTGTCGGTGTCGGGGATCCTGCTCGGCAAGACGATGGGGCGCGCGGGCGAGCTCGGGCGGCGCTTCGAGTCCGAGTCCGCCGAGCTCGCCGAGCTCGAGGTGCAGTCGCGGATGGCCGGCCGCTGGCGCATGTCGGTCGTGCAGATGAGCTTTTCGATCATGCCCGCGCTCGTCTTCCTCTTCGCCGGGCTGGCGACCGCCGCGGGCTCGTCGGGGATCTCGCTCGGCACGCTCGTCGCGTTCACGACGCTGCAGACGCGCTTCGGCTTTCCGATCCGCTCGCTGCTGGACGTCGGCATCGACATCCGCACCTCGCGGGCGCTGTTCGATCGGATCTTCGAGTACCTCGACCTGCCGGTCGAGATCACCGAGCGCGCCGAGCCCGTCGAGCTCGGCGCGGGCGGCACGCCCGTCCGCGGCGAGGTGCGCTTCGAGAACGTCTCGTTCGGCTATTCGCCCGATGGCCCACGAACCTTGGCCGGCGTCGACCTCGTCGTCGAGCCCGGCACGACGACGGCGATCGTCGGCGAGACCGGATCGGGCAAGACGACGCTCGGCTACCTCGTCGCGCGCCTGTACGACGTGACCGGCGGCCGCGTGACGATCGACGGCGTCGACGTGCGCGACCTGTCCTTCGCGTCGCTCGCGCGGACCGTCGGGCTCGTGTCGCAGGAGACCTACCTCTTTCACGCCACGATCGCCGACAACCTGCGCTTCGCACAGCCCGAGGCCGGCGACGAGGAGCTCGTGCAGGCCGCGCGCGCGGCGCAGATCCACGACCTCATCGCCACGCTGCCCGACGGCTATGACACCGTCGTCGGCGAGCGCGGCTACCGCTTCTCCGGCGGCGAGAAGCAGCGCATCGCGATCGCGCGCACGGTCCTGCGAAACCCACCCGTGCTCGTGCTCGACGAGGCCACGAGCGCGCTGGACTCCGAGACCGAGCGCGCCGTGCAGGAGGCGCTGGACCGGCTCGCCGAGGGCCGCACGACGATCGCGATCGCCCACCGGCTGTCGACGGTTCGCGACGCCGACGAGATCGTCGTGCTCGACGGCGGCGCGATCGCCGAGCGCGGCACGCATGGCGAGCTGCTGGCCGAAGGCGGCCGCTACGCCGCGCTCGTCACGGGCGGCGACGTCGCGCCGCCGCCGCTGACGGCGGCGTAGCGCGGCGCGGGGCCGCGCCAACCGGGCGATCGTGCGACGGATCGCGTTCGGCGGGGTACAGCGAAGTGATGGACACGAGCGTTCAGGCGGCCCAGCGCGCCTTCGAGCTGCCCGCAAACGCGGCGGCCGCCGGCATGGCGCGACGCGAGCTCGCGTCCACGCCCGGGATCATCGGCGACGTCGCCTACAAGGCGCTGCTGATGACGTCCGAGCTGATCGCCGTGTACATCGAGGACCTCGTGCCCGAGCCGGGGCACACGCTGCTGCTGTCGGTCGACGTGACGGCGCAGCGCGTTCGGATCGAGGTGGCCGGCCGCGCGCCGGGCGTCTCGCCGGGCGAGCGCCTGCAGTCGCACGAGCCGCCGTCGCTCGGCGGCATGGGCCTGCAGATCGTCGAGCGGATGGCCGACGCTTGGGGCATCGAGGGCGCGCGCAACACGATGATGTGGTTCGAGCTCGCGCGCGACACCCACTAGCGCCAGGCCCCGGCCCCAGGGCCAAGGCCTGCGCGCGGCGGATCAGTAGTACGTCAGCACGACCCGGGCGCCGCGGCCGGCCGAGCAGCGCCACTCGACGGTGGTGCCGATCGTGGCGCCGCGGCTGCAGCGCACCGTGTAGCGGCGGCCGGACGTGGGCGAGTAGGCGCTGCCGCGGATGTAGTCGTCGCTGAAGGGTGAGATCCTGCCGGCCGCGACGCCGCGCTGGAAGGACCGCGCCATGGTGCGAGCGAACCCGCACGAGGTGGCCGAGTTGGCCTCGATCGTGATGTGGCCCGTTCCCGGGCACGACCGCGCTTCGGCAGACGGGGTTCCGACGCCGGCGCCGAGAAGGCTGACCGAACCGGCAACGGCGATCAAGGCGGTGAGCTTGCGGGAGGTTCTGGCGGAGCGGTTGCGGCGGAGCATGAGCGTCTCCTTCGTGCGAGGTGGTCGGCTGTTGAGACGCACTCTGCACGCGCTCGCGACGCCGGACCACACCCTCATGCGGTGGTCTTCGTACCCCCTCTCCGCCCTCGGTGATGCGCTAGCCGCAATCCTCCGGCGACCTCGAGCGCTCGATCAGGTACGCCATCAACCGCGCCTGCGCCTGGTCCGCCTCGCGTTCGAGCTCGCGCAGCCGCGTGGCGCTCGTCTCGCGCGGCCCGTAGGTGCGGGCGCGGTAGAGATCGCGGCGCCGGCGGGCGTAGCTCGCGAGCTCGCGCAGCTCCTCGCTGCGGTCGTGATCGTCAGGCGCTGCCGGCACGGTCCGCAGGACGTTACGCGGGTCTCGATGACGCCGTCCGGTCGCTACCGTGCAGCGTCGATGGAGCTCGCCCCCGATCGCCCGAACGTCGAGCTGCGTCCGGACGAGGAGGGCGGGAGGATCGTCGTGCTGGGCTTCCCCTACGACGCGCACATCGTCAACGTCGTGCGCGCCATCCCCGGGCGGCGCTTCGACTGGGAGGCGCGCGAGTGGTGGGCGCCGGTCGACGACTGGGTCGGCGTGCACGTGGCCGACGTGCTCGAGCGCTTTCCCGACCTGACGGCGAGCGAGGAGGTCGATGCCTGGCTGTCGGGAATCCAGCGCCGCTGGGTCGGCCATGTGTCGACGGTGCGCTTCGACGGGCGCGGCTGGTGGGTGCTGGCGACGCGCGCGGGCACGCCGCCGGACGAGCTCGTCGAGGGCTTCGTCGAGCACGACGGGATACTGCTGGCGCCGCTGACGGCCGCCGGCGCGCTCGCCCTCGCCGAGGAGGACAACGCGCGCCTGGACGCGGGCGCCAATCGCTGCGTCGAGGCCCTGCTGTCGGGCGAGCTCGATCCCCCGCCGGCGCGGCTGACGGCGGCGCGGACGTTCGACGGCGAGCGCCTGCGCCTGGATGTGCTGTGGGATCCGGCGGTCGGCGTCGCGTTCGGCAAGCTTCCGGGGGCCGAGGCGCGCGGGCGCACGCTGCCGGTCGACCCTTGGGTCGTGTCGGCGCTCGACGAGTTTCTCGCGCTGCACGACGTGGCCGTCGACGGCCCAGGGGCCTTCACGCTCTACGCGCTGCGTCGCGAGCACGACGAGGCGCTGGAGCAGATCCGCCGCTCGCGCGCGGTCGGCGACGAGCCGATCGCGGCGTGCGCGGCCGTGCTGGGCGGTGAGCTCGCGCCGTTTCAATGGGCCGGCGTGCGCTACGCGCTCGACGCCCGCCGCACGTTCATCGCCGACGAGCAGGGGCTTGGCAAGACCGTCGAGGCGCTGGCGGCGATCGAGGCCGACGGCGCGTATCCCGCGGTCGTCGTCTGCCCGGCGTCGCTGAAGCTCAACTGGGAGCGCGAGACCGCAAAGTGGCTGCCGCACCGCGAGGTCGTGGTGATCGAGGGCCGCAGCGCCGTCGCCCCGACCGGCGAGATCACGATCCTCAACTACGAGATCGTCGCCGCGCATCGCGAGACCCTCGGCCGGCTGAAGCCGCGCGCGCTGATCGTCGACGAGTCGCACTACGTCAAGAACCCGCAGGCCAAGCGCACAAGGGCCGTGCGGCGGCTCGCGGACGCGGTGCGCCCCGACGGCCTGCGCCTCGCCCTCAGCGGCACCCCCGTGCTCAACCACGCCGAGGAGCTCGTCTCCCAGCTACGCGTGATCGGGCGCCTGGCCGATTTCGGCTCGGGCGCGCAGTTCGCGCGCCGCTTTCGCGGCGAGCACTCCGAGGAGCGCCTGCACTGGCACCTGCGCCGGTCGTGCTTCGTGCGGCGGCTGAAATCCGAGGTACTGCCCCAGCTGCCGGCCAAGCGCCAGGTCGTGGTGCCGGTGGCGCTGGGCAACGAGCGCGAGTACCGCCTCGCCGAGGACGACGTCATCGCCTGGCTGCGCACGCAGCCGCTGGACCTGCGCGAGCTCAACGCGAAGATCGCCGCGACGCTGCGCGCCGAGCGCCTGGCGCAGCTCGGCACGCTGCAGCGGCTGGCCGCGCGCGGCAAGCTCGGCGGCGCCCTGGCCTGGATCGGCGACTTCCTGCAGTCCGGCGAGCCGCTCGTCGTCTTCGCCCGCCACATCGAGGTGCAGGAGGCCGTGCTGGCGCGCTTCCCCGGCGCGGCCCACCTGCTCGGGCGCGACTCGACCGCCGCCCGCGACACGACCGTCTCCGCCTTTCAGTCCGAGGACGGGCCGCAGCTGCTGATCGCGGCGACGCGCGTCGCCGCGCAGGGCATCACGCTGACGCGCGCCTCGAACGTCGCGTTCCTCGAGCTCGAGTGGACCCCGGCGATGCACGACCAGGCCGAGGACCGCTGTCATCGCATCGGCCAGCGCGATGCCGTGACGGCGTGGTATCTGCTGGCGGCGAACACGATCGACGAGACGATGGCGACGCTGATCCAGCGCAAGCGCGGGATCGTCGCGGCCGTCACCGACGGCGAGCGCGCCGATGCCGACGGCCTCGTCGACGGCGTCGTGCGCGAGCTGCGCGAAGGGCGGCCGCTGCGCCACCTGCGGCCCGTCGCGTAGCTGCCGCACGTCGCCTGGACAGCCCCAGGCCGATCTGAGACGGTCGGCAGACCGCATGCGATCGGTCTCCGCATCTGATCGGTCAACCACTGGTGGCACTGACACTGGGTCACGGGTACCGGTCAAGGTCGTGTCGCGACGTTCGCCGTGCAGAAGACGATCGGCGGCTCGTGGCGGCTCGTGACGCTCGATGACGCCGCCGTCGCGCCGCTGGGCGTGTCCGCGCACGCGAAGCACCTCGTCTCGGCGGCCGGCCGGCTCAAGCGCGGCTACCTCGCGCTCGCCGGCTCGCACGAGCAGCCGATCCTGCGCATCGCGCTCTGCGTTCCATGGGTGATCTTCGGGGTCGAGGTCGCACGCGGCCAATCCGCCGACCCGTACGTCGAGATCCTGAAGACGTTCGGAGCGCTGCGTGTGCCGTTCGACGCGCTGGCGCTCTCGCTGCCGGGCGTCTTCGCGGCAGGGACGTTGCTGTGGCTGGCGAGCCTCGTCCTGGCGGCCGCGGTCGGGCTGCTGATGATCCCGCTGGCTCCCGTCGTGGTGGCGGGCGAGACGGCGCTCGGCGAGCTGCAGGCCGCCGAAGAGACCAAGGTGCGCCGCATCGAGCGCGCGCAGGAGATCGACGCGGTCGCCGACCAGCTCGTCGCCGACAGCCGCAGGTTCTTCGCGCCGCGGCTCGTCGTGCTGACCGTGGAGTCGGCGGTGTGGCAGCCGACGGTCACGCGGCTGGCCTCGGCGGGTGCGCTGACGATCATCGACGTGTCCGAGCCGTCGCCGAACCTGCTGTGGGAGATCCGGGAGCTGACCGACCGGCTGGGGCCGCGCTGCCTGTTCATCGGCGAGAGCGACCGGATCGCGCAGCTCACGGCGAGCTCGCAGACCGCGGCTCCCCGGGAACCGATCGTCGAGCAGCTGCAGGGTCTGCTCGACGGCGAGCAGGTGCTCGCCTACACGACCGACCCCGAGGGGATGCGACGCTTCGCGCGCGCCCTGCGGGGCGAACTGCTCGCCGCGGCCGCGCAGTTCGGCGCGGTGCCCGAGCAGGCGACATCGGCCGTGACCCCGGCCACGGCACCGACCGAGCGGATGCCCGCGCCGGCGGCGCAACAGCCCGTGCAACCTGGCTCGCCCCTCGTCCCCGCGCCGGCATACGGGCCGCTGCAACCGCAGGCCGCGCAGCCGGACGCCACCGCGCTCACGCCCGCCAAGCTCAGGCGCAAGGAGGAGGAGCTGCTCGCCTATGAGGATGTCATCGCGCGCTACGCCAACGCGCTGCGACCGGCGCTGCGCGAACGCGTCGTCAGCGCGCTGATCGGCAAGGGCACCACGCTTGCCGAGCTCGGGCGCGCGCAAGAGGCGCTCGCCGCCTTCGATGCCATCGTCGCGAGCCACGGCAGCGCGCCGCAGCCCCCGCTGCGAGGTCGCTGAGCATGACGCCGCGGTTGACCAGCGCCTCGGCGACGCGTGCCTTCGGACGCTACGACGAGGAGCTCGGCGCCTATGACGACGTCGTCGCGCGCTTCGGCGACGCCGACGAGCAGGCGCTGCGCGAGTTCGTCGCCGATGCGCTCGTCAACAAGGGCGTCGCGCTCGGCGAGCTCGATCGCGCCGACGCGGAGCTCGGCGCCTACGACGAAAGTGATCGCCCGGTTCGGCGACGCGCCGCAGATCGCGCTGCGCGAACGTGTGGCGACGGCGCTGGCGGGCAGGTGCTCGGCGCTGCACCGGATGGGCCGGCGCGAGGACGCGCTCGCCGCCGCCGACGACGTGGTCGTACGCTGCGCGGACGCCCCCGAGCCGGCGATCGCCGCACGCGCCGCCGACGCCCTGGGCACCAAGAGCACCGCGCTCGTCGAGCTGGGACGCGTCAACGAGGCGCTCGCCGTCCATGCCGACGTGGCCGCGCGCTACGCCAACTCGTCGGATCCCGCGCTGGCCGGTCGTGGCGCCGAGGCTCTGCTCGCCAAGGGCGCCGTGCTCGAACAGCTCGGGCGCCCGGGGCAGGCGCGCGACTTCTACGACGAGGTCATCGCGCGCTACGGCATGACGAGCAGCGTCGGCGCGAAGGCGCTTGCTGCGCGCGTGGGGGCTGAGTCGCGGTCGCCCTCCCGAGCCGTGGCGGCGATCCTTTCGCACGCCGTGCGGCTCAAGATCAAGGAGGTCTGGGCGATGGGCAAGCCCGGCACGCGTCCCTGAGCCTCAGATCATCCCGCGCTCGGGCGGGATGACCCACAGGTCCATCGCCATCTTCTTGACCAACCCCGGGTCGAGTTCGGCGACGCACGTGGCGCCGCGGCCCTCGAGGTTCTTCGCCAGCTCGCCCCACGCGCGCGCCACCGTGCCGACCTTCGCCATCGGCCCCCAGCCGGCCAGCGCCCCGAGCTCGGCCGACTGCGTTCGCGCATCGTCCAGCGTGATCTCCCCGAACGGCGTGTTCTTGCCGCTGATGCTGACCGTGCGCAGCAGGACGTCGCTGACGTCGGGCACCGGCGCGGCCGCAAAGCGCTCTGCGACGACGTCCCAGTCCACGACCTCCAGCCACGCCCGCACGTACTCCGCGCGGCGGTTGCAGTAGTCGAGGTAGTAGGCGTGCTCCCAGACGTCGACGCCGAGCAGCGGCGTCAGATTGTCGCTGAGCGGACTGTCCTGATTGGTCGTCGTCACGATCAGCACGCGCGTGCCGTCGTGCACGAGCCACGCCCAGCCCGAGCCGAACGTGCTCATCGCTGCGGCCTCGATCGTCTCCTTGAAGGTCCCGATCGTCCGAAAGGTCTCCTTGATCGCGCGCGCGAGGTCGCCGCCCGGCTCGCCGCCGCCCGTGGGCGACATGCTCTCCCAGAACAAGACGTGGTTGAAGTGGCCGCCGAGGTTGTTGCGGACCGTGCCGCGGATCGTGTCGGGCAGCTCAGACAGCCGCGTCAAGAGCTCGGCCGGCTCGACATCGGCCCATGGCGTCTGCGCCAGCGCCGCGTTGGCCTTGTCGACATACGCCTGATGGTGCTGGTCGTGATGAAAGCGCATCGTCTCGGCCGAGATCTGCGGCTCGAGCGCCTCGTAGGCATAGGGCAGGTCGGGGACGGCGTGGGCCATCGGCTCTATACCTGGCCCAGGTCGATCGGGATCGCGAAGCAGTCCTCGCGAAAGCCATAGGTCGTACCGAGCCGCTCGGCCCGGGCACGCGTGCTGTTGGCGTCGAAGGCGATGTCGATGAACCCTTTCAGATCCCCGCGCTGCGCAATCGGAATGCCGCCGCGAAACTCCTTCAGCGCGGCGGCCGACGCGGCGATCACCTCGTTGATCTGCTTGCGATCCTTCGCCGGCGGCTCGATGCGCCTGAAGTCATAGAGCTTGCCCGCCTGCAGCGAGTAGGTCTTGCGCAGCAGCGGCACGGACTTCTTCAGGCGACCCGAGAACGAGCCCGTCGCATTGACGAGTGCCTGCAGCTTGCGGTTCGTCGGCCTGGACTGCCGCGCGACCTTCGCGCACAGGGCGTCGACTTCCGCGATGTAGGCGGGGCGGGTGGGACCGTCGTCCTTCTTGGCCTCCGAACCCCCGTCGCCGCAGGCGCCGAGCAGCGTCGCGGCTGCGAGCAGCATCGCCGCGGACACTGTGCGCACGCGCAAGTGGGACATGGCGCGACCATAGCGCGCCGGAGCCGGGCAGACGCACGGCAACGCCTTCCCGTCATCGTCCCGACCCCATCGAGGGGTCTGGCGGAAAACGTGAACATGTGGGTCCGGTTTTCCGCCAGCCCCCCGCTGGAACGCGCGATCGTTCGCCTCCAGCCGGCGCGCTCAGGCCAGCAGCCCGACGACGTCGTCGAGCCGGTGGCGGGCGCACAGCGTGGCGAGAGCGCGCTGCGCCGCCGCGTCCGCTTTCGTCGCGGCGCGATGTACTAG
>Ga0136633_1001921_pt1 | contig 14838 bp, 15 predicted proteins | sample AntDrymeUQ832206_2_FD_105494 | JGI IMG/M metagenome (GOLD analysis project Ga0136633, IMG submission 105494) | Polar desert sand microbial communities from Dry Valleys, Antarctica - metaG UQ83 (22.06) | ecosystem: Environmental > Terrestrial > Soil > Desert | place: Antarctica: Dry Valley... | reverse complement strand
TCATCTCGCGCTCGATCGCTGTGTGGTGGAGACCGGCCGATTTGAGCAGGTGCTGGCTCGGCCTGGTTTTGTCGGGGCGATTGACGTGGTGTCGATTCGAGCCGTGCGGGTCGAACTCGAACAATTGAAGCTGTTCGGCCAGGCGCTCAAAGGTGGCGGGCAGCAACTGTGGTTCTTGAGTGGCTCGCAGCCGGACCCAGTCCTCCCGCCGCCTCTGGTGGTCGATCGGGTGGTCCCCTTGGTGAGTGCGCTCCAGAGTCGCCTACTGGTCGTGAGAAAAGTGGCTCACGATGTTCCACGTGGAACATCGTGAGCGCACGGGGTTGGATTGTGCGTTTACGACCACTTGCCGGATCAATAGCCCCGAGCCAGACGACTCGCGAACGCTCCGGACGCCAACGATCTCCGATGCCCTTCATCACTCGAGGGTGACACGCCGCTCTTCAGCTGGCCTCAAGCTGGACACACCATTTCGCGCATCCAGCACGAGGCGCACGAGTGAGGCAATGATGGAGGCCCGAGCTGAGGCCCTACCTGAGCTTGTGGCTGTCTCAACCATCGGTCTGGTGAACGTGCAATTTGAGCTCCCGCCGCTGGGGCATCCAACTCGCAATGTTCCACGTGGAACACTCACATCCCGAATTCCCAATTGATAATTGTCCCTGCCTAGCTGTCTCAGCACAACAGGTGGGCATCGTCGAGACGCTTCCACCACGAACACGCCTGTCGCCGTGTGGGCCCTGCCGCCAGGTGATATCCTTCGCGTCCGCGCTGCTGGTCCCGACGCCCCTTGCCAGGCCGACCGAGTTCGCGCCGGCTCAGGCGCCTCCAGCCGGCGCCACCCGGCCATGAGCAAGATCATCGCGGTATCCAACCAGAAGGGTGGGGTCGGAAAGACCACCACAACGATCAATCTCGCAGCATCGCTCGCGGTGGCCGATCAGAAGGTGCTTGTCGTCGATCTGGACCCGCAAGGCAACCTGACCAGTGGCTTGGGGCAGAAGACCGGCGTCGAACACACGGTGTACGAGGCCCTGCTTGGCCATGGCGACCTGCCCATCCTGCAGACTCCGGTGGACCTGCTGCATCTGGTCCCGGCTGACCGCCACCTTGCCGGCGCCGAGGTGGAGCTGGTCCCACTGCCTGAACGCGAGCTGCGTTTGAAGCGCCTGCTGGCCGGTGTCCGTGACCGCTACGACTTCATCTTCATCGACACGCCCCCATCTCTCGGGTTGCTCACGCTCAACGCCCTGGTTGCTGCCGATACCGTCCTGATCCCGCTGCATTGCGAGTATTTCGCCCTCGAGGGGCTTGCCGACCTGATGGCGACGCTGTCGCGTGTCGGCGCCAGCCTCAACCCTGGCCTCGACGTCGAGGGGGTGGTGCTCACCATGTATGGCGACCGCACGAATCTCGGCGCACAGGTTGCCAGGGAAATCAGGCAGTTCTTTGAATCCAAGGTGTTCGACACCGTCATCCCGCGCAATGTCCGGCTGGCCGAAGCGCCGAGCCATGGTCTGCCTGTCCTGCTTTATGATCCCCGTTCCCGTGGCGCCGAAGCGTACGTCTCGCTCGCGCACGAACTGCTGATCCGCAACGGCGCCACGCCCCGTCGTGTCGCCTCCAAGGCCTGATACCCGTGGCTCTACGAACCGACCGCCGCCCCGCCCTGGGAAGAGGCCTGAGCGCGCTCATTCCCGAGCGGCCTGCCGCCCCCGTTGCTGAACCCGTGCTGACTTCAGACGCCAGGCAACCCCAACGGGAGGTAGACCTCGACCTGATCGACCCCAACCCCTTGCAGCCAAGGACGAGGTTCGACGAGACCAAGCTGCAAGAACTCGCCGAGTCGATCAGTAGCTCCGGCCTGGTGCAGCCGATCGTCGTGCGCCGCAAGGGCGACCGCTTCGAGATCGTCGCAGGCGAGCGGCGGTGGCGGGCGGCCCAGATCGCCGGCCTGCTCAAGCTGCCTGTGCACGTGTCCGACGTCAGCGACGACAAGCTGCTGCAGACGGCCCTGATCGAGAACATCCAGCGCGAGGACCTCAACCCGATCGAAGAAGCGCTTGCCTACAAGCGACTCGGCGAAGATTCCGGGCTGACCCAGGAGCAGATTGCCGTGGCGGTCGGCAAGGACCGCGCCTCGGTCGCCAATTACCTCCGCCTGCTGCGCCTGCCAGACCAGGTTCGCGCCCGCGTCGCCTCCGGAGAGCTGTCGATGGGGCACGCCCGCGCGCTCCTGGCCCTGGACGATCCCGGCACACTGCTCAAAGCCGTAGACCATGTCGTATCTGGCGGCCTGTCGGTGCGCGCCACAGAGGCGCTCGCGCGCAAACTGTCCGCGCCGCCCTCTACCGAGCCCAAGCCGGCCCCCCCGGAGAAAGACGTCCACACGCGCCAGGCCGAGGAGCGACTACGCGTCGTGTTCGGCACCCGTGTCAACATTCATCGCCAGGGCGCGGGCGGACGCGTCGAGATCGACTTCGTCAACGAAGACGAGCTCATCCGCCTCTACGAGCTGCTCACAGAACGGTAAGTAACATCTCACGCTCATTCAGAATTGAAAGTTCAGAATGAAAACGACCGGAACGCCAGCGTTCAAGGGGCATGCGCTGTAAAACCCTGCGAAAGCCTGCATTCCTGAATTCCGAATTCAAAATTTTACTGACACCCATGAAGAGACTGACCGACTACGCCGCCTGCGCCGGTTGAGCGAGCAAGCTCGCCGCTGGCGAGCTCGCTCAGGTGCTGAGCGATCTGCCCGTGCCCTCCGATCCCCGTGTTCTGGTCGACTACCGGAACGCGGACGATGCCGGTGTGTTCGTCGTGGGAGACGTGGCCCTGGTGCAGACGGTGGACTTCTTCACGCCCATCGTCGACGACCCGTTCGCGTACGGACGCATCGCCGCTGCCAACGCCGTCAGCGACGTCTACGCGATGGGTGGGCGTCCGATCACCGCGCTTGCCATCGCGGCGTTTCCGGCCAGGGATTTCCCGTCCGAGACGGTGCGGGCGATCTTTGCCGGCGGCCTCTCCGTGCTTCGCGAGTGTGGGGTGGCCCTGCTCGGCGGACACACGGTGCAGGACCTGGAAGTGAAATTCGGGTACGCCGTGACCGGTCTGGTGTCGCCTGACGCCGTCTGGACCAATGGCGGGGCGCGCGCCGGCGACGTGCTCATCCTGACCAAAGCCCTTGGCACCGGCGTGATTGCCACCGCCGCCAAGTTCGGCCGGACCGACGACGCGGTGCTGGCAGGTGCGCTGGCCTCGATGCAGGCCACCAACCGCGCTGCGGCCGAGGCCCTGCTGACGCACCCCGGCGCGGTGCACGGGTGCACCGATGTGACCGGTTTCGGCCTGGTCGGTCACGCGTGCGAGATGGCCACGGCCAGCGGGGTGGCCTTCGAGATCGAGGCCGCCGCGCTGCCCCTGCTGCCGGGTGCCCTCGAGCTCGCCCTGGGGAATCGCACGGGCGGACTGGTCTCCAATCGTGAGCACTTCAGCGCACTGGTCGATGAGGGCGCCGTCGTGCCCGAACGCCTGGCGCTGGCCTTTGATCCGCAGACGTCAGGGGGACTGCTGGCGGCGGTCGATGCGGCGGCGGCATCCGCACTGCTGCAGGCGCTCGTCGATGCCGGCGTCGCGGCCGCGGTCATCGGGCGGGTCATTCCGGCCTCGACATCGACCCGGGTGCGGCTGCGCTGACCGGCGGCCCGTCGGCCGCAGAAGGTGTGGTGTGGTGGGCCGTGACTACGCCACCGGCCCGCGCCGTGTTGCACCGTTTTCGAAAATAATGGTATAAATCGGTGTTTCGGCTGGCACGCTGATTCACCCCTGTGCCAGTGTCTTGCCAGAGGCGGGCGCTTCCCGCCCGTGTCGTTACCCCCGGAGGCACCGTGTTACCGGACCTGTCGGTCCTGTGGGTCATTGCGCTCGTGCTGCTGCTGACGGTCATTCTGCAGCAGTTGTTCTTCAAGCCACTCCTTCGCGTGATCCATGCGCGTGAGGAGGCGGTGGAGTCGGCGCGCGCGCTCGCAGAGCGTAGTGCTGCCGAGGCCCGCAGCGCAGGCGAGGAGTTCGACTCCAAGACGACCGCGGCCCGCGCCACGTTCTACCGCGAGCTCGACGACATGCGGAAACGTGGCCAGGACGAACGCGCGTCGATGATTGCCGCCGCCCGCCAGCAGGCTGATGCCGAGTTGGCGCAGGCGCGCGTGACGCTGGCAACCGAGACACAGCAGGCCCGGACCCAACTCGAACAGGACGCCCAGCAGCTCGGTCAGCAGCTGGCCGACCGCCTTGCGGGCCGGACGCGCTGATGCCGGGACAGATGATGACGGGAAAGCCTGATCAACGGGTCGGATCGCTCGCCGTGGGGCTGCTGCTGGCCGCGCTGTCGGTGGCTGCGGCGTCGAGCGCCTTTGCCCAGCATGCCAAGCCAGCGCCTGCCGACAGCCATGCGGCGCCCGCCGCCGGGCATGCCGCCCCGGCTGGCGAGCATGGCGAGGCCCACGGCGAAAGTCTCTGGGTGACGCTGGCGCGGGTCGCCAACTTCGCCATCCTGGCCGGCGTCATCTACTGGTTCGCGCGTGAGCCCGTGGCCAACCACCTGTCCACGCGCCGCGCGCAGATCCGCAAGGAGCTCGTGGATGCGGCCGCGATGCGGACCACCGCCACGGCACGCCTGGCCGACATCGAAGCCAAGCTGGCCGAGTTGCCGGCTGAACTCGACCAGCTCCGCACGCGTGGCGCGGAAGAGCTCGAGGCCGAGCGTGCCCGCATCCACGCCGCTGCCGGTGTCGAGCGCGATCGCCTCGTCGAGCAGGCGCGTCGCGAGATCACGTCGCAGACCCGTAACGCGCTCGCGCAGCTGCGCGCCCGTGCCGCCACGCTGGTCGTCGACGTCGCGGAGCGGCGCCTCGAGGACACCTTGACGCCCCAGGAACAGTCCGCGCTGGTGGACGCGTATGCGGCGCAGATGGGCAACGTGCAATGACCGCGCAGCAGGCACGTCGCGCCGGCCGGGCGCTGTTTGATGTCACCAACGAGGTCGGCAACGCCCGCCTCACCCTCGAGGGCCTCGCCGCATTCGAGGGCCTCGTGCGCGAGCACGCCGAGCTGGCCAAGGCGCTGCAGTCGCCCTTTGTCACCGGCGACGCGAAGGTCGGCATCGTCACGCAGCTGGGCACCGCGCTGGGCCTCGGGTCGGCAGCGGCGCACACGCTGCAACTGCTGGCGGAGCGCCACCAGATGGACGGCCTCGCGGGCCTCGTGAAGGAACTCAAGACGCTGGTGCACAAGCAGGAGCGCCGGGTCGAAGGCGAGGTCACGACAGCCGTGCCGCTCGAGGCCTCGCAACTGGCGCATCTGCGCGATGTGCTGTCGGAGGCGACCGGCCAGCAGGTGACCCTGTCGGCACGCGTCGACCCGTCGGTGATCGGCGGGGTCGTCGCACGCGTCGGCAGCGTCGTGTATGACGGCTCCATCGCCCGGCAACTGGCTCGCATGAAGGAGCAGTTCGGTAACTGAACCATGACGATCAAAGCAGACGACATCTCCCGCATCATCCGTGAGCAGATCGGCGGCCTCCAGTCCACCGTGGACGTGGCCGAAGTCGGCACCGTGATGTCCATCGGCGACGGCATCGCCCGCCTCCAGGGCGTCGAGCGCGCCATGGCCGGCGAGATGATCGAGTTCCCCCACGGCGTCTTCGGCATCGCGCTGAACCTCGAGGAGGACTCGGTCGGCACGGTGCTCCTGGGCGATTACAAGATGATTCGCGAGGGCGACCAGGTTCGCCGCACCGGCCGCATCATCTCGGTGCCGGTCGGCGATGAGCTGCTCGGTCGCGTGGTCAACGCGCTCGGGCAGCCACTGGACGGCAAGGGCCCGATTCAGGCCACGCAGGTCGCACCGATCGAGCGCATGGCGCCCGGCGTGGTGGACCGACAGCCTGTCCGCGAGCCCTTGCAGACCGGCATCAAGGCCATCGACGGCATGGTGCCGATTGGCCGCGGCCAGCGCGAGCTGCTGATCGGCGACCGCCAGACCGGCAAGACGGCGGTGGCGGTCGACGCGATCCTGAACCAGAAGGACACCGGCGTCATCTGCATCTACGTGGCCATCGGCCAGAAGCAGTCGACGATTGCCCAGGTGGTGCGCACGCTCGAAGAGAACGACGCGCTGCGCTACACCATCGTCGTCGCGGCCGGCGCGTCGGACCCGGCGCCGATGCTGTACATCAGCCCCTACTCGGGCTGCACGATGGGGGAGTTCTTCCGCGACAGCGGCCGCCACGCGCTGATCATCTACGACGATCTCTCCAAGCACGCCATGGCGTACCGCGAGATCTCGCTGTTGCTGCGCCGGCCCCCCGGCCGCGAGGCGTATCCGGGTGATGTGTTCTACCTGCACTCGCGCCTGCTCGAGCGTGCGGCCAAGCTGAACGACAGCAAGGGTGGTGGTTCGCTGACGGCGCTGCCGATTATCGAGACGCAGGCGGGCGACCTGTCGGCCTACATCCCGACCAACGTGATCTCGATCACCGACGGCCAGATCTTCCTCGAGAGCGACCTGTTCCATCAGGGCGTGCGGCCGGCCATCAACGTCGGCAACTCGGTGTCGCGCGTCGGCGGTGCGGCCCAGATCAAGGCGATGCGCAAGGTCGCCGGATCGCTGCGCCTCGACCTTGCCCAGTACCGGGCGCTTGCCGCATTCGCGCAGTTTGGCAGCGACCTCGACAAGGCGACACAGCAGCAGCTGCATCGCGGCGTCCGTCTGGTCGAGGTCCTCAAGCAGCCCCAGTACAACCCGTTGTCGGTGGCCAAGCAGGTGGCGATCCTGTACGTGGCGACGCGCGGCCTGCTCGACAAGGTGGAGCTCTCTGACATCGGCGACTGGGAGCGCGGCTTCTACACGCACCTCGAGTCGCACCGCCCGGGCATCCTTGCCGGCATCACCGAGCAGAAGGACATCTCCAAGGAGATCGAGGCCGAACTGATCGACGCCACCGAGGAGTATTCCAAGGACTTCGCCACGAGCCGCAAGCCGGCGGGAGTGGCGTAGCACAGGCCGCCCTGCCGCTGTAGCCCGAACCTCCTATGCCCTCTCTCATTGACATCCGTCGCCGGGTCCGCGCCGTCAAGTCGACGCAGCAGATCACCAAGGCGATGAAGATGGTCTCGGCGAGCAAGCTGCGCCGGGCGCAGGACCGCGTCATCGGCGCGCGCCCCTACGCCCAGCAGATGCTGCGCGTGCTCAACAGCCTGACGACGCGTGTCGACGCCGAGGCGCATCCGCTGCTCACCGAGTCGCCGGCGGTTGGCGCGCCGCCGCTGCTGATCGTCGTCTCGGCCGACCGCGGCCTGTGTGGCAGCTTCAACAGCAACGTCATCAAGCAGGCCGCGGCGTTCCGGCCCGAGTCCACCGACCGCGACGTCGCGATGGCCCTGGTCGGCCGCAAGGGACGCGACTTCTTCAAGCGGCGCGGCGTCGACATCCGCTACGAGGCGGTGGGCGTCTTCCAGCAGGTCAAGTACGCGCACGCGCAGGAGATCGCCCGCAACGCCATCGAGGCCTTCACCGAAGGCCGCGTCAGCTCGGTCTATCTCCTGTACAACGAGTTCAAGTCGGTGATGTCGCAGAAGGTGGTGGTCGAGCGGTTGTTGCCGCTGCCGCGCCTCACGCCTGAGAACGGCGGCGTCACCGGTCCGCAGGTCGACTACCTGTACGAGCCGTCGGCCGAGGAAATTCTCACCTCGCTCGTGCCCAGGCACGTCGAGATTCAGGTGTACCGTGCGCTGCTCGAGTCGGCAGCGGCTGAGCACGCCGCACGGATGACGGCGATGGACGCGGCGACGCGCAACGCCCAGGAGATGGTCGACAAGCTGACGCTCTACATGAACAAGGTGCGTCAGGCCTCCATCACGCGCGAGATCATCGAAGTGGTATCGGGCGCGCAGGCGCTCTAGGGACAGATACGAGTCATGGCCAACGTCACAGCGGAGCAGCACAAGGTCGGACGCATCGTCCAGATCATCGGACCGGTGCTCGACATCGAGTTCGAGGGCGGCCACCTTCCCGCCATCTACAACGCGGTGCGGGTCCGCGTGCCGGGCGCCGACGGCGCCCCGCACAACGACATCGTCGCCGAAGTCGAGCAGCACCTCGGTGAGGGTCGTGTGCGTGCCGTCGCGATGAAGGCCACCGATGGCCTGCAGCGCGGCATGGAGGCGCTGGACCTCGGCATCCCGATCACCGTGCCGGTCGGCCCCGCCACGCTCGGCCGCGTGCTCAACGTGCTCGGCGAGCCGGTCGACTATCCGGATCGACCGGTGGTGTCGGACATCAACTGGCCGATTCACCGCGCCGCGCCCTCGCTCGAAGATCAGTCCACCAAGCTCGAGATGTTCGAGACCGGCATCAAGGTCATCGACCTGCTCGAGCCGTACCTCCAGGGCGGCAAGATCGGCCTGTTCGGCGGCGCGGGCGTCGGCAAGACGGTGATCATCCAGGAGCTGATTCACAACATCGCCCTCAAGCACGGCGGCGTGTCGGTCTTTGCCGGCGTCGGCGAACGCACCCGCGAGGGCAACGACCTCTGGCTCGAGTTCCAGGAGAGCGGCGTCATCAACGTCGACGATCCCTCGAAGTCACGCGCGGCGCTGGTCTACGGACAGATGACCGAGCCGCCAGGCGCGCGGCTCCGCGTGGCCCTGACCGGCCTGACGGTCGCGGAGTACTTCCGCGACGTCGAAGGCAAGGACGTGCTGCTGTTCATCGACAACATCTTCCGGTTCACGCAGGCCGGCTCGGAAGTCTCGGCGCTGCTCGGCCGCATGCCGAGCGCCGTCGGCTACCAGCCGACGCTGGCCACCGAGATGGGTGAGATGCAGGAACGCATCACGTCCACCAAGAAGGGTTCGATCACCTCGGTGCAGGCGATCTACGTGCCGGCCGACGACTACACCGACCCGGCGCCAGCCACGACGTTCGCCCACCTCGACGCCACCACCAACCTGTCGCGCGACATCGCCTCGCTCGGCATCTACCCGGCCGTCGACCCGCTGGCGTCGACGTCGCGCATTCTCGACCCGCGCGTTATCGGCGACGAACACTACTCGGTGGCGCGCCGCGTCAAGCAGGTCCTGCAGCGCTACAAGGATCTGCAGGACATCATCGCCATCCTCGGGCTCGACGAGCTCTCCGAAGAGGACAAGCGGACGGTCGCCCGCGCCCGCAAGATCCAGTTCTTCCTGAGCCAGCCGTTCCACGTCGCCGAGCAGTTCACGGGCTTCAAGGGCAAGTACGTGACCATTCCCGACACGATCTCGGGTTTCCGCGAGATCGTCGACGGCGTCCACGACGACGTGCCGGAGCAGGCGTTCTACATGGTCGGCACCATCAAGGAGGCCCTGGAGAAGGCCGCCTCGATGAAGTCGTAACCGGAAGGCGACAAGTCGATGGCCAGTCAGCTCACGCTCAGCATCGTCACGCCGGAACGCGAACTCGTGCGCGCCCAGGTGGACGAGGTCGAGCTGCCGGGCAGCGAGGGGTACTTCGGCGTGCTGCCGGGACACACCCCGATGCTCGCCACCCTCACCGTCGGGCGCCTCACCTACAAGTCCGGGTCGGATACGCAGGTGCTGGCCATTGCCCTCGGCTTTGCCGAGGTGCTGCCCGATGCCGTCACGGTGCTCGCGCAGATCGCCGAGCGGCCGGAGGACATCGACGTGTCGCGCGCCGAGGCGTCGCGCAAGCGCGCTGAAGAGCGGCTGTCAGGCAGCACGTCCGATCTCGACTACCAACGCGCCCGCGTGGCGCTCGACAAGGCCGCGCTGCGCCTGCAGGTGGCGTCGCGCGCTCGCGCGAAATGATCCGCGTGCCCCGTCCATCGCCTGTTCCCCTGCGCCCGAGGGCCTGAGCGGACATGCGTGTGCGCTGGGCCGCCGCAACGCATCCGGGCCGGCGCCGCTCTTCCAACGAGGACGCGTTCATCGCCCGGCCCGACCTCGGCCTCTACGTCGTCGCCGATGGCATGGGCGGCCACGTTGCCGGCGAGGTGGCCTCTCGCCTCGCAGTGGACACGATCGAGGCGGTCATCGCGGCAGGCGATGCCTGTCCGTCCGACAGCCGCAACTGCACGCTCGGTGAACGTCGCCTGCAGGTGGGCTTCGAGCGGGCCAGCCAGGCCATCTGCGACCAGACGGCCCGCCAACCGCGCCTGCGCGGGATGGCCACGACGGCCTCGGCAATCCTGATCGCCAACGGCGCCAGTGCCATCGGTCACGTGGGCGACAGCCGCGTCTATCTCTGGCGCGACCAGCTGCTGCAACAGCTGACGCACGACCACTCCTGGGTGGCCGAGCAGGTCACGATGGGCCTGCTCTCGGCAGACGAGGCCCGGCAGCACCCGTGGCGCAACGTGGTCACACGCGCCCTCTCGGCGTCGGACCCGCCCCAGGTCGACCTCTCGCCGCTGACGTTGCAGCACCGGGACCGCCTGCTGATTTCCTCGGACGGCCTGCACGGCGTGATCAACGACGACCGCATCGGTGTGGTCCTCGCCAGCGGCGACGACCTCGACCGCACGTGCAAGCAGCTGCTCGACGACGCCAACGCCGCCGGCGGACCCGACAACATCACCACGCTCATCCTGGACATCGATGTTCCATAACCTGCGCCACCTGGTGCGGTACCGCCCGCTGATCCAGAGTCTCGTCACCCGCGAGCTCAAGGCGCGCTATCGCGGCAGTGCCCTCGGCTTCTTCTGGTCGTTCATCAACCCGCTGCTGTTGCTGGTGGTGTACTCGTTTGTCTTCACGGTGGTCCTGCCGGGCACGCATCCGCCGGAGATCGAGCCGTACGCGTTGTTTCTGTTCTGCGGCATCCTGCCGTGGACCTGGTTCTCGTCCTCGCTCACCGAGGCGTCCAACAGCCTCATGGCGGGCGGGAACCTGATCAAGAAAGTGCTCTTCCCGGCCGAGATCCTGCCCATCGTGGCTGTGCTCTCGAACATGATGCACTTCTTCTTCGGCCTGCCCATCCTGCTGGCATTCCTGGTGTGGTTTCGGCCCACGATCACCTTCACCGAGGTGCTCTGGTTCCCCGTGGTCGTCGCCGTGCAGCTGCTGTTCACGCTCGGCCTGAGCCTGATACTCGCGGCCCTGACGGTGCACTTCCGCGACATCAAGGACATCCTCAGCAACCTGCTCACGCTCTGGTTCTTCGCCACGCCGATCATCTATCCGATGCACCTCGCGCCGGGCACGATCAGCAAGGCGGTCCTCAACGCCAACCCGTTCTCGCACTTCGCGGTGTCGTATCAGGAAATCCTGTTCTACGAGGGACCGTTCGGGCATTGGAAGTGGCTGCTCGCGGTCTTTGTCGCGTCCGTGCTGCTGTTTCTCCTCGGCTATTTCCTGTTCGATCGACTCCGCGACTCGTTCGCCGAGGAGGTGTGAGCCCCATGTCCTCGCACCCGCTCGCCATCCACGCCGAGAACGTCACCAAGATCTATCGCCGCTTCGCCCATAAGCGTCAGTTCGCCACGCTGAAGAGCGCGATCCTGAGCGGCAGCCTGGTGCGCGACCTCAAGGCCGACGAGACGTTCCGCGCGCTCGATGGCGTCACCTTCGACGTGCAGGCCGGCCGCACCTACGGCATCATCGGGCGCAACGGCAGCGGCAAGAGCACGATGCTCAAGTGCGTGGCCGGCATCGCCAAGCCGACCACCGGCAAGATCACCGTCAACGGCCGCATCTCGGCGTTGATCGAGCTTGGCGCCGGGTTCCACCCCGAGATCTCCGGTCGCGAGAACGTCTTCATCAACGGCATCATGCTGGGCCTGTCCAAGGCCGAGATCGAGCGCCGCTTCGACGAGATCGTCGAATTTGCCGAGCTGGCGCCGTTCATCGACGCCCCGGTCAAGACCTACTCGTCGGGCATGTACATGCGTCTGGGGTTCGCGGTCGCGGTACACGTCGATCCCGATGTCCTGCTGGTCGATGAGGTGCTGGCCGTGGGCGACGAGGGATTCGCCCACAAGTGCCTCGACAAGTTCGCGGAGTTCCGCCGTCGAGGCAAGACGATCCTCCTCGTCACCCACTCGCTTGGCCTGGTCGAGCGGTTCTGTGACGAGGCGCTCTGGCTCGACAAGGGCAAGGTCAAGGCGGTTGGCGACCCCAAGCGGGTCATCGACGCGTACGTCACCGAGATCGAGGAGAGCGAGGAAGCCTTCCTTGCCGCCGAGGATGCGCGCGCGCGCGTTCGCGTCGACCTGGGGGCCGGCAGCTCGGTGCCCGCGCACCAGGCCGGCGAGCCGGAAGACGGCGTCACCGCTGGGAAGGTCGAAGCGCCCGCCGACATGTTCAAGGCCGAAGCCGGTCGATGGGGCTCCGGTGACATCGAGATCACGCGCGTCGATCTCGTCGGCCCCGATGGCGCCACCGGACACGTGTTCCATTCCGGCGAGTCGATGACGATCCGGCTGCACCTGACGGCAAAAGCGGCCGTGAACGATTTCGTGTTCGGCATCGGCCTGTTCAACGCCGACGGTGTCTGCATCTACGGCACCAACACCAACATCGAGGAGATGTCGGCCCAGGAGATCGCCGGTGACGGCGTGGTGGACTTCGTGATCGAGGACCTGGCGCTCACCGAAGGCACCTACAAGCTCGATCTCGCCGTGCACAAGCTCGATGGCTTTCCGTACGACTACCACCGCCAGCTCTACACCTTCCGCGTGAAGTCGCCGGTCAAGGATGTGGGCTTCTTCCGGCCACGCCACTCGTGGACCTTCAGCCCGTCCGTCCGTCTCCAGCGACTGCACGGGCCGGAGGGCTGGCGCCCGCACATGAAGGACGATGAGCCGACTGCCTGAGGCCGACGGTGGCCGCGTGGTCTGCACCGAGGCAGGCGTGGCGCAGGTGCGAGCCTGGCAGGCAGACGGGCGCACCGTCGTCTTCACCAACGGCGTGTTCGATCTGCTGCACGCCGGCCACGTCCGCTACCTGGCGGCGGCCAGGGCTGAGGGCGACCACCTGGTGGTGGCGCTGAACACCGACGCCACCGTGCGCGCCGCAAAGGGACCCGACCGGCCCGTGCACCCCGCCGCCGAACGCGCCGAACTGGTCGCCGCGCTCCGCGTCGTCGATCTCGCGATGATCTTCGAGGAGCCCACCCCGGCCGACCTCATCGCGTCCCTGCAGCCCGACGTGCTCGTGAAAGGCGCCGACTGGCCGCTGGATCAGATCGTCGGACGCGACACGGTGTGGGCGCGAGGCGGTCGCGTGGTGCGCATCCCCACCGAGGAGGGGCACTCCACGACCGGGCTCATCGGCAAAGTACGGCAGGATCAATTCTGAATTCGGAATTCAGAATTACTACGGTGCTGAGTGCTTGGGCAGCGCCCGCAACGCGTTGTCCAGGTACACCTTCTTGAGGATGGGCTCCGGCAGGCCCAGACCGTAGATCTGCCAGCGCCCCTGCGGGGGCACCGGGGCTGGGGCGTAGTCGAAGTACTCGTCCTCGGTCTGCAGGAACCGGTAATAGATCTGGTACAGGTCCATGCCGAAGATCTGCTGAGGCGTCTCGGTGCCGTTCGGGACGGCGTCGGTGCCGAACATGATGCGGTCCTGGTACTTGTCGAAGAACTTGCGCGACTGCCGTGGCTGTCGTCCGAGTTCCCCGATGCGTGCGCCGATCTCGATGTGGACGTTCGGGTAGGCGTCGAGCATCGCGCCGACGGCGGGCAGGTTCTCGGCCCAATGCCCGACGTGCAATGCCACGAAGGTCGTCTTCGGATGGCGCTTGAACACGCGATCGCGCGCGTCGAGCACGGCCTTGAAGGCGGGGAAGTCCTTGCCATGGAACGACCAGTCAGGGTGGTTGGCAAGCTCCTCATACCGCTCGTTGTGCCGATCGGTGGGCAGGAAGAAGGCCTCGGGGTCGCCGACGTGAATCGCGATCGGCAGCCCCAGCGCGCCAGCCTGCTCCCACATCGGGTCGAAGCGACGATCGTCCACTTTCAAGAGCGAGCCAGCCTTGCCTGACGCGTCCTTGTCGCGCAGGAACAGGCCGAGCGTCTTGAGCACCTTGACGCCCATGGCACCTGCCGCCTTGGCTGCGGTGAACTGATCGGCCTGCCACTTCGGGTAATCGGGACGTTGCGCTTCGGCCCAGGTCGGCTCGGTGAACGTGAGGAAGCGCCCCGGATGCGCCCGGTCGAGGCCGGCGATGGCACCCGCCAGGCGTTCACCCTGCCCGCCCGTCAGATTGACCATCGTCCGGATGTTGCGCGCGTCCATCACCTTCAGCAGTTCGGCCGCCGGCATCGCGCGGCGGTCCGGCCGCGCATTGGCCTGGGGGGTGCGCATCGAGAGATGCGTGTGCATGTCGATGACCGGAAACGCCGCCTTCTCGACCAGCGTCACCGGCACGTGCAACATGCTCTTGGGCTGGTAGTCCACCAGTTTCAGCGACGCATCCGGCTTGGGAGCCGCCGTCTCCTGCCCGCCGACCAGGTCTAGGAGCTCGCCGCCTTCCGCACGAGCCACTTCGCTGGTCGTTGCCACCGCGGCGCCCATCACCGCGCCGGTCCTCGTCAGCCACTCACGTCTGTTCACGGTCTCTGCTCCACAGATGGTAGGGGCGGCTCCCCGAGCCGCCATTGCCGACAGGGCCGCTCGGGGAGCGGCCCCTACCCACGAACTCGCTGCTAAAACACCCGCTTGGTCAACCTGTCGATCCTGAAGCGTGCCGTGTCGGCAATCGACATCACGGCCATCACGCCGGCCTGCACGGGGTCGGTGACCACCAGGTCGCTGGCATCGGGCACACTGC
>Ga0136633_1001920_pt1 | contig 14842 bp, 18 predicted proteins | sample AntDrymeUQ832206_2_FD_105494 | JGI IMG/M metagenome (GOLD analysis project Ga0136633, IMG submission 105494) | Polar desert sand microbial communities from Dry Valleys, Antarctica - metaG UQ83 (22.06) | ecosystem: Environmental > Terrestrial > Soil > Desert | place: Antarctica: Dry Valley... | reverse complement strand
CAGCTCCGTCCGCTTGGCCTGCAGGGCGGCGTCCAGCGCGTCTCGCACGCGGTTGACCGCCCCGCCCACCTCTCGTCGTCCCTCGTGGCCCAGGCCACCCAGCTTCGCCTTGAAGGACGACAGGGCGGACCTCTTGCCCAGCAGCTCCTGGTCGAGGCTCCGCAGGTCGTCGAGGGTCGCCGCCGCCTCGATGCGTGGCGTCGCGTCAGCCTCGATGGCGGCGATGTCGTCGAGCACGAGGGGATGCTCCCCGCTCAGCTGGGAACGTCGCCAATCGGTTCGGTGACCACGGCCACCGCGCGCATCTCCCGCTCGAAGGCGTCGGTGGGCAGGGTGAAGCGGAAGGTGCTGCCATTCCCGGGTACAGAAGCGGCGGTGAGGTGGCCACCATGGGCCTCGACCAGCCCCTGGCTGATCCAGAGGCCCAGGCCGGTGCCGGTGGGGCGACCGTGATCGCGGCGGAAGAACTTGGTGAAGACCCGCGGCAGGTCCTCGGCCGGAATGCCCTCTCCTGTGTCCCGCACGGCCACCGCCACGGACCCGCCGTCGACCTCGCCGATGACCATCATGGCTTTCGGGCTGCCGTACTTGGCCGCGTTCTCGACCAGGTTGGTGAGCACCTGCTCCACCTTGTCGGGATCGGCATAGACGCGAGGAAACGCCTCTGGGAAGGCCGTCGTGCAGTCGAGCTCGGGGATCCCCAGGCCCACCTTCTCGACCACGGAGGCCGCCAGCGCCGGTAGGTCCACCATCTGACGGCGGAGAACCAACCGGCCGGTCTCGAGGCGGCTGATGTCGAGCAGCTCCGTGACGAGCCGCGTTACGCGATCCGCATCGTGGTGCACCTGCTCGAGCATCGTCCGCTTCTGCTCGTCTGTCAGCCGATCCCATCGGTTGAGCATCAGCGACGTGTACCCCTTCACCGACGTCAACGGGCTCCGCAGCTCATGGGAGACGGTGGAGATGATGGCGATCCCGCTGCGCTCTCCCGACGGGCGCAGGGCCAGGACGGTGGTGCCGCCGCCGGAGCGGATCGTGGCCGTCACCGGCACGTCGGCGCCGTCCGGCCGCCGGAACATGAGGTCTACCTGGCTTTCGGTGGAGGGCAAGCCGTCGCGCAACGCGGGCACGCCACCTCCGCTGCGCACCTCGAAGGCCTCCCCGACCGGGTGGCCGATGAAGGCAGCTGCGTCCGCTCCGAGCACCTCCAAGGCGGTCGCGTTGAGTGCGACCAGCGTGCGGGCGTCGTCCAGCACGAGGACGGCGTCGGGCAGGAGGTCGATGGCAATCTCGGCCATCAGGGCCGCGCTCGCCGCTGACGCAGGGCCTCGAAGCACAGCACGGAGCCGGCCATGGCCACGTTGAGTGACTCCGAGCGCCCTACCATTGGGATCGTCATCAGGTCGTCCACAGCCCCCAGCACAGGCTCGGGCAACCCGTGGGCCTCGCTGCCCAACACCAAGGCCACCGGACCGGTGAGATCTGTCGTGTCGTAGGGCGCGCCGCCCTGCACCACGGTGGCCGCTCTGCGAACCCCTTTCCGCCCCAGCAGCTCGAGCACCGCCAACACCTCACCCCCACTCGCCACCGGTAGGTGGAACAACGCCCCCGCCGATGCCCGGACACACTTCGCGTTGCTCGGGTCCACCGAGCTCCCGCAGAAGAGTACCGCTGCGGCGCCGGCCGCCTCCGCGACGCGCAGCAGAGTGCCGGCGTTTCCCGGGTCGGCCACGTCGACCAGCACCAACGCCATTGGCCCTGCCGCCGCCCGGGCCACCGCCTCTTCGACAGTGACCTCGACGCGACCGGCAATGGCGGCGACGCCCTGGGGCGTGACGGTGTCCACGGCCCGGGCCAAGACCTCCGAGGTCACGTCGTGCACGACGGCACCGGTGGCGGCGGCGGCCGTCACCGTCTCCTCGTCGGCCGAGGGGGTGACGAAGACCTCGTCGATGCGGACCCCGGCCGCCATCGCCTCTCGGAGGAGGATCGGCCCGTCGATGACGAAGACGCCTTCGGCCAGACGCGCACTGCGGCGCCCCGAGAGGCGCCGCAGGCGTTGCACACTTGGATGCCGGGGGCCCACGGGCCCCCGAGTGTGGTTCAGGCGTTCTCCTCGGCCGAGGCCTCGGTGGCCGCCCGCACCAGTGCGGTGAAGGCGGTCGGCTCCCGCACGGCGAGATCAGCGAGGACCTTGCGGTCCACCTCGATCTCGGCCAGGCGAAGTCCGGCGATGAACCGGCTGTAGCTGGTGCCGTTCTCCCTGCACGCGGCGTTGATCCGCTGGATCCACAGCGACCGGAAGTCACCCTTGCGGGCCCGGCGATCTCGGAACGCATACCTTCCGGCATGCATGACCGCCTCGTTGGCGGACTTGTAGGAGCGGCTCTTGTTGCCGTAGTACCCCTGGGCGCGCTCGAGCGTTGCTCTGCGCTTCTTCTTTGCGTGGACGGCGCGCTTGACCCGTGCCATGTGTCAGTCCTCCTTGGTCAGGCCTAACGGCCGAGCATCCGCTTGATGCGAGCGGCATCGCCGGGTGCGACGCTGGTCTCGCCCGAGAGGCGCCGCATGCGCTTCGAGGGCCGCTTTTCCATACCGTGCTTGGTGTTGATCTGCAGGCGCCGGAGCTTGCCGGTACCTGTCACCTTGAAGCGCTTCTTGGCGCCTCGGTGGGTCTTCATCTTGGGCATTGGTGTCTCTCTTGGTCGGGCGGAGCGGCTGGGTCAGCCCTCGCTGAGCTCGCCGTCCGTCTCGGTGACGTCGTCGATCGTGTCCACCTCGCCGGCTTCGGCCGTCGCGGCGGCATCTGCCTTCTGTTTGGCGGCCTGCGCCCGCTTGTCGGGAGCGAGCACCATCGTCATGTTGCGTCCGTCGATGCGAGGGAAGATCTCGACACGACCCACGTCCTTCACGGCTTGCTCGACCTGGTCGAGGATCTTCTTGCCGAGCTCGGGGTGATACACCTCTCGGCCTCGGAAGGTCAACGTGACCTTCACCTTGTGGCCCTCTGCGAGGAAGTGCTCCACCTTGCGGGTCTTGGTGTCGAAGTCGCCCCCTCCGATCTTCGGGCGGTACTTCATCTCCTTGATGACGACGTTGCTGGTCTTGCGGCGGGACTCCTTTGCCTTTTGAGCCGCCTCGTACTTGTACTTGCCGTAGTCCATGACACGGCACACGGGCGGGTTCGCCTGGGCGGCGACCTCGACGAGGTCGAGATCGAGCTCCCGGGCGATGGCAAGGGCTTCGGGCAGCGGTTTGATGCCGATCTGCTGCCCATCGTGTCCCACCAGTCGGACCTCTCGAGCTCGGATCCGATCGTTGATCCGTGGCTCGCTGTTGGCCGGCGGCGTGGCTATCGCCGAATCCTGTTCATGTAGGCGCTGCTACCTCCTGTGCGCGGGGCGGGTTTGCTGCCCGGCGACTGCCCAGAAGAACAAGAGGGCGGACGTCGGAGGATGCCGAGGTCCGCCAGCGCGACGAGAGCAGAGCTCTCCTCGTGGAGGTGGGTCGACCCGGCGCACCATCGGTGGCCGGGTGGGGGCAAGCCCCGCTTCCCAATGCAGTTGTGGCACGTAGGGTACGGCCATGTCCCGACCCTCCACAACCCAGCCGACCGTCGGATGACCCTCTGGACCCCGGGCGGCGACCATCCGGTGGGTCCGCCGAGCGACGAACCGGCCCCCGGATTCTCCCCCGACGAGGAGTCCCAGCTCCAGGCCATGCAGGCAGAGATGGAGCAGGTCCGCCAGCAGCTGCTCGCGGCGCCCGCCTCTGTGGTGATCGCCAACCACGCCATGGGGATCTACGAGCTGGCCGCCATCCACCTCACCGCGGAGCGCCCGCAGCTCGCCGAAGCGGTCCTGGCCATCGATGCCCTCACCGCCCTGGTGGAGGGCCTGGTGGGTCGCCTGGGCGAGGCCGAAGCCACACTGCGCGAGGCACTGGCCCAGCTGAGAGCCGCCTACCTCGAGGCGCGAGACCGCCCCGCGGCAGACGCTGACCCCTCGCCGACCTAGCATCGCGCCCACAGTGAGGTGACGTCCGTCACCTCGAGGGACTCGGGCATGGCGCAGTCAGCCGAACCGGCACTGCCGGGGGGACACAGCGATGCAGAGGCAGGCGTCGGACTGCTGGGCGCCCTTCTGGCCGACATAGCCGACATGGCGGCCGTGCTGGACGCCGATGGCCGCCTCCGCTACCTGAACCGGGCCGGCCGGCGCCTGCTCGCGCTGCCCACCGGGGTAGCCACCGACACCTTGTCGGCCTTCGAGGTGATAGCGGCCCGGGACCTCAGGGTGCTGGAGGTGGACGTGATGCCCGCGCTCGACCTGGATGGTTGGTGGACGGGCAACCTGACGCTCATCACCCACTCCGGCAACGAGGTGCCCACCCGGTCCACGCTCCGCCTGCACCCGACCACGAACGGCGGGGCGGCCCAGATCACCTGGGTCGCTCGCGACATCAGCACCGAGAAGGCCGTCTACGAACGGCTCCACAAGCAGATCTTCGAGGACGAGCTGACCGGGCTTCCGCACCGGTCGATCTTCCTCGACCGCCTCGACCTCTCCCTTCGCAGCACGGATCGGGAGGCGGCGCCGGTGGCATTGCTGTTCGTGAGCCTCGACCGCTTCAAGGAGAAGAACGACCGCTTCGGCCGTGACGTCGGCGATCAGCTCCTGCGCCTGGTGGCCGAGCGCCTCGACGCCCTCCGAGGTCCCGCCGACACGGTGTCTCGCTGGGGCGGCGACGAGTTCGTCTTCATGTGCGAGGCCCAGCTGGGCGAGCCTGACGCGGAGGCCCTCGCGGCCCGCATCATCGCGTCCTTTGCTCTGCCCTTCGCGGCCAGCGGCGCCGAGGTGTTCCTCACGGCATCCGTGGGCATGTCAACCGCACCGCCCGGAGAGGTTGGCACCGATCAGCTCCTCCGGCAGGCCGACGCCGCCGGCCAGATGGCCAAGCAACGCGGCGGCGGCACCGTGCACCTCTTCGACGACGAGATGCAGGCCCGCGCGCTGCGCAGAGCCGAGGTGGAGGACGCCCTGCGCGGAGCCACCGATCGCAACGAGCTCGTGCTCCACTTCCAACCGGAGGTGTCGCTGCACACGAACCAGATCGTGGCCGTCGAGGCGCTGGTGCGCTGGCAGCACCCCGAGTGGGGATTGGTGGCACCGAGCGAGTTCGTGCCCGTGGCCGAGACCTCCAACCTCATCCTCGAGCTCGGCAAATGGGTGCTCACCTCGGCCATGGAGCAGTGCGCCCAATGGCGCGCCACCTTCGGCGCGCGCTCGCCGTCGGTGGCCATCAACATCTCCGCTCGGCAGTTCCTCCAGGACGACTTCGTGGAGCTGGTGGCCAGCACGCTCGAGAGCAGCGGCGCCGAGCCCACCGACATCTGCCTTGAGATCACCGAGAGCGTCCTCATGGACGACATCGACATCACCCTGGCCACCCTCCAGCGCCTGAAGGCCCTCGGGGTGCAGCTGGCCGTCGACGACTTCGGCACCGGCTACTCCTCGCTGTCCTACCTCCGACGCTTCCCCATCGACATCCTCAAGGTCGACCAGTCCTTCGTGAGTGGCCTCGGCCACAACCCCGAGGACTCCGCCATCGTGCAGGCCGTCGTGCACATGGGGCGCGCCCTGCAGCTCACCACCGTGGCCGAGGGCGTGGAGACGGCCCACCATCTCATCGAGCTGCGCGAGCTCGACTGCGACGTCGCTCAGGGTTACCACTTCGCCCGCCCCGCCCCGGCGGAGGCCATCAATCGGATGCTCGAGGCAGGACCCGACTGGATGCGGGTGGCGCTCTAGCTCTCGCTCTAGCTCTGCCGCTGGATGCGGGTCGCTTCCCAACGACCCATGCCGGCGGCCCGCACCTCGAAGGTCACCGCGGTGCCCTCGTCCACTGTCCGAGTGCCGTCGGCCAACGCGGTGCAGTGGAACGGGTAGGACCCGCCTTCTGCCTCGATGGTGCCCAGGCCACGAGGCTCGTCGAAGGCGGCGACGATGCCCTCCATCAATGGACGATCTTGGCCAGCGGAAGCTCGATGATGTCGCTGGCCCCGGCGTCCTTGAGGGCAGGGATCAGCGTGTTGATGGTGTTCTTGGCGACGACCGTCTCCACGGCGTAGCCGCCCTCGCCGAAGAGCTCCGACACCGTGGGCGACTTCATCGACGGCAGCAGGGCGATGACCTGGTCGAGATCCTCCCGGCCCACGTTCAGCTTCACGAGCACCTTTCCCCGCGCCTCCATCACGCCGTCCAACAGCGTCTTGATCTGCTGCATGGCATGGTGCTTGTCCGGGTCGGCCACCGCGGCCGGGTTGGCTACCAGGGCCGTGTAGCTCGTGAGGACGTCACCGATGATCTTGAGCCCGGCGGCGCGCAGGGCCCGTCCGGTCTCGGTGCCGTCGACGATGCAGTCAACGATGTCCGGCACCTTGGCTTCGGTGGCGCCGTAGGAGAGCCGGATGTCGGCCTCGATGCCGTGTTTGACGAAGAAGCGGCGGGTGAGCTCCGGGTACTCGCTCGACACCTTGATGCCCTGGGGCAGGTCGGCGACCTCGGAGAACGGCGAATCCTGCGGCACAGCCAGCACGATGCGGAACGGACGGCTCGACGCCTTCGAATACTGAAGCTCGCCGAGGATCACCACGTCGCTGTTCGTCTCCTCCACCCAGTCCCGCCCAGCGATGCCGAGGTCGAACAGGCCCTCCGCCACATAGGCGGGGATCTCCTGCGGGCGCAGGATCCGAACCTCGGCAATGCGGGGGTCGTTGACGGTGGCCTTGTAGTCCGCGCTCGACGAGCGCTCCACCCGGAGGTCGGCCGACTCGAACAGCTCGAGGGTGGCCTTCTCCAACGATCCCTTGGGGAGCACGAGGCGCAGCACGACGGGGAGGGTAGGCGTTCGCTGCGACCGGCCGGAAACGTGTAGCCCTCAGACGCGGCGATGGCGCTCGGCGAGGCGGGCCATCTCGACCGCGACCACAGCGGCGTCCTCGCCCACGTTGTGGCCTCCGGGTCCCTCCGACCGGTCGAGGGCCTGCGCCTCGTCCTCCGTGGTGAGGATGCCGAAGGCCACCGGGACGCCGGTGCCGAGCTGCACCTGCTGGATGCCGGCGGCGGCCTGGCCCGCCACCAGCTCGTAGTGCGACGTCTCGCCGCGAATCACCGATCCGAGGCAGATGACTGCATCGACCCGACCGGAGGAGGCCAGGATGTGCGCCCCCATCGGCAGCTCGAAGCTGCCTGGCACCGTCTCGTCGATGACGTCGGCCGGATCAACTCCGAGACCGGCCAGCCCCCGGCCCACGCCCTGCGCCAGCCGGTCGACGATGTGCCCGTTCCATCGCGCCCGAACAACCCCGATGCGCAACCCCACCCCCGACAGCCCAGGAGGAGGCCCAGCCCCCCCGTCCCCGGCGGTCACGCCAGCCCTCCGCGGGGGGTGCGGGGGGCAGGGGCTCCGCCGGAGCCCCTCGCCCGCGAAGGGCCGGCTCCGCCGTGCCCTGAGCAGCGAGCCCTCAGTGACGGTCGAAGGCCGTCGCCGACCAGTTCGGAGGAGCTCGCCGCAGGCGAGCGACGACGACTACAGGACATCGTCCAGGCCTTCGAGCAGATGGCCCATCCGCTCACGCTTGGTGCGGAGGTAGGCGATGTTCTCGGGGTTCACCGCCACCACGGACGGGACCCGTTCGGTGATCTCGAGGCCGAAGCCCTCCAGGCCCCCGTACTTGGCCGGGTTGTTGGTGATGATCCGCATGGTGGTGATGCCGAGGTCGACCAGGATCTGTGCACCGATGCCGTACTCGCGGCTGTCCTCAGGGAGGCCGAGGTCGAGGTTGGCGTCGACCGTGTCGCGCCCCTGCTCCTGGAGCCCGTAGGCGCGGATCTTGTGACCGATGCCGATGCCCCGGCCTTCGTGGCCACGGAGGTACACGACGGCGCCGCGCCCCTCCTCTGCCATCAGCTGCATGGCCGAGTCGAGCTGCACCCCGCAGTCACAGCGCAGAGAGCCGAAGACGTCGCCGGTGAGGCACTCGCTGTGCACGCGCACGAGCACGTCGTCCTCCCCCGCCACCGAACCCCGCACCAGGGCCACGTGTTGCTCGCCATCGAGCAGGGATTCGTAGGCGTAGCAGGTGAAATCGCCCCACTTCGTGGGGATACGAGCCTCGGCGATGCGGCGCACCAGCTTCTCGTTCTGACGGCGGTAGCGCACCAGGTCGGCGATGGAGATCATCAGCAGACCGTGCTTGTCAGCGAAGCGCTCGAGCTCGGGCACCCGGGCCATGTCGGTCTTGTCATCGTCGACGATCTCGCACAGGAGCCCGGCCGGGTAGAGGCCGGCCATGCGGCACAGGTCGATGGTGGCCTCGGTGTGGCCCGCGCGCTTCAGGACGCCGCCCTCCCTCGCCATGAGGGGGTTGATGTGCCCGGGTCGGGCCAGGTCACCGGGGCGGGTGGCGGGGTCGCAGAGCGACTTCACCGTGGCGCAACGGTCGTAGGCCGAGATGCCGGTGGAGGTGCCGTGGCGGTAGTCGACCGTGACGAGAAAGGCGGTGCGCTGGCTCTCGGTGTTGTGCACCACCATCAGCGGAACGTCGAGCTCGGCGGCCCGCTCGGCCGTGATGGGGGCGCAGAGGTAGCCAGAGGTGTGGTGGAGGAAGAACGCGATGCTCTCCGGGGTGGCGAACGCGGCCGCCTGGATGAGGTCGCCCTCGTTCTCGCGGTCCTCGTCGTCCACCACCACGAGGATCTCTCCCCGGGCGTAGGCCGCCACTGCGTCTTCGATGGCCGCAAAGGGCATGTCAGGCATCCTTCCAGGAGAGCAGTCGTTCCACGTACTTGGCCGTGATGTCGACCTCGAGGTTCACCTGGTCACCCGGGCCCTTCCGGCCCAGGGTGGTGACCTCCATCGTGTGCGGGATCACCGCGACGGTGAACCCGTCGTCACGCGCCGTCACCACGGTCAGGCTGACGCCATCGACGGTGATCGAGCCCTTCTCCACGACGTAGCGCAGGAGGGCCGGGTCGGTGCGCACCTCGAGGGCCGGCCCCGGAACGACGATCTCGCCGATCCCGTCGACGTGGCCCTGCACCAGGTGGCCGCCGAGACGATCGCTGAGGCGCAAGGGGCGCTCGAGGTTCACCCGGTGGCCGGCCGCCAGCGCTCCGAGCGCAGAGCGCGAGTACGTCTCGTCGACGACGTCGGCATCCCACCATCCCTCGGCGGCGTCCCAGCCGACCACCGTCAGACAGACGCCATTGACCGCGATGGATGCGCCCAGCTCGATGTCGTCGAGCACGACGATGGCGCCGATGCGCAGCCGGGCTCCTTGCCGCGACCGCACCGTGCCGAGCTCCTCCACGATGCCCGTGAACATCAGCCTGCCTCCTGCGGGTAGAGATCGATCCTGAGGTCGTCGCCCATTGTTTTGACCGACCCGATGCGGCCGCGCCACACGTCGTCGATCGACGCCGCGCCAGGGCCTCGGAACAGCCCCGTGGCGTCGTCGCCCCCGAAGAGGACGGGCGCGAGGTACAGCACGTAGCGGTCGACCAGCCCGGCGCGGTGGAAGGCGTGGGCCACCGTGGCCCCACCCTCGACCAGCACCTGCAGATGTCCAGCCGCCCCCAGCTCATCGAGCACGGCACCGAGGTCCCCGGATCGCTCCAGGCAGGGGTGCACACGAGCGTCCGGGGGCGCGGCGCCGAGCACGACCCGCAAGGGGTCACCTCTGGGCGCCGGGGCGTCGCGCACCGTGAGTGACGGATCATCGGAGCGCACGGTGCCGGCCCCCACGACGATGACATCGCTCTCGGCCCGGAGGGTGTGCGCATCGGCTCTCGCCTCACGACCAGTGATCCACTGGCTGCTCCCATCGGGTGCCGCGGTGCGACCGTCGAGCGACGCCGCCAGCTTCAGCACCACGTAGGGACGACCGGTACGGCGGTGCACCAAGTAGGGCGCCAGCAGGGCGACGGCGTCCGCCTGGCCGACGCCGACCTCGACGGTGACTCCGGCGTGACGCAGGCGGGCGATCCCTGCTCCTGCTACGCGAGGATCCGGGTCTTCGATGGCCACCACGACGCGGGAGACGCCAGCCGCGATCAGGGCGTCGGCGCACGGAGGGGTGCGCCCGTGGTGGGCACATGGTTCGAGGGTGACCCACGCCGTTCCGCCACCCATGTCCACGCCCGACGCCAGTGCCATTGCCTCGGCGTGCAGGCCCCCCGCCCGCTGCGTGGCGCCTTCTGACATGGTGCCGTCGACGGTCTCGATCACGCAGCCGACCCACGGGTTCGGGGGCGTGATGGCCCGCGCGGACACAGCCAGATCGAGAGCTCGGGCCATGCGCTGGATGTCGGTTGCGGCGGTCATGTGGTCTCCGGGCCCTGCAAGGCTGCGCGCGGGAACGACGACCGCGACCGACCGGGGTCGACCACGCTGCGTCCTCGCTCCCATCCGGACTCTCACCGTCGGCTCCGGGATCTCACCGGATCGGCCGCCCCACTGGCGGTGGGGAGGTTCGCAGGCTTCACTGCCGGTCGGGACTTCCACCCAACCCCGCGAGGGTTCTCTTTCTCGTTGTGGGCTGGAGCGTACAACTAGAACACGTTCTAGTTCTAGTGGCGTTCGTCCTAGTGGGGGCGTCCGCCCTGCAGCAGCTCCAATGCATGGGGCACCACATCAAGGACGGCGGCGAGGGTTTCGACGCAGCCGGCGGTGGATCCCGGCGTGTTGAGCACCAGTGCCTCCCCGATCGTGCCGGCGGCCGCACGTGAGAGGCGGCCGAGCGGGCTCACCAGGCGCATGGCCTCGGCCAGGCCCGGCGCCTCCCGGTCGAGCACGGCCCGAGTGCCCTCCGGCGTGAGATCACGCGGACCGAACCCCGTGCCGCCCGTGGTGACGACGAGTCCGACGAAGCCCGCGCAGGCCGCCCGCAGGGTGGCCGCCACCGCATCCGTGCCGTCAGCCGTTACGAGGCGCTCCACCACCTCGAACCCGTGCTCGGCCAGGTGGGCGGCCAACGCGTCGCCCGAGCGGTCCTCGCGCACTCCGGCCACCACGCCGTCCGACACCGTGATCACCTTCGCCTGCAGGCCCATGGTCTAAGTCTGCCCGCCCCCGCCCGGCCCTGTCCGGCAGGTCTGTGGAAGGTCAAGCCCGCGCCGAGGCGGGCGGGGGCGCTCGGTGCCGCCACGCCTGGGCCCCGGTTGTCCGCGTCGGCGCCGGCATCGCAGCCTGTGGTCGTCACACACGATCTCGCTGTCCCAGCACCACAGGCTGACCGAGTGGCCAGAGCCCACCCCGCTCGCAGCCTGTGGCCGTCACACAAGATCTAGCGGTGCCAGAACCACAGGCTGATGGGTTAAGCCGCCGGCCGGACGACACTGACCCAGGCGTGGAGGCACCGGCCGCACCGCTCCGCCTCGCCGCGCCCTTGACCTTGCCTTCGCCCCGGCTCCGGTCTGCCCTAGCGTGAGCCAGCGTCAGAGGCGACGGAGGCGGAGGAGGTACATGCCGTCGGTGTCGGCTGTGTGCGGGAGGAGACGAGCGCCGCGGCCGTGAGGCTCCCAGGGGCCGTCGGGGAGGGGTTCGGCCACGAGATCTGGGTGAGCCGAGGCGAGGTGCTCGTCGATGCCCGACGTCTCGGCGTCGGTGAGGGTGCAGACGGAGTAGACGAGCCGGCCACGGGGGCGCAGGAGGTCCACCGCGGCATCCACCAGGCGACCTTGCACCCCGGCGAGCCGGGCGGGGGCGGCGGCGTCGATCCTCCAGCGGGCATCAGGACGGCGACGGAGGGTGCCGAGGCCCGAGCAGGGGGCATCAATGAGGACGCGATCGAATGACGCCGGCGCGAACGGTGGGCAGGCGGCGTCGGCGACGAGCACGTCGAGGTGGCCGGAGCGGGCGTTGTCCTGGATGAGCCCGACCCGGGCCTTGCGGATGTCGCCCGCCACCACCTGGGCACCGGTGGCCGCCAGCCAGGTGGCCTTGCCGCCCGGCGCCGCGCAGAGGTCCGCCACCCGCTCGCCCGGCTGGGCGCCGACGGACTCGGCCACCCATTGTGAGGCGAGGTCCTGCACGTAGCCATCGGCACGCTCGCTGACCGGTGGAGCGGTGTTCATCACCTCGAGGGCTGCTCGCGCGGCGTCGGCCCCGAGGTCGGTGGTGAGGACCTCGAGGATCCAGTCGGGATAGCTCAGGCGGGTGGCGTCGTCCGGCCACACCACCGGGGCCTCGGCCACCCTCCGCAGCACGGCGTTGACCAAACCACGGGCCGCCTTGGGCGCCACCTCCACCGTCTCCCCCACCGCGGCGTGCGGCGGCATGCCCAACACGTGCAGCTGGTAGGCGCCCAGGCGCAGCGCGTTGCGCACTCGCAGATCGAGGTCGCGGGCCAGGAAGCGGTCGACGAGGAAGTCGCAGGCTCGCCGCATCCGTGTGGTGCCGTAGACGAGCTCGGTGGCGAAGTGGCGGTCGCGCGCCTCGAGGCCGCTGCGCCCGAGCAGCTCAGGCAGAACGAGGTTGGCGTAGGCCCCGTCCCGCTCGATCCGGTCAAGGGCGTCGAGCGCCAGCTGGCGAGCGGAAACCGTCACGGACCGAGCCCGTCGGCCGGCTGCCAGCGCGCCCCGTTGGCCCAGGCGGTCGCGGCCATGCGGGCCTTGCCCTCCGGCTGCACCTCGACCAGCTCGACGGGGCCGTCGCCGGCCCGGATGACGGGCCCACCGGCCTGCGGCGGCACATGGGTGCGCCACACCTTGAGCCGGCGACCGGCGTGAGTGGTCCAGGCGCCGCCGAGGCGCACGCGCCTGTGCACGTCGACGGCGGGTCGGGTCCAGTCGAGGTGCAGCTCCTCGGCGTCGATCTTGGCGGCGTAGGTAGGTTCGCCGTCCTGGCGCTGCGGCTCCCCGAGGCCCCGCCGGAGCTCCTTCACCAGCAGGTCGGTGCCGAGGTCCACGAGGCGGCCCCGCAGCTCGTCGAGGGTCTCGTCACCGCCGATGGTGACCTCGGCGCGCCGGAGGATGCCTCCGGCGTCGAGGCCTTCCTCGACGATCATCAGATCGACACCGGTGCGGTCGTCGCCGGCCAGGATCGCCCGCTCGACGGGCGCGGCGCCGCGCCATCGGGGCAGCAGCGAGAAGTGCAGGTTCACCATCGGGAGGGAGGCCAGGACGGGGGGACGTATGAGCCGGCCGAAGGCCACCACGACACCGAGCTCGGCGTCGACGGCGAGCACGTCATCAACCTGGTCGGTGACCGCCAGACCGAGGTCGAGGGCGGCCGCTTTCACCGGGGAGGGCGTGACCGCGGCGCCGCGGCCGCGCCGCCGATCGGGCCGGGACACCACCAGCGGCACCTCGATGCCCGCCGCCACCAGGGCCCGTAGGGGCGCTACAGCGACCTCGGGGGTGCCCAGGAACACGGCACGGCGAACAGGGCCGACAGGCAGAGGAGCGATCGTCAACGGTTGGATCAGAGCAGGCTGAAGCCGCTTCGCGACGGTGTGGGCGACCGGACCTCGGCGTCCGCGAGGTCGGCGGCGGAGAGCTTCTGCTCACGGATGATCTTCATGGCCGCCTTGCGGTCATCGGCCTCGAGGCGCTCGATGAACAGCACACCGTCGAGGTGGTCGAGCTCGTGCTGGAAGCAGCGGGCCAGCAGCTCGTCCGCTTCGATCGAGAGCTCATTGCCGTCCAGGTCGTAGCCCACGAGGTGGACCTCCTTGGGCCGCAACAGCTCGAAGTTCAGGCCGGGGATCGACAGGCATCCTTCGTCGTAGGTCCACTCGCCACGGGTCTCCCGCACCTCGGGATTGATGACCACCTGGGGGCCCTCACCTATGTCGTACACGAAGAGGCGCTTCTGCACGCCCACCTGGGGAGCGGCCAGGCCCAGCCCGGGCGCCTCGTACATCGTGGTGAGCATGTCGTCGGCCAAGCGAGCCAGCTTGCCGTTGATGTCGACGACCTCACCGGCCCGTCGGCGCAGCACCGGGTCGCCGATCACCCGGATCTCATAGGGCGCGCTCACGGCCACAAGGGTACCGGTAGGTTGCGGCCATGGGTGAGCCAGCCGGTCAGTACTTCGAGGCGGAACCCACCGCTTCGTCGAGCCCCAGGACCATCCGACTCGACCTCCCTGACCGGTCCCTCACCCTCACCACGGACCGCGGGGTGTTCTCCGCTGATCGGATCGATCCAGGCACCAAGTACCTCCTGCTGGAGGCGCCCGCTCCCCCCGCCACCGGCACGTTCGTGGACCTCGGCTGCGGCTACGGCCCGATCGCCTGCGCGCTCGCCGCCCGATCCCCCGAGTCCACCGTGTGGGCCCTCGATGTGAACCAGCGCGCCCTCGAGCTGTGCCGGCTCAACGCCAGCGCCGTCGGCCTGGAGAACGTGCGCGTGTCCGAGGTCGACGAGGCGCCTGTCGACCTCGACGTCGATCTGCTGTGGTCGAACCCTCCCATCCGGATCGGCAAACCGGCCCTCCACGCGCTGCTGTCAAGGTGGCTGAGCCGCCTCACGCCGACCGGGTCGGCCGTGCTCGTCGTGCAAAAGCACCTCGGCGCCGATTCTCTGCAGCGCTGGCTCGAAGATGGTGGCTGGGCCACCCAGCGGCTCGGATCCCGGATGGGCTACCGGCTGCTCGAGGTGCGGCGCCGGTGAAGCAGCTCGACGGCACCGGGATGAAGCGCCTCCACCGGGATTGGCGACGGCGCACCGAAGGCCGCCTCGGCCTCGTTCTGGACGACGTGCAGGGCCCGTTCAACGTGGGCGCCATCATCCGCACCGCCGCCGCCCTCCGGGTCGACGACGTGTGGCTCACCGGT
>Ga0136633_1001919_pt1 | contig 14853 bp, 9 predicted proteins | sample AntDrymeUQ832206_2_FD_105494 | JGI IMG/M metagenome (GOLD analysis project Ga0136633, IMG submission 105494) | Polar desert sand microbial communities from Dry Valleys, Antarctica - metaG UQ83 (22.06) | ecosystem: Environmental > Terrestrial > Soil > Desert | place: Antarctica: Dry Valley... | reverse complement strand
GCGTGGCGCCCGCCGTCGAACTCGACGAGATCTTCCAGGCGCTCGACCCGAAGACGCGCGAGGCCTTCCGCACCTGGCAGCAGGACGCCGGCGCGGGCATCGACGGCCGCGGCCGCGACCTCAACGACGCCTTCGGCACGCTCCCAGGATTCGCACGAGACGGCACCGACCTGCTCGCGGTACTGGACACGCAGGAGCGGGCGGTGCAGCGCCTAGTCAAGAACACGGGCGTGGTGTTCGGCGCCCTGACGGAGAACGAGGACCAGCTGCGCAACCTGATCACGGGATCCGGGCGGCTCTTCGAGGCGACCGCAAGCCAGAACGAGGCCCTGGCGGAGAGCATCCGTATCTTCCCGACCTTTCTCGACGAGTCCAAGGCGGTGCTCACCCGCTTGAAGCGCTTCTCGCTCAACGCGCGGCCGCTCGCGCAGGACCTGCGGCTCGTGGCGCGCGACCTCCAGCCGACGCTGCGCGACGTACGCGCGTTCGCTCCCGACCTGGAGCGGGTCTTCCGCGACCTCGACCCCCTGATCAAGGCCTCGCGCACCGGCCTGCCCGCGCTGCGCCAGACGCTCGACGCGCTCGGCCCGACGCTCGGCGCCTTCGGCCCCTTCCTCGCGCAGGTCAACCCGATTCTCGAGTACCTCGAGGCATCGCAGTACCAGTTCTCGGACTTCCTGGCCAACGGGGCGGGCGCGCTCGCCGACACGACCGTGTCCCCCGTCGGTGGGCCGGGCCACTACCTGCGCCAGTTCGGACCGACGGGCGCCGAGTCGCTGGCCATCTACCGCAACCGCCTGAGCACGAACCGTGGCAACTCCTACTTGCAGCCCATGGACCTTTATCCGGACGCCGGCGGTGCGCCGTTCCTGATCTTCCCGAACTTCGACTGCAAGCCCAGCGGCGGCGAGCGCCCGTCCCCGTACCCGGCGGCGGGCGGCGACCCCGGATGCCGCCAGCAGAAGAAGTTCTCGTTCAAGAACCGGCTCCAGGGCCAGTTCCCCCGCATCGAGGCCTCCGACTACTCAAAATGAAGACCTGGCGCGCCCGCCGCCAGTTTCTCGTCAGGGTTGCGTTGCAGTGAGCAGATGGGGGAGGTCATCGCACTTGAGACGCTGCGCAGCGCACGCCTGGCACGGACGAGCGCTCCAGCGGCCACCCGGGTCGAGTTCTTCTTCGACCTCGCCTGCCCCTTCGCCTACCTGGCCGCCGAGCGCGTCGAGCGAGCCTTTCCGAGGGTCGTGTGGCGTCCAACGTCGGCCGCCGTGCTGCGGCGCGGAGACCTCGACCGGGGTGAGCTCACAGTGCTGCGCCGCGCCGCCGAGCGCCGGGCGGCCGAGCTTCGGATGCCGCTCGAATGGCCCGACCGCTTCCCGGCGGACGTGCCCGCGGCGATGCGGGTCGCCGCCTACGCGGCCGAGTGCGACCGCGGCGCCGCCTTCGCCCTGGCGGCGGGACGGCTGGCCTTCTGCGGCGGATTCGACCTCGACGGCCCGGAGATCCTGGCCGAGGCTGCGGCTGCTGCGGGCGTCGACCTGCCCGGCTGCCTCGCCGCCGCGCGTGACCTAGCCCGTGACGGCGCCATCGAGAACAACGGCCGTCGCCTGCTGGCCGCGGGCGCCGACCGTCTGCCCGTGCTGCGCCACGGCCGGTCGCTCGTGTGGGGCGAGCGCCCGATCGGCGAGGTCGCCGGGGTCGCGCGCGCCCGCCGCCTCGCGTCAGGCACCTAGCCTCGCGACTGTGGGCTAACACCGCAACCGCGGGCGGGTTTGCGTTGTTTGAGGGGGTCGTGCCGCGGCGCCGAGCGCGCTGCCACCATTGCCCTGACCCCGTGAGACTTCTCCTCGCCACCCTCGCCGCGACGCTGGTCGCCTCCGCGCCCGCGCCGGCGGCCGAGTTCGTCGGTGCCGGCAGCTTCGGCTCGGGCGCGCGGACGGAGGGGTTCGTCGAGCCCTCGTCGGTGGCGGTGGACGACGCCGGGCGCGTCTACGTGGCCGACGCCGCCGCCGGGCGGGTCGAGGTCTTCGATTCCGCGACGGCCGGGAACCGCTACCTGCTCTCGCTCGGAGAGGGGAAGCTCGTGCGACCCGTCGCCGTGGCGATCGACAACCGCAACCGCATCTACGTCGCCGACGCGGGCCGGAACCTGATCCAGCTCTACGACGCGGCCAGCCGCCGTTTCACGCCACGTGGCACCCTCGGGGCGCCGGGGCAGGGGCTCGGTCAGTTCGACGGGCCGGCCGGCTTGGCAACGGACCCCACGCAGCGGCTCTACGTGACGGAGCGGGGCAACCTTCGCGTTTCCGTCTTCCGGCCGGCGCGGGCCGGCGGCATCGTCTTCCAGACCGCGTTCGGCATCGCCCTGCCCGAGCCGTTCCTCGAACCGGGGCCGGTGGCCCGCGACTCCCGCGGGCGCATCTACATCGCCAACGCGGCGGCGGACGGCGGTGTGCGCGCCTTCGATCGCCGCGGCCGCTACATCTCGCCCGTCGGGGGATCGACCGTCCGCTCGCCGCGTGGCGTCGCCGTCGACCGCTTCGACCGGGTGATGATCTCCGACACGGGACACGACCGCCTCGTCGTCTACAGCCCGCTTCAGGCGGGCGCGCCGCTGCTCACCACCTACGCCGCGGCCGAGCTCACGGCGCCTGGCCCCGTCGCCCATGCGCCAGGCGCGCTCGTCTACGTGCTCGCCGGCAACCGGGTCGTCCGACTGCGCTTCGACGACGCCGACATGGACGGGGTCGCCGACGCGGGCGACAACTGCCTCGACCTCCCGAACCCGGACCAGGGGGAAGCCGACGACGACGGCCGCGGCGACGCCTGCGACTCCGACGACGACGACGACGGCCGGCCTGACGAGAGCGACCGCTGCCCCAAGGAAGCGGCAGGCAAACGGGACGAGGACGGATGCCGCAATCCGCAGTCGCGCTTCCTGGTCCCCACCCACAAGCGCCGCTACGCGTTCGCCCCCTCCCGCTTCACGGGCCGCTCCGACGCGGGTGTACTCGGCGTCGATCGCGTCGAAATCGCCGTCGGACGCCGTCTGGACTCGCAGGCCGTGACTTCGGCGGGCGCCCGCTGCGAGTGGCTCACGCCCGGCTCGCTGACCTTCGTCGCGGGTCCCTGCCGGTCCCCGGACTGGTTCGGGGCGGCCGGTCGCGACTCGTGGCGGGTCAGCCTTCCGGCACGGCTGTTCTCCTCAGGCCGCTACGTCGTGGTCGCCCGCGCACGGCAGCGGCAGGGCGTGCAGGAGACCCGGCGCGTGCTCGGGCGCAACCTGCGACTCTTTTCCGTACGCTGACCGCAAATGCTGGGGGATTCAAATGGCAATTAGGGGACTCCACACAGCGCTCGCTACGGCTGCGGCCGCCTGTGCGCTGACCGCCGCGACCGCCGTCGCCCACTTCGACCATTCCGCGCCCGCCTTCGTCGGGCCCGCCGAGCCGGCGTCGACCGTCGTCAACGCCGGGGGCGAGAACGCCGAATGGGAGCTGATCAGCACGATCGCCACCGGCAACCCGCACTCCGACCTCGACTTCTTCCAGTTCGGCGGCGACCAGTTCGCCAGCGTCGGGTCGCTCGGCACGGGGCCGAACGCCGGTGGCCAGACGATCGTCCGGCTGACGGAGAAGGGCGAGATCAAGCCGAGTTACGTCTCCGCCCATCCCTCGGCCTCGTGTCCGACCGGCTCCTCGAGCATAACCGGCCTGCAGCACGACGTTGAGGCGACGCCTAAGGGCGCGCTCACGATCCAGAACTCACCGAACCTCCTCGCGGACAAGCGCGACGTCCAACTGCTCATCGATTCGACGGACGCTCCCGGGCGCTGCCACGACCAGGGCGACCTCGGCATCGCCCAAGGCGGCCTCGCGCCGCAGGGTGGCCTCGAGATCATCGACGTCACGGATCCGACGAAGCCGAAGGAGATCGCGCTCATCAGCCACATCGGCCAGGCGCATACGGTCAACGTCGATCCCAAGCGGCCGCACATCGCCTTCGACGTGACGCAGGATGGCGTCGCCATCGACGCGGAGGGCAAGCGGGCGAACGAGACGAGCGGCAATGCGCTCGACGGCTTCGAGGTCGTCGACCTCAAGTCGTGCATGGACTTCCCGGCCGGGACCACGATCGAGGCCAAGCGCGCGGCCTGCCGCCCCGTCGTCTACCGCTACCGCTACCCCTCCACCGCCGTGTCGAAGTCGCACTCGTTCAACTCGATGCAGAGCTGCCACGAGGTGGAGATCTATCCCGACGACAAGCTCGCGTGCTCGAGCATCACCGCGACCGCGCTGTTCGACCTGTCGGGCGCCTTCGACGACAACGGGACCCCCGCGGACTACACCGACGACAAGCCGAAGGGCACGCCCCTGCCGTGCAAGCTGCGCGAGTCCTCGACGGTCAACGCGCCGTTCCGCACGGGCGCGATGATCGTCGACTGCGTAAACGGTGAGGTGGCCGGCAAGGCACAGCCGCTGCAGGTCTCGGAGTGGCTGAAGATCGGCGCGCCGTCACTGCAGGGCGTGCGCTGGCTCGGCACGATCCCGCACATGGGCTTCGGCACGACGCCCGACATCGCGAACACGCAGTTCGACGCGACGCAGGACATCCTCGCCGCGCACGAGTCCGAGATCACCGAGTCCGGCAAGTTCGTCATCACCTCCGACGAGCGCGGCGGCGGAATCGTGCCGGGTGGCGCATCCTGCACCCCCGGGGCCGACAACGTGCGCGGCAACGGCGGGCTGCACTTCTTCCCGACGAAGAACTTCACGACCTCCCCGCCGACGACCGCCGAGGCAGCTCAAGCGCTGTATGCGAAGACCTCGGAGGGCAACAAGGCGATCTACCGGACACCGATCCGGACGGAGCCCAAGGGCACGTTCTGCACGGCCCACGTCTTCCAGATCATCCCGGGCCAGAACCGCATCTTCATGGGCTGGTACTCCCAGGGCACCCAGGTCGTCGACTTCGTCGAGAACGCCGACGGCACGGTCGACTTCAAGAACGCGGGCTTCTTCACCCCGGAGAACGCCAACACCTGGGTGAGCCAGATCTTCAAGATCGAAAAGGCTCCCGACGGCCGGTTCGTCTACTACGGCGCGACGGGCGACGGCATCCTGCCGGGTGCCGGCCGCGGTGCCATCGACGTCTACAAGGTGACGCTGCCGCCGCCGCCCACCCCGGCCGGCGGCGCGAAGCCGGGCGGCCCGGCGATCGCCCCCGCCCCCGGCAACCCTGGCGGCGGAGCCGCCCCGGCGTGCGCGCAGTCCAGCGGCTTCGACTCGGTTTCCGCCCGTGCCCGAGGGCGCGGCCTGCGCTTCGGGTTCACCCGCCGCGGCGCCGGCGCCGTCACGGTCGACCTATTCCAGCAATCCGTCGGCCGGCGGGTGATCGGCGAGCGCCGGGTCAAAGCCTTCGGCGCCAGGTCGAGTGGCTTCAGCTGGAACGGCCGGAGCAGGAAGCGGCTGCGCGACGGCTACTTCTTCGCCCGCTTCAAAGTCAAGGCCGCGAACGGGACGACGGACACTCGCCGGGTCGCGCTGCAGCGGGCGCGCGGGCGCTTCCGCGCGGCGCCCGACTTCGACGTCCGGCGGGCCTGCGGCCTCGTCGACGCGTTCAAGCTCGAACGGCCGGTGTTCGGCGGTTCGGGCCGCGCCGCGCCGCTCCGGGCGGCCTTCCGCCTCGGCGAGTCGGCACGGGTGAGCGTTGAGGTCCGGCGCGGGTCGCGGGTCGTCAAGCGATTCAAGAGCCGCATGTACGCCGCGGGCCGGACGCACCGGCTGCGCATCGCCGTGAAGGGCCCGCGCGGCGCCTACCGGGTCACGCTGAAGGCCGTGCGGCCGAGCCGGACCAGCGAGATCACCCTGGGGGCGCGGCGGCTTTAGCGCCGCCGCGTGTGGCGGACGGCGCCGTCACGGCGCCGCCGCCTAGGGGGAGACGAGTGCGGCGATGATCTGGTCGTCGTAGCGCTCGCGCTCGTGCGCGGCGGACGTCTCGTCCTCGAGGTCGGCGGAGGCGGGGAGGTCGAACTCGAGGAAGCGGGGCTCCTCGTCGAGTTCGAGCGTGGTCTTCGGATCAAGGGTCAGCATGCGACCGAGAGTACGCCGGGACAGTGCCGCTGAGAAGGCGTCATGGAGCAGAACCCCCCGGACGGGGGGTGCCGGATACGGTTGGCCCATGTCGACCGATGCCCAGCAGGAGACCATCCAGCTCCACGGCGGGCGCCTGATCGCCAAACGGCTCAAGGCGCACGGCGTGACGAAGCTCTTCACGCTCTCGGGCGGTCATCTCTTCTCCGTCTACGACGGCTGCCGGGAGGAGGGCATCGACATCGTCGACGTCCGCCACGAGCAGGCCGCCGGATTCGCGGCCGAAGGATGGGCGAAGGTCACGCGCGAACCGGGCGTCGCGGCATTGACGGCCGGTCCGGGCGTCACGAACGGGATGAGCGCGATCGCCTCAGCCCAGTCCAACCACGCGCCGGTGCTCGTGCTCGGCGGGCGCGCGCCCGCCTTCCGCTGGGGTCAGGGTTCGCTGCAGGAGATCGACCACGTCCCGTTCGTCCGGCCGCTGGTGAAGTCGGCCGTGACCGCCGGCTCGACGGCGGAGATCCCGGGTCTGGTGGACGACGCCCTGCTGACGGCGCAGACGCCGCACTTCGGGCCGACGTTCATCGACCTTCCGCTCGATCACGTCTTCATGGAGGCGCCGGAGCCTGAGGAAGGAGCGATCGTGCGCGCCGAGCCGAGCACCGCCGGGCTGGCCGACATCGACCGTGCGGTGGAGTTGCTGCGCGGAGCGGAGCGGCCGGTGATCATGGCCGGCTCAGATCTCTATTGGGGCCGCGGAGAGCAGGAACTGCGGCGCGTCTCGGAGGAGCTGGGCATCCCCGTCTTCCTCAACGGCCTCGCTCGTGGCTGCCTGCCGGCCGACCATCCCAACTTCTTCGCCCGTGCCCGTTCCACGGGACTCAAGGGCGCGGACGTCGCCCTGGTGATCGGTGTGCCGATGGACTTCCGGCTCGGCTTCGGAGGTGCCTTCGGCGAGGACACCGAGCTCATCGTGCTCGACACCGCGGAGCCGGAGCGCGAGGCGCCGCGGGCGACCGCCGCGACGCTCTACGGGCCGGTTCCGGTGGCCCTGCAGGCGCTGCGCGAGGGTGCCGGTGGCGCCGATCGCAGTGGCTGGCTCTCCGAGTTGCGTGGGGTGGAGACCGAGAAGCGCGAGGCCGAACGCGAGCAGCTCGAGGACCCACGATCTCCGCTGCACCCGCTGCGCGTGTACAAGGAACTCGGCGAGGTGCTCGACCGCAACGCGATCGTCATCGTCGACGCGGGCGACTTCGGCTCCTACGCGGGCCGCGTGATCAACACCTACGAGCCTGGCTGCTGGCTTGATCCCGGGCCCTTCGGCTGCCTCGGTTCGGGTCCCGGTCAGGCGCTCGCGGCCAAGCTCGCCCATCCCGACCGGCAGGTCGTGCTGATCCTCGGCGACGGCGCCTTCGGATTCTCGGGCATCGAGTTCGACACCTTCGCCCGCCACGGCGTCGGCGTCGTCGGCGTCATGGGCAACAACGGCATCTGGGGCCTGGAGAAGCACCCGATGGAGTTCCTCTATGGCTACAGCGTCGCCGCCGAGTTGACGCCTGAGACGCCCTATCACGAGGTGGCGGAGGCGCTCGGCTGTCACGGGGAGCTCGTCCGCTCGCCGGACGAGCTGAAGCCGGCGCTCGAGCGGGCGCTCGGAGCCGGCGGACCGGCGCTGGTGAACGTTCTGACCGACCCGACCGTCGCCTACCCGCGTTCGGCGAACCTCGCCTGATCTGGACGCTTGTTCTATTGAGTAAACAGCGTCCAGGCCCGATGCTTGTCCCGTCTGGGAAAGGGTTGCGTGCCTCGTGCACTCACCTCTAAAACCAGGCCCATAGGCCGGGGCGTTTGCCGCATAAAAACGGCGCCTCCCGCCGCTCCGGCCACATAGAAGACCGGTCCCTTAGGCACGTACCCCTGCCCGTCCTGACGGGACCAAATTGGAAGAGCCCCGCCGCCGCGGGGCTCTTCCGCTTTAAGCCTCCGCGGCCAGCTTGAGCGACATGCCCCAGAGGATGTCGTGGTCGGAGGCCTCGAAACCGTCGAGGGCGAAGGCGTCGAGGACCTCCAGGAGGATCGCCAGCCCGGTCACGATCGTCGGTGCCCGGTCCGGATGCAGGCCCGGGATGCGCTGACGCCGGCCGAGCGGGACCGTCGCCAGCTCATCCAGCATCGCCTCCGTGCGAGCGCGCGTGAGACGGTGGCCTTCGACCCGGTTGGCGTCGTACTCCGTCAGCCCAAGGTCAATTGCGGCGGACGAGGTGGCGGTGCCGGCCACGGCGACTGCGGAGGAGGTACCCGCGCGCACGGGTCCCGGGAGCTCCCGATCGAACTGCTCGCGCACATCGGCTCGAAGCGCCGCAAGCTCTGACGGGAGCGGGGGGTCGTTGGCGATGTGGCGCTCGCTGTGACGTACGACTCCCACCTGGGTGGAGACGTGAAAGTGCGGCGTGACGAGCTCGGTGGAGCCGCCCCCGATGTCGGCCACGACGAGTCGCTCTTGCTCCTCGGCAGAGCGGCCGGTGGTCGCGCCGCGGAAGGTCAGCTGCGCCTCCTCATCGCCCGAGAGCGTCCTGGCGTCGAGTCCGTGCGTGTCCCGTACCACCTCGGCGAAGGCGGCCCCGTTGTGTGCGTCGCGGACCGCGGAGGTCATGATGGCGGCTCGCCGAGCGCATCGGTGATCGTCCATGCGCAGCACGTAGGTGGCCAGGGTGGAGAGCACCCGCTGCTGCGGCGCGTCGCCGAGCACGCCGGTGGCGTCCACGCCCTCGCCGAGCCGGGTCACGATCGACCGCCGTTCGACGGGTCGAAGCTCGCCGTAGACGACATCGGCGACGAAGAGGCGGGTCGAGTTCGTCCCGATGTCGATCACCCCCACGCGCATCAGGCGGCGGGGTGTGGCAGCGGCCGGCCGTCGAGGCCGGCGAGCAGGTTGTCGACAGCGATCGCGGTCATGCGCGCGCGGGCGCAGGTGGTCGCCGAGCCGATGTGGGGGAGCACGAGCAGGTTGGGCGCCTCGAGCAGCGGGTGGTCGGCCGGTAACGGCTCGGGGTCGGTGACGTCGAGCGCGGCCGCTCCGATCGTCCCCGAGTGGAGCGCGTCCAGCAGCGCGCTCGTGTCGACGATGGGCCCGCGAGCCGTGTTCACCAGCAGCGCCGTCGGTTTCATCCGGTCGAGCGCGTCGGCGCCGATCAGGTGCCGGGTCTCCGGTGTCAGCGGACAGTGCAGGGTGACGACGTCCGCCTCCTCGAACGGGAGCGGGTCGCCCCGCCCGGCGAGCCGGACCCGCATCCCGAACGCCTCGGCGCGCCGCGCGACGGCGCGGCCGATGCGCCCGGGGCCGACGACGAGCAGCGTCGCCCCCGCCAGCTCTAGACCGAGCCAGCGCGCCGGCTCCCACGTACGCCATCGGCCCGCGGCCACCGCGGCCGCCGCTTCCGGCAGGCGCCGGGCCGCGGCGAGGATGAGGGCGAGCGTGAGGTCGGCGGTCGAGTCCGTGAGCACGTCGGGCGTCCGCCCCACCAAGACCCCCCGCACGGCACACGCGTCGAGGTCGACGTTGTCGGTGCCCACCGCGTAGTTGGAGACGACGCGCAGGCGCGGGCACACGTCAAGGAGCGCCGAGTCGACATGGTCGGTGAGCAAGGTCAACAGCCCGTCGGCCTCGCGAGCGAGATCGCGGAGCTGGGAGGGCGAGGGCGGCAGGGGATGCGGCCACACCGCGACGTCGTGCGCCTCGCGCAAACGGGCCAGACCGCCACCATGGAGCTCGCGGGTGATGACACAGCGCGCCAAGTCGCCTACCCTCGCAGACATGCTTCATCGACTGCTCGTCACCCTCATCGCTTCCGCGCTGCTCGTTCCGGCGGTTGCGGCCGCGGCCACGAAGAACGGCGTGACGCCGCTCACGCCGAGGGCCGGGGCCACCGTGGCGCTCGGCTCGTCCCCGACCTTCAAGATGCGCGTTCGCGGAAAGGGCTCCGTCTTCGTGCACGTGTGCAAGTCCGCCCGCAAGAGCAAGGATGGCGTGATCTGTAACAAGGCGCTGATCGTGCAGGCCAAGCGCAAGACGGGCACGCTCTTCCAGGTCAAGCCCAAGTTCTTCGACTTCCCCGAGTTCTGGCTCAACAACGCCGGGACCTACTACTGGCAGGCCTACCGGATCGACTGCACCGGCAACACCAACGACTGCAAGCGCGAGGGCCCCGTCGTGAAGTTCAAGGTCGGCTAGAGCATTGGTAGACTGCAAGCCACGCCGCGGGGTGGAGCAGTCAGGTAGCTCGCCGGGCTCATAACCCGGAGGTCGCAGGTTCGAATCCTGCCCCCGCTATGCAGAAGCCGCCTCTCGCCAGGCGGCTTTTGCTCTTTCCGGGGTCGCGTCGGCACTTACGAATCGTGCGTGCAGGACCAGGGTGCAGGACCAACTTGCGCGCCAGGAGAGCAGCAACCATGACATACGCAATCCCTACGAGGCCCTACGCGGCGAGGCCGTCGACGAGTCGAACTTCCGCCAGGGTGTACCGGCTGCGCCGCAGGTGAGGCCGCTGGCGCCGATCGGCCCAGGGGCGGGCATCACGCACCCGCGAGCGCCTCGGGCAGATTCCTCCGCGACTTGACGTCGAGCTTGCCGAACACGTGGGTGAGGTGCATCTCGACCGTCTTGATGCTCAGGAACAGCTCGGCGGCGATCTCGCGGTTGCTGCGCCCGTTGGCCGCCAGAAGCGCCACTCGCCGCTCGCTGGCGGTGAGCGAGTCCTGGCCGGTGCGAAGCACTCGACGCACGCGGCCGTGCGCGATCCGCAGCTCCTCGGCCGCTCGCTCCTCGACTCCGGGCGCGCCGCAGCGACGCGCCAGCTCCATGGCGCGACGCAGCGGATCGCGGGCCTCGGTCCGCCGCCCGGCGCCGCGCAGCGCCGCGCCGAGCTCGATCAGCGTCCGCGCGAGGACGAGGGGGCGGGGCGAGCGCTCGAGCAACGCGACCGCCTCCTCGAGGATCGGCAGCCGGTCGCCGTCTTCGGCCACCATGCCGGCGACGCACAGCGCCCGTCCGAGCGGGCCCGGCGCGCCGAGGCGGCGCGCCTCGTCGACGAGCGGCGTGGCCGTCCGTCGCGCCGCGTCGGCCTCTCCCAGCCGGTACTGGACCACCGCGAGCGTGTCGGAGTGGAACAGCTGGTCGGCCGTCTCGACCTGCCCACGCGCCTCGGCCCAGAGCGCCGCGCGCTCGAGCTCGGCCCGTGCGGGCGCGAGCCTGCCGAGTGCCGCCCACAGGCGAGCGCGGGCCAGGACGAGCTCGAGGTCGAACGTGTCCCTCAGCTCGATCTCGCCGGTCGGGCAGACGGCCGCGGCCTCGTCGAGACGTCCCTGTTCGATCAGCACCTGCATCAGCCCGAGTTCGCCGAGGTCCCCGCCGAGTGCCTGGCCGGGAACCATGGCGGCCGCGTCGCGGGCCGCCAGCGCGTGAGCCTCGGCCTCGTCGAGGTCACCCGCGTGTAGCGCGAAGAACGACGCATCGTAATGGGCGAGTGGCAGGACCACGAGCTCGCCGGCGGCACGGCACGCCTCGAGCACGAGCGCGGTCGCCCGCCGCGCCTCGTCCAGCCGGTCGCATGCCGCGAGAGCCGACGTTGCATACGACACCGGTCCCCCGGCGACCATGCCGAGGGACGGGAGGCGCCCGTCGCCGACGGCGCGCAGCGCCAGCTCGGCCACACGATCGTGGTGTTGGAGGGCCGAGCACGCCTGGAAGGCACGGAAGCACAGCACCCGCTGCTCGGCGATCGTTTCGCCGGGAAGGTCGTCGGGCAGGCGGTCGAGGCGTGCGTCGAACGACTGCCGCAGCTCCGCGACCGGCCACTCCATCCACAGCGCATGGGCGTGATAGCTGAGCGCCAGGTCGGGATCGTCGGTCTCGACGTCGGCTATCGCCAGGTCGATCATCTCGACGGCCTCCCGGAGGAGGTTCTGGAACGCCAGCGCTTGCGCGAGGTCACCCGCCATGGCCGCGCGGTCACGCCCCGGCTCGGCCGCGGCCATGGCGCCACGGAGGTACTCGCTCGCCCGCGCGTCACCGGCCAGCAGGGCCGCCCGCCCGAGCTCCTGCAGCAGTCGAGGCCGCTCGGTCGCCGGGGGAGGCTCTTCCAGCGCGCGGCGCAGGTAGCGGACGGCCGTCTCCGACGCGCCCACCGCAAGCGCGAGATCTGCGGCCCGGCGCAACCGGTCCACCGTCGCAGCCGACGCCCGCGGGTGAGTGGCGAGCAGCTGGATCGCGATCGCCTCGGGCGCCGCCTCCTCCCCGATCAAGAGCTCAGCCGCCCGCGCATGCCCCTGCGCTCGCGACGCCGGCGCGAGGTCGTCGTACACGGCCGTCCGCATCAACGGGTGCAGGAAGGAGAGCGCCTCCTGCGGCGCGAGCACACCGGCCGCCACGAGTTCGTCGGCGGCGGCGGCCACCGCCGGCTCATCGATGCCCGCCAGCGCGGCGACGTGCCGGAACGGCGCGCCGTCGCGGAACAGAGCGGCCGCCCGGGCAACGGCCTGCGCGTCCTCCGAGAGCCGGCGCAGTCGGAGCAGCACCGAGCGTGCGACGGTGGCCGGAGCGATCCCCGCGACGTCGCCGGCCCGCGCCGGCCGATCCAGTGCGGCCAGCTCGCGCGCGAGCTCCTCGACGAGGAACGGGTTCCCGCCGCTCGCCTCGTGGCAGGCGGCGCAGAGCTCGCTCGCAGCTCCCGGAAGCCGCTCGCCCAACAGCCTTGCCGTGCCCTGCGGGGAGAGCGCAGGAGGCCGAAGGTCCTCGCCCCCGCACTCGTGCACGAGCGCGTCGAGGAGCTCCTGGGGCGCACCCGGCTCGTGTGACCGGGTGCCGATGGCGAGGAGGATCGGCAGATCGCCGATCCGGCGAGCCAGGTAGGCGAGGAAGCGCAGGGAGGCGACGTCCGCCCAATGCGCGTCATCGACGACCAGCGCCAGCGGCCGCCGATCGGCGAGCTGCGCGCACAGAGCGAGCAGGCCGTGCAGCGCCGCCGGAAGCTGATCACCGCCGGCCGCGGACGGCGCAGTAAGCCCCAGCGCGGGTCCGGCGAGCGCGGCGGCGACCCCGAGCTCGCGATCGGCGGCGATCCGGGCGAGCAGCTCACGCGCCACGCCGAACGGCAGGTCGTGCTCCAGCTCGACGGCCCGCGCCTCCAGCACCACGAACCCTGCCGCGCGGGCGCAGGCGGCGGCCTGGGCGAGCAGCACGCTCTTGCCCACGCCGGCCGGTCCCCGGAGGACGATGAGCCGCCCCTCGCGCAGCCCGGCCGCCTGGATCGCGGTCCTGATGGCGGCCAGCTGCTGGTCGCGCTCGAGCAGTTCCACCGCGCCGACGCTATACGCGACCCGGCACTAAGTCCAGGGTCGAACCCTGTGGTGACGGCGACCGCCGGCGGCGAGACTCGCCCAGTGAGCACGTCCAAACCAGGGGAGGCAGTCATGAGGAACTTCAAGAGCGTCGGGGTCGCCATCGCGCTGTACGGCCTGCTGGGCGGTGCGGGGATGGCGCGCGCCGCGGACGCGCCCGAGCCTCCCGCTCGCCTGCCGCCAGACGCCTTCATGTCGAGCAACGTCGAATATCTCGGCTCGCTCAAGCAGGACGTGGGGCTCACCACTGGTGCCAAGATCCTCGGCGATCGGATGTTCGTCACCTCGGCGAGGAACATCTCGATCTACGACATCTCGAACCCCGCCGCTCCCAAGCAGATCGGCAACCTCGAGGCCCACCTGGCCTGGGAGAACGAGGAGGTGCCGACCAACGGCAAGGTGCTCGGCTTCGCCAGCAACTTCGTCTCCGCCGGCAGCACGGGCTGTGGCTCCGGGATCGCCACGGCGGGTGGAGCGGTGATCGAGAAGTTCGGCGAGCAGGTGCCAGCCTTCGGGGCGGTGGCCGCCGCCGCTCCTCTCGAGGGCTGGTTGGGCTGCATCCAGTTCTTCGACGTCCGCGATCCCGCGAACATCCGTCAGGTGGGGAGCCTTCCGGCCGCGAGCCACACCGTCGAGTGCGCGCTCGATTGCGACTACTTCCTTGGTTCGAACGGCCAGGTCATCGATGCGCGCGGCATACTCGACGGCAAGGCCCCGACGGTCGTCGGCAATTGGAAGAGCGCCGCCGCCGACCAGGGCGCGACGCAGTCCTCCTGCCACCACATCCGCGAGCTTCGGCCGGGTGTCCTGCTCACCGCCTGCCAACCCTTCACCGTCATCTCGATCAACCGGTCCGACGGCGGTTCCCCCGCCAGGCCGAAAGTTCTGGCCACGGGCAAGGCCGCGAAGTTCGTCCACTCCGCCCGCTGGCCCAACCGGGGCACCGACGACCTCATCATGATCGGCGGCGAGGAGAACTCCACCGCCCGCTGCGAGAACAGCAACTCCGAGTTCTCCACCTACTCCGCCAAGGGGGTCCTCGCGCGCCGCACGACGGAGTTCCAGGGGCCGCTGGCCCAGATGAAGCCGCGCGACAACGGCGTGTACGCCGACGGCGCGGCTCCGGCCGGCGCGCTCGGCTGCTCCGTCCACTGGTTCCAGGAGCACCGGTCCTTCCGGAACGGTGGCCTCGTCGCGCTCTCGGAGTACGAGAACGGCGTGCGCTTCCTCCAGATCGGCGGCGACGGGAAGATCACCGAGCAGGGCTACTTCGTGTCCATCGGCTCCTCCTCGTCGGCCCCGCACTGGGCCGGCAAGAACAACGTCCTCTACTCGATCGACTACAACCGCGGCATCGACATCCTGCGCT
>Ga0136633_1001918_pt1 | contig 14867 bp, 18 predicted proteins | sample AntDrymeUQ832206_2_FD_105494 | JGI IMG/M metagenome (GOLD analysis project Ga0136633, IMG submission 105494) | Polar desert sand microbial communities from Dry Valleys, Antarctica - metaG UQ83 (22.06) | ecosystem: Environmental > Terrestrial > Soil > Desert | place: Antarctica: Dry Valley... | reverse complement strand
TCTTAGCGCTTCGCGTCGTGGCGTCCAGCGCCGCCGGCCGCCAGCCAGCATGGATCCCAGGCCGGCTCGGGCCCGAACCGCGCGACGAGGAAATCGACCAGGGCGCGGACCCGCGCCGTCGTCGCCCGACCCGGCGGCATCACCGCATGCAGCGCCCCTTCGTCGAGCGGGAAATCCCGGAGCAGGACTTCGACCTTTTTGCTATCGATGGCGGGCGCGGCGATGAAGCTGGGCAGGATGGTGAGGCCGAGGCCTGAGACGGCCGCCGCGCGCAGCATTTCGCCATTGTTGGAGCGCAGCGCCGGCATGGGGCGCACCGTTTCCCACTTGCCGCCGACGCGGAAGCGCCAGCTTTCCTGATTGTAGAGGAGCGCGGCGTGGCCGACGAGGTCGGCGGGCCGCTCCGGCCGGCCCCGTTCGTCCAGATAAGAGGGGCTGGCGATCAGCACCTTGCGCACCGGCGCGATGCGGCGCGCGATCAGCGCGGAATCGGCGAGCCGGCCGATCCGAACGCCAAGATCATAACCGCCCGCGTCGAGATCGACATTGCGGTCCTCGAACTCGACATCGAGCTCGACCTTCGGATGCGCCAGCGCGAACTCGGCCAGCACAGGTGCAAGATGCTCGACGCCGAACGAAAGCGGCGCGGTCAGGCGGATCGGCCCGGCAATCTGGGTCACCGCTTCCGCCACCGTCTCCCGCGCGGCGTCGAGATCGGCGAGCACCGCCGAGGCGCGGGCATAATAAGCCTTGCCGATCTCGGTCGGCGCCGCGCCGCGCGCGGTGCGGGTGAGCAGGCGCGCGCCCAATTGCCCCTCCAGCCGGGCGACCCGCCGCGACAGGCTCGGCTTGCTGAGGCCCATGCGCTCGGCCGCGCGCGCGAAGGAGCCGGTTTCCGCGACCCGGACAAAGCCGAGCACATCGATCAGGTCGGTCGAAGAGCGTTCCATTTATCAAAACACCACGATGCGTTTGGATGGCCTACCGGCAACACTCCTATCTCCCTAAATCCGCTGAAGCAATCAATCAGCGGAGTGCAGGTCATGAACGTCCTTCTCGTCAGCAGCAGCGCCAATGGCGCGGCCTCGGTTTCCGGCGGACTCGCCAGTCGCTTCGTCGAAAGCCTTCGCAGCCAGCATCCGTCGGTCAAAATCGTAACGCGCGATGTCGGCGCGAATCCCCTGCCGCATCTCACCTCTGGCACGGTCGCCGCGATCAAAGGCGAGCCGGCGAGCGAGAGCGAGCATGAGGCGCGGGCGCTGTCCGATACGCTCGTCGCCGAGTTGCAGGCGGCCGACCTGATCGTTATCGCCTCGCCAATGTATAATTTCGGCATCAGCTCGACGCTGAAGGCCTGGTTCGACCATGTCCTGCGCGCCGGTCTCACCTTCCGCTACACTGCGGAGGGACCGGAAGGCCTGCTCAAAGGCAAGAAGACAGTGGTGATCCAAAGTCGCGCGGGTTTCTACAGCGAGGGCGGCACGCCCCAAATGGACGGCCAGGAGCCGCATCTGCGCGCGATGCTCGGCTTTGTCGGATTGGACGATGTCGCTTATATTCGCGCCGAGAAGCTGGCCTTCGGACCGGAGGCCGCCGAGGCGGCGATCGAGGCCGCGGCGCGGGAGCTCGGCCTGATCGCCGACGCCTCCCTGCCGCTGGCCGCATAAGGAAAAGCATCATGATCGATATTCGAAAATTCGACAGTCTCGGCCATGCCGATCATGGCTGGCTCGACGCGCGCCACCATTTCTCCTTCGCCGATTATCACGATCCGGCCCGCATGGGCTGGGGCGCGATCCGGGTGTGGAATGATGACGCGATCGCCGCCAAATCCGGCTTTCCGTCCCACCCGCACCGGGACATGGAGATCATTACCTATGTCCGATCCGGCGCGATCAGCCATGAGGACTCGCTCGGCAATATGGGCCGCACGGCGGCGGGCGACGTGCAGGTGATGTCGGCCGGCACCGGCGTTCGCCATGCCGAATATAATCAGGAGGATGAAGCGACGACGCTCTTCCAGATCTGGGTGCTGACCGATCGCCCGAATGCGCAACCAAGTTGGGGCGCGGCCGAATTTCCCAAGGGCGAGCGCTCCGGCCGCTTCGTCACTCTGGCGAGCGGCTTCGGCGAGGATGAGGGCGCGTTGCCGATCAACGCCGCAGCCCGCGTGTTGGGCGCGACTTTGGAGGCGGGCGAGACGGCGGCGCTGATGCTCGACCCAGCGCGTCACACCTATCTGGTCGCGGTCGGCGGCGCGATCACGGTCAATGGCGTCCGCGCCGAAGCCCGCGATGGCGTCGCGGTCACCGGCGAGGCGGAGGTGCGTATCGAGGCGATCGACGATGCGGAGATCGTCCTGGTCGACGCGCGCTGAGGTCTTTCGCTCCCGTGAGGGAGGGGCAGCTCAATCCTCGATCCGCTCCTCGCGCAGCACGCGCTTGGGGTCGTCGCGGTCGACATAGACCGTGCGTGAGACGCGTCCGCCCCTGCGGAAGAGCGGAATCAGCCCGAACAGCCCGAGCAGGCCCAGCAATCCCCAGGGGAAACGGCTCTCGCTGGGCGCATCCTGCAGGTTGGTCGCGGCCGGATCGATCGGATCGGCGAAGCCGTTGGGATAAGCGGCGTCCGGATTGATCTCCACCGGGGCGGGCGGCGGCGGCGCGGGCGCAGGCGTCGCGGCGGTGACGTTCTGCGGCGGGGCGTCATTCTCGGCCGGCGTGGGCGGGGGCGCGATGGGACTCGGCGTGACCGGGCCGGGGGGCGGGGGCGCGACCGTCGCAGGCGGGGCTGCCGGCGACGCGGTGGCGTTCTGCGCGGCGGCCGGTGCCGCGGCGATCAGCGACAGGCCGATTGCGATTCGCGATACGGGGAACATCCTTCCTCCATTCTTACGGTGCCGCAACGACTTAGCCGGAGCGGGCGAAACTGTGGCGCCGATCATCCGCCTGCCGCCGCCGGAAAACAACCCGACGCTTCGCGCTCGCACGGCGGAGCGAAAGATGGGCACGGTTGACGTCAAGACTTTACCGGGGCTGGGCTTTCCATGGCGATGTATGTCTACAGCACGGCGGGCGAACCCGTCGGCTTCGTTTACGAAACCACCATCTACGATATCGACGGCACGCCGCTCGGCCGTATCGTCGGCAGCAGAGTCCATCATTTCGACGGCGCTTATGCCGGCGAATGGTATAAGGACATGGTGGTGCGCCATCCGCACGCCCGCCCGCGCATGATCCCCCCCGCCGCGCCCCCGCCGCGCCGTCCGCCGGCGCCGATTTCCTATCGCCTTCGCGCGGTTGTCGATTATGGTTATCCCGATGTCTTTCCTCAGCTGCGCCAGAGCGGCCACGACGCCTATATGGATCAGGCCGCAGAGTGAGCGGCGAAACCCGCGCCGCCATGCGCGGTTGATCCCCGGCGCATCCAGGAGGGGTCTGACGTGATATTGGTCGTCGATGACGATCCTTTGGTGCGCGCGGCGATCGCCCGTGCGGTGACCGAGCTCGGCTATCTCGTCGTCGAGGCGGGCGACGGCGGCGCCGCGTTGGCGGCAGTCGAAACCGGCGGCGTCACCCTCGTCATTCTCGATTATGTGATGCCGGACATGGACGGGGCCGAGGTCGGTCGCGCCATTGCCGAGATCGACCCGGACCTGCCTTTGGTCTTTTCCACCGGCCATGCCGCGTTGCGCGCGCTTCGCACGGCGGCGGGTGAAGAAATCGAGGTGCTCGAAAAGCCCTTCACCCTCGACGAGCTCGAAGCGCTGCTGCTCGACAAACTGGCCGAACGGCGGCGGCGCATCGCCTGAGCTGCGTGACCGCTCAGGCGTAGGCGCGCCGTAACACTGCCACGCGCATGGCGCCGGCCCGCCGCGATCCGCGCGGCGCCTTCCGCCCTTCGCTGGCATAACCCTGAAGGATCGAATCGAGCACCGCCGGCGCGCGCCTGAGCGCGTCCGCCTCGCTATAGCCCACGACCACCGCCTCCGGCACGTCGGGCATGGTGAGGATCACCATATGGTTCGATTGGGTGCGAAGCTGGCAGGGATAGGACGCCACCCCGATTCCTCCTCGTCGTGACCCTGCAACGCCGCAACGTAGATTAAGTTGCGACACGCTCCCGGCAGCGGGCGGTGACCGTCGTCTCCTCGATGCCGTCGTCGAAGCGGACGACCAGGTCCGCGCCATTCTCGTGCGCGGCGATGATCTCCGCGTCATAATATTGGCCGTTACCCGACCAGATCGCCTCGATCCGGCTGCCGACCGCCCAGTCATAGGGCTTGGTCTGCTCAAGCGGCAGCGTCTCGCGGTCGCCATCGTCATAGCCGATCGTCACCGCCCCTTCGGCAAAATGCTGGATGACGCCGGGGAAGAAGAAATCGCCGCCGCGATAACGGCCGAGCACCCACTGGCCTGGTTCTGGCTCCGCCATTCGATCCTCCGCTTTCCAAGGCCGGCAACATGGCATTGGATGTCGTGCCGATCAAACCGGTACGACATGGCGGTGATGCCAGGCGAAGATCGCCGCTGCGCCGCGGTGCGGGCGCCAGGCTTCGGCGAGCTCGCGGACCTTTTTCTCGTTCGGATGCTCCTCGAGGCCGAGGATGCGGCCGACCTCCTGCCGCACCGCGAGATCGCCCGCCGGCCAGACGTCGCCGCGCCCCTCGGCGAAGAGCAAATAGACTTCGGCGCTCCAGCGGCCGATGCCCTTGACCGCCGTCATCGCGGCGATCGCCTCCTCGTCATCGGCGGGCAAATTGGCGAAATCGAGCCGGCCCGAGAGCACTTCCTCGGCGAGGCTCTTCACATAAGCGACCTTCCCCCAGGACAGGCCCGCGGCGCGCAAATCCTCGTCGCTGGTCGCGACCACGCGGGCGGGATCGGCCGCGCCGCCGGTTGCCGTCTCCACCCGATCGCGGATCGCGGCGGCGGCCTTGATGCTGACCTGCTGGCCGACGATCGCATGGAGCATCGTCTCATAGCCCGGCTGGCGGATACGCGGCTCCGGGTCGCCGATCCGCGCCCGCGCCCGCGCGAAGGCGGGCTCGATCGCCCCCAGCGCGTCGAGCGACGCCTTCAGCCGCTCACTCGTCAAACCCATGCAGCGCTCCCGCCTTGATCTCGGCCTTCGCCTAGCATAGCCGGCCCCCTCGCTCTCCCGTTTCTTGCGTCCAAGGACCGCCTTTCATGCCGCAGCTCATCATCGTTACCCGCGACGGCGCCGAGCGCGTCATCGAAGGGCGCACCGGCTGGAGCGTGATGGAGAATATCCGCGACAACGGCTTCGACGAACTGCTCGCGCTCTGCGGTGGCTGCTGTTCCTGCGCGACCTGCCACGTCCATGTCGATGCGGACTGGATCGGCAAGGTCGGCCCGCGCAAGGCGGATGAAGATGATCTCCTCGACACCTCCGACCACAAGACCGAAGTCAGCCGCCTCTCCTGCCAGATATTGATGAGCGCCGAGCTGGATGGCCTGCGCGTGACGATCGCGCCGGAAGACTAGGCGACGCTCGCCGCATAGAGCGCGACCGCCGCGGCATTCGAGACGTTCAGACTTTCGATCCCACTGATCGGCAACCGGGCGAGCGCGTCGCAATGCGCCTCGGTATTCTGCCGCATCCCTTCGCCTTCCGCGCCGAGCACGAGCGCGACCCGCTTCGGGCCCAGCGCCTCGCCGAGCGTCGCCTCCGCCTCCCCGGTCAGGCCGATCCGCCAGAAGCCCGCCTCGGCAATCTCGTCCAGCGCCCGCGCCAGATTGACCACGCGCACCCAGGGCATCGTCTCCAGCGCCCCGCTCGCGGCCTTTGCCAGCGCGCCCGATTCAGGCGGCGCATGGCGATCCTGGGTGACGACGCCGAGCGCGCCGAAAGCGGCGGCCGAGCGCAGGATCGCCCCGACATTGTGCGGATCGGTGACCTGATCGAGGACGAGCAAGGGCCGGCCGTCTTCCGCGCCGTCGAGCAGGTCGGCGAGCAATATGTCCTCCAGCCGATCGACCTCGGCGACCACGCCTTGGTGTGGCGCGTCCTTCGGCACGAGGCGGCCGAGATCGGCCACGTCGGCGAAGGTGACCGGAATGTCCCGACCGAATTCGAAGTCCGCCGCCGCCTCGCGCGTCGCCCAGATCCGGACGATCCGCCGCTCGGGATTGGCGAGCGCCGCGGCGATGGCGTGCTTGCCCCAGAAACGGGGACGGTTTTCGGCCTTGGTCGCCTGGCGGGCCTTGCGTCGCATCCGAGCGCCATGGCCCTTCCCCGCGTTGACAGGCAAGCCCCCTTTCGCCATTGCACCGCGCTTCCCGATTGGGACGCTCAAGGCGGACAGGTGGCCGAGTGGTTAAAGGCAGCAGACTGTAAATCTGCCGGGGTTGCCCCTACGCTGGTTCGAATCCAGCCCTGTCCACCAGCGCTCCCTTCCGGAGCGTTCGCCAGCGTCCGCGAGGCCCTTCGCCACGAAGAAAGCCGGCCCGCGCCAGAGCCAGGCTCGGCGAGGATTGCACGGAAATGAGCGGCGCCTGTCGGCTAGATAAACAGGCCGGTCTGGTCGATCGGCGTCACCGGGGTGGCGCTCATAGCCCCACGCCCGGCTGGCTTCATAGACCTCGGCGTGCGCCAACAGCATCGCGCAGCGCCGGAAGTGGTCCGCGCTCAGGCCAAGCGGTGCGAGATATTGGCCGCGATAGGTCTGGGCGAGGACCGCGTCCATCGCCTCCCGTCCGCGCAGGCGCCGGATGGCGGTTTCGGCCCCGGCTTGGGCTCGTGACAGGATATAGAGCCGGCGGAAGGAAATCGGCCTCGGCTGCGCTGGGTCGGCCAGCGGCACATGATATTTGTCCATCCCCTCAACGGCGGGCTCGAGGGCGCCTCGTTCCCGCGCGAAGGCCTCCAATGTGTCCCCCCACAGCTTGAGGCGCGGCAGCCCCGGCCAGGCAAAAGGACGCCCGTCTTCAAAGGCGATCGCGCAGACGTCGTCGCCGAGGATCTCATGGCCGGCGGCGGCGAAATAAGCGGCCAGTGAGGATTTCCCGGCTCCCGAAGGGCCGGCGAAGGCAAAGGCCCGGTCGCCGGCGACGACCCCGTTCGCGTGCAGCGCAAGGAGGCCGCGCTGGTGGCACAATATGCCAAGTGCGGAGCCGAGCAGGAACAACCGAAGGTTGCGCGGCGACCCGCCCGGCGCCGGCTCGACGAGGATTTCACGGCCGTCGCGCACCAGATAGCGCGCCGTCTCCGCGATCGTGAGCATCGCCTCCTCGCCCGCGACCTCAAGACCCGCTCCGACGCTGCGGCCTCCCGCAAGCGTTTCCGGCAGAGCGGCGAGCCTGACCGGGACGACGGGCCTGCTGTCTCCCGCTCCGGCCGTGGCCAGTTCGGGAAGCGGAATTTCCGAAGACAGGCGGAAGTCGAAGCAGGAGTAGAGAGATGATCCCGTCATTGCCCTGATCGTGGCCCACTGGCCGATGCGTCGGCATCGATCTCCGCGTTGATCCGGGCCTCCTCGGCGATTTGATCGCGATGCGCCGGCGCAAAGCGGAGCACCGCAAAACCAACGAGCGCGGAGAGGAAGGAGCCGGCGAGGATACCGAGCTTGGCTTCCTCGGCCAGCTCGGGCCGACCGGGAAAGGCGAGGCCGCCGATGAACAGGCTCATCGTGAAGCCGATCCCGCATAAGATCGCCACGGCGTAAATCTGCAGCCAGGTCGCGCCATGCAGACGGGACGCGGCGCCGAACCGCACCGCCAGCCAGACGGCGCTGAAAATTCCGAATTGCTTGCCGAGAAACAGCCCGGCCGCGATGCCCAGCGGCAGCGGGGCCAGCAGCTGGTCCGCGCCGACCCCACCCAGCGGTACTCCGGCATTGGCGAAGCCGAACAAAGGCACGATGGCGAAGGCGACCCACGGCGCCAGCCCATGCTCCAGCCGATGCAGCGTCGAGCGGGGGGCGTCGGGCGCGCCCGGCGATTTAATGACCGGGATCGTCATTGCCGCCAGCACTCCGGCGACGGTCGCATGGACGCCCGAGAGCAACACCGCATACCAGAGAGCAACGGCAAACAGCAGATAGGGCCAGAGCGCCCGCACGCCGTTCTTGCCGAGCGCATACATCACAAACCAGATCGCTGCGGCGATGCCGAGCGCGAGCGTGTTGATTTCGCTTGTGTAAGCGAGTGCGATGATCGCGACCGCGCCGAGATCATCGACGATCGCGACGGTCGTGAGGAACAGCTTCAGCGAGGTCGGCGCGCGCGAACCGAGAAGGGCGAGCACGCCGATCGCGAAGGCGATGTCGGTCGCGGCCGGGATCGCCCAGCCATTGCCGAGGCCCGGCGTCCGCCCGGCGACCAGGAGATAAAGGAGCGCCGGAGCGGCCATTCCGGCCGCCGCGGCGATCATCGGCAGGCGCCGCTGACTCCAGCTGGCGAGCTCGCCATCGACAAATTCGCGCTTGATCTCCAAGCCCACGAAAAGGAAGAAAATCGCCATCAGCCCGTCGTTGATCCACAAATGGGGGGTCATCGGCCCCAGCTTCGCGGTGAGAACCGGGCCGGTCTCGGCGTGGAGCCAATGGTGATAGGCTGCGGCCAAAGGGCTGTTGGCGACGATGAGGGCAAGCGCGGCCGTCGCCATGAGCACCATGCCGCCCGCCGCCTCGCTCGAGAGAAAGCGGCGTAGCGCCGAGCTGCGGATCGAGAGTGTGGAAGTCATATCGGTTCCTAGCCGATGAGAGCGCCGCGAATCCATTGCCACCGTTCGCGCGTAAGGATCGGGACCGGAAACCCCGATTTTTTTCCGCCGAATGAACCGTGCGCCCGCCGCCTGTCACCTATAGACTGAAGGACGGGGGAACGGGTCAGTGCGCACTAAGGCGTCTTCCGAAACGCTGCTCGACTCCTATCTCGTCGCTTCGGCGCGGATCGGCGATCGCAAGGCGTTCGCTTTGCTCGTCCGCCGCTGGAACGGCAGGTTGCTCGCCCATGCCTGGCGGCTGCTCGGCGATGCCGAGTTGGCGCGCGACGCGGTGCAGGACGCTTGGCGCGAAATCGTCAGGGGTCTGCCGAAGCTGGCCGATCCGGATGCCTTTCCGGCCTGGGCCTATCGCATCGTCTCGCGCCGCGCGGCGCGGTTGATCCAACGCCTGCAGCGGGACCGGCGGCTGCGCGAGGCGGTTGAGCTGGAACCGCTGGAGCAAGGCGGCGGGCCGGACGGCGCGAGTGTGGATGCGGAACGGCTGCGCCGCGCGATCGCCGCGCTTCCGGCCGGGCAGCGCGCCGCGATCGCCTTGTTCCATCTTGAGGAAATGAGCGTCGCCGAAGTCGCCGTCGCTCTCGACGTTCCGGCGGGCACGGTGAAGACCCGCCTGATGAACGCCCGCATGAAGTTGCGGGCTGTGCTTGAAGGAGAAACGTGATGCGTGATCTTGATCGGATGATCGACGAGGCGCTCGACGGCGAAACCCGCGAGTTGCTGCGCCGGATGGGCGACGAGCCAGGCTTTTTCGCTCAGGCTTTCGGGGTGTTCGGCGGCCCGACGGGATGGGTGAATATCGTGCTGGCGATTGTCCAGGCGGTGGCCTTCATCGCCGGGGTGTGGGCGGCCTGGCGATTTTTTCAGGCCGATGATCCGGTGACGCAGTTACGCTGGGGGCTCCCCGCGGCGGTGCTGCTGATCCAGGGTCTGATCCTCAAGATGTCGCTGGTGCCGCGGATGGAGACGAACCTTGTCGTCCGCGAGCTCAAGCGGATCGAGCTGCAGCTCGCTCATCGGCAGAACTGAGCAGAGCGGTTCGCGCGGGCGGAGCTTAATGCCCGCCCGCGCGATAGGCCCCGATGCCGGTTTCCGAGCGCACCTCCTGATCGGCATAGCCGGCGCGATCCTTCGCCGCGCGCGGGCTTTTGTCGAGGATCGAGACCAGCCAGATCGTGACGAAGGCGAGCGGCACCGAGAAGATGGCCGGCGAGGAATAAGGAAAGATCGCCGCCCCATTGCCTAATGCCGTGACCCACACTGCGGGCGACAATATGGTAAGGACGAGCGCCGTCACCAGCCCGACCGTGCCGCCCACTACCGCGCCGCGCGTCGTCAGCCCCGGCCAGAGCAGCGACAGGATCAGCACCGGGAAATTGCCCGACGCCGCTAAGGCGAAGGCCAGGCTGACCATGAAGGCGACATTCTGCGTCTCGAAGGCGATACCGAGCAGGACCGCAACCACGCCCAGCCCCAATGTGGCGAGCCGCGACACCTTCAGTTCCTTTTTCGCATCGACCGCGCCGCGCGAGAGACTGGCGTAGAGATCGTGGCTGATCGCCGACGCCCCCGACAGGGTAAGCCCCGCCACCACCGCGAGGATGGTCGCAAAGGCGACCGCCGAGATGAAGCCCAGGAAGAGATTGCCGCCCACCGCCTGCGACAAATGGATCGCCGCCATATTGCCGCCGCCGCGCAATGCCCCTTGCGCGTCCAGAAATTCCGGATTGGTCGCCACCAGCACGATCGCGCCGAAGCCGATCACGAAGGTGAGCAGATAGAAATAGCCGATCCAGGTCGTCGCCCAGAGCACCGATTTGCGCGCCGCCTTGGCGTCCGGAACGGTGAAGAAGCGCATCAATATGTGCGGCAGCCCTGCGGTGCCGAGCATCAGCGCCAGCCCGAGCGAGATCGCGGAAACCGGATCGCGGATGAAGCCGCCCGGCCCCATGATCGCATTCGTTCCCTTGACCTCGACAGCGCGCTGGAACAGCCGCTCGGGCGAAAAGCCCACTTGCGCCAGCACCATCACCGCCATGAAGGTCGCGCCGCCGAGCAGCATCACCGCCTTGACGATCTGCACCCAGGTCGTCGCAATCATCCCGCCGAAGATGACGTAGACCATCATCAGCGCACCGACGATGAGCACCGCGTACATATAAGGGAGCCCGAAGAGCAGCCGGATCAATTGCCCCGCCCCGACCATCTGCGCGATCAGGTAGAAAGCGACGACGACGAGCGTCGAGATCGCCGCGAAGCTGCGCACCGGCCCCTGCGCGAGGCGGAAGGAGGCGACATCGGCGAAGGTGTAGCGGCCAAGATTGCGCAGCCGCTCGGCCATCAGGAAGAGGATGATCGGCCAGCCGACGAGGAAGCCGATCGAATAGATCAGCCCGTCATAGCCGTCCGAATAGATTTGCGCCGAAATGCCGAGGAATGAGGCGGCCGACATATAATCGCCGGCAATGGCGAGCCCGTTCTGAAAGCCGGTGACATGGCCGCCCGCGGTGTAGAAATCCGCCGCCGTCCGCGTTCGCCGCGCCGCCCAGCGGGTAATGCCCAGCGTCAGCGCGACGAAGGCCGCGAACATCGCAATCGCCGTCCAGTTCACCCCTAAATCCTCCCCGGAACGGGGAGGGGGACCGCCCGCGAAGCGGGTGGTGGAGGGGGCGGGGCGTCAGGCCCATCAGCCGTCTCCCCCAGCACCTGCGCCAACAAAGCATCATGCTCCCGATTGGCCACCCGCACATAAAAAGCGGTCAGCGCTACCCCCAACAGGATCAACCCAAACCCAAGCGGAATCCCAACCGTCATCACCCCGCCCCCGATGGGCGTGGCGAGCAACGGCTTGTCAAAAGCGATCAGCAATATGTAGCCAAAATAAGCGAGCAACATGATCGCGCTCAGCGTCCAGGCCAACCGCCGCCGCGTCGTCACCAGCCGCCGATAAGCGGGGTGCGCCCTGACCCGCGCGATGCGATCGTCCATCATCGTCCCCTGCTGCCCGCGCCGGGCATAGCCCAGCCCTCGCGGCGGGGGCCAGCCCTTCCGGCCATTGGAAACCCCCCGCCCTTTCTGATAGCGCCTCGCCATGCCCACCGCCTCCTCCGCGTCGTCCCGGGAAATCCTGACCGGGCTGCACGACGTGATGGCGTCGAAGGCGAGCGCGCAGGCCAAGCTCAACAAGGTGGTGAAGATCATCGCCGAGGCGATGGCGAGCGAGGTCTGCTCGATCTACCTGCTGCGCGACGGCGATCTGGAGCTGTTCGCCACGTTCGGCCTTAATCAGAGCGCGGTCCACATCACCAAGCTGGCGCTGGGCGAGGGGCTGGTGGGGACGATCGCCAAGGAGGTTTCCATCCTCAACCTCGACGAGGCGGCGAGCCATCCCGAATTCGCCTATCGCCCCGAGACCGGCGAGGAACTGTTTCACAGCTTCGCAGGCGTGCCGATCATCCGCAAGGAACGCAGCATCGGCGTCCTCGCCGTCCAGCATGCCGATCCGCGCGGCTATGACGAGATCGAGATCGAGGCGCTGCAGACGGTCGGCATGGTGCTTTCCGAGCTGATCGCCAATGCCGGCCTCGCCGACAAGACGGCAACCGCAGGCGCGGAGAATCGCGACGCCGGCATGGCCCGCCTCACCGGGCTCAAGCTCGTGACCGGCATGGGCCGGGGCGTCGCCGTCTATCACCAGCCGCGCATCCTGATCGAACATACTGTCGCCGAGGATGTCGAGGCAGAGCGCCACCGCGTCTATTCCGCCTTCGCCAAGATGCGCGAGCAGATCGACGCGATGACCGGCCAGGCCGAGTTCGGCACCGTCGGCGAGCATCAGGAGGTGCTCGAGACCTACAAGATGTTCGCCTATGACGAAGGCTGGTCGCGGCGGATCAATGAGGCGATCGATAGCGGCCTCACCGCCGAGGCGGCGATCGAGCGGGTCCGCCAGCGGATGGCGCAGCGCATGCGGCAGATCGACGACGCTTTGCTCGCCGATCGCATGCACGATCTCGACGATCTTTCGAACCGGCTGCTGCGCATCGTCTCGGGCCAGCTCGGCACCGCCGCCGCGGGCGGCATGCCGCAGGACGCGATCCTGATCGCCCGCAATCTCGGCCCGGCCGAACTGCTCGAATATGACCGGCGCAAGCTCAAGGGCGTGATCCTGGAGGAAGGCTCGCTCACCGCCCATGTCACCATCGTCGCCCGCGCCATGGGCGTGCCGATGCTGGGCCGCGTCGCGGACGTGCGGCGGATGATCGCGGAGGGCGATCACGTCCTGCTCGACGGCAGCGAGGCGGTCGTCTTCGCCCGGCCCACCGGAGCGATCGAGGACGCCTTCGAGGCGCGGATGGTGACGAGCCAGAAGCGCCGCGCCGAATTCGCCGCCGCGCGGGATTTGCCGCCGCTCACCACGGACGGCGCGCGCATCACTCTGATGGTCAATGCCGGGCTGCGCGATGACGTTGCCGCACTGGGCGCGACCGGCGCTGACGGCATCGGCCTGTTTCGCACCGAATTCCAGTTCCTCGTCTCCGCCGCTTTGCCCAAGCGCGAGGCGCAAACCCGGCTTTATCGCTCCGTGCTCGACGCCGCCGACGGAAAGCCGGTGATCTTCCGCACCGTCGATGTCGGCGGTGACAAGCAATTGCCCTACCTCAACGCCACCCACACCCGCGAGGAAAACCCCGCAATGGGCTGGCGGGCGCTGCGCCTGGCGCTCGATCGGGACACCTTGATGAAGGCGCAGGCGCGCGCCCTTCTCGAAGCCGGCGCCGGGCGCGAGCTCGACATCATGTTCCCGATGGTTTCCGAGCCCTGGGAATTCGACGCCGCCAAGGCGCTGGTGGAGGGGCAGCGCGCCTGGCTCGCCAACCGTCGCAAGCGCCTGCCGACCAAGGTTCGCTACGGCGCGATGCTCGAAGTGCCCGCGCTGGCGGAGGTGCTCGACATCCTGCTGCCCAAGCTCGATTTCATGTCGATCGGCACCAATGATCTCACCCAATTCCTGTTCGCCGCCGATCGCTCCAATCCCGCCTTGGCAGAGCGCTATGACTGGCTTTCGCCCGCGATCCTGCGCTTCCTGAAGCGCGTGGTTCTCGCCGCCGAAGCGCATAAGGTGCCGCTGGCGGTCTGCGGCGAGATGGGCGGGCGCACGCTCGAGGCGCTGGCGCTGATCGGCATTGGTCTTACCCGACTCTCGATCACGCCGGTCGCGGTCGGGCCGATCAAGGCGATGATCCGCTCGCTCGATCGCGGCGCGGCTTTAGGCCTGCTCGACGGTCTGCTCGCCGCGCCGCCGCCGGATATGCGGGCGGCCCTGACGGCCTGGGCCGAAGCGCAAGGCGTCCAGATCGCCTGATCGCCGCGCCGGAAGGAGACGCGGTCGGTTGACATAAGCGCCGGGCTGCGGCGATGCACAGCGGGACGAATGTGACGCGCCAAACCGGATCGGAAAGCGAATCGATGGACGAAGCCGACGGCCTGCCCGGCTATGACGATCAATCGATCGGCGGCCGCCTGCGCGCGGCGCGCGAGGCGCGGGGCCTCGCCCTTCAGGACGTCGCCAGTCAGACCCGAATCCCGCTGCGCCACCTCCAGCATATCGAGCTGGAGGAATGGGACGAATTGCCGGCGGTGACCTATTGCGTCGGCTTCGCGCGCGCTTATGCCAATGCGGTCGGCCTCGACGGCGCCGAAATCGGCCGGGAGGTTCGCGACTCGCTGGGCGGACCGCGTGCCCGCACGCCGGCGGTCGATTATTTCCAACCCGCCGATCCCGCGCGGGTGCCCCCCCGGCCGCTGGCGATCATCGCGGCAGGCATCGCGATTGCAGCGATCGTCGCTTATGCGATCTGGCGCAGCCAGCTCGGCGATGTTGAAGCCCCCGCTGCGCCTTCCCCGGCACCCGAGGCAGCGGCCCCGGTCACGCCGCAGCCCGCCGCGCCGCCCGCGGCCGTCGCCGGCCAGGCAGTGAGCCTGACCGCGACGGGGGAAGTCTGGCTGCGCATCACGGATGGACCGGATGGAGCGCCGTTGTTCCAGAACATATTGACCCCGGGCCAGACTTTCGCCGTGCCGGCGACGGCGCAACGGCCGCTCCTGCGCACGGGCCGCCC
>Ga0136633_1001916_pt1 | contig 14874 bp, 14 predicted proteins | sample AntDrymeUQ832206_2_FD_105494 | JGI IMG/M metagenome (GOLD analysis project Ga0136633, IMG submission 105494) | Polar desert sand microbial communities from Dry Valleys, Antarctica - metaG UQ83 (22.06) | ecosystem: Environmental > Terrestrial > Soil > Desert | place: Antarctica: Dry Valley... | reverse complement strand
GTCTCACGTGGGTCAGGGGCTTGGACGTCGCGCCGTCCTGGCACTTCTCACGACGCTGGCTGCGACCGACGTGGTGAAAGCGCAGCTGCTGATCGCCGATGACAACCTCCCGAGTCAGCAGGTGGCGAAGGGCGCAGGTTTCGTGCTGACAGATCAGCCTGTGGTGGAGCGGCATCGAAAGGGCATGATCGTTCGCCTCGCAACCTGGGATCGCGCGGTTCGCGACTACAGTGGCCCGGACGCCGCCGTACCTCAGGAGGAAACATGAAAAAGTCGCTTCCGGTAGTGCTCGGGGGGCTCCTGGCTGTCGTCGGTGGAGTCTGGACAATGCAGGGTCTTGGCTACGTCGGCGGAAGCGCGATGACCGACGTTGCCGTCTGGGCGATCATCGGACCGATCGTGGCCGGGATCGGCGTCGCGCTGATGATTGTTGGGTTTCGTGGCCGACGGGGAAGCCCGTCTGGCTGACCAAAAAGCAAAGGCCCGGCACCCATTTCTGGATGCCGGGCTGACCTCATCCCACGGCGCAGGAGCCGCGACGAGGAGCTGGGCCGTCCCCGATCTCCACGGGGGATGGGAGGTCGAGGACGACGTATTTGGTGTGCTGGCCGGTCTCGGGTCCGGCCAACACAAAAGAGACGTTCCCAGTTCTGATGGCTCCCTGTCCGGAGAATGAGAATTATTTACGTTCCGGGCGGTGAATAGGCTAGTCCGCCAGCTGTGGTGAGCGCGCCGACCAGCTCGTCCGCGGTCATGAGCTCGTGGGTCTCGATGTGCGCGAACCCGCCACTGCTGCTGATCTTGAGGCTGACGGCGGCAGCCGCCTTGCTGTCCGGGAGCCCGGCGATGCAGAAGCCGTCCCACGCCCCGAACATGATGTTGTAGGACTCCATTGTTCCGCCGGCAGCCTCGACGATTGCCTCTGCCGCGGCGGCTCGGTTCGAAGGTTTGTCGATCATCGCCTTGATCGCCTCACCCTTGAACGTGAAAAAGATTGCATACCTTGCCATCGTGCACCTCCGGGCCGTGTCTCATCCGCTGTCCGGATTCGATCCTTCCTGCCGCGCGGTGCGGTGGCTATAGCCCGAACGTGCCGGTTAAGACTCGGCGAGGGCCTTCAGTCGGTCCATCGCGTCCGTGGTCTGCTTGGGCAATGTTCGCCTGATGATCGGGCCGAAGATCTTGCCGAAGCCTTTGGTCCGGATGTCGATGGTGTGGGTCAGGCTCGTCGTACCTTCACTCGTGCCGGGTCCGGCGACGAAGTCGACGGTGACGTCCATGATCTTGTCGGCGTAGACCATGGCAAAGTGCTCGTCGGGGTCGTGAACGCTGATGTGACCGTCCATCTCGCCGATGCGCCTGCCGTCCTTGTAGTGGTACTTCAACCTCGTGCGTGAAGGTCGGCATCCGCCGAGTATGGCCCAGGCGTTCCTCCAACGAGGCACATCGAGCGATGCCACCCCTCCGTAACCTGTGACGTTGGTCATCGTTATCTCATCCAACCGATCGGTCTGGAGCCGCGTTGATGAGAGCACTGGTGCGCGCCCTTCTGGTCTTCAGCATGGTCGGTGTGGGTGCGGCCGTAGTCTCGCCATCCGCCAGTGTTCCTCCGGAGCGGGTGGATGTGGCACAGACCTCAGGCGTTCTACGCGCAGGGGTCGGCATCACCGATGCCACCTGGCACGTCGGCGCTGGAGGTGGTCAGTACGCCGCCAAGGACCCCAACGCGAGCGGACTGGTCTCGGGTCCGGTCGACCCTTTTGGGCACTCGACGACGCAGCGACGCAGTTACGGGGTGCAGTCCCGGCTCACATACCGGGCCCTCGCCATTGAGGGGAGCGGCGGCGAGCGCGTGGTTCTGCTGAAGAGCGATGCCTACCTCGCCCAGGACACTCTGCTACGACGGGTCGGCCAGTTGCTCGAGCAGGGGGACTCGGGAATCACCCGCGACCGGATCCTGCTGATGGCCAGCCACAACCACTCGTCGCCGTACTACACCTCGGCAGGGGCGGGCGTGTGGCTCTTCCAGGACGCCCTCGATCTGCGCGCCTTCGAGTACGCCGCCCGCCAGATGGCCGCGGCCGTCGAGCTGGCGGTGGCCGACCTACGACCGGCACGGATCGGCGCCACCACGGTGCAGCACCGGATCTTCAAGGGGAACATCGCGGGTCCCACCGTGACCGACGACGGCACTCCCGGCGGTTACCCGGACAGCCACGGCGACTTCGGCCTCAGTGTGATCCGCGTCGACGACGTCTCTGGCGCCGAGCCGGAGCCGCTGGCCGCGTTCGCGAACTTCGGGCAGCACCCTGAGTCCAACGACGGGTACGACCTGATCAGCGCCGACTACCTCGGCCCGCTGGAACGCTTCGTCGAGCGCGACCTGGGTGCGCCGCTGATCTTCAGCCAGGGCGACGTCGGGTCGGCCGAGGGCCCGTACCTGCGGGCGAACTCGGAGCGGCTGCCCGACGGCGTCGTCCGGGCCTGGGCCCACGTCGGCCCTGCCCAGACCGAGCGAGGGGCCCGCTACCTCGCCGACTCGGTGGCGGACGCCTGGCAGACCCTGGGCAGCGGCGGCGGCATCGTGCCGATGAGCACCGACCTGCCCGTCGGTGTGGCCGAAGCCTGGGTTCCCGGCCCCCTGTCGCACCCCTACCCCTCGGTGTCCAACTGCCGCAGCGAGTCAACCGTCGAGGGCAACCCGGGCGCCCCCGTTGCTGGCTTTCCGGACTGCGAGCGAGCGTCGGACAACGACCCGACCAGCCCGACCAACATGGTGTGGGAGAGCCTCAAGGCGCACGGCCTGCCGGTGCCCGACCACTACGACGCTCCCGCGCTCGGTGCGGTCGAAGAGAATGCCCGGCTGCACCTACAGGTCATCCGCGTCGGTGAGATCGTGCTGGCCTCCTGCGCGTGCGAGGCGCAGGTGGACCTCATTCGCAACCTCGAGTCCCGCATTGACGACGTCGAGGGCAACATCGACAACGGTTACGACTGGGGCGCCTCGTGTACGTCGAACGCGGACGGGACGTGGGCGTGCCCGTTCAGCGGCTCCACGCTGACTCTCTCCGATGAGCGGTACCGCCGGATGCGTGCTCAGGTCAACAACGACGCGGCCGGCTGGAACCTGCCCGAGAACGCGGTGGCCGCGAACAGCGAGCCGGCCGACCCCGAGAAGATCTGGGGCAACTTCACCCACACCGAACTGTCCGCCGCGCGCGGTTTCGCGCTTCCGATCGGCGTCGGTCACGCCGGTGACTACAACGGTTACACCGTCTCCTACCGGGAGTACATGAGCCGCGACCACTACCGAAAAGCGCTGACTAGCTACGGGCCGCACACCGCCGACTACATGAGCACCCGGCTGATGGCGCTAGCTGGCTCGCTCAACGGAGGCTCGGCCCCGAGGTTCGAGCCTCATCAGGACCTCGCGGCCGCGGACGAGGCACGCCAGGAGAGTCTTGCCCGCCTCGTCGGGCAGGCCTCGTCCGCGGCGTACGACGCCTGGCTGGCCGCGATCCCCGATGACCTCGGTCCGGCCGAGACACTGGGGCAGCCCACAGACATCACCCGGTTCCAGGGCGCGACGTTCACCTGGCGCGGCGGCAGCAACGCCACCGACAACCCGCGCGTGGCTGTGCAGCGCTGGACGGGTGACGGGTGGGCGCCGTACGCCGACCAGACCGGCGAAGTGCAGACCATGGTGAAGTTCCCGGAAGGCGCGGACGGTTTCATCGACACCTACACCGGCGGACAGGAATGGCAGTGGACGGCCGGGTTCGAAGCCTTTGACGCGTTCCCAGCGACGGTCCTTCCCGGAGGCCAGGTGCCGACCGGACAATACCGATTCGTCGTGGACGGCGACATTCGTCAAGAAGGTCAGCCGGTGCCGTACCACGTCGAGTCCACGCCGTTCATCGTGTCGCCATGGACCGGTGTCACTGCAGGGGACCCGGCCGTCGGCGATCGTGGCTCGGTGTCCTTCGGGGCGGAGTCGACGTACCCACGCAGCTACGCGTCGCCGTTCCCCTTCGTCCGCGATGACGGCAACGACGCGCTGTGCAAGACCTGCTCGTTTCGTCCGTGGGCTTCCGGTGCCGACGTTGTCTCGGCAACCGTTGTCGTGACCGCGCCGCATCGGCCCGACCGCGTCGTGGAGGCGCGACTTGTCGACGGCCGCTGGGTCGCACAGACGCGGCTCCGGCCGGGTGAGTCCGCGATCATTCCGGCCGGTGGCCTGATCGACGCGTACGGCGAGACCAACGGAAGCCTGATTCCCCTTGTCTAACAGGAGTAAACGATGAACCTGAGCCCCACAGCCCGCACCGCGGTTGCCCTCGCGACCACCGCGGTCATGGCATACGCGTCCTTGACCGGGATCGGCCTCGTCGACAAGGAGAGCACGTCAGCCGTGCCGCCGCTCGAGGCCGGCAGGGCGTACGTCGGTGCGGCCAAGTCGTCGATGGAGCCCCGACCGGAGGACTACAATGGCACCTGGGTTCGCGACCACGCAGCCTGCGCGCGGATGGACGAGAACGTGCTCACCGCGGTCGAAGGAGACCCTCAGGGTCTCGCAGAACACCTGGCAGACACTGGCTCTCCCTGGCCTGAGAACCCGAACTGCCTCTACATGGGTGGCTTTGGGTTGGGTCCTGCGAACCCGATCACCGCGTGGGACCAGGAGTACGGACTGTGGATCCGCTCGGTGGCGATCGGCGACGGCGCAGACACGTTGGTCCTGACGACCATCGACGGTGAGGGTTACTTCTGGGACTACGCCAGCAAGTGCGATGACTGCGGTGCGAAGCAGCTGTCCGACGACCTGGGCGCCGAGCTCGGGATCGACCCCTCCGGGATCGTCATCGCCGCCACACACGCGCACTCCTCCCCGGACTTCATCGGCGGATGGGGCTTCGTCCCGGACTGGTACATGGAGCAGGTCAGCGACACGATCAAGGCCACCGTCCGGCAGGCGGTGCAGCGGATGGAGCCGGCGGTCCTTGAGGTCGGGGAGCAGCAAGCGCGCGAGCACAACAGCGAGCGACGGGACACCTACCGGTCGGCCGAGGAGCAGCAGCTGGCCTGGTTGCGCGCGTACGTTCCGGGTCAGACGAAAGGCAAGCCCGCGCCGGCGCGGACGATCGCGACCATCGGCGCGTACGCCGCTCACCCGACCAGCAAGGGCACCAACGACGGCGTCGCACATGCCGACTGGCCGGGGGTCTTCGAGAAGGGTCTCGAGGACCGGTTCGGTGGCGTCGGCGCCCTGTTCATGACAGGCCTCGGGAACATGTCTGGATCCGGCGGAACGACGATGGGGGCCAGGCTGGCGGCACTCGTGCCCGAGACCGGATCCGGAACGCCGTTGGTGAGCACGGACGTGCGGACCGCCCGTCGTACCTGGACGCAACCCGCCACCAACGTGCCGCTCAACAGCCTGGGCAACGCAGGGTTCTTCGATCGGCAGTTCAACCCGACGCCGTCGACGATCCGCACAGGCGAAAATCCGGACACGGCTCCCTGCGTCTCCGCAGCGCCGAGCTCGGTCGACGTCGCCGCAGGCGCCGCCCGCATCGGCGACCAGTTCGCGCTGACCACCGCGCCCGGCGAGATCTTTTCGAACTTCTCCAACACGGTGAAGGAGAAGTCAGGGGCTCTGGTCACCATGCCGCTGGGTCAGGCTAACGACGCCCTCGGCTACATGCCCCAGGACTTCGAGATGAGCCCGGTGGGCCAGCAGGGACTCGGCTTCGTTGTCGGCGGCTACCTCATCGTCAACTACGAGGACTCCTACGCTATCGACCACTGCTTCGGCGACGCGGCTCTGGAGGCCAGCATCTCGATGCTCGACGAGCTCCGTTAAGGATCCGCCCCGAACCGGGCCAGCTCGGAGTATCGTCCAGACCCTCGTTCGCGACCGTGGGAAGTGGTGGCCAAATGCCCGAGCATCGGATTCTGGGCCCGGAGGACGGCGAGCTCTATCAGCCGGACGGGGCGTGCGGCGATCGGTTCCTGGTCAACAGCCGTGACTGGGGTGGGGGCTTCTCCTTGGTCGAACACCGTCTGCCGCCCAAGGTGCTTGCGGCTCCGATGCACAAGCACTCCCGCGAGGACGAATTCAGCTTCATCCTCGAGGGAACGGTGGGCGCCAAGTTTGGGGATCAGGAGGTCGTGGCCGGTCCGGGCGATCTGGTGTTCAAGCCGCGCGACGAGTGGCACACCTTCTGGAACGCGGGGGACACCCCCGCAAAGCTGCTGGAGATCATCTCCCCAGGGGGCTTGGAGGAGATGTTCCGCTGGCTCGACCAGCTCACCGAGGAGCTGAGCCCCGGCGAGCTGGAGCAGAAGCTCGGCCCGTACGGCTGTTTGGCGGACATGGAAGCGACCATGGCGCTCGTCGAGAAGCACGGGCTGGTGTTCTAGGTCCGCGGCGTGCCGGCGACTTGATCCTGGACTCAGGACGGCACGGGTGCCTCGCTACGTCCCAGATACCCCGCGAAGGCGAGAAGGGCAACCCCGCTGAGCACGCCGGCGACGACTGTTCCTGCCGCGGCACTGACAGTCAGGGCGAGGACGCCGCCGCCGATGGCCAGCCCGATGAGACACCCGGCGAGGACACGGAACGTAGGGATCCCGAAAGCTTTGGCGAAGGGCATGAAGTGAGCGCCGACGATCAGGACGACCCAAGGCAACACCAGTTCAGGATGGTCGAGCCGACTCAGCACGATTGCGCCGACGGGAATGAGCGCAACTTCGACCGCAACGCTCGTCCAGTACACACGCCATGGCCCGCGCGGGGAGTTCATTAATGGCCGAGGAGCGCTTGGTTGCCGCAGCACGGCGAGCCACAGGACCGCCACGAACCCAGCGACGCCCAGCACCCGCACGGCAAGGGCGATCTGGTCCGGGAGCGATCCGGCATGGATGAGAATGAAAACGAGTCCCGCGATGGCACCAATCAACGCGCCCGTACGTCGTCCCGACATGGCGCCAACCCTTCCATACCGCCGACCTCGCAGCTCTCCGCGACGATCAGCTTTGCAATTCGGCGGACTGGGGGCGGGTACTGACTTACCTTCGATCAGTAGCCAACGTGGGTAAGGGTGAACCGTGCGATCAACCGCTGCATTTCGAATTCTTCTAGCCCTCATGGTGGCGTCAGCGTTGGCGGCAATTCCGGCGGCCGGTTCCGCCCACACGACAGGATCCACAACCTTGCGGCAGCACGCCTTGGTCATCCAGGTGGTCGACGGCGACACGGTCGATGTCGAGATGGCCGGCGGTGCGACGCGCCGCGTCCGTCTGGTGGGCATCGACACACCGGAGGTTTACGACGGGGTCGAATGCGGGGGGAAGCAGGCCTCAGCCGAACTCAAGCGCCTCCTCTCCAGGGACACCCGTGTGACGCTGACATCCGACCCGACCCAGACGAGGAAGGACCAGTACGGTCGGCTGCTCCGCTACGTGAGCAAGTCCTCCACCGGGGTGGACATAAACCGTAAGCAGGTGTGGAGCGGCTGGGCTCGGGTGTACGTGTACAAAGACGACCCTTTCCAACGGGCGAGCAGCTATCAAAAGGCTGAGCGGTCCGCTGACGCACACGACCGAGGCATCTGGGGACTGTGCCACTAATCCTCGAGATCATCTCCCCAGGGGGCTCCGCGGAATGATCCCGTCCGACTCCGAAACCGCTGAGTGGCAGGCGACCGATCATTGACTCCAAGAACCGATCAGTTTGACCGCGTCGAACCTCTCGCCGTGCATCTCACCCCGGGCCCGCAGGTGGCATTTACCTGCGCTCTCGTGAAACGACTCAGCCCCTGACCGGAGTTCTTGCTGGTCAGGGGCTGTATTGGTGCGCCAGCAGGGACTCGAACCCCGAACCCGCTGATTAAGAGTCAGCTGCTCTGCCAATTGAGCTACTGGCGCGCGTGAAGCGAGTGGAACTTTAGCAGCGGACCCCGGCAAGCCTGAAATCGAGACGGACACCTCGTCGATCACATTGAGGAGGTGCCCGTCACATGAGCACGGTGACGCAGTCAGCTGACGAGGAGCTTGTCGAGTTTGCCGAACGAACTCGTCCAGCCCTGTCGCGCCATGTCCTCGAAGTCTTCGCTGTACGGCCCCTGACGCAGGACCAGGCGAGTCTTGCCGTTCTCGTCGTGGAACTCGAGCCGCAGCTCCTCGTCATCCGCGAGGATCCGAACAGTTTCGCCATCTCCTCGTCGAACTCCTCGTGACTGACGAGGAGCTCCGGCTCCACGATCTCGTCGTACACGCCGTCGGCCGGTCCTCCGGGCGGAAGCTCGTCGGAGTCCGGCACCATCGTCAACCGCTGGTGGCCGCCCACGCGAAGGTCGACTTCGACGGTGTCCCGGGGGACCGAGTAGCCCACCGGGCCGAACCACTGCGCGATCTGGTCGGGGTCGGTGAAGGCCTTGAATACGAGCTCGCGGGGAGCGTCGAAGACCCGGGTGATGACTAGTTCCTTGGTTGTTGCCTCGCTCATGGTGCTGTCCTCTCTCCATCCTCATGTTTGTCAGTCGGTTCTTGCTGAATGCGTTGCAGATGCGCATCGAGCCGGTCGAAGCTGCTGTCCCAGAACTCCCGGTACCTCTCCATCCATGCGGTGGCATCCCCCTCGCTGAGCCGGGCCAGGATCCCGGCGGGTGGGGTCCGCCAGCGCTGCGAAGCTGGTATTCAGCCGGAGAGTCGTCTGACTGACCAATCCACGCGGGGGGATGGGGCGAACTACAGTTACAGGAGGTGCCGGAGAGTCCGTCACCCCGCGTTTTACCCAGGAGGCCTCGATGTCACCGGAGCCCGGGTTGAGGCTGGTGCACTCACACGAGAGCGCCGATATCGATGAACTCCTGGGCAGGGTTGCCCGCGGCGACTCGCTGGCGTTTGACGCGTTGTACGACGTAGTGGCGGGACCTGTCTACGGCTTGGCGAGGCGCGTCGTACGCGATCCTGCGCGGGCCGAGGATGTGACCCAGGAAGTGTTCCTCGAGGTGTGGCGGAAAGCCGCTCGCTTCGACAGGAGTCTCGGCAAGGCGAAGACGTGGATCATGACGATCGCGCATCGACGTGCGGTGGATGCCGTACGACGCAGCGAATCGCAGAAGCGTCAGGACCATCATGGTGCCCCGGACGAAGTCGTCCACGACGAACCGGGGGAGGCCGTGATCGCGTCCGAGGAACACGGAGAAGTGCGTGAGTGTCTGGAAACCCTCACGTCACTCCAGCTCGAATCGGTACGCCTTGCGTACTTCAACGGATATACGTACGCGGAGGTGGCGGCCTTGCTCGAAAAGCCGCTGCCCACGATCAAGACCCGAATGAGAGACGGACTGATCCGTCTCCGCGACTGCCTGGAGGGGGCCCGATGAGCACCGACCTGCACACCCTCTCTGGGGCCTACGCAGTCAATGCGCTGAGCCACGACGAGGCCGAAGAGTTCCGCAAGCACCTCGACGGTTGTCCCGCATGCCGCGAAGAGGTGCGCGAGCTCCAGGAGGCCGCCGCGCTTCTGGGCGCAGCTGCGTCGGTCGAGCCGCCGGCACACCTGAAGGCGAGTGTCATGCGCGCCGCCGATCAGTTGTCGCAGCTTCCTCCGCTCGTGACCCACATCGACTCCGTACGCCGGCCCAGGTGGACTCCTCGGATCCTCGGCGCGGCAGCGGCCGTCGTCATGGTCGTCGCCGCTGGCATCGGGTTCAGCCAGATGCAGCAGGACCCCGACAGCCACCTTGCGGCAGGAGTCACCAGGGTCTTCGACGCCCCGGACGCACACATCAAGACAGTTGGTTCCGCCAATGGTGGCAAGGTCTCCTTGGCGACGTCGAAGTCGCTCCGCGAGATGGCCATCGACACCAACGAACTGCCTGAGCTCACCGGCGAGCAGGTCTACCAGCTGTGGACCATCACAGGATCGTTGCCGAAGTCCGCAGGGCTGCTCGAGGACCCGGGATCCGGCCAGTTCATGGACCTTCCGGACGAGGGCATCGAGGTCGCGATCACCATCGAACCGGCGGGTGGCTCAAAGCAGCCCACCAGCGACCCGATCGTGCGAGTGACACCCAGCGAGGTCTAGGCCAACGAGGTGTGAGCCGGCTGTGAACTAGTCAGATGTGAGCGCGTCCAGCACTGCATGCGCCGCGTTGTGCCCGCCGATCCCGCTGACCGCTCCACCTCTGCGTGCCCCTGCGCCACACAGCAAGACATTGGGTATGTCGGTCGCGACGCCCCACTTCTGCGCGGCTGTGTCGAGGCGGGCGCGGTTGGCCGCCCACGGCCAGGACAGGTCGCCGTGGAAGATGTGCCCGCCGGGCATCGCCAGCGCTTCTTCGATGTCCTGCGGCGCCTTCGCTTCGATGCAGGGGGCTCCGTTCGCGTCCTTGGCCAGGCAGTTCTCGATCGGTTCCTCGAGGTGCTCGTTGATCGCGTCGAGTGCACGCATCACCGCTTCGTCGCGCAGCTTGTCCAGGTCACCCTCGAACACCTTCGCTGGCATGTGCACGCCGAAGTAGGTCATCGTGTGCATCCCCCGCGCCGCGAGCTCGGATCCGAGGATCGAGGGGTCGGTCAGCGAGTGGCAGTACAGCTCGCCCGGCGGCAACGTCGGGATCTTGCCGGACGCAGCCTCGTCGTACGACGTCTGCAGCTGGCTGTAGTCCTCGGCAACGTGGAAAGTGCCGGCGAACGCGATCTTCGGGTCGAGCCCGGAGCGCAGGGCGGGCAGCCGTTCGAGCAGGAAGTTGATCTTCAGCTGCGAACCCTCGGGCTTCTCGGGCGGCTCCTCGCCGAGCAGCACCTGGAGCACCCAGGGCGCAACGTTCGACAACACCCAATCGGTCTCAACGGTGTGCGAGTTGTGGCCGTCGTGCCAGGTGACCGCGGCCGTCGTACCGTCTGCGTCGATACCGCTCACGCCGGCTTCGGTGATGATCTCCGCACCTGCAGACAGTGCCGCGGCCGCGAGAGCATCGGTGACCGCGCCCATGCCGCCGACCGGCACTCGCCACTCGCCGGTCCCGTTGCCGATCAGGTGGTAGAGGAAGCAGATGTTCTGCACCAGCGACGCGTCGTTCATGCCCGCGAACGTGCCGATCAAAGCGTCAGTGGCGACCACCCCGCGCACCGTGTCGTCGTTGAATCGATCCTCGATCACCTTGCCCATAGGCTGCTCGACGAGCGCCTCCCAGATCTCCGGATCGACCTGCGCCTTGAGCTCGCGTGCGGTCTGCAGTGGAGCGAGAAGTGTTGGCTCGACGACCTGCGCGAAGTCCGAGACCTGTCCGTAGAACGCCCGCCACGCGTCGTACTCCTCGTCCGACCCCGTCAGGGCACGGAACGACTCTTTGGTCAGCGTGCCTTCGGGGCGCTCGACCAACAGGCCGGTGGGAGAACCGTCCCGGACGACGGGGGTGTACGACGCGGTGACGCGCGACCTCAGGTCCAGGTCGAGCTCAAGGTCCTTGATGATCTGTTCAGGCATCAGGCTGACCAGGTAGGAGTAGCGCGAGAGCCGCGCCTCCAGGCCATCGAACGCCTGCGCGCTGACCGCCGCGCCACCGGTGTTCGGGAGCCGCTCGAGCACCAGCGTCGACACACCTGCCTTGGCCAGGTAGGTCGCGGCGACAAGGCCGTTGTGACCGCCGCCGACGATGACGACGTCGTACTTCTTGTGCTTGCTCCCTGAGTTCACGCCACGCACGCTACCCGGCGAAGCGACGAGGGGCGGGAGGCTGGTGGAATGTTTACGGTTCAATCACGGTTCTCCCAGGGACCACAGACTCATCGGGAAGGTGGACCCTATGCCAGCCGTCACCGTCGACGACCTCACCGTTCTTCCGCGCATCAAGGCGCCCGGGCTAGGCGACACCGTCCGGCCGGTCGCCTCCGTCACCGACGCGCCGCATGGTTTCGAGGGTGAGGGCTTCCCGGTACGACGTGCGTTCGCCGGCGTCGATCTCGCGTTGCTCGACCCCTTCATCCACATGGACCAGATGGGCGAGGTGGAGTACGCCCCCGGCGAGCCCAAGGGAACCGCGTGGCACCCGCACCGCGGCTTCGAGACCGTGACCTACATGCTCGATGGCGTCATGGACCACCAGGACAGCCACGGCGGTGGCGGCTCCATCACCAACGGTGACACCCAGTGGATGACCGCCGGGTCCGGGCTGCTGCACATCGAGGCTCCGCCCGAGTGGCTGGTCGCCAAGGGCGGGCTGTTCCACGGCATCCAGCTGTGGGTGAACCTTCCCCGCGCGCAGAAGATGATCGCCCCGCGCTACCAGGACCTCCAGTCCAGCTCGGTCACCCTGGTCAGTACCGCCGACGCAGGTGCTCTCGTCCGGATCATTGCGGGTGTCGTCGACGGGCATGACGGTCCCGGATCGACGTACACCCCGATGACGATGGTGCACGCCACCCTCGCTCCGACCGCGAACCTCGAACTGCCCTGGGATGCCGGGTTCAACGCCCTGGTCTACGTGCTCGCCGGTGAAGGCACCGTCGGCGTTGAGAAGCGTCCCGTCCGCAAGGGCCAGCTCGCCGTCCTCGGGCACGGCGACTTCGTCAGCGTCGCGGCCAGCGCGTCACAGGAGAGCCGTACGCCGGCCATGGAGGTGCTCGTGCTCGGTGGTCAGCCCATCCGCGAGCCGCTGGCCTGGGCGGGACCGTTCGTGATGAACACCAAGGCCGAGGTGATGACGGCCTACGAGGACTTCCGTGCCGGCCGGATGGGCGAGATCCCCGATGTGCACGGTGCGCCAACCGAAGTCGTCACCAAGCGCTGAGCGGTCCCTGACGAATACCGGTATACCAGGTGATTTAGGCAATTCGGCGAAAACGACATAACGTGACGGAGTTCACTGCGGCCAGACCGACCGCGAACTTACCCATTGAGGGGATTACTCCATGCGTTATCGCTCATATATGGCGATGTCTGCAGCAGGCGCCCTGGCTGCGTCGATGATGGTTGCCGCCACAGGCCCGTCTTCGGCGGTCGGCCCGGAGGCGGCGGACTCGGCTCAGCCCGCGCCGTACGGCTCGTTCGCGTACTCCGGCCAGGAGGCGGCAAACTTCGTGCTCCCGTCGGACGTTACGGAGCTGCACACCACGACCTTCCCGGACGGGCGTACGTCGACCCGCTACCAGCAGGTTGTCGGCGGCGCCACCGTCTTCGGCGGCCAGATCACCGTCATCGAAGGCACCTCAGGTGTTGCCGACTCCGTCATCGGGGCCTACTTCCCGGGACTCCAGGCCAAGACTTCCGCCACGCTCTCCAAGCGCGAGGCGAAGTCGATCGTGACCAAGAAGATCGGCGATCGAGGCGACTTCAGCAACGTGCTGCGGATCAACCCCGCCACCGGCCGCCTCTTCTACGAGGTAGAGAGCATCCGGGCCGCCCAGCGTCCGGTCCGCTGGATCGACGCCGCGTCCGGCAACGTCGCCAAGGCGTTCGACAAGCTCGCACAGGGTGAGGGCACCGGCGTCAAGGGTGACACCAAGACGATCGACACCACTAGGGCCAAGGGTCGCTATCAACTGCTTTCGGCCGATGGCCGGCAGAAGACCTACGACGCTCAGAACGCGCTGAACAGCCCGATCGTGATGACCGACCGGGACGACATCTGGGACCTCGCCGGCACCACTAGCCCGGGTCAGTCCGCCGGTGTCGATGCGCACTACTACGCCAACGTGGTCGACGACTTCTTCAGGGACACGTTCGGGCGCAACAGCATCGATGATGCGGGCTTCCCCCTCATCTCGGTCGTCCACTACGGCACCAACTATTGCAACGCCTTCTGGAACGGCGCGTACATGACCTACGGCGACGGCAACGGCACCACCTGCAAGTCGCTGTCGGGCGGTCTCGACGTCGACGCGCACGAGTTGACCCACGGCGTTACCGAGCACACCTCGAACCTGCTCTACGAGAACGAGTCCGGTGCGCTCAACGAGGCGTTCAGCGACATTATGGCCAACACCACCGAGTTCTACGCGGAGGCCAACAACCTCGACCCCACGGTCGAGCCGGACTGGCTGATCGGTGAGGACGTCATCAACAGAGTCGGCGACTCGACCCCCGGGTTCCGGAACATGGGCGACCCGGCCCAGGATGGCGACCCGGACCATGTGGTGAACAAGTACACCGGCACGGAGGATAACGGTGGGGTGCACAGCAACAGCGGCATCGCCAACCACGCCTATTACCTGACCGTCAACGGCGGTCAGAACGCCGGGTGTGTGGCAACCGCCGACCGTGCGGCCACGCACACCGAGGACTGCGACGTCAGCGTTCCCGCGCTCGGCCTCGACAAGACGGCGCAGATTTTCTACGACGGGTTCACGTCGCTTCCGGAGTTCGCGAACTTCTGCGACGCCCGGAACGCAACAATGGCCACGGCCGGTGGAAAGGACGTAAAGGCCGTCCGTGCCGCCTGGCAGGCGGTCGGCGTCAATGCCAGCTGCACCCCGGGCACGCCGCCGCCGCCGCCGTGTGAGAGCAACCCGACGGCATCGCTGCCCATCGAGTCGCTTCACCCGTACCGCAACAACGGTGACTGCACGTGGACCTTCACGAACACCTCGGCGAACTTCACGTTCCACTTCAGCCTGCTCGACACCGAGGCTGGGTACGACTACGTGTACGTCAAGGACGCGAGCGGCGCCATCCTGGCGACGTATGACGGTACGTACGCTGGTGGAGTCACCTCGCCGTGCATCACGACGACGAGCGGGTCGATCCGGTTGACGACCGACCCAGGGGTCACGGCCCAGGGCTTCACCGTCGACGCGGTGATTCCCTGCTAGTCGACTAGAAGAGAAATGCGAAGAAGGGCCTCCGAATCGGAGGCCCTTCTT
>Ga0136633_1001915_pt1 | contig 14877 bp, 17 predicted proteins | sample AntDrymeUQ832206_2_FD_105494 | JGI IMG/M metagenome (GOLD analysis project Ga0136633, IMG submission 105494) | Polar desert sand microbial communities from Dry Valleys, Antarctica - metaG UQ83 (22.06) | ecosystem: Environmental > Terrestrial > Soil > Desert | place: Antarctica: Dry Valley... | reverse complement strand
TCGCAGCTACCAGCTCGCGCTCCGTCTGCACAACGAGGTTCCGGGGATCGTCGTACCCGAGCACGTGCAGGCGCGACTTCGCGATGCGGGACCGAACGCGGGTGACGTCGGTCTCGAGCTCGCGCAGGAGCTGCTCGAGGCGTCACGCGAGCGCGCCGCCGGCGTCTACGTCATTCCGCCGTTTCGGCAGCCGCTGGCGGCCCTCGACGTCCTCGCGTAGGAGGGCTGGCTTTGCCCTCGTCCTATGTGCGCAGGAGGTGGAAGCGGCGTGGTTCAATCCTCGCCAAACGCCCCTGATCACGTCCGTCGGGATGACGTAGACGCTCACCTCTTCCGGGCGGCGCGCGAAGACCGTCGTCCGCACGCAGCCCTGCGCATCCGCGCCCGGGCCACCGGAGAGGCCGGGCGCACGTCGCCGCGGATCGAGGTGACCGAGCGCGTCCCTGTACCGCAGCCGCAAGCATCGCGGCTGTTGGCCCGGGACGGCAAATGGTGGGCTAGCGTCGCATTAGTTCCAGTTCGTGAAGCAGCCCTGCACCAGTCGCTCAACCCCGCCCCCCGTTGAGTCAATGGTGCAGAGAGCGGACACGTACTCTCCGTTGGAGGATACGTTCGACTGCCAGCTCCCACAGTGTCCCCACGACGAAAACGCCCAGCCGAAGTACGAGCCGTTCTGTCGCTTGTAAACCACCGCCCAGCGTGCGTATGACGGAAGGCACGCACCAGCAGCCACAACCCCGTGTGAGTACCTGCGCGCCGTTGAGGACGACTGCTTCCACGTCCAGCTATTCACGTAGCCATAGAACTGCAAGCTCGAGCATGACTCGTAGGGCCATGGAAAGTAGTAGGTACAGACGATGGACTGTGGTGATATCTGCGAGGGGCTACCGCTCGCACCTACGGTGAGCACGGCTGCTACCCCCAGGGCAGCGAGGAGGGCGATGATCTTGCGCACTGGGACCTCCTTTCAGTTGAGGCTGAAAACTACTGACCTGCCGAGTTCACGTCATCCCCCGTTCCGGTAGCCGTTGGCCGGGGTGGGCGTGCTCGGCTGATCAGCGCGCGCAGTCGGTCTGCACTGGTCGGCCGACCTTCCGCAGCACCTCGCGTACCGTCGCGGACGGCACGCCGTAGCCGCCGATCTCGCCGGGGCTGCGTGCGAAGACCACAGTGAGCACGCGTCCCCTCGCGTCAACGGCCGGACCGCCCGAGAGCCCCGGCTCCACCTCGCCGCGGATCGCGGTCACACTCCGCGTGACCGACCCGCGCCCGTAGGCATCGTGAGAGAGCCTTCGTCCCGTGCCTCCGAGCCGACCTGGGATGACGCGGCGCGGCCCGTTTCCCGGATAGCCGATGAGCGCGACCAGAACACGGCGCTCGGGGTCTGCAAGCCGAAGCGACGCTCCGTGCAGGCCAGGCACGCGAAGGATCGCGATGTCGTTCCCCGCGTCGAACGCGACGATGCTCGACTCGAAGGAGTCGCCACCGCGGCGGTCGACGCGCGGCTGGTCGATCCCCGCGACGACGTGCGCATTCGTCACCACGAGCCCCGGCCGCACGATCCAGCCCGAGCCCGTCACCCCGAGACCGCAGGCGATCCCGGTCACTCGCACGACGCTGCCCGCGGCACGCACGACGTCTGGGTCTCGAGCGATCCCGCTCGTCGGCGGAGGCACAATCGCGGGCGGCCCGATGACGACGCCGATCGGATCGACGCGCTCGAGGGTCTCGAGCAGCTGTTCCGGGGGGACCTCCTCGTTGATCCGCGCGAGGATCGTCGACTTTTGCACCGAGCGGCGGAGCTCCGACTGACCAGGGAGGTAAAGGAGGACGGCCCCGACCGCCCAGGAGATGAACAAGCCCGTCGCGACGCCGAGCACGGCCCCCGCGGCGGAGTCGAGCGCGCGGAGCCCCGGCACGGCGCCCATCCCGGAGCGGAGCGTTCCCCCGAGGACGCCGGCCACGGTCTGCACGAGCACGCCACCGAGGATCGCCGCGCCGAGCGCGATGAGCGGTGCGTACGGCGACCCGTCGTCGAGTAAGGCGGGGGCGATCTGCGCGCCGAGATAGGCCCCGAGCGCGAACCCGGCGAGCGACAGCGCGCCCCGCACGAGCCCTCGTGAGAGCCCGTAGAAGCCGAAGACGACGACGACGCCGAGAACGATCCAGTCGGCGGTAGCCACAGCCGAAACAGGGTACGCGGAGCGGAGGCCGGGGTTGCTCGACGCGCCTGCCCCACGCCTGCTCGGGCCTGTGACCTATCTCTGCCGCTCCCGAGAGCAGACGGGCAGAACTCAGCCGCCAGGAGTCTCGGCGCCGCGAGCGGTCGTCACGACGGAGTGCAGCAACACGTGGTTTGGGATCCGGACGATCCGCCCGTCAGCCGAGCGCACGACGACGACGATGGGGTCGAAGGCGACGATCTCGCCCTCGACCGAGTCGACGGCGATGCGGTCGCCGAGCTCGAACGACGAAGAGACGTAGCGACCCGAGCTGAGCTCGCGCGCGACGTCCCGTCCGCCGAGTCCGAAGGCCAGCGCTGCCGTGAGGCCAACGGTGACCAGGACGATTCCGCCGAGTACGATTGAGATCTCCGTCGGGACGCCGAGCTGGGCGAGAGCGGTGAGCGTGAACACGCCGATCACCAGTGCACACGCAAGTCTGCCGAGAGGTGCCTCGACTGCGAGCTGCGTCCCGAGCCGATCAACCCAGTCGCCTATCAGCCTGCCCGCGATGACGCCGGCGGCGAGCAGCACGAGCGCCGCAAGGAGGCGAGGCACGTAGAGGAGAAGCTCGTTCAGCGCTAGCTCAATACCGCCGATCCCGAGCGTCGAGATCGCCGCGACGACCACAACGAGCGCGAAGACGATGCGGACGACGCGGCCGACGACGTGCGAGACGCGGGGTGTCCGTCCTGGTCGGCGCAGCGCCTCATGAACGCCGTAGCGCGCGGCCAACCGGTCGACCCCGAGCGCCGCGAGCAGTCGCGCCGTTACGACTCCGAGCAGCCAGGCCAGGGCGAGGCCGAGAACGAGGATCGCAAGGGCGCCTGCGAGGTTTGGCAGCCACTCGCCCAACTCTGCTTTTGCCTGGTCGAAGACGTCGCTCATCGTCGCCGCCCCACGCCCATCGAGATCGCATCCGGCAGCGTCCGCGCGACGGCGACGAGAAGGTGCACAATCGCGAGCGCTGCGCGTTGTCGGCGTGCCCGCCGGAGGAGGGCCCGGGAAAGGTCGATCCCGGGGGGAGGTCTGCTTTCGCGGAGCGCGCCGAGGAGTGCCGTCAGCCGCCGATCGCGGTCGTCCGACCGGCCGTCAGCGCTCACGAGGAAGCTCCCAGTCGTACGTGTTTCGGCGGAGCAGCTCGGCGAGCTCGTTTCGAGCGCGGTAAAGGCGACCTTTGACGCTTCCGAGTGGAGTGCCGGTCACGTCGGCGATCTCGTCGTAGCTCAGTCCCTCGAGCTCGCGGAGCACGAGCACGGCTCGATGCTGCTCGGTCAGCATGCTCAGCTTCGTACGAAGGCGATCGCGACGCTCGCCCTCGTCGAGCGCCTGCGCGGGCGTGCGCGAGACCCCCGCGATCCCGTCGTCGTCGTCCCAGGCATCCATGTCCTCATCGGTAGCCGGGCGGCGCCGGCGCGCGGCGAGAGCATCGAGAGCACTGTTGCGTGCGATCTGCAGGAGCCAGGCACGGAAGGTCGATTCCGCGCGGAACCGGTCGAGACGGTGGAACGCCCGGAGGAAGGTGTCCTGGGCCACGTCGGCACTGTCATCCTCGCCGACGATTCGCGCCGCGACCCGCAACACGACCTGCTCGTGACGAGAGACGAGTGCACCGAACGCGGCTGTGTCGCCGGCGCGACAACGATCCACGAGCTCGATATCGGCGGCATCCAATTCGCCCGGCCGCTGCACAAGGGACACGACCGCGGAGCGCTGCACCAGTCCTCATTACCCAGATCGCCTTTGCGAGTAACGCCGTCATGACCCCTGAGACTCGCAAACCCCGGGGAAAAGTTACGAGCGCGTAACTTCTCGACCGCTCCGCCCGTCCCAGAGGTGGTCGGCACGTCGCCGGCCCTGGATCACACGATCGAAGGGACGTGAGAATGATGCTTCAGATGTTCGTGGTCGCGGCAATCGGCGACAGCGTCGAGCGAGGGTTCGACGAGTTCTTCCAATGGCTGCCGAAGCTCGTTGGATTCCTGATCGTCCTCCTGCTCGGCTGGATCGTGGCGCGTGTCGTGGGCCGACTCGTCGAGAAGGCAGGGAAGAGCGCAGGCGTCGACCGGATGCTGCTTCAGGGAACGGGCGGCAACTGGGTCTCGAGAGTCACTTCGTCGCCGTCGAGACTGCTCGGCCGGATCACGTTCTGGCTGATCTTCATCGGTGCGCTTTCGATCGCGCTCGACGTACTCGGGATCGCGGCGCTCGAAGACTTCGTGGCCGCCGTTTGGGCCTACCTCCCGAACGTGCTCGCGGCGCTATTGATCTTCGTGGTCGCCGGGGCCATCGCAGCGGGCGCCGCGACGTTCGCGAGCCGCTTCATGGGCGATACGCCGACGGGCCGAATCGTCTCCACGGTTGCCCCAATCCTCGTGATGACGATCGCGACGTTCATGATTCTCGACCAGCTCCAGATTGCCGAGACGATCGTGACGATCACCTATGCCGGCCTGATCGGCGCCATCGCTCTCGGTGCCGCGCTTGCCTTCGGGCTCGGCGGCCGGGACGTCGCCGGGAGAATGCTGGAGGGTGCGGTCGCGCGAAGCGAAGGCGCGGTCGCCCAGGCGAAGAAGGACACCGAGAAAGGGGTGGAACGCGCACGAGCCGAAGTCGAGGAGCGGCGCGAGAACCAGGAACCCACCCCGCCAGCGGCGCCCCGCCCCGCCGAGGGTTGACAGCCGGACACAGGCCTCCCGTCGGGGGAGCGGGAGGCCTTGCGGCGGGCCGGCTACGCAAGCGAGTCGCCGGCGCATTGCGAGCGCCTCACATCGTCAGAGTCGAGAGTCTTTATAGAGGGCGCCGCGACGATCGAGTCGGCGGTTGCAACAGCCCGAACAGGGCACGGCGAGCGGAGGCCGCCGTTACTCGACGCGGATACACTAGACCGGCTCGGGGGCGTAGTTCAGTTGGTTAGAACGCCGGCCTGTCACGCCGGAGGTCGCGGGTTCGAGTCCCGTCGCTCCCGTCTTCGAAGTCCCCGGAAACGGGGACTTTTCCTTTCGGCGTGGGCTTCGGCGTGTTCGCGCGATGGGGCGTGGATGGGGTCGTGAGCGCGTCGAGGACGCCTCGGTTGGCGTCCGGGAAGAGGTGGCCGTAGAGGTCGAGCGTGACACGGATCGACGAGTGGCCCATCTGCGCCTGGAGGTACTTCGGGTGCGCCCCGGCGGCGACCATCAGCACGGCGTAGGTGTGGCGCAGGTCGTGGAAGCGCAGGCCGGTGACGACGGTGCGGCGGACGGCGGGGCGGAAGACGCGGTGTCGGAAGTTGTCGTCGTTCAGGAGCGCGCCGCGGGGCGAGGGGAAGACGAGGCCGAGGTCGTTCGGTTTCCGTGCGAGCAGTTGCCGGCGGATGACGTGTGCGGCGATGCTCGAGAGGTCGACGCGACGGCGCGAGGCCCGCGTCTTCACCGGCACGAGCTCGCCTCGATAGGCGCCGTGCTCGACCTGGACGGTCAGTGCGTCGAGGTCGACGTTGCGGTCGCGCAGCGCGAACAGCTCGCCCTGCCGGAGTCCGGTGAGCGCGGCGAGCAAGACGAGGTTGCCGTAGGGGGCGACGTCGCCAGTGGTGGCCGTCGACGGTGCGCGCTGTGCTCGGTCGATCCACCGCCTGACCTACGGTACGTCGTCAGCCCGCGTCAGAACGTCCAGCGACAATCAAGACATGGCCGAGGCGACCATCGACGGAATGGCGTTCTTCGAGGATGCGAGCGCCGGCGGTGCATTCCGTCTGTCCGAAGCTGCGGTCGAAGACGCAACCGACATCATTGGTGACTGGACGATCGAAGTACGAGCGGGTAGCGAGATCGTGGTTGCGCGCAGTACGGGAGGCGCGACGTACGAGGAGGCGCGTGATGACGCACTGGCTGCCGCCAACAAGGGTCTCGACTTCCTATGCCTGCGTGGCGCCACACCGATGGCGATCCGTCATGCCGGGTCCGAACACATCGTCTGGTGGTCAGAGGATTCGCAGTCGGTCATCCGCCTGCTGAGCATCCCCACTCAGACGCTCCACGTCGGCAAGGTCACGGTGACGGGAGGGACGCCAGTAGTCCCGCCTCCCCCCGAGTGGCACGAGAGCGCCAGATACTTCCGGCTGTCCCAACTCACGGACGACCTGTTCGACTCCTTCCGCAATGTCTACCTCGCGCTCGAGTCGATCCTCGACCACATCGCACCGCAGCGGACTACCCCGCCCCTCGAGCGGGAGGGCGAGTGGTTCCGGCGCGCCCTCACGGAGGCCGGCACGATCGTCAACCTGGCGGGGCACGCTCCAAAGGGCTCGCCCGATCCCGTCGCAGCGCTGTACGACGAGCTCTACATCTCAACGCGAAACCTCATCTTTCACGCGAAGTCCACTCGCGCGTATCTGCTGCCGCACAGCAGCCCCGAGCGGCGAGCCGTCGAGGAGACCGTGAGACGAGCGGCCTACCTGTACATCGCCCTCGCGGAGAAGGTCCTCCATCTCCGGCCGCCCGGCAGCGGGTGGTTCGCTGGCGCGTGGCGGATGTTCGTCGACAGCCTGGCTGCGCAGCTCGGAATCGTTGTCACGAACGACCCGGCGCCGTTTTCGGCCGATGACACGGCCATCAACCCAAGCGGCGGAGAGGTGATCGAGCTCAGCGTGAGCCGCGCGTCGCAGCTCGACCGACCGTTCGAGCACGCATTCCTCGGTGTTGGCAGCGGTGCGGAGATAGCCAGGCTGGGGCGGGTCACCCGCGTCTGCTCGACGGTCAACGGCGAGCCGCACACGGCCGGAATTCCAGAGGGTGCGTTCCTGGTCTCCGACGTCGACCGATTCGAAGCCCTAGTCTTTCTCCGCGCTCGCAACGCGAACGAGCTGAAGCGGGACTTCGCTTCGTGACCGCGACACCCGACCCGAACCAGGAGCTTCGCCTCCATCCCGGGTGGTGGGCGAGGCTCGAGGGCGAGAAGCTTGATCTGGACGCACTGGCCGAAGCACTCGGAGATAGCAGCCCGCTGCAGATACGGGAGCTCGACGGCCGCCACTACCTTCGAATGGCCGACTTCGACCAGGTCGATGAATCCGGTGACGTCGAGACTCGCGCCGGCGAGGTCGTGCGCATCCTCAACGGAGCCGCTCGCGTCCAGTACGGCGACAGCCGCGAGGTTCGGGTTGACGCGGCAGCAAGGGTTGAGCCCAACGGACAGATCCAGCACTTCATCCATCTGAGTGGAACGGTCCACGCACGCGCTCGCGTCTCGGCCACGCTCACAGTCGGCGGAGAGTCAGTCCCGGCGGCGCCCGAGCCGAGCGTCGCAGAGCGGGCTGTGGGGGCGGCCTTGAACGATCCGCAAGCGGAGCGCGCGCTGCGAATCTTCGGCCGCGACGACGTCGACTATCGAGACCTGTACCACGTCCTCGAGATCGCAGAAGCCGCTTTCGGAGGAGACATCTACTCAGACGGAACCGTGACGACAGCCGAGGTCAGGCGGTTCAAGCACACCGCGAATTCGGTGCACGCGCTCGGCGATCAAGCGCGTCACGGACACGAAGCGACGCAGCCACCGTCCCAACCAACGTCCTTTGCAGAAGCTCAGGCGCTTGTTGGACGAGTCTTGCGCGTCTGGTTTGCCGCAACGTCATGAATCCATCACCCACACCGGCCTTGGAACGCTGCCGTCCGAGGTAGCGGCTACGTTGACTGAGCCCGTCGGCCGACGGGCTTCTCGAGGACCTCGCAAACCTTGCGAGCTATGGCGGAGGCGTCGCGATCGACCTCAAAATCCCAAAAGCGGAGCACCTTCCAACCGGCCTCGTCGAGCGCCTGGTTCTGAGCGGCATCGCGCGCGATGTTTCGCTTGATCTTCGCGTCCCAGTAGCCCTGCCAGCGATCGGGCTGCCATTTGCTCGGGTGGCCGTGCCAGAAGGAGCCGTCCACGAAGACGGCAACTTTACGTCCAACGAAGGCGATGTCGATCCGTCCGCCGGGTCCAGGCCAATGACAGCGGTAGCCGCGCGCGCCAACCCGCCAGAGGGCCGAGCGGAGGTCTCGCTCGGGCCGCGTGTGCGAGCTGCGGATGCTCGCCATGATGCGGCGTCGCCCTTCAGACGAGGCCGGGGGAGAACGGAGCGTGTCTGAGCTTCCGGCCATCAGCCTTTTTAGCGGGGCAGGGGGCCTCGACCTTGGCGTTGAGCGAGCAGGCTACCGCATCGCTGTCTCTCTCGACCATGACCGGGACTCATGCGAAACCCTTCGAGCGAACTTCCGGCATGCGGCAGTGCTCCAGGGCGATATCCGTCAGTTTAAGACGGAGGACATCCTCAAGGCCGGCGGTCTCGCGACAGGCGAGGCAGCGCTGCTCGTGGGCGGTCCACCGTGCACGCCCTTCTCGAAGTCAGGCAACTGGCTCGAGTACAAGCGAGCTGGTCGTGATCCCGAAGCAAGCCTGCTCGATCACTATCTCCGCGTTCTTGACGAGGCGCGACCGCAAGCGTTCTTGCTCGAGAACGTTTTTGGCCTCGCATACCGAAACCACAACGCCCCTTGGTTTGAAAAGCTCCTAACAACTTGCCGGCGCCTCGGCTATTGCGTAGCCGAACGTGTCGTCCTAGCCGCGGATTATGGGGTACCGCAGCGCCGCCAGCGCGTATTCGTGATGGGCTCGCTCGAGCGCGAGCCAGAGTTCCCCGCGCCGACGCACAGCGGACCACACGAGACTCGGAAGGCCTGGGACGAGTCGCTTCTGCGGCATGTCACGACCGGCGAAGCGATAGGCGACCTGGTCGAGCGCGACGATCTTCAGGAGCCGGACGAGGAGGTGAATGGTCGCTACGGGCATCTCCTTCCGGGAATCCCACCCGGCGACAATTATCTCTTCTACACGGACAAGCGAGGTCACCCGACGCCGCTCTTCGAGTGGCGCTCGCGCTTCTGGAGCTTCCTCTTGAAGCTCGACCCCAAGCAGCCGTCGCCGACAATTCAAGCGCAGCCGGGTCCGTACGTCGGCCCGTTCCACTGGGATAACCGAAGGCTTCGGCGCGCTGAGATCAGGCGGCTCCAGACGTTTCCGGACGATTACGAGATCATCGGCTCGCGCCGATCGGCCCAGATGCAGATTGGCAACGCCGTCCCCCCGTTGCTGGCCGAGCAGATCGCCGCCGCGCTCCGCCCGACGAGCTAACGCTCACTTCGCTGTTCCGCCAGCAGGCGGTCAAGTTGCTGCTGGACGGCTCGTCCGATCCGGAAGTTGAACCGGCGCCAGAAGGTGTAGAAGGCCCCGGGCGTATCGAACTCGCCGAGGCCCTGACGGAGGGCGTCGATGTCGTTGACGGCCCCAATGTATTCGCGCGTCGTCGACGAGCGCTGCCTCGAACCGATTCGCCAAGTCGGTTGGACGATCAACTCAAGGTTCGAGACGCGTGAGTACCGTGTCGGCTCGAGGTCGTACAGGCACACGAGCGTGAGGTGCTGCTCGTAGTCCTCGAACGGACGGAACGTACCCGGCCAGCGGAGTTGCGGGTACCTGAAGAAGGTGTTCCCGGTATAGAGCGTGATCCGGCTTTGAGTTCGTCTGCCGCCGCGGGCACGGCGGGCGACCTTCACATCCACCGCGTAGAACTTGGCGTCGAGCGCGGATCCCGTCAATTCGAGATCGGGATAACCGCGCTCGGTGCCACGCGCGACCTGCAGACCAAGCACGCCTTCAACTCGTTCGAGGAGATAGTCGACCACTGAGACCTCGACGATGTTCGCGAGCGCGGCCGGCTCCTTCGGAAGAGGTAGGAAGTGGGCACCGTCCTCGAGCTTCAGCTCGAGTTCGTTCTCATCGTGTGCAGTCAGCGGCCACGGGTGGTCACCGCGGGCGCGGTAGAGGGCAACAAGGTCGAAGTCGTACTCCGCGCATTGCTCGCGGAGCCAGTCGAGCACGTCGATCGCCGGCACGAGACAACGTTCGTGAGGCAACCGAGTGGTCCTCTGCGATTCGTCTCAGAGGCCGCCGATCTCCCAACCGAACACGACCCCATGCGAGTGCACGGGATGCGCCCGTGCCCGTGCCCGCTCCCCGCGACAGCGCCACGCCCCGCGCCCTCACGCCGCGCGCGCCGTGGCGCTCGTGATGTCGAGCTCGAGGACGAGCCCGCCGTCCTCGGCGAACGGCGCCCAGCCGGTGACGACCTCCTGCTGCAGGTCGGCGCGGCGCTCCTCGTCGAGCTTCCCCGCGGGCTCCGCGAGCGGTGTGCTGAAGACGTACTGCCAGAGGAAGTCTTCAGCGGCCGGCAACGTGAGCGCCTTGTGCTCGGAGCGCGCTCCCACGTCAGTGAAGCCGGCGCTCTTCATGAGCTCCCGCAGCTCCTCTGGCTCGTGTAGGGAGAAGACCATCGCGACGAATCCAGCGGCCTCGGGGCCGAAGTGGCGTCCGAGCGCCTGCTCGAGGACGGCGAGAAGAGGCGGCGTCGGGCCGGGGACGTTGAGGGCGGCCCGGCCGCCCGAACTCAAGACGCGCCGCATCTCGCGCAGCGCCCCCAGCCTGTCCGGGAAGAACTGAAGCCCCATCTGGCAGAGGGCGACGTCGAACGTCGCATCGCCGAGCGGAAGCGCGTCGGCGCTCGCCTCGTGCCACTCGATCGCCGTGTCGCGGGCGGCGTTGCGAGCGACCTCAAGCATGCCCGGGTTGACGTCGACCCCGGCGACGGCGGAGTCGCCGACCCGCTCGGCTGCGAGCCTCGTGACCACCCCCGTGCCGCAGGCGACGTCGAGGACATGCTCGCCGGGCTGGAGCTCGGCGAGCTCGACCAGATCCTGCGCGAGCGGCGCGCCGATGGCGGGGACGAAGTAGCGCTCGTAGTTGGCCGCCGGGCCGCCTCCGTAGGTCCTGTACGAGACCTGCTGCGTCATGGCGTTTTCCTCCTCACTGCGACCGTGCCAAAGCCGGGCCGCGGTTGCTCACTCGGCTCCACGGTAAAGGCGACCCGCGCGGGCCGCATCGCCCGCACGTACCAACCTTGCCGAGCTCGCTAGTGGTCCGTTCGTACCACGCGCTCGTCGGGCATGAGCTCGTGCCGGAGAGCGTAGGCCGTGGCGGCGGCGCGTGAGGATACGCCGAGCTTGCGGAAGATGTTCTGGAGATGGCGCCTGACCGTGTGGGGGCTGATGAAGAGCGCCGCCGCGATCTCCCGATTCGTGTGCCCTCCCGCAACGAGCGCGAGCACCTCGAGCTCTCGTGACGTCAGACCTGCGTCGGTCGCAGCCGTCGGCGCCCCGGAGAGCCGGTCGACCCGCTCCAGATCGGGGACGGCGCCCAGCCGGTCGAAGATGCTGCGGGCGGCGTCAAGCTCCAGGCCGGCACTGTCGCCGTCACCGAGCTCTCGGCAGGCGAGCGCGAGCGCGACCCTGGCTCGCGCCACCTCGTATGGCGCCGACAGCTCCTGCCAGTGGACGCAGCTCTCATGGAGGGTCGCGGAGCCCGCTCGCGCGTCGCCCTGGGCGAGCAGCACCGTTCCGAGAGCCTGGGCAGCGGTGCCGTGGAGGGCCGAGGCGTCGCGCTCTGCGGCGAGCGCGCAGAGCTCGTCCGCCGCGCTCCGCGCGGCGACGACGTCCTGCCGGGCCAGCGCGATCTCCACGTAGGCAGGCAAGACCCCAGCTCTCGTGATGCCGTCGCGCGCGTTCTCGACAGCACGCTCGATCATCGCCCCCGCTGCCTCGATGTGACCCTGCGCCAGTCGGAGCAGGGCGCAGCCGGGTTGCGGCTGGCGTCCCGAGGCGCTGGCGGCACGGTAGTCCCGGTCGGCTGCCGTGAACTCGCCGCGCAGCCGGTGAAGCTCCCCCAGCTGGTAGTGGGCGCGGCCGGCGGCGGGGCGGCCGGCGAGCCAGTCGCATGCCCGCCGTGACTCGGTCAGCGCCGCTGACCATTCGCCACGGACCTCTCCGCCCTATGGACGAGGCACTCACCACGAAAGGGCACGAGATCCTGCTGGGAGTCACACCAGTGGGACAGCGCCGCCGTCCACTCATCCGCCCGGGCGAGGTCGAATGTGTCCCGACACGCCAACAGCACGGCGCAGTACACGAGCCCAGTGGCGATCGGCGACACGTCATCGGTGGTGACCGCGACCATCGCCTCGTCGAGCAGAGAGACCCCCTGCGGAACCTCCTCGAGTGCGATCAGCGCCTGCCCGCGGCCGAGGCGACCGAACGCGAGCACGTCCGGATCGCCCAAGCGCTCGCCGATCTCCTCCACCTGGCCGAACGTCTCCAGGGCGCTCGCCGGATCGCCCCTCCTCAGGGCTCGCAGCCCGACGGGAACGAGGAGGAGGCCGATCTCGGCACAGTCGCTCCCTGGCTGGTCCAGAAGCCGCGTGCCCCGGGCAAGCCAGCCGCCGCCGCGAGCCGCCTCACCCTTGAGGAGCAGCGGCAGGCCGAGCCAGAAGGCGCAGCGAGCGGCCCGACGCAGGTCTGCGCCGTCCAGCCAGGCCCGGTGGGCCCGGACCCAGAGCGATTCAGACTCGTCATCCCGGCCCGTCAGGTACGCCGCCAGCGCAGCCCCCTCGAGATCCGCAGGCTCGAGCGCATCATCGAGCTCAGCGGCCGCGAACTGGGCATAGGCATCTCCCCACGCCTGCCGCCGGAGTGCATCGCGACCCCGAACCAGTGCACCGCCCATTCGATCCGCCTTCCGTTATTCAATCTCCAGGCTAGACGACCGAGGTCAGCTCGTCCCGGAGACATCCGGCTAGTTTCAGCTGAGGCAACGACCCATCCCGCGCACATCCCGCATGACGGCGCCGGAAGCTCCCGCCGGTTACCGGCATTCCCGCACGAACACGGACGAAAAGCCCTGCTGTTGCCGCGAATACGCGCCTAAGCCCGCTCAACCCGGAACCGTCATGACCGGCCTGTCACGCCGGAGGTCGCGGGTTCGAGTCCCGTCGCTCCCGTTCGGAATAGCCCTGCAAACGGGCAGTTTGCGTTGTCCATGGAGGCGTCGACCATGGGGGGTTTGGGCCACGGTGGCCGGCGAGGCGACGGCGATGAGATTTGACGATCCGTTGGGTTGCGGCGGCGACGGCTGGCGACGAGACCGCGTTCGCGGCGCTCGTCAACAGGATCACGCGCGGTGGGAGACTTCGTTTCGAGCGGACGCGAGCCGCGTCCCGTGCGACCCGGCCGCCCGGAAAGGACTACGGTCAGTCCGTGGCGCGGAGCCTGATCGCACGGATCCACAATCCGAGCGGGCGCGAGTGTGGCTGCGCGCCGGAATGTTGGTGTCGGCGCTCAGCGGTCGGCCGCGCCGTCCGCTGGTACGTCCCGCTTCGCCACCACGCTGTCTCACCCGAGTGGAAGCGCGCCGAGGAGCGCGACGCCTAGCGCCGCGGTTGCTGCATCCGTTGGAGCGCCTCCTCGGCCGTTTCGCGCAGCAGGAGCCCGACCAGCCTGCCATCGGAAGTGGTGACTGGGAGACTCGAGAGGTTCTGGCGCCGCATTCTCTCGACGAGATCGCCGATCCGGGCGCTTGGCCGGACGGTGCTCGGCGCTTCCGTCATCGCGACAGCGACCGCAAGATCGTCGTCGCTCCCGAACGCTCGCCGCCCGAGCCGGCCGATCACGACGCCGCCCGCGTCGACGACGAAGCAGATCTCCCAGCCTGCGTCGCCGACGCGACGACGCACCGTCTGCAGCGATTCGTCGAGCCGACATGTGGGGACGTCGGTGCTTGCGTGGGCGGCGGCGCGTGTCGTGCTGCCGTTCTCGCCCTCGAGTGGAAGACCGGCGGAGCCCCAGTCAGCCTTCCCGGCGACGTAGTCGTAGACGGAGCCATAGCCGAGTGTTTCGAGCCGCGACGCGGCTCGTGGGCTCATGTCTCACTGGTGGTCGTAGCAGTAGACGATCACCGGGCGGCTCGGGTCGAGTCGGCTCGGCGCCGCCTCCGCGAGCCCCTGCAGCGGGATGTTGATCGCCCCAGGCAGATGCTCGTCCGCGTACTCGGCCGCCGGCAGCACCTCGACGAGCTGCGCCCGCTCGCCGACCAGCCGCTGCACATCCGCGCGCGTGGCCGGGACTGCCATCAGCCGACGACGACTTCTCCCTCGTCGTCGAGGTGGACGAGATCCTCGCGTGCCAACACGTCGGCCGTCGTTGCCGAGTCGAGGCCGTGTTTGCATGCCTGCACGCGGAGATCCTCGCCGCTCGCCCGTCCCTGCTCCACGAAGTGCTGCAACACCCAGCGGTAGAGCTGTCGTTCGGCATCGGTGAGCCCGTCGGTGCGCGCGCTTCCCCAGCGCTCGGGCGGGATGCCCGCGGCCGCGAGCGCCTCGGCGACCGCCGCGGACAGGTCTGCCGAAATCATCGCTTGGTCATGGCTTCGCGCAACCACGTCTCGTCCGGCTGCCCAGCGAGGCCCGTCGGGGTACGGTAGATGCGGCAGGAGAAAGCGTAGTCGGTGCGATGTTCGGCGCCCGGCTCGACGTCGCGCCCGTCGACGCGAACCGACGGCGAGCCGAGGAAACGGTTGCTCCGCGCGGCTTCGTCATCGGAGATGAGGATGATGCGGATCTCTGGCTCGATCGCGAGGTCACGGGCGACGAGGGCGACGAGCTCACGCGCCGGCTCGGCATTCGGGCAGCCGTCGAAGACCAGGATCTCGACGCTCGGCGGATCGGTGTCGTTGGAACTCATGCGCGCACGCCGACACG
>Ga0136633_1001914_pt1 | contig 14881 bp, 17 predicted proteins | sample AntDrymeUQ832206_2_FD_105494 | JGI IMG/M metagenome (GOLD analysis project Ga0136633, IMG submission 105494) | Polar desert sand microbial communities from Dry Valleys, Antarctica - metaG UQ83 (22.06) | ecosystem: Environmental > Terrestrial > Soil > Desert | place: Antarctica: Dry Valley... | reverse complement strand
GTGGCGGCGGGGGCGGGGGCGGGCGGAACAGCGGCGGGCGGTGCAGCCTGCGCAGCCGGCGGAGCGGACCCGTTGGTGGTGGGCTTCTTCGGGGGTGCCTGCTGTGCCCGCTTGTCCGGTGCGAGGACCATGATCATGTTGCGCCCGTCCACCTTGGGAGCGGCTTCGACCTTGGCGGCCGTGCCCACCTCCTCGGCGACGCGGTGCAGGATCTTCAGACCGAGCTCCTGATGGCTCATCTCACGACCGCGGAACATGATCGTGATCTTGACCTTGTGGCCCTGCCCGAGGAACTTGGTGACCTGGCGGGTCTTGGTGTCGAAGTCGCCGGGCCCGATCTTGGGCCGGTACTTCATCTCCTTGATCCCGACATTGGTGGTCTTGCGCCGTGACTCCTTGGCGCGCTGCGCAGCGTCGAACTTGTACTTCCCGTAGTCCATGATGCGGCAGACCGGCGGGTTGGCCATCGGGGCCACCTCAACGAGGTCCAGGTCAGCCTCTCGTGCGATCTGTAATGCCTCGGGGAGGGCCTTGATGCCCAGCTGACTCCCGTCGGCGTCAACCAAACGGACCTCCCTGGCCCTGATCCGGTCGTTGATCCTGGTCTCGTTGGCGCCCGCTGTGGCGATGCGGCATCCCCTCCTCGGGTAGGTGCCCTTTCGCGAGAAAGGGCAGGCGTCGGAAGCAACGCCCGCCCTCGGCGGCCATTCGACCCGAGCACACCCATGCCTTCGGGGTGGTCGGGTGGGGACCCGGCATACAGCCTTCGTCCCGCTTCCAGGTTCAGTTTTCCTGGCTAGGGTACCAGCGATGAGCAGCCTGTGGACACCCGGCGGTGAGCGTCCGGTGGGCGGCAGCGCCCCGGAGGGCGGCGCGGGCGCCCGTCCACCGGCCCCCGACGGGTCATTCGAGGACGAGCGTCCCGAGACGCCCGAGGAGTTCGAGGCCCGGATGGCCGAGCTGCGCGAGGCGCTCACACACACGCCGGCCTCGGTCGTGGTGGCCAACCACTGCTTCGGCCTGTTCGAGCTCGCCGCCCTCCACCTGTCGCTCCAGCCGCCCCAGCTGGAGGAGGCCCAGATCGCCATCGATGCCCTCGGCGCCGTGGTCGAGGGCGTGGCCGGGCGCCTCGGGCCCGAGGAGGAGCACCTCCGCGAAGGCCTCACCCAGCTCCGGCTGGCCTTCGTCCAGTTGCGCGCCGCCGTGGCCGGCGGCGGCCCCGGGGACCAACCCGCCCCGTAGCGCCCCGACCCCGCCCAACCTGGCGCGGCTGCGGCAAACGACGCGGTACACCGACATCTCCTGCCGCAGGCGGCTCCTCCGGATCCCACCAGCCATTCCCGGCCGTAACCTGCATATATGAAACTACATGAGAGTTACTCCGGAGGCCAGGGCCGCACGCCGGCCGCCTCGGGCTTGCCGCGGGGGTCGGTGACCGGCTCGTACTCGACGTCGACCCCGACGGGGATGGTGCGGGAGCCGTCGGCGATGGCGGTGCAGTGGAAGAACAGGCGGCCGCCGTCGGCCGTCGCCAGGTACCCGTAGCCCTTGTGGTCGTCGTACTCGGCCACCCGGCCCCGCGACGCCACAATCAGTGGACGATCTTCGACAGCGGGAGCTCGATGATGTCGGTGGCGCCGGCGTCGCGCAGGGCCGGGATGAGCAGGTTGATCTCGGCCTTGGGCACGACCGTCTCCACCGCGTAACCGGCGTCGCGGAACAGCTTGGACACCGTGGGGGCCCGCATGGCGGGCAGGATGTCGATCACCCTGTCGAGGTCGGCGTCGCCCACGTTGAGCTTCACCAGCACCTTGCCCCGAGCCTCCAGCGTGCCTTGGAGCAGGGTGAGGATCTGGCCCATGGCGTGGCGCTTATCGGGGTCGTCGAAGGCCGCCGGGTTGGCGATCAACTCGGTGTAGGACACGAGGATCGTGTCGACGATGCGCAGCCCGGCCGCCCTGAGTGCACGGCCGGTCTCGGTGATCTCCACCACCGCGTCGGCGATGTCGGGCACCTTGGCCTCGGTGGCGCCGTAGGACAGCGTGACCTCGGCGTCGACGCCGTGCTTCTCCAGGTACTTGCGGGTCAGCCCCAGGTACTCGGTGTGGACGCGGGCCCCGGCCGGAAGGTCCTCGGCCCTGGTGATTCTGGAGTCGCCGGCCACCGCCAGCACGACGTTGATGGGCCGGGCCGTCGCCTTGGAATAGTGGAGCTCGCCCAGTGACACCACATCGCTCGACGTCTCCTCGATCCAGTCGCGGCCGGTGATGCCGAGGTCGAACAGGCCGCCCGCCACGTAGCGGGGGATCTCCTGGGGGCGCAGGATCCGCACGCTGTCGATGCGGGGATCGTCGATGGTGGCCGAGTAGTCGACGTCCGAGCCGCGGCGCACGGGCAGGTCGGCCTCTTCGAACAGCTGCAGGGTCGACTTCTCCAGCGACCCCTTCGGGAGCACGAGGCGGAGCATCCGCCTAGCCCTCCGCCCGGGGCGACGACCCGGCCGCCGGCTTCGGCAGCTGGCGCAGGAGGTCGGCCATCTCGATGGCGGCGGCTGCCGCGTCGAAGCCCTTGTTGCCGGACTTGCCGCCCGCCCGGTCGAGGGCCTGGTCGACGGTGTCGGTGGTGAGCACGCCGAAGACCACCGGAATGCCGGTGTCCATCTGCGCCCGCTGCACGCCGGCCGCGCACTCGCCGGCCACGTAGTCGAAGTGGGCGGTGGCGCCGCGGATCACGGCGCCGAGGCAGACCACGGCGTCGTACTCGCCCGACGACGCCAGGCGCAGCGCGACGAGCGGCAGCTCGAATGCCCCGGGCACCCAGGCGATGACGATCGACGACTCGTCGACCCCATGGCGCAGGAGCCCCTCGCTGGCCCCGTTGAGCAGACGCTCGGTGACCAGCTCGTTGAACCGGCTGCACACCAGGGCCACGCGCAGGCCCTCGCCCCGTCGCTGCCCGCTAAAGGTTGTCATCGAGCCCCTCCAGGTGATGGCCCATCCGGTCCCGCTTGGTCCGAAGGTAGGCGGCGTTCTCGGCGTTCGGCGCCGACTGCAGCGGCACCCGTTCGACCATCTCGAGGCCGAAGCCGTCGAGGCCGCCGTACTTGGCCGGGTTGTTGGTCATATAGCGCATGGTGGTGATGCCGAGGTCGACGAGGATCTGCGCGCCGATGCCGTACTCACGGCTGTCGACCGGCAGGCCGAGGTCGAGGTTGGCGTCGACGGTGTCGCGCCCCTGTTCCTGGAGCGTGTACGCCGCCAGCTTGTGCCCCAGGCCGATGCCCCGTCCCTCGTGGCCCCGAAGGTAGACCACCACGCCGAGCCCCTCCTCGGCCACCCGCTGCACGGCGGCGTCGAGCTGCCAGCCGCAATCGCATTTCATGGAGCCGAACACGTCACCGGTGAGGCACTCGCTGTGGACGCGGACGAGCACGTTCTCCTCGCCCTGCACGGCGCCCTTCACCAGGGCCAGGTGCTGGTCGCCGTTGAGCACCGACTCGTAGGCGTAGCAGGTGAAGTCGCCGTACGGCGTGGGGATGCGGGCCTCGGACACCCGCTTCACCAGCCTGTCCTTCTGACGCCGGTAGTGGATCAGGTCGGCGATGGAGATGAGCAGCAGCCCGTGCTCGGTGGCGAACGCCTCCAGGTCGGGGAGGCGGGCCATTTCGCCGTCGTCGCGCACGATCTCGCACAGCACCCCTGCGGGCTGCAGGCCGGCCAGGCGGGCCAGGTCGACGGCCGCCTCGGTATGGCCGGCCCGCTTGAGCACGCCGCCCGGCCGGTAGCGCAGCGGAAAGATGTGACCGGGCCGGGCCAGCTCGCCCGGGTCGGTTTCCGGGTCGATGAGGGCCCGGATGGTGGCCGCCCGGTCGGCGGCCGATATGCCTGTGCTCGTACCGGGGCGGTAGTCGACGCTGACGGTGAAGGCGGTGCGCTGCGACTCGGTGTTGTCGATCACCATCAGCGGCAGGGCAAGGCGGTCGAGGTCCTCGCCCAGCATCGGCATGCAGATGACGCCCGACGTGTGCTTGACGAAGAAGGCGATCTTCTCGGCCGTGGCGTGCTCGGCGGCCAGGATCAGGTCGCCCTCGTTCTCCCGGTCCTGGTCGTCGACCACCACGACCAGCTCGCCCCGGCCGACGGCGTCCACCGCCTTCTCGATGTCTGCGAACGGCACCGCTTCTTACCTTCGTCCTTCCAGCAGCTTCTCGACGTACTTGGCCATCAGGTCGACCTCCAGGTTCACCGTGTCCCCCGGGCCTTTCCGCCCGAGGGTGGTGGAGGCTGCGGTGTGGGGGACGATGGCGACGGAGAAGCGGTCGTCGCCGACATCGACCACGGTGAGGCTACAGCCGTCGACGGCGACAGGCCCTTTGGTGACGACGTAGCGGGCCAGCTCATTCGGCAGAGCGACCTCCAGGTCGGGGGCGGCCCGCAGCACCCGGCCCACGGCGTCGACATGGCCCTGGACGATGTGCCCGCCCAGACGGGTGGAGGGCGTCGCCGCCCGTTCGAGGTTGACCCCGTCACCGGCCGACAGCGACCCGAGGTTGGTGCGGGCCAGCGTCTCGGCCACGACGTCGACGCCGTACCAGCCGTCGTCCAGCTCGGCGACCGTGAGGCAGCAGCCGTTATGGGCCACCGAGTCCCCGATGGCGAGGCCGTCAAGCACGACGTTCGCCGTGAACCGCAAGCGCCCGTCGTTGCGCCCGCGCAGCGTGCCCATCTCCTCGACGATCCCGGTGAACACGCCGCCTGCCTACCGGGTGCCGGCCGGGGGCGCCAGCTCCAACCGGAGGTCGTCGCCGATGCGGGCCACGTCGACGATGCGCCCGCGCCACAGGTCGTCCACCGACGTGGCTCCCGCGCCGGAGAACAGCGCCCGGCCGTCGTCGCCGCCGGACAGCGCGGGCGCCAGGTACAGGACGTAGCGGTCGACCAGGCCCGCCGTATGGAACCCGTGGGCCACGCCCGCGCCCCCCTCCACCACCAACTGCAGCACGCCGCGGCGGCCGAGGTCGTCGAGCACGGCCCCGAGGTCGCCGGACAGCTCGAGGGCAGGATGGACCTTGGCCCCGGGCGGCGCCTGCCCCAGCACCACCCGCAGGGGGTCGCGCCCCGGGACCCGCCGCACGGTGAGTTCGGGGTCGTCGGCCCGCACGGTGCCGGCGCCAACCAGCACGGCGTCGCTCTCGGCCCGCAGGCGGTGGGCGTCGTCCCGCGCCGCCTCGCCGGTGATCCATCTGCTGGACCCGTCCGACGCGGCGATGCGGCCGTCGAGCGTGGCGGCCAGCTTCAGCACGACCCAGGGCCGGCCGGTGGTGCGGTGCTTGCGGTACGGCGCCAGCTGGGCCGTGACCTCGGCCGACCGCAGGCCGACCTCGACGGCGACGCCGGCGGCCCGGAGGCGGGCGACGCCTCGGCCCTGCACGCGCTGGTCGGGGTCCTCCACGGCGACGACCACGCGGGCCACGCCGGCGGCGATGAGGGCGTCGGCGCACGGCGGCGTGCGGCCGTGGTGCGAGCACGGCTCCAGCGTGACGTACAGCGTCGCCCCGGCGGCGGCGCCCGGACCGGCTGACGCCAATGCCCCGATCTCGGCGTGGGGACCACCGGGCGCGGCGGTGGCACCCTCGTGGACGTCGCCGGCGGCGGTGACGAGCACGGCGCCCACCCACGGGTTGGGCGGCGCCACCGTCCGCGCCGTCGCCGCCCGCGCCACCGCCCGGTCCATGAAGGCGGCATCGTCGACCTCGGTGGCCACCCGAGCATGATCCTCCAACTGGCCCAGAGGGGCCAGGCGGCCGGGTAGGGCGACATTCCGCGCACAACTGCGTCCGGCATCCGGATGCAGGTGTGCGCAGAATCCGGGTCAACCCTCGCAGCGCAACACGAGTCGTGGCATCAGTGGCTGGTGGGCTCCCCCGCCAGCAGGGCGAGGGCGTGCGGCAGCACGTCGAGGATGGCCTCGAGGCTCTCGACCGCCCCGGCCGGCGAGCCGGGCGTGTTGACCACCAGGGCCTTGCCGATGGTGCCGGCCACGCCGCGCGAGAGACGGCCGAGCGGGTTGACCAGGCGCATGGCTTCGGCCAGGCCGGGGGCGTGTCGTTCCAGCACGTCGATGGTGCCCTCGGGCGTCAGGTCCCGTGGGCCGAAGCCGGTACCGCCGGTCGTGGCCACCAGGCCGGCGAAACCCCTCGTCATCTGGCGGAGGGCGTGCGCCACCATCTCCGCGCCGTCGGCCACCACCTGCTGATCCTCGACAGCGAACCCGGCCGTCGTCAGCCTGTCGACCAGCGCGGCGCCGGACCGGTTCTCACGGGTGCCGGCCACCACGCCGTCCGACACGGTGAGCACCTTCGCCCGCATCTCCATCCGCGTGACGTTACGCCGCCGCGCCCCGCCGGCCGCGGACCGGTCAGCCAACCGGTGCCTCAACGGTCGGCTGTCGACCGGTGCGGGTGGAGGCCGTCAGTCTCCACCCTGGCGGCGCAGGCCGACCACGAACATCCCGTCGGTGCCGGCGGTCTGGGGCAGGATGCGGGCGCCGCGGCCGAGGGGCTCCCACGGAGCGCCCGGCGGGGGTAGCGGGACGAACCCGGGGTGGGCCGACGCCAGCCAGCGGTCGATCCCCTCGGTCTCGTCGAGGGTGAGCGTGCAGACGCTGTAGACGAGGACGCCGCCTGGGCGGACCAGCGCGGCGGCGCCTTCGAGCAGGTCGCGCTGGAGGGCCACGAGGCGCTCCACGTCGTCGGGCTGGATACGCCAGCGGGCGTCGGCCCGGCGGCGCAGGACGCCGAGGCCCGAGCACGGGGCATCCACCAGCACCCGGTCGAGCGAGCTGGGCCGCAGCGGCGGGTGGGTGGCGTCGGCCACCACGACGGCCACGTTGCCCAGGCCCAGTCTGGCCGCGTTGGACGCCACCACCGACGAGCGCACCGGCGAGTGGTCGCCAGCCACCACGATGGCCGTGCCGGCCGACGCCATGGCCGTGGCCTTGCCGCCGGGCGCCGCGCACACGTCGGCCACCCGCTCGCCCGGCGCCGCTCCCACGTAGGCGGCCACCTGCTGCGACGCCTCGTCCTGGATGTAGCCGTCGGCCCGCTCGGTGACCTCGGGCGAGACGTTCATCTGCTCGAGGGCGGCCTCGGCGACGGGGCCGCCCAGGTCGGCGGCCAGCCGGTGGACCACCCAGTCGGGATAGCTGAGGCGCGTGGGCGGGTCCGGCCACCGGGGCGCCGGCTCCCGCGACAGCCGGCGCAGGACGGCGTTCACGAAGCCCCGCGCCCGTGCGGGCGCCAGGTCGACGGTGGCCGACACCGACGCGTGGGGCGGCGTGCGCAGGAAGGCCACCTGGTAGGCGCCCAGGCGGAGGATGTTGCGCACGTCGGGGTCGAGCGGGCGGTCGATGAGGCGGTCGATGAGGAAGTCGCAGGCCCGCCGCATGCGGGTGGACCCGTAGACGAGTTCGGTGGCGAAGGCCCGGTCGCGCCGGTCGAGCGGGCTGTCCTCGAGCAGGCCGGGCAGGACGAGGTTGGCGTAGGCGCCGCCCTCGATGCGGTTGAGCGCTTCGAGGGCGACGCTCCTGGCGGTGACGGGACCGGCGCTCATCGGCCCGTCCGCTCAGCGGGCCGCTCGGGCCCCGCGCGCCCTTGAGGCCGGCTCACGAACCCAACCGGTCGCCCTCCTGCCAACGCACCCCCCGCGCCCACTCTGAGGCCCCCATCGGCGCCCTGCCCTCGGGCTGCACTTCCAGCAGCTCCAGTGTCCCGGCACCGGTCGGCGCGGACAGGCCCTTGCCGGTGACGCGATGGGCGCAGGCGCGCAGCACCTTGAGGCGCCGGCCCCGGACGGTCGTCCACGCCCGGCCCACCCGCACGATCCGCTCCAGCTCGTCGGCCGGCCGCGACCAGTCGAGGCACAGTTCCTCCGGGTCGAGCTTCGCCGCGTAGGTGGGCTCACCCGCCTGAGGCTCGCCCTCGCCGAGCCCGCCGGCCAGGGCGTCCACCAGCAGGCCGGTGCCCAGCTCCACCAAACGACCCCGCAGCTCGTCCGCCGTCTCGTCCTCGCTGATCTCGACGCTCGCCCGCCGGTGGACGGGCCCCGTGTCCAGCCCGACCTCGAGGCCCATGAGGCACACGCCCGTCTCGGCGTCACCGGCCAGGATGGCCCGCTCCACCGGCGCCGCGCCCCGCCACCGGGGCAGCAGCGAGAAGTGGACGTTCACCATGGGCAGGGCGTCGAGCACGTGGGGCTTCACGAGTCGCCCGTAGGCCACGACCACCCCCAGCTCGGCGCCCACGTCGAGGACGTCGTCGATCCGGTCGGTCACCGTCAGGCCCAGTTCCAACGCAGCCGCTTTCACCGGCGTGGGCAGCAGGGCGCCGCCCCGGCCACGGCGCCGGTCCGGCTGGGTGACCACCATGGCCGCGTCGTGGCCCGCCTCGACGAGGGCCCGCAGGGGCGGGACGGCGGCCTCGGGCGAGCCGAGGAAGACCAGGCGCAGGACCACTACCTCGAGTCGAGGTGGAGGTCCCGTTCGCGCAAGGTGCGCTTGGCCTCTTTGCGTTGATCGGGGTCCAGCCGCTCGAGGAGGAGCTTGCCGTCGAGGTGGTCGGTCTCGTGGAGGAACACCCGGGCCAGCATCTCGTCGGCCTCGATCGACAGCTCGTTGCCGTCGAGGTCGACGCCGGTGAGGTGGACCTGCTTGGGTCGCACGATGGGCCAGAACAGCCCGGGCACCGACAGGCACCCCTCGTCGTACGTCCATTCGCCGGCGTGCCCGCTCACCACGGGGTTGATGGCCACGGAGGGCCCGTCGCCGATGTCCCACACGAAGAGCCGCTTCTGCACGCCGACCTGGTTGGCGGCCAGGCCCACGCCCGGCGCGGCGTACATCGTCTCGATCATGTCCTCGACCAGCCGGGCCAGGGCGCCGTCGATGTCGGAGACCAGCAGCGTCTCCTGCCGCAGGACGGGGTCGCCGTGGACCCGAATGGTGTGCGTCGCCATCGGCGCCAGGTTACCGCCGACAGCCGCTTCGGATTGGTAGGCGGTCGGCGCAGTGGACCGCCTGCCTCCGTGCGCACTGAACGCCCTGGGAGGGCGTTCCGCCCGCGCAGAAAGGTGGCCGCCTCACACTCGCGTCGGGTCGACCTCCACCCGCACACGGACACCGGTGCGGGCGACGGCAGCCAGCGCGCCGGAAAGGGTGGCGTGGTCCGGCGCCCGCACCAGCCAGCGTCCGCCCGACGGGCCGAGCACCTCGACGTCCGGGCCCAGGGCGGCGACGAACCCGGTGGCGTCACCCGACACGACGGCGAGCGCCGTCACGGGGGGCAGGCGAAGCTCGGCCCGGCGGGCGCGCTCCGGGCCGGCCAGGCGGCCGGCGTCGGCGTGCACGGCGGCGCGCAGCACCTCGTGGCCGGCCAGGCGCGTCTGCACGACCATGCGGCCGCCCGCGTCACGGCCGCCCACCAGGCGCGCCGCCCGAGCGAGGAGGGCGAGAGCCTGCTCGGCCGCCCGGAATCGGGCCGCCAGCAACTCCTGGTCGAAGTCGAGGAAGACCACCGCGTCGGCCGTTCCCAGCCGGTGCAGCAAGGCCTCGGTGCCGATGAGGACACCGGCGTCGGGGAGGTGGTCGGACCCGCCGGTGACCTCGGCGACCGGCCTCCCGGCCAGCGCCTCCAGTTCCTCGCGCACCCGGGTGACGCCGGGTCGCAGCTTGCGCAGGCGGGCGGCGCCGCACGCCTGGCACACCGCCGCACGGCTCCGGGTGCACCGGCGGCACCGCAGGCCGTCGCCGTCGTCGTGCTGGGCCATGCCCCCGTCGCAGTGCTCGCAGCGCAGCACCTCGCCGCAGGCGGCACAGGCGAGCAGCTGGGCCCGGCCCTTGCGGTTGAGGATGCAGGCGACCCGTCCCCCGCCCCGCACCAGTGCCACCACCCGGTCGGAGTAGAGGCCCGATCGGGGATCCGCCTTGCGCTGGTCGACCACCTCCACCACCGGCCATCCCGCCCGCTCTGCCGCGCGCGACGGCGCCAGCAGGTCGCCCCAGGCCAGCTGCTCGAGGGTGGGGCAGGGGGACAGCAGCACGCACGGCACCCCCGCCCGACGGGCCCGCTCGGCCGCCACCTCCCACGCGTTCCAGGTGGGCGACCGCTCCTCCCGGTACCCCTCGTCGTGGGCGTCGACGACCACCACCGCGCCGAGGGTGGGGAGCGGGCTCCAGGCGGCAGCCCGGGCGCCGACCACCACGGACCCACCGGCCGCCGCCCGCGCCCAGTCGCGCGGCGTCAGCGCCACCGCCACCCGATCAGCCCGCAGCCGTCCGGCCAGGTCGGCCGATGCCTCGACGGAGGGTGTGAGCACCAAGGCGTCGCCCCGGCGGGCGGCGGCCAGCACGAACGGGTACGGGTCGGCCGCGGGTGGCAGCCGGACGACGGCCCGCCGGCGCGACAAGGCCTCGACCACCAGCGGGTCGTCGCCGCCGTCGTCACTCGTCGACCCCGGGGGCGGCGGAGGCGGGAGCCCGCGCACGGCGCCGGGCGGAGAGGCGGACCGCAGCAAGGCGCGCACGGGCCCGGCCCACCGCCATGCCGCCCACCGGGCCAGGTCCACCAGGGCCTCCGGCGGGCCCCAGCCCGTGACCTTGGCCAGCGGCTGCAGTCGCACGCCGGCCGGCGGCGTCACGCCATCGACCACCACCCACCCGCCGACCCGCCGGCCGTGCAGGGACACGCGCACCAGCGTTCCCACCCGCACGTCGTCGTCCCAGCCGACGGGCACCGCGTAGTCGAACGTCTTGTCGAGGGCGGCCACGTCCGGGAGCACGCGCACCACCCGCCTGGGTCCTGGTGGGGCGCCCGGCGACGCCGCCCGTCGGTCAGAGACCGAGGGCCGCCGTCATGTCGGAGAGCCGGGACAGGCTCTCCCAGGTGAACTCCTTCTCCGGGCGGCCGAAGTGCCCGTAGGCGGCGGTCTTCTGGAAAATGGGCCGGCGCAACTTGAGGTCGCGCACGATGGCGGCCGGCCGCAGGTCGAACACGTCGTTCACGGCCGCGCCGATCTTCAGTGGGTCGACCGTCTCGGTGCCGAACGTCTCCACCAGCACCGAGACGGGCCGGGCCACCCCGATGGCGTAGGCCACCTGGATCTCGCACCGGCGCGCCGCGCCCGACGCCACCACGTGCTTGGCCGCCCACCGGGCCGCGTAGGCGGCGGAACGGTCGACCTTGGTGGGGTCCTTGCCGGAGAAGGCGCCGCCGCCGTGACGAGCCGAGCCGCCATAGGTGTCGACGATGATCTTGCGGCCGGTGAGGCCGGTGTCGGCGTGGGGCCCGCCGAGCTCGAACTTCCCGGTGGGGTTGGCCAGCACCCGGAACTTGTCGCCCGAGAACTGCGACGGCAGCATCGGGTTGATCACGTGTTCGACGAGGTCGGGCTTGAGCAGCGTCTCCAGGTCGATGCCGGGCTGGTGCTGGGTCGAGATCAGCACGGTGTCGAGGTGCACCGGGCGGCCGTCCTCGTACACCACCGTCACCTGGGTCTTGCCGTCGGGGCGCAGGTACGGCAGCACGCCCGCCTTGCGCACCTCGGACAGCCGCTGGGCGAGGCGGTGGGCCAGCCAGATTGGCAGCGGCATGAGGTCGTCGGTCTCGTCGCAGGCGTAGCCGAACATCATCCCCTGGTCGCCGGCGCCCTGGCTGTCGAGGTCCTCGTCGGACTCGGTGTGGTTGTCGCGCTGCTCGAGGGCGTTGTCGACGCCCTGGGCGATGTCGGAGGACTGCGGGTCGATCGACGTGATGACACCGCAGGTGTGCCCGTCGAAGCCGAACGACTCCCGGTCGTACCCGATGCCGCACACGGTGTCGCGCACGATCTTGGGGATCTCGACGTAGGCGTTGGTGGTGATCTCGCCCGCCACAACCACCAGGCCGGTGGTGAGCAGGGTCTCGCACGCCACCCGGCCCATGGGGTCCTCCCGCAGGATGGCGTCGAGGATGGCGTCGGAGATCTGGTCGGCCATCTTGTCGGGATGGCCTTCGGTGACGGACTCCGAGGTGAAGGTGGTGCGGGTGGTCACGAAAGGCTCCTCGTCAGGGGGACGACGGCGTCGAACACTGCCCGCGCCACTTCCCGCTTCTCGGTCAGGGGAACAGTCTGCTCGGTTCCGTCGGCGCCCACCAGCACGACGGCGTTGGTGTCGGCGTCGAAGCCGGCCCCGGGCGCCGACACGTCGTTGGCAACGACGAGGTCCAGGTGCTTGGCGCGCAGCTTCGCCCTGGCGCCGGCCACCACATCGGATGTTTCTGCGGCGAATCCCACCAGCACCTGCCCGGGGCGCCTGGTCGCGCCGAGGGCGGACAGGATGTCGGGCGTGGGCTCGAGCACGAGGTCCGGCAACCCGTCGGTCTTCTTCCACTTCTGGTCGAGCGGCGCCTTGGGCCGGAAGTCGGCCACGGCGGCGGCCATGACCACCACGTCGGCGTCGGCCGCCCGGGCCAGCACCGCCTCCTCCATCTCAGCTGCCGTGTCCACCCGCACGACGGTGACGCCGCTCGCCGATGGCCGGTCGGTGGTGGTGACGAGGGTGACGGCGGCCCCGCGGGCGGCCGCCTCGTCGGCCAGCGCGTGGCCCTGCTTGCCGGACGAGCGGTTCCCGATGAACCGCACGGCGTCGACGGGCTCGCGCGTGCCACCGGCCGTGACGAGCACGCGGCGCCCGGCCAGGTCGCCCGTGTCGGCGGGCGCCCCCACCACCGCGATCACCGCGGCGGTGATGTCGTCCGGCTCGGCCAGCCGGCCGGTCCCCGAGTCGCCGCCGGCGAGATGGCCGGTGCCGGGCTGCACCACCCGCACGCCGCGGCGCACCAGCAGTGCCAGGTTGTCCTGGGTGGCCGGGTGCTCCCACATCTCGGTGTGCATGGCCGGGCACACCACCACCGGCGCCCGGGTGGCGAGCAGGGTCGCGGTGAGCAGGTCGTCGGAGATGCCCGCCGCGTAGGCGCCCAGCAGGCGGGCGGTGGCGGGCACCACGACCACCACGTCGGCCGCCCGGCCGAGCGTGGTGTGCGGGATCGGGTCGGCGTCGTCGAACAGCGACGTGCGGGCCCGCTCCGAGCCGAGGGCCGAGAAGGTGACCTCGCCCACGAAGCGCGTGGCCCCCTCGGTGAGGACGGGCGACACGAAGGCCCCCAGGTCCACCAAACGGCGGCACACCTCCACCGCCTTGTAGGCGGCGATCCCGCCGCACACGCCGAGCACCACCCGCCGCCCGGCCAGGGGCTGCCCGCCGAACGGCGCGCTCATGACGGTGCCCGGCCTTGTTACTCCGCTGCCTCTTCGGCGTCCTCAGCCGGCTCGATGGGCACGTAGCGGATCTTGTCGGCCGCGATCTCCTCGAGGGCGATAGAGAGGGGCTTGCGCGACACCGAGGTCACCTGCGGGGGCACGATGGCGCCGAGGCCCTCGCCAAGCTGGTTGAAGTACGAGTTGATCTGGCGGCCGCGCCGGGCCGACAGGGTGACCAGCGTGAACTTGGAGTCCACCTTGTTCAGAAGGCTCTCGACGGGCGGGTCCATCATGGTGAGGCGTCGGCGCTGGGCCATGTGTTCTCCATCCCCGGGCGGGCCGGGCATCGTGTGTGCGGCGCCGGCGGCGACTCAGGGAGACGGCGCGGGCTGGTCGCGGTAGCCCTGCAGTATAGAGGCCAGCTCGTCGACGGCACGGTCGACCTCGTCGTTCACCACCACGTGGGCGGCCAGTTCCCGGCCCCGCTTCTCCTCCTTCCTGCCGAGGGCGGTCCGGCTGGCGATGTGGTCCTCGTCGTCGCCCCGCCTGCGCATCCGCCCGGCCTGCTCCTCGGGCGACGGCGCCACCACCAGCACGAGAACGGCGTCCGAATGGCGCTCGAGCACCTGGGCGGCGCCCTGCACGTCGATCTCCAGCACCACGTCGCTCCCCTGCGGGGGCTCCGGCCACGGCGTGCCGTACAGCTCCCCGTTGGCGGCCAGTTCGGCCCACTCGAGGAACCCGCCTTCGGCCACCCGCGCGAGGAAGCGGGCCCGGTCGACGAACGTGTACCACTCGGCCGGCTCGCCGGGCCGGCGGCGCCGGGTCGTCCACGAGCGGCTGAGCCAGAGGTTGGGGTCGCGCTCGACCAGGCGGGAGACGAGGGTCCCCTTGCCCACGCCGCCCGGCCCGGACACGACCAGGATCAGGGCTTCCCGAGCTCCTTGAGCAGGCGGACGCGCTGCTGGGCACCGAGGCCCTGGAGCCGGCGGTTGCCGCTGATGCCCACCGTCTCCATCAACCGTCGGGCCTTCACCTTGCCGAGACCGGGCAGCGACTCGAGCACGGCGACCACGTGCGTGCGGGCCACCACCTCGTCCCGATCGGTCAGCTCGAGCACCTCGGAGAGGTTGATCGAGCCCATCTTGAGCTTCTCTTTCAGCTCGGCCCGCTGCCGCCGGTTGGCCGCCGCCTTGGCGAGCGCCGCCTGGCGATCCTCCGGCGAAAGTTTCGGAGGTAGGGCCACGCCGGGCACCATAGCGCGACGGCCCGGACGAGTCTCCTGGCCTGGCGCCGCGTCGGGCGGGGCCCCGACCGGTGCGCCGGTTCGAGCCGACGCGTTCTCTGCAGCCCTGACACCGCAGCGCGGTGACGAGGCTTCCGAGAACGCCCGACCGCTTCGCTACGTCCGGTCGGCGGGGTCGCGGTCGGGCGCGCGGCGCTCCAGGGCGAGCGGCCCGACGAGTTCGGCGGCCGCCTTCGCCCGGTCGGCGGCGGCGGTCACGGCCCTGCCGATCACGAGCAGGTCGGCCCCCGCGGCGAGGGCGCCCTGGGGCGTCGACGCCCGCACCTGGTCGTCGTGGCCCGCC
>Ga0136633_1001913_pt1 | contig 14896 bp, 20 predicted proteins | sample AntDrymeUQ832206_2_FD_105494 | JGI IMG/M metagenome (GOLD analysis project Ga0136633, IMG submission 105494) | Polar desert sand microbial communities from Dry Valleys, Antarctica - metaG UQ83 (22.06) | ecosystem: Environmental > Terrestrial > Soil > Desert | place: Antarctica: Dry Valley... | reverse complement strand
CGTTGTTTCGCAGGTCGATGTGCTCATACAGCCATTCGGCCAACAGCCGATCTCTATGGAGGTTGAGCGTGAGCTGTGGCACCAAGAGTTTATCCCCATCGAACAGATCTGGGTTTGACGCATGAACGACCGCCCTGTAGAGAAGGTTGGCGGACGAAGACAATAGTATTGGAGTCCTGCCGCCAATCGCTACGCGGAACTCCGAAAGGTGACGAGCATCCTCGGCGTAGAGGCCCTCTCCTGTGACAAACCCGGGATAGATGTCACCATCTCTTCGAGAACAAGCGAACAGCCGTCCTTCTTTCAACACCAACAGGTCCCCGCTCGCCTCGGCGAGGACATAAGGCGTTTGCTCTAGAGTCAATTGTTGCTCGCGTCGTAGCTACGAAGTTGCTGCGAACTCATGGATACCGTTTCATGAAAGACCAGTGTCAGCTGGTTGTTGGCTTAACGTCACCCCCGCAGCGGGCCCATGCCATCTTTGTATACGAAGCCCACTGTCGATGACGTTTACGCTGTTGACAAGGCTAAAATAGATGGCCTCGTAGGCGGACGCCATGGCGCTAGCCTCAAAGTGTTTGACCGCCTGCCTTCGACAAGCGTGAGGATTGATGCGGTCCGCCCTATTCAGAGCACTGGAAAGGCCTTGTGGATCGTCGCAGATGTATCCTGTTACACCATCATCAACGACCTCGGGTACCGATCCCTGCCTCAGCGCGACTACCGGAGTGCCACAAGCCAATGCCTCGACCATGACGATTCCAAAAGGCTCGGCCCACTGAATCGGAAATAGCAGACAAGAGGCCTCGGAGAGAAGCTTCTTCTTAAAGTGTGTATCTGCCTCTCCGGCCCACGTGATGTCTGGCCCAAGTCTCGGGCGCACCTCCTGATCGAAGTAGCGCTTTTCGGCGGGCTCATTGCACTTGCCGGCAAGAACTAGTCGGCGCCCCGCTTGGCGTGCCGTGTCTATGGCGACGTGCGCGGCCTTCTCGGGACTCATTCGCCCAAGCCAGAGTACGAATGATTCCTTTTCCTCGCGGAACGGGTACTCGTCCGTGGGAATCCCATTGTGCACGGTGGCAACCCAAGGCAGATCCGGACGTTGGCGACGCTGAGAATGTGAAATCGCGACTAAGGACGAAGACGTGCCCACTTCCCTGTAGTAGTCCGCGAGTTCACCATCGGGGGGGCCGTGGGCGGTCACTACGGTGGGGCACCCACGGGCGCGTGCCAAAAGAGGTCCTGCAAACGAATGGTCATGTACGATATCGAGCTCGAGGCCGTCCAGAAGCCGGCTTGCCATTCCCGCGTGGACGATTTCCGGGACCGACCCGCCAAGCCCCTCCGTGGGAGGATATTGGTACGTTTGTAGGAATCGAGCATGCGAGTGGTTTTCCCCGGAAGCAACGAGCGTGACCTCGTGACCTCGTTTTACCAGTTCTTCTGCCAGCCAGAAGCTCATCCATTCGATGCCGCCATAGCCGCGGGGAGGCAGTTGGAACCAGGGCGGCGCTATTAAGGCAATCCGCAAGCATTCCCGAGTGGACGGGGGCTCTTTGGCGGCTTGCCGGGCTGTTAGGGGTGCCCTAAGCGTCATTTGTGTTGATAATCGGCGCTTATCGGGACGACTTTACCCATTTACCCAAGCTCTTGTAGAGAATTAGCTGCGGCCAACTTGCATCCTCCAGTGGCTGCAAGAAACGACTGCACCACTCGGTGATCAAATGAACGCGACTCTGTTCCCTGAAGGGTGCATTTACTCGATTTCCCCCGGTGACCAGGCCACATGACCTTCTTCGATCAGCCAATCGAACGAGGGAGAGCAATGCTTCTATCGCTCGCGTACCCGGTGATTCGGATGCTGCTCAGGTTGGTGGTCCCAAGTAGTCAGGGCGAGGCGGCCAAGGACCTCGAGATCGTCGTGCTTCGTCATGAATTGAGGTCCTTCGGCGACAGAGCAAGCAGCCACGTTTTCGACCTTCCGACCGGGCATTTCTCGCCGCCGCGGCCCGACGACTGCCACGGACTCGCTGGGAAGGTTTCGTCGTGACCCCAAAGACGCTGCTGCGCTGGCATCGGGAGCTGGTCCGCTGGAGGCGGGCTCGATACAGTAAGCGTCCTCAGGGCAGACCGCCGTTGTCGGCAGAGGTACAAGAGCTGATCCTGCGCCTCGCAAGAGAGAACCCGAGATGGGGCTACAAGCGCATCCAGGGCGAGCTCCTAGAGCTCGGTATCAAGGTGTCGGCCACGACGATAAGAAAGCTGCTTTCCCGCCCCGGCCTCGGACCGGCTCCCCGGCGGGGCGGCACGACATGGCGGCAGTTCCTCACCCAGCAGGCTTCGAGCATGATGGCGTGCGATTTCTTCACCATTGAAACCATGTGGCTCAAACGAATCTACGTGCTGGTGTTCATCGAGCTCGCCACAAGGCGCGTCCAACTCGCGGGTTGCACCACCAACCCCGACGGCGGCTGGGTTACCCAGCAGGCGAGGAACTTCACCTTCCACCTCGACGAGCGGGCACAGCCGCTCCGGTTTCTCATCCACGACCGCGACAGCAAGTTCTGCGGTCCTTTCGATGAGGTGTTTGCGACTGAGGGTATGCAGGTGGTTCGCACACCTATCAGGGCGCCTCGTGCCAACGCCATCTGCGAGCGATGGATCCGAACCGTGAGGACAGAGTGCCTGGACTGGCTTCTCATCTTCTCCAGGCGCCACCTCGAGCACGTCCTCAGGATTTACATTCACCATTACAACCGACAGCGACCTCACCGTGCGCTGCAACTTCAAACACCGGAGCAGGGGGAGTTCAAGAGGACGCTGCCTCCCGTTGACGCAAGGGTGCATCGGCGAGATCGACTTGGCGGGCTGCTGCACGAATACTTTGAGGCGGCAGCATGACGGAACTGAGTTTGTGCACCCTACACCCCCTTGGGGGCGCAGATCTCAAGTAGGCGCAGATCGGCCACCGATCTTCCTCCTCTCTCTGGTCGCGGTTAAGCGAGCGTCCCCTAATCGACGCCCTTTAATGATTGGCAGCGCGAGGACCGGCCTTGAGCCTCGGGCGTGACGAGTAGAAGGCGGGCCGCGAGGAAGATTGGGATGCATGTGTCGGCGCCGCTGCAAGCTGACCACCTAGCGACGGTTGAATGTTGACCCCCCCTGCAATCCGCTTCGGAGAGTGGTTTGCATACGAGCCTGAGCCGACCCTTGTTGGGCGTTCAAGAGGAAGGACGTGCTCACGGTGGAGGTTTGGACAGGGATTGGGCAACTTCATTTCGCCGAGGAGTTCGTCAAGCAGACGATCGCCCAAACTCGCATTGACCTCGGGGTGGGCACTTGCGCGGTTCCGCCTCCGGCACCTTGCGACTCGACGTGTTGCAAGGCCTCCGCCCTCATGAAGCCCAGGAACACGCCACTCGGAGGTGGCTCCTTAACGAGACGGACGGCTACTTAGGGGAGCAAGCGGCCAGCTCAGCCGCTAAATTGAGCGACAGTACTCGCTTAACGAAAGGGCACCCTCGGAGCCGTCATCGGACGACTGAGTAGTCATTGGCAGCAAGACTCGAAATCCGGACGATGCCGTGAACGGGAATCATCTTTATGCCAATGCACGCGAGTGCCGCCGTGTTTTACAGGAGATTTAGGACTTGGCCCCTCGGCCCACTGGATGTCGTCGAAAAAGACAACCAACGAACGTTTAGAGCCGAGATACTCAAAGAGCTTGCGCACACCCCAGAAGATCTGCTCGGCGGTCATCGGCGACTTGCTCAGCGGTACGGCGCCCACCAATCGCACAGGGTCCTCTTCCTCCCATTCGGCCCACCGATTGCAATCAGCCCTTCAGGAAGTGATGACCGCCGAGGATGACCTCAGCCCTTCAATCCAGGCAGCCGAGGCCTTCACGTCTGCTGGCGGGTAAGGCTTCTGATCGTTGAAGGGCAGGCTGACTGAGGGGCGGGGGTGGAGCACCAGGTGACCGGACCTGAGTTACCGCCAGATCACGAGCACGCCATCCGATAGTCGGCCGTGGGCACCCAAACGTCTACTGGCGACGAAGGAGGCGACGTAGCCGGCATGCCCGGCCCCGCGTCCCTCTTTTCAACATCCTCACCACGAGATACGGATGCAGTACTCACCGCTCCGTGGTCCGTAGTCCGTGGCCGTGTCATTCCTCGACCACGATGCCCAGTCATCCCGAAGTCACGTGTTACGCGGTAACAGCGACGGGAGCCGGGACGTCGAGCTGGTCGTAGAACTCTCTCCCGACGACAGTAGGCGGCCGGCGACGTCGTCCAGGTCTTCGCCCTCACTTTTGATAAATCCAGTCCGGGATGGGCGGTTGCTGGGGCTCCTTGCTCGGCGAAGTTGGGGTGCGCACCCACAGCGACAAGTGCGTCGGATGCATGGTGTCCTTGACGACGCTAAGTAGCGCCGAAACCAGGCTATCGAAGTCCACCTCCTCTCGGAGCCGAGTCGAAAAGGCGTCGAGGGTCATGGCCGCGTTGTACCTCTGACGGTAGAAACGACTATCGATGAACTTCTGAACGCTTCGCCGGGCCGGGGAAAACATCGCCGCAACCGCAAGGGTGGAAGCAAGGTCAACGACAAGGTTCGCGGGTCCCGCAATCGTTCCTAGCAAGCGACCGAGCAAGAGTACGATCACAAGGTAGGCAACTGCCACGATGCCCGTCACAAGACCATAGACGAGAGCTCGGTTGACGACGCTGTCGATATCCCACAATCGACAGTGCAGCAGCCCGATTATCAAGGCTATGGGAATTACGCCGAGCACCGGCTGAAAGACGCGGAAAGCAAGATTGGTCTGTGCGGTGTTCAATTCCAACGTGAAGTTGAGTGCTAGGAACACCAGGCCAACGCCCGAAGCGACGACTAGCGCCGATAACAGCAGCTTCGACTGCTGCCTCTCGCGCTCCGAGGCCGCGTGTCGATAGCGCGATACCTGAGACGTGATGCCGAGTACCGGGAGGACCACACCAAAGAAGAGGAGGAAGAAAACGAGGTGATTCCAGGTAGAGAAGTACCATGCTAAGAGGTAGATGGCAGCGAGTGGCCAAATAGCCCATCGAGGACGCAGCCTCCCGTCAGGAAACACCAGCAAAGCGTGGGCAAACGCGGGACCGGCTGTAGCGTGCACGATGAAGTGAGGGCCGGGTTGCTTTATCCAGGCGGGCAAGATTTCGAAAACAATGTGACTCGGTTGGTTGAAAACCGCGGCAATCCCCACCATGCCTACCGCCAGGAGCCGAGCGGCGAGATCGTGGGGGCGAATCCACATGATTAGCAACGCGAAACCCAGGCCGACAACGCTGATGAAGTAGTCGATCAGAACCGTTGCTCCATGGGGCGCTTCTGTTGAGGCCTGGACGACTCTTCGTGACAAGGGAGCCAGGGCGCCGCCGCCTTCCGCCCACTCGGAAAAGGTGGCCAGCACGGTGGGAGATGTGGCGCTCAACACAGGAGCGAGGCCGCCGAAAAGCCATAAAGCTACTGTCAGCGCATAGATCGCGAACAAAGCTAGAGCCGCTGAATCGCGTCCCGACATCCTGGTCGCGAGTTTTGCCCTGGGCCGACTACCCCTCTTGTCTATCCTCCTCGTCGATCCTCCGGACACCATCTCCCACTTTCCACTCCGCATGGCATCTGCTGCCTGTTCTTGGCAGGAAGGGGCGGGCCATAGAATCACCGTAACAGAACCCCCGTCTCCAAATCGATACGGCGAAGACGAGCTTTCCTGTCGCAGCGTGGCTCGGGGCACCTGCAGCCTCGGGTCTCGGGCCCATAGCCTCGCTTGAATCCCTCGACCGATCCGCTGCCGTAACGATTCGCAGACGGCGCTCTGCCAAAGTGAAGTTGAGCGGGTGGTCAGCGAATGCGCTCTCAGCGGTTTGCTCTCGCTCAGAGAGGTTAATCAACATGGTCGAACGACGCGAGAACCAGGATCCGTCGCCTCGGCCTCGGATGATGGGAGATCCAATGAGGAAGGGCCTGTTCGTTGTGATCACGCTGGCATTGCTGAGCACTGCTTTGCTCGTCGTCCAGGTTGGAGCTTCGACCGAGCAGCGGGGAGCCGTAGCCCGCATGAAGGATTCTGCGGGTAACTTCGTGGGAAACGTCCATCTCGTTGCCAAGCGAGATGACACCGTGGAGGTCACTGCGAATCTAACTGGGATCGCGCCCACGGGGACGTTTCACGGCTTCCACATCCACGCGTCTGGAGTCTGTGACCCCGAAGCCAAGGATCCGGTGACCGGGGCCACGGTTCCGTTCCTAAGCGCCGGTGGACACTACGTGACCCCCGGGAGCACTCAGACGCATAACGCACATGCAGGGGACATGCCCTTGCTCCTGGTGCGCCACGACGGAAAGACCACCCTGCGGTTCAAGACCGATCGCTTCGCCATCGGCGATCTGTTCGATGCCGATAAGAGCGCTATCATCGTCCACGCCGGTCTCGACAATTATGCCAACATTCCGGTGACCTCGAGCACAGGCGGTGATCGCTATCACTCGCATCTCTACGACGTCTTTGGTCCCGATGTAGACACTCTGAAGACCGGCGATGCGGGCGCCAGGTATGCGTGCGGGGTGATCCGAAGATCCTGACTCATCCGTCATCGTGAATGCATCGCATTGGGGCTCACGCTACCGGAGCCCCCATGCGCACGATCGGTACAGCTGCTGTTGCCAGGTAGGGAGAGCTCCTCCCGGGTCTTGGCGGCGCTACCCACAACCAGCTGATCATGGACGAAGACGACGCCGCCGCCACCAGTCAAGCGATCCTCGACGTCGTCTCATCGGTCCGGAGCGCAGGGCCGCTGGTCAGGTGATCCCGGAACGTGGCGAGGAGCAGGTGCCAAGCCGTAGATCGTCGCTCGAGGGCGTCCTTCTCCGTCCCGAATCGATGACGCGCGCAGGTCGTCGCGCAGGGTGAGGACCGAATACGACTCGGCCCACAGGGATCCTCGGCGGGAAGGAGCCTGCGTTCCTCGACAAAAGAGCAGGAATACCAAGCGCATGAGGACGGTAACGGAGGCTTCGTAGACCTCGTCGGAGGCGACTCCGTCGAGCACGCGACCAGCGGAGGCGACGTCATCGCGTGAGATGACGGCAACCAGCAACTCGACGGAGCGGCGAACCGACGATCCGAGTCCCTTCGTGATCTCACGCGCTACCAGGGGCCAGTTTGCGTTTGACCAGTTCAGCGGCCTGATTCTGTCTCCATTACATTGCCTTGATTGCCCTGAGTTGTCGTGGCCCGCGGTCCACTCGCGGTCCCACCTGTCAAATCGCCGAAATGTTCGCGTCACTTCGACCCATCGCGCTTGAGCTTCTGCCAGGATCCGCCGGCCTCATTCCCATTGTGGCAACAGCGGTAGCGCCCATGGAAGCTCCCCTTTGCTGAACCTGGGTCCAGCGATTGCTGCTGGCGAATGTTGACTAATGCGGCGATGAGTGCGTCGACGACGGCTGAAAACCAATCGACGAAAGGTTCAGCGTCCGATGCCTCGACTGGCTCTCACGAATCGACGTAGAAGCTGAACATCATCCCGCTCTCGGTGTGTTCGGCGATACGGCAATGAGCCATCCACAGCCCTGGATTCGTCACGTAGAGAAGGATTCCCACGGTCTCTCCCGCTCGAAGTAGCACAGTGTCCTTCCAGACGAGATTTGGGCTCCAGCCGTCCATCCCTCGACAGGATCAGGAAGCGGCCGGCTCCGTGGATGTGGAACGGGTGATGCATTGGATGGTCGGAACCTTCCATCTCGTTAACGAGTTGGGTCTTCACACGGTCGCCGACAGAGAACCTCCACTGGATGGCATGGTTCTCGCCACCGCTCTCTCGGTCGATCAACTTCCAAATCATGTTGCTGGGGTCCATTCGCCGGTTGATGTCCGGCATCAGGTCCTCCCACTCCAAGCCATCGTTCTCCTCGCCCCCATGAACATGGGCAGGAAGAGCGGCCGCGACAGGAGAGGCCGAGGCGACCAGCTTCATGCCGCATTTGGGGCAGGTGGCCGCTGTCTCGGAGCGACCCCTTTTCGCACAAATCTCAGGTAGTCAGCTACTCGGGAACGCTGAAAAACCTTGATGGAGCCCCTTGAAGCACAAAGTTACGCCCGTACCCCCTGAATCACACCCTCGGCGATGCGCTGCCGACATGAGCGGGAGGTAAGGAGATTGTGATGATGCTCAGAGGGAGGCTCGTTGCTCGCTGCCCAGGCTGGGCGGCAAAGGCTCCTTAGCCCCGGGCAAGATCGAGTGGGCCGTCACCCGTTTAGGAGGATGTGCCGCGGCCTGTGGGACGAACAAGGAGAGCAGCGTCACAGATTGCCCGAGACCCCCGGGCCCGCCTTCTCGTCCCACTTACCATATCGATACCGTCACAGGAGCAACGCAAACCAGACCCTCGTCGGTCAGTCCTCCCCTCGTTCGATCGCAGCGACTCGGCGCTTGCCGGCTTTTCCGCCGAGCCTTTCCAGTTCGACGCCTCCGTTCTGTAGCCGTCGACGCACCATCCTCCCCAGGCGCTCCGACGCGATAACCCGGTACAGATCACTGCCGGGGCAGGCCGTGGCTGCATACTCGCGGTGTGCTCTGATAGTGCGCGAAGGGACTCCGAAACGAACGCAGGCCCAGACCAGTACGTCCCGCAGAGCGCGGATCTGCACGTCCGGTACCCGCTGTTCGCTGAAGTTGCCCTCACACATCACGAGGAAATGTCCCCTCGGATCGTAGTCGGTGAAGGTGTCGCCCTCGGCCCACGAGGGTCTGCCCTTGTAGATGTTACCGTGCCGGTCGATGAGCACGTGGTACGCGATATCCGGCCATCCCTGTGACTGGTGATAGCGCTGCCAATCGCGGAACCGCCCGGGAGCATGGCGGTTCCGCCGCAGCCTCAGCCCGCTGTGGTGAACGGTCAAGCGCTGGATCGTATGACGTCGGAAACTGCCGTTCGGAGGGCGGGCTCCCCAAGCATCCTTGCAGATAATGTCGCGCTCTGGGGTTGCGGCTAGCACCGAGGATCCCCTGTGCAGGAGCAATGGTAGGGACAGACTGGCCACTCCGGCGGCGCGGACGAAGTCTCTACGTGAGCGTAGCTCGGATCCTGATCCATTACAGTCGACGCACACCGCAAGTCTCCTTTCCAGGGCCTTTCCGTTCGCCTAGCTCATACCACCCCTTTCTGATCGGCGGAAAACGAGGCTGACCTGAACTCGGTTTCGAGGCTGTCCGGGATGTCCGTGGGGGACGAGCTGACGGAACGAGAGCCTGGCGTCGTTGTCGCACCGGCTTTCCGCGCCGACCACTCACGGAAGGCCAAGTCACTGAACGGGAATTTGCATACATGGATAAACGGGAGCTGATTGATCGGCGCCCGAACCGCGGGATCAGATCCTTAATCCACAGCCTCTCGGTATCTCTCCTCGTCGACGACCAGACGCCAGTAACCATCCTCAGGAGGGGCTGCTCGGAAGTCCTCGAAGTCAAAGGTGAGGATAGGCAGGTCATGGCGTTCGGCATAAGCCATGATCGCGGCATCGACGAAGCCCAGATCGAGATCCCGATACCTTTCGTCTATCTCGGCCGCGCGCGCACCAAGCCCTGCGTCATGTGACCGGACCCCAGTCATAGGTCCACCTCTTATGAGAGTCGGTCCACTTGATTCTCTGCTTTCCAAGCTCTAGCGTACGCGACCGGTGAGTGTCAGCCAAGGCTGCTGTGCGGCCGGTAGTGGTTGTATTCGTGCTTCCAGTCCCCGATCAGCACCTGAGCCTCGAGCATGGTGTCGAACTGCTCGGTCGATAGCAGCTCGTCGCGCAGGCGCGAGCCGAAGGACTCCACGAACGGGTTCTCCCACGGCGAGCCCGGCTCGATATAGCTCGTCCCAGTGCCCCGAGAAGCGACACCAGTCTCTTAGTGCGTTGGCGGTCAGCTCGGGCCCGTTGTCGCAGCGGATGAATGCCGGCGCCCCTCCTCTCTTTCTTCACGAGGTCTTCGAGCGCGCCTACCGTACGGTCCGCATCGATCCGTCGCTCGAACGAGCCCGCCGAGCTCTTCTCGTGAGTGTTCGTCGACGATGTTCAGCAGCTTCAGGATCCTTCCGTCAGAGGTCTGGTCGAACTGGAAGTCGAGACCCCAGACGTGGTTCGGGCGTGTAGACCGGAGGCGGTCCGCCGGATAGGTCGAGGTCCCCAGACGTTGGCGCTTTTGCTTGCGGTGCGGCACCTTCAGGCCCTTGGTCACGCGTCTCAAGCAGCGCTATCCCTGGGAGAAACCAGCGGCGGCCCTCTTCACACTGGTCCTACTGGAGTTCGGCGACTTCCCGATGATGCGCCGGGTCCTCAAAGGCATCAATAAGAGAGCCGCGGCGATGCGGTCCGCTCGCCGCGCTGATACTCGGACGGTGGGCGTCGACCTCTATTGGCTCCCGCTCGGCGCGGGCGGTTGGTTCGTACGTCTCAACGGGCGTCTGTACGAGCGGATGCGTGCCTGGATCGAGCACAGAAGGGTGCTCGATCTGTATCACACGGCCCTCGAGGTGACGCTCCCCGAAGGCCGGTTCGTGATCGAGAACTGTTGGCCGATCCCAAACGCGGAGGGGCCAGCGCGCGGCGTAACGGTGGAAGGGCCGGTGTGGAGCCCCCACCTTGGTCGGCTCAGCATGTTTCGGTACGAGGTCCGCCGCTGGGTGGACGGCTATATCGCAGACGCCGCCGAGGCCGTCGACAGCCCGCAGTGCGTCAGTCGCGACCAAGCCGAGGCTCGGCGCGTTCGCGAGCTCACGCATTCCGTCCCCGCCCACGTCTGGGGTCGGGATCTGCTGGGTAGTGGGGACATGTGGAACTCCAACTCGGTGATCGCATGGTTGCTCGCCAGCGGAGGCTTGGCAGTGGCTGAGATGGAACCACCTCCCAACGGCCGAGCGCCTGGGTGGGAAACAGGCATCGCGATCGCGAAGAAGAGCTTTCAGCCCCCAGGGGATCGCGAGAGGAGACGGTCCCTGCCTCACTATGAATGACCCGGTGAACGAGCAGCGTGCGGCCATGCCTGCATTCCTCCAGGCTGTGGCAAACCGAACGATCGGATCTGTGCTTCCGGTGCATGAGGGTCTCGGAACGCGGTAGACGCTTTCGGTTCGGTGGGAGCGTCACTGCCCCCTAAGCCCTGCCTGAGGAGATCCCAGTCTAACGCTCGCCTGCGACACTCGATAGGATCCTGGTCATGGATCTCGTCGCTTTGCGTGAACGCTGGACGGAGGAGCTTCGTGCTGTGAACGGCTCCGAGTGGGTCGAGGATCATGCGGCCCTGCTCGACGATCAATGGGAGTTCCTCGTGGAGTGTCACTTCCTCTGACAGCAAGAAGCCTGGCGACAAGTCCGGGGCCTCCTGCTTCGTCTAGTCCGAGAAGCCAGCCCACGGAGCGACGGGTGGGCCACGACTGCTTCAATTCAGCCGCCGCTTCTACCTCGACAAAAGTCTAGCGAACGCTTGCGACAGACGATCGCATCTGCGCGCTGTGACGCTCCTCTCAGGCACGCCAACATCTCGATCACCGGCGACCCTACAGCCATCGGATCCCCTCGATGCAGGAGGACGCCACCAGCCGGGTAGCGGCGCTGGTGTTCGGGGCGTAGGGTGATCTCGAATCGAGAGCGGAAGCTCCACGAGGGGTGCTGTCGGCGGTGGTGACGGTAATGGTGATTTTGGCGATCCTCGGAGTGGTGGTGCTGGTGAGCCTGGTGGTCTTCGCCTGGCGACACGGCGAACGCAGCGGTCGGACGAGCGAGTATGAGGGCGCACGCGGCCGATGGTGGGCGGGATAATGGTGACACTCGTCGAGCCAGTTTTCCCGAGACGGCTCGATCTCCCCGGTGCCTTACTTCTTCCTTCACGGGCTCGTTCAGCAGAGCATCGCTAGGGGTTGGCTGGCGTCTACCCTTCGGTCTATGACCGAATGGGATGAGCAATGGCCGGCGCGTCCAGCGTTGGTATCGGCGCGTCGAGGCGATCAGTAAGGGCAAGGTTCCGCTTCTCCACGCGACCGATAGAGTCGTTACGAGCGGAGAGGTCTTCGCCTCGGCAGCTCAACTCACGGACGACTTCCATGCCTTCTTCCAGAACTGCTACCACCTAAAGGACTTGCTCGTCCATGACGCCTCGGTGTCGTTGAAACAGACCGTGGACAACTTCATCAACAACTCACCCGACATGAGGCTGTGCGCGGACTTGTGCAACCGGACGAAACACGCGGTCCTCACCAGGACGCGAGCAGGCGACAGGAACATCACCACCGCTCAGAACGTCCAAGTCCGAATCGGCGTTGGCAACTTCACCTCTTGGACGGTCACAAGCGGAAGCACCGAGATCGACGGCTTCGATCTCGCCACGCGCTGCGTGTTGGAGTGGACTCGCTATCTGCGACCCGAGGGTCTGATCTCGTAATGGGGAGCCATCCCTGCTATCCTCCCCGGCCCTCGGTGCCTTCAATGCGAGGAGCTATGAGCCTCTTGCTCTAGCGAGCATCTCCTCAACGTGCGCGCTCTTCGCTTCCGTGTACGCGTTCCGGTCTTGGCCGACGAGTTCTGCGAGAGTACGCTTCACCTCACCGTACTTATGTGCTTCACCAGGATGCGCTCGAAGGTAATCCCGAAGGTGTAAGTGGTCTCGATATGGCTTCGACCCGAGAACAACGACGAAGAGGTGATGGTGATGTTGAGGAAGCGGGGGAGGTGGAAGAAAGGCTTCTCTACCCGGAACTCCGAGGTCTCCCTCATGTCGGTAGCCGAGCGACTCCAGCAAACGGATGGCTGTGGGGACGTCATCGGAGGAGCGCACAACCACATCAAGGTCGATGATCGGTTTAGCGGCCAGCCCGGGAACTGCCGTGCTTCCGACGTGTTCGATGGCAACCGCAACATCACCCACCCCCTGCTCCAACTCCTCTCGCAACTGATCGAACAACCTCGGCCACCTCGGGTCATAGTCGATGATGACGACCGGTTCATCCACAACCAATGATGGCGCAGGTCAGGCCTGTGTTCGACAGGGCAAGGTACACCTCTCTGCTGCACGGACGCTATGACAGGACTCTAACAGCGCGGCGGATCGATCTTCTTAGCAGAAGGGTGAGACAGTCGGCGCAGGTGGGCTCGAACGGTTGGTCGATGGATCGCGCAGGGGCCATTTCTCTCCTTCAAGGCCGACTGCGCGTCGCGATTGCGCCTGTGCCTCGGTCGATAAAGCCCTACCGGTCGGCTTGGGCCTTCCGTCCCCGGTGAGCCAAAAGGGTTCGTAGCACGAGGATCGCCAGTGTTATCCCTCCCAGAGGGATCATGAGCAAGCCGATACTGGCGATCGGCGTGGTGATGCCATGGATCGCGGTGAGCCACTCGATGCGGGTTTTTTGGTTCAGAGCGTCGTATCCTCCAGCGCCTATTGACTCAAGCAACGTGCCGGCTGCCGAAATCCACAGCCCGAACAGCAACACCGTTCGGCCCGTCGAGGACGCAGTGTTGGCCGGGTCGCGCCACATCAGCCCCACGGCGGTAAACAACAGCAGCAGCGCCACGCCGAAGACCAGGTGGAAGAAGACGTGCCCACGCGCTTCACCCTCGGCAACGAACACGGCAACGAGAACCGTTGCTGCAACAAGCGCGCCTCCTCCCATCGCGAATGGCAGAACAGAGCGCGACGGAGTGTTCTGTTGTCCTGTCTCGGCCACGTTTTTCGGCTCCAACTCACGAGCTACATGCTTTGTCTTGCGAAGGGAGAGGAACACTCCAAGCGACATCGCGACGATAACGAGCGCAGCGAAGACTAGCACCTGCGCTCGGCCCGACGGCCCGCTGAGTAGCCCGCCCGCCGCGGCGATCAGCAACGCTATGACCAAGAAGCGGAGAAACTTCTCGCCAGAAATGCAGGTGCTCCTTCCAATCAAGCGAGGGAGGAGGACTTCGCTCTGCCTAGACGGCTGACCCTTCTCGATCCCTATTTGGGCTGCTCAGAGGCCAGTTTCGGACGAGCAGGGACGCTTTCGAAGCGAGACTAAACTATCCATTATGAGAGTCATGGCGTTGTTGGGAGCAATGGTCCTGCGCTAGCGCAGGAGGGGCGGCGAAAAGAAGGGGCCAGCAGGCGGCGTTGATCGAACTCGCCGCCCAAGAGCTGGGAAGTGGAGGCGACTCCGTCTACGTGCACCCCGACGCCCGGACGGAGGTTAGCGCCTCTGAGGAGCAAGAGATCGAATCGGCGATCGCCGAAGCTGATGCCGATGCCATCTATATCGCGGTATTCTCGGCGGCGCTTAGCCGCTGCCTTGATCGCGGCTGCGACATCGGCGACTGCGTTGGCTGCCCGGTTGAGTTGACGCTTCGTGACTCGGTGCACCCAGCGGCTGTAGCCGTTTCGGTCATAGCTACGCACCAGCCTTGTGTAGTAGCGGTGGGACACTCTAGCGACATAGCTCCCGAAAGAGGGACATCAGGGGCCCATCCCCTCAATCGCCGGCCAGGGGCTCAACAAGGACTCTCAGAGGTGGTGGAGGACCATTTGGCGCGCCCCCATGGCAACTCGGTGAGGGAGATATCCCTGTCCTTACTGAGCTCGCCATCCTGCGAGAGCTGCTCATGAACGGCCAAGTCTCGGTCGCGGCCGAGGTGCGGCTCCGATCTGACCTCTTTGGCTCAAGCCTGCCGGTCGCCAGCAGCGGCGCTGGATGATTACTGACGAGGACCTTGTGGGTCTGACAACCTGAACTGGCCCCAGTGTGCCCAGGCAGCTCGGGCATGTGAATGATGAAGGAGGTGATGATCGAAGGGATACCGAGCGACAAGCTTTCGTCAGCCAGCGAGTGCGAGTCTCGTCCGGGG
>Ga0136633_1001912_pt1 | contig 14897 bp, 12 predicted proteins | sample AntDrymeUQ832206_2_FD_105494 | JGI IMG/M metagenome (GOLD analysis project Ga0136633, IMG submission 105494) | Polar desert sand microbial communities from Dry Valleys, Antarctica - metaG UQ83 (22.06) | ecosystem: Environmental > Terrestrial > Soil > Desert | place: Antarctica: Dry Valley... | reverse complement strand
GCAGGAGCGCATCGACGGCTACGGCGGCGACCGCAACCTTCTAGAAGCGACGCTCGGCGTCGACGGTGTCGCGGGCTGGGAAGATGCTCTCCCCAGGTGGGAGCCGGGAGGCAAGGCCGTCGCCACCCGCGTTGCGGGCGTGGACGTCCTGAAGGCTCTCGCCCCGGTCGTACCGTCGCTCCTCGTGGGTGGAGCCGACCTCACCGGGAACACCGGGGTGGCCATCGACTCGCAGCCCTTCACGGCGGATGACCGCAAGGGCCGCCTGGTCCACTACGGGATCCGTGAGCATGGGATGGCTGCGGCCATGAACGGAATGGCAGCCCACGGGGGGATCCTGCCCGTCGGAGGGACGTTCTTCGTGTTCTCCGACTACTGCCGCCCCTCCATACGCATCGCCTCGATCGCCCAGCTCCCGGTCATCTACAGCTTCAGCCACGACTCGATCGGGCTGGGCAACGACGGTCCGACGCACCAGCCGGTGGAGCACCTCGCCGGCCTGCGGGCCATGCCCGGCCTTCGCGTGATCCGACCGGCCGACGCGAACGAGACTGCACACGCTTACCGCCTAGCGGTCGTCCACAGGGGTCCGACGGCGATCATCCTGTCCCGCCAGGACGTGCCCGTCCTGGCCGGCACAGCCGAGGCCTTTGACGGCGTCGCCAACGGGGCCTACGTGCTCCGGGAGGACGATGAGGCGGCGCTGACCCTGATCGGGACCGGCAGCGAGGTCACGCTGTGCCTGGAGGCGGCCGACCAGCTCGCCGGACGCGGCATCAAGGTGCGCGTGGTGTCCATGCCCTGCTGGGAGCTGTTCGAGGAGGCGGATCCCGACTGGCAGCAGGAGGTGCTGCCTGACGACCTGCCTGCACTGGCGGTCGAGGCGGCCAGCTCGTTCGGGTGGGATCGGTGGGCCGAGCACAGCGTCACCATCGACCGCTTCGGCGAGAGCGGCGACGGTCCCGACGTGATGGCGGCCCTCGGATTCACGCCTGAGCACGTGGCCGACGAGGCCGAGGACCTGCTCGACATGCTCGCAGACGAAGACGACCACGGTCACGACGACGACGAGGAGCACACATGACGCGCTTGCACGAGCTCTTCGACGAGCAGGGCCAGAGCCCCTGGCTGGACAACCTCCAGCGCTCCTACCTGGTCGACGGGACCCTGGCCCGAAAGGTGGCGGAGGGGGTCAGAGGAGTCACCTCCAACCCGACGATCTTCGCCAAGGCGATCAACGGCTCGAGCGACTACGACGAGCAGATCGCCGAGGCCATCAAGAGGGTCTCTGTTGAGGACGCTTACTGGGAAGCGGTCATCCAGGACATCCAGGGCGCGTGCGACGCCTTGATGGAGCTCTACCAGTCGAGCGGTCACGAGGACGGCTACGTCTCCATCGAGGTGGCTCCTTCGCTCGCCCGTGACTCCGAGGGCACCACGACGGCAGCGGCCTCCCTGTGGGAGCGCGTGGCCCGACCCAATGTGATGGTGAAGATCCCGGGCACCGCCGAGGGGCTGCCGGCCATTCGGCTCAGCATCGCGGCCGGAATCAACGTGAACGTCACGCTGATCTTCAGCCTCGACCGCTACGCCAAGGTCATCGAGGCCTACCAGGCGGGGATCGCCGACCTCCTGGCCGGGGGCGGGGATCCGTCGGACATCCACTCCGTGGCCTCGTTCTTTGTGAGCAGGGTTGACACAGAGGTCGACCGCAGGCTGGACGCGATCGGCACGCCGGAGGCCCTGGCCGCGCGCGGTCATGCGGCAGTCGACCAGGCCAAGCTCGCCTTTGCCCTCGCCCGGGCGCAGTTCGCCGGAGCGGCGTGGGAGGCGTCGGCGAAGGCGGGTGCCCACGCGCAGCGCCCGCTTTGGGCGTCGACGTCCACGAAGAACGACGCTTACCCCGAGCTCCTTTACGTCGACAGCCTCATCGGCCCGGGCACGGTGAACACCCTGCCGGACGCCACGATCGACGCCTTCCTCGATCACGGCACCGTGGCCCGTACGATCGACTCGGACATGGATGCAGTGGCCAAGCGCTGGGACACGCTGGGCGCGCTCGGCGTGGACGTCGAGTCCGTGTCTGAGCGCCTCGAGGAGGAGGGCGTTGCCAGCTTCGCCAAGTCTTTTGACGAGCTCATCCAGGCGCTGGAGGACAAGGCCAACAAGCTCTCATGAACCCTGAGGACCTGGCCCGGCGCCTGCTGGCGAAAGACTCCACGCTGTGGCCCGAGGGATCCGAGGCCGCCACCCGGCTGGGCTGGGTCGACATCGCCCAGCGCCTCCTTCCCGAGTGCGACGAGGTGATGGCTTGGGCTCGCAGCATCGAGGCGGAAAGGATCGTCCTCTTGGGTATGGGCGGCTCGTCACTCGGCCCCGAGGTGCTCCGGTCCGCTATTGGAAGCGACCGACTGATCGTGTGCGACACGACCGATCCTGCGACCGTCGCCTCCATGCCCGCCGAGGGCTCGTTCTTCCTCGTGTCATCCAAGTCGGGCACCACACTCGAGCCGCGCGCGCTCACCGCCCACTTCACCGAGCTCGTGCCCGATCCGTCCCGATGGGCCGCCGTCACCGACCCCGCCACGCGACTGTCCACGGAGGCGACGGAGGCTGGATGGGCGCGCGTGTTCGAGAACGACCCCGACATCGGCGGGCGGTACTCGGTCCTGTCCTGGTTCGGTCTCGTACCGGCCGCCCTGATGGGCATCGACATCGCCGAGCTCTGCCGAAGGGCCGCGGCGACCGACGTCGTCGAAGCGGTGAGCTTCGGGATCCGGATGGCACAGGCTCAGGGTGAGGGGCGGGACAAGCTGACGATCCGCGTCCCTCGGGGCCCGTTCCACGCCTTCGGGTTGTGGGTGGAGCAGCTCGTGGCCGAGAGCCTAGGTAAGCACGACACCGGGATCGTGCCCGTGCCCACCATCGATGACGAGCCGGGCGATGATCGCGAGCGGGTCTCCGTAGAGCTGAGCGACGTGGCCGACCTGGGCTCAGAGATGTACCGCTGGGAGGTGGCCACGGCGATCGCAGGGAGCGTTCTCGGCATCGATGCCTTCGACCAGCCCGACGTCGAGTCGGCCAAGGTGGCCACGAGGGACGCTCTCGACAACCTTCCCCTCGCTGGCGACCTGCCCGACGGTGTGGAAACCATCGGGCCCCCGGCCCTCGTGGCCTGGCTGCAGGACAACACCGATGCGGGCGACTACGTGGCCGTGCAGGCTTACGTGCCGTTCGGCCAGGATGAAGAGCTGGAGACCTTGCGGCGGAGCGTGCGTGACTCCCTCGGAGGCATGGCAGTCACCGCCGGTTACGGACCGAGGTTCCTGCACTCCACCGGTCAGCTCCACAAGGGCGGCCCCGACAGCTGCGTCGCTGTGCAGGTGGTGCCCTCGGGCCCGACGGGGCCGGTGGCGGTGCCCGGCTTCGGCTACGACTTCGCCACCCTCATCGCGGCGCAGGCCCTCGGAGATCTCGAAGCTCTCCGGGCCAAGGGGCGGCGGGCTGTGCGTGTGGCCGTGGACGGCGGGCGGCTCGGGGCCGTGCTGTGAGGATCGGGATGGTCGGCCTAGGCCGCATGGGCTCCAACATGGCGGAACGCCTCCTCGGAGGTGGTCACGAGGTTGTGGGCTTCGACATCGGAGCCGAGGCCCTCGCCGCATTGACCGAGCGCGGTGGCATCGGCATGGGGTCGCTGGCCGACCTGGTCGACGCCTTACCCACGCCGCGCACGGTGTGGGTGATGCTGCCCGCCGGGACCATCACGCAGGACGCGCTCAACGAGCTGGTCGAGCTACTGGGACCCGGCGACATCGTGGTCGATGGCGGAAACGCCAAGTACACCGAGAGCCAGGCCCGGGCGGTCGCCTTCGCAGACCGGGACATCGACTTCGTGGACGTGGGGGTGTCGGGGGGTCTGTGGGGACGCGAGTACGGCTACGGGCTCATGGTCGGTGGCCACGACGCCGCCGTGGCGCGCCTTCAGCCCGTCTTCGAGACGTTGGGCCCGTCCGACGGCGGCTTTGTGCACGCGGGCCCGTCCGGCGCGGGCCACTTCACAAAGATGGTCCACAACGGCATCGAGTACGGCCTCATGCAGGCTTATGGCGAGGGCTTTGCCCTGCTGGCCGCGGCGGATGAGTTCGGTATGGACAGGGAGAAGCTGGGTGCGATCGCCGAGTCGTGGCGGACCGGTACCGTCATCCGGTCGTGGCTGTTGGACCTCGCCACCCTGGCCCTCAAGGACGCGTCGTTCGACGGGATCGTCGGGTACGTCGACGACTCCGGCGAGGGCCGGTGGACTGTCCAGGACGCCGTTGAGAGGGGCGTCCCCGTCCCGGCCATGGCCGGCGCCCTCTTTGACCGCTTCGCCAGCCGGGACCCGAACCTCTTCAAGAACCGGCTCATCGCGGCGCTGCGGAACCAGTTCGGCGGCCACAGTCTGAAGGTGGAGTGATGGCGGAGAACCCGCTGGCCGAGGCCGCGGGCGAGCGCCGTGCGCCCCCGTGCACGCTCGTCATATACGGGGCCTCCGGAGATCTCACCGCCCGCAAGATCCTCCCCGCCATCGAGCGCTTACACCGCAGGCGCCAGCTGCCCGCCGCCTTCGCCGTGGTGGGAACGGCGCGAACCGAGATGGACGACACCGACTTCCAGGAGCTGTGCCGCAAGGCCGTGCCGGACGCGGGCCCGGGCTGGGAGGAGATGACGGCCGGGTTTCGCTACGTGGCCGGGGACTACACCGCAACCGAGACGTTTGACCGCCTCAAGGAGGTGCTGGCCGAGGTCGACGAGGCCAAGGGCACGGGCGGGAACCGGGTCCACTACCTGGCCACCATCCCGGCTCTCTTCGACGACATCGCTAGCGCCCTAGGCCGGGAGGGCATGCACGAGCCCCGCTTCGACGAGTCCTTCGTACGCCTCGTCATAGAGAAGCCGTACGGAAGGGACCTGGCGTCGGCGCGCGAGCTCGACCGCTCCGTGCACGAGTCGTTCCACGAGGACCAGGTGTACCGGATCGACCACTACCTGGCGAAGGAGACCGTCCAGAACACCTTGGCCCTCAGGTTCGCCAACGCCATCTTCGAGCCGCTGTGGAACAGGCGCTACGTGGACCACGTCCAGGTCACCGTGGCGGAGTCCGACGGAGTCGGATCACGAGCCGGCTTCTACGAGACCGCCGGGGCGCTCCGAGACATCGTGCAGAACCACCTGCTCCAGGTTCTTGCTGTGTGCGCCATGGAGCCCCCCGCAGACCTGGATGCCACGAGCGTGCGCGACGAGAAGGTGAAGGCGCTGCGGGCGATCAGGCCATACGAGACGGGCGAGGTGGCCCGAAACGTCGTTCGGGCTCAGTACGGCAAGGGTTGGGTTGAGGGTGAGGAGGTGGTCGCCTACCGCAAGGAGGAGGGGGTGGACCCGAAGTCAGCTACCGACACCTACGTGGCCATGCGCCTAGAGGTGGACAACTGGCGGTGGGCTGGCGTCCCGTTCTACATCCGTACCGGCAAGCGCCTGCCCAAGCGTTTGACCGAGGTCGCGCTCACCTTCAAGCCCGTTCCCCACCTGCCCTTCACCACCCGCGACGCCGCGGGCCTGTCCCCTAACGCGCTCGTGCTGCGCATACAGCCCGATGAGGGCATCACCCTCCGCTTCGGGGCCAAGGTCCCGGGTGGCGCGAACGAGGTCCGTGACGTCCTCATGGACTTCTCCTACGGCGCGTCCTTCCTCCAGGAGACGCCCGACGCCTACGAGCGTCTCCTGCTCGACGCCATGATCGGCGACCCGACGTTGTTCATCCGCACCGACGAGGTCGAGCAGGCGTGGAGCATCTGTGATCCCCTGCTCATTGCGTTCGCCGAGGGCGAGCCCAAGCTGGTGACCTACGAGTCCGGCACCTGGGGTCCATCCGAGGCCGACGAGCTGCTCAGTCGGGATGGCCGGTCGTGGCGAACCCCCTGAGCCCGGTCACCACGCTCGCCGAGTGGACCGGTCGTGACACGTCCGTGGGCGAGGTGCTGCACCAGCTCGCCGACCTCCGGCGCCAGGCCCAGCGCAAGGCCGCCTCCCGAACGTCGGTCGTCACGCTCGTCGTGATGGCCATCTCGGCCGTGGATGCCTGGGACGCTCTCGCCACGGTGCATCGATTCGGCGGGCGTCACCCGGCGCGGTCCGTCGTCGTCGTGGCCGAGCCGAAAGCCGACCGCCGGGTGGACGCTCGAGTCAGCCTGACCGAGGCCACCTCTGGTGGCCATGGCGTCTGGTTCGAGGACATCGTCCTGTCGGTGGCGGGGCCTGCCGGCCGGCATCTGGCCAGCCTGCTGGAGCCGTTCACGCTTCCCGACCTCCCGGTGGCCGTCTGGTACGTCGGCGGGCCGCCTGCGCCCGACGACGACCTGCTCCGTGCCGCCGACGCAGTGCTGGTCGACTCCAAGGTGGCGGTCGGCGAGGAGGGTGGCGACGCCGAGGCCGACGGACCGGTGGGAGCTCGGCCCGACCAGGAGACGCTGCGCTCGATCGCCGAGCTCTTCGCCCATCACGCGGTCGTCGACCTGGCCTGGCAACGCCTCAGGCCATGGCGCCAGCTCCTGTCCGGCCTGTTCGAGGGACCCATCTTCCGGCCCCACCTCGACGCAGTCACCTCGGTGGAGGTGGCGGGCAAGGCGGGCGCCCGAGGATTGCTGAGCGGCTGGATCTCGTCCCGGCTCGAACTCGCGCCGGGCACGATGCACCTGGTCGATGCCAGACACGCCTCGGTCACCCTCCACAGCGACCTCGACGGGGCGATAGGCCGGTTCTGCGTCGAGCGCGTGCCCGGCGAGCGCCAGGTGCGGGCCTCCGCCTCCATCGAGGGCGGTTCGGCCGCGGCTGACGTCATGAGCCTTCCTCAGGCGGACCTCTCGTGGTCGCTTGCCGAGGCGCTAGGCGCCCTCAGGCGCGACCCCGCCTACGAAGCCGCTGTCGTCGCAGCCGCGGGGATCTAGTCTGCCGCAGTGCACGGCGAGGTGGTGATCACCGAGGATGTCCCGGGCGAGTTCGCCAACCGGTTCATAAACGCGTTCATCGAGCGGCGGGACGACACCTTCTCGTTCGCCGCCTCCGGTGGCGCCACGGCCCGCAGGTGCTACGAACGTCTGGCCGCTGATGGCGAGGAGCCCATCGACTGGTGGGCTGTCGACGTGTACTGGGGCGACGAGAGGTGCGTGCCCGAGGACTCGCCCGAGTCGAACCAGCACCTGGTGCGCGAGTCCCTCCTGCGCCGGCTAGGTGCTGCCAACGAGGTGCACCCCATGCGATGCGATGAGGGCCCCGACCCGTACCAGCTCAAGATCGGCGACCTGCAGATGATCGACATGATCCACCTCGGTCTCGGGCCCGACGGCCACACCGCGTCGCTCTTCCCCGGATCGGCTGCGCTCGAAGCCCCCGAGGGGCGCCTCGTGGCCATGAACGAGGACCCAAGCGGGCGCAACCCCCACCGCCGCATGACGTTCACCTACTCGGCCATCGCCAAGGGCCGGCTGATCCTGGTGACGGTCGAGGGCGCTGAGAAGTGCGACGCCTTTGCCCGCCTTCGCTCCCGCGGGGACCTCCCTGCCTCGCGTGTCCGTCCGGCCCCCGGCGGGCAGCTCGTATGGCTCGTCGACCCTGTCGCCGCCGGCGAGTAACGGGACGCCGCCCCGCCGACCCTTGGCAGCTGAGCGAGCAAGCCCTGCGGCCGTTCTAAGGTTCTGGCGGTGGCGGCCCACCAGCACTTGCTCACCCTCGCGACCTCCGATCTCCTGAGCGGGGCCGCTGCGGTGCGCGACGGGGCCACGGGGACGACCATCACCTTCTCGCCGAAGGTGTTCATCCCGCTGACCGAGCTGTGCCAGGACCGCTGCGGCTACTGCACGTTCGCTAAGGCGCCGGCGCGGCTCGACAGCCCCTACCTGTCCCCCGAGGGCGTCCTGGAGATAGCCCGAGCGGGCGCGGACGCGGGCTGCCATGAGGCGCTCTTCACCCTGGGCGAGAACCCAGAAGTCCGATACCCCGCAGCCCGGTCCTGGCTCGACGCCCACGGCTACGGCTCCACGGTGGACTACCTGGTCGCCATGTGCCGGCTCGTGCTCGAAGAGACCGGGCTCCTCCCCCACGCCAACCCCGGCGCCCTGTCCCAGGATGAGCTGGCCCGGTTGCGGGTCGTCAGCGCCAGCCAGGGCATGATGATCGAGTCGCTGCGCGACGACCTGGCCTGCCACCGTGGCGCGCCCGACAAGGATCCTGCCCGTCGCCTCGCCACGCTCGAGGCCGCGGGCCGCCTCGCAATCCCGTACACCACGGGGATCCTGTGCGGCATCGGCGAGACCGAGGTTGACCGTCTTGAGGCACTCATGGCCATCGCCGCCTCACACGGCCGGCACGGTCATGTGCAAGAGGTGATCGTCCAGAACTTCCTGCCCAAGGCGGACACCTCCATGCACCAGGCCCGCGCCTGCGACGAGGACGCGCACCTGCGGGCCATCGCCATCGCCCGGCTCGTCCTCCCGGCGGACGTTGCCGTGCAAGCGCCACCGAACCTGTCGGCTGACTTCGGCCGTCTGCTGGACGCGGGCATCAGCGACTGGGGCGGCGTCTCCCCTGTGACGGCTGATCACGTCAACCCTGAGCGCCCCTGGCCCGCAATCGACCAGCTCCGCGAGGTCACCGAGGCCCGGGGCTTCGCCCTCGCACCCCGCCTGACGGTCCATCCCCGCTTCGCTCTGGCCCCGGAGCAGTGGCTCGATCCCGCTCTGCACACCGCTGTCCTCCAGCGCATGGATGCCACCGGGTCGGCCCGCGATCACGTCTGGTCGAGCGGCGGCGACGCCGAGCCTCCCTCACTGGTGCCGGCCCCGGCCGGGGTGCGGGCCGGCTCAGCCCTCGGCGAGGTGCTCGCAGGCGTGCTTCTCGGCCAGGAGGTCGGCGAGCAGGAGATCGTCACCCTGTTCTCGGCCCAGGGACGCGAGGTGGCGACCGTCGCCGAGGTGGCGGACGACCTCCGCCGCCGAACCGTGGGCGAAGTGGTGACCTGGGTGGCCAACCGCAACATCAACTACACGAACGTGTGCACGTTCAAGTGCCGCTTCTGCGCCTTCTCCAAGGGCCCACTCAGCCTCAACCTGCGAGGCGCCCCCTACCTGTTGGAGCTCGGCGAAATCACGTCCAGGGTCGCAGAGGCCGTCGAGATGGGGGCCACCGAGGTGTGCCTGCAGGGCGGCATCCACCCGAGCTTCGACGGTGACTACTACCTGTCGGTCATAGAGGCGGTGAGGGCCGCGTCCGACTCCATCCACATCCACGGCTTCACCGCTCTGGAGGTCACGGAGGGAGCCAAGCGCAACGGCGAGCCGCTGGCCGACTACCTGCGCCGCCTGATGGCCGCAGGCCTCAAGACACTGCCTGGGACCGCGGCCGAGATCCTCGATGACGACGTCCGCAAGATCCTGTGCGCCGACAAGGTCAACACCGAGGAGTGGCTCGAGGCCCACCGCACCGCCCATGGCGTCGGCCTGCGCTCGAACGTCACCATCATGTTCGGGTCGATCGAGCAGCCCATCGCGTGGGCCCGCCACCTCGTGCGCACGCGCGATCTCCAGAAGGAGACGGGCGGCTTCACGGAGTTCGTGCCCCTTCCCTTCGTGCACATGGCCGCGCCCATGTACCTGCAGGGCAAGGCCAGACGGGGCCCGACGTTCCGCGAGGCGTTGCTGATGCACAGCGTGGGCCGCATCGCCTACGCCGGATGGATCGACAACATCCAGACCTCCTGGGTGAAGATGGGGGTCGAGGGCTCCCGACAGCTCCTGCAGGCCGGCGTCAACGACGTCGGAGGAACGCTGATCAACGAGAACATCAGCCGCGCCGCCGGCGCCAGCCATGGGCAGGCCATGGACGAGGCCGGGTTCGCATCGCTTCTAGACGGCCTTCCCGGACCCCGTATCCTCGAGCAGCGCACGACCCTCTACGGCCGGGTCGCTCAGCCCGCGTGAAGGCGACGACGGGACGCTCCATCGACATCGCGCCGGTGCACCAGTGAGCAGCGTCGCCGGGTGGCTCGACGCCGTCGTCTTCGACCTCGACGGCACCATCGTCGACACCGAGTCGCCCTCTTTCGAGTCGTGGCGCCGCACCTGGGAGCAGCACGGCGAGACGCTCCTCCTGGACGAGTGGGTCCTTTGCGTCGGGACCGACTGGGACCTGTTCGACCCCCTCGCCGAGCTGGGCCGTCGCGTCCCTGGGCTCGATCTCGATTCGGTGAGGGCCGGGAAGCGAGAGCTCGAGGCGACGCTAGTGGGCGTCACCGTCCTGCGTGAGGGAGTGAGCGCATGGCTGGCCGAGGCCGCCGCTCTCGACCTGCCGCTGGCCATTGCCTCGTCCTCACCCCGGCAATGGGTGGATCAGCACCTCGAGCGCCTCGGGGTCGCCGGGTCCTTCGTGTCGGTACACACCGTCACCGAGGTCGGCGTCACCAAACCTGACCCTGCGTCTTACCTAGCGGCGTGCACGGCGTTGGGCGTGGAACCGGCTCGGTCACTGGCCGTCGAAGACTCCGTCAACGGCACTGCCGCGGCGCGGGCGGCAGGCATGCGGGTCGTGGCCTGTCCCAACCCTGTCACCGTCGGACTCGATCTCTCGACCGCCGACCTCGTGCTCTCCACGCTGGAGGAGCGAACCCTGACCCAGGTGGCCGAGGACCTCGCCCACCTCACCCCGAAGCTCTAACGGCCTGCGGGACCTCAGACTGTCCCGGCCGTCAGATCGTGCTCGAAGGCGAAGGCGGCGGCGGCCGTCCGCGTCGACACACCGGTCTTTGTGAAGATGTTCGAGAGATGGCGCCCCACCGTCTTGGCGCTCAGGTACAGCACGGCTGCGATCTCTTTGTTCGTGTGACCCGCGGCCACCAGCCTCAGCACCTCGACCTCCCTGGCCGTGAGCCCCGCCGGCCGCGAGCCCTCAGGCGCCGACGCTCGTTCGCCCCGGGCGTCCCGGTGCACGCCGAGGGCATCGAACAGCTGCCGAGCGGAGTCGAAGGCGGCGGCCGCGGCCGCCGCCTCGCCACCTTGCTGGCAGGCGTGGCCGAACAGCGTGCGGGTCGTGGCGATCTCATACGGGACTCCAAGGGTGGTCCAGCGCGTCACGGCCTCCCGGAGGGTCGCAGCCGCAGCAGGGTCGGCGCGAGCCAGCTCTACCCGACCCCTCGCGGTGGCTGCGGCGGCCTGAAGCCCTGCGCTGGCGAACGCCTCAGCGATCGTCGAGAGGTCGGCCGACGCTGCTGCGGCGGTGTCGAGGTCGCCGCAGGCAATGGCGATCTGGACGCGCCCGGGCAGCACCTTGGCTCGGCTGAGCCGGTTCCACCCCGCCGCGGCCAGCGCGTCGGCGACTAGGGCGGTGTCCACCTCGACCTGGCCCTCGGCCAGCCGGAGGAGAGCCAGACCCGCCCTTGGCTGGGGGCAGAGGCGGTCGGCTCTATCGAAGGCCGCCCCAGCTCCGACCAGGTCACCGAGGCGGCGCCGGATGTCCCCGATCTCGGCCCACGCAGTGGCGGCGTTCGGGAGGTTGATGTCGATCAGCTCCTCGCAGGCCAGGGTCGCCTCCTTCTCGGCTTCGCTCCAATGTCCCTGCCACCGCAGGGCGGTGGCCTGGTGGACCCGGCACAGCCCCGGGAACACGGCGAACGGGTGGCGCTGCGCCCACCGGCTCGTGGCCGTGGTCCACTCCGCGGCCCGACGGTGGTCGCTCAGCTGCTCGCAGGCACTGATCAGGCTGCAGTAGATCTTGCCGGTCGAGTACGGGGAGAGGCGGTCGTCGAGCACGAACAGCATGGCCTCATCGAGCAGGGCCAGTCCCTCGGCCGGTCGGCACTGGTCGATGCGCACCCGTCCCAGCGTCTGCAGAGCCTCTCCCTCCAGATCGGCGCAGCGCAGGCGACGCCCGAGCCCTGTGCCGCGCTCGGCCAGCTCGGCGGCTTCTTCCAGATCTCCCCGGCCGTGTGCCATCTCGGCCTCCCGAAGGAGCAGGGCGCCGAACTCCCGACATCCTTCGTCGGCCTCCAGCGCCCGCCTGGCCCGCCGGAGCCACCCGCCGGCGATTGAGGGGCTGGCTCGGAAGCAGTGGTGCTCGTAGAGCCACACCGCGCTCCGGCCCGCACACGTGGCGTCCCCGAGCTCGTCGTAGAGCAGGTAGGCGCGCTCGCGTGCGTCGACGCAGTCGTCCAGGCGGCCCAGCCACCACAAGGCGTCGGCGAGGAGCTCACGTCCCTCTGCCTCCACCCTGCGGTCGGTGCTCGGATCGTCAAGAGCTGGCAGCGCTTCGACGCAGCCCTGCCAGTCCTGACGCTCAAGAGCATCCCGAGCAGCCGCGAGCAGTTCCACGCGACCAACATTCGCGCCGATCAGCGGCGGACGCTCAACCGCTAGCAGCCATCTGCTTGGCGAGGTGCTCAAGGACCGGCTCGATCTCGGCCGTGGGGCTGAACTCAAGGAAGGTCACGCCCTCGTCGGTCCAGCCCGTGTGGCCACCCCGCCAGTAGTAGGCGTCGCCCGATGAGCACAGCTCCTCGGTGCCGTCCTCGAAGCGCAGCCGAATGGAGCCGGCGAGGACATAGCCCCAGTGGGGGCACTGGCACAGGTCGCCGGGCAGGCCCTTCAGGAGTGGCGTGAAGTCCACACCAGGCGGCAGCTGGATGTGGCGGGCGAGAACCCCGTCGCACTCCGATGATCGGGTCGTGATCTCCCCGGCCTGCATCTCGATGGGCATCTCGTTCACAGGTGTTCGCATCGGTCAGCCTCTCGTCTGTCGCGGCCGGCGGATCCGGCTCTTGAAGGGTGGACCGGTTCGGTGCAGGCTCGCATCGGCAGATTGGCGCGATCTCGTGGCCGCTCATGGGTCAAATGCCCCACTCCGGCCCACGGGCTTGGCGAGTGCTCCCGATGCGCGCCACCGTGTGATGGTCCACGATGGGCCCATGCCCGAACGCGATGTGCGTCCCCCCTGGGACGCGGAGGTGACCATGCTCATCGAGCATGGGCGCGACCGGGAAGCCGCGGAGCTGGCATCCCGCCGCCTCGCCCGTCCGAACCAAGGAGCACCAATGAACCCCTGCCAGCAGCTCGACGACATCCTGCCCCGCCTGAGCGGGCTGGTCGCCTCGCTCGACGAGAGCGACCTGGACGCCCCCACCCCCTGCTCCGACTTCGCCGTGCGCGACGTGCTCGCGCACATGATCGGAGGAGCGTCCATGTTCTCGGCAGCCTTTCGAGGGCAGAGCGCCGAGGCGACTCCACCATCGGCCGACCTGGTTGCTGCCTTTCCAGGTGCCATGACCGAGCTGCGCGCCGCGGTGGGCTCACCCGGCGCCCTGGAGCGCACCATCTCGGCGCCGTTTGGTGAAGTCCCGGGCGAGGCCTTCGCCCGCTTCGTAGCCTTGGACGGTCTCGTCCACGGCTGGGACATCGCTACGGCTCTCAACCGGGCCTACGAACCCCCCTCCGAAGTCGTCGCCGCGGTGGGGGCCTTCGCTCGCCAGGCCATCTCCGAGCAGATGCGGGACGGGACCACGTTCGCGGCCGCGGTCGACCCCGGTCCAGGATCATCGCCCCTCATACAGCTCGTGGCCTTCACGGGCCGCCAGCCCTGAGCGACGCCACTCGGACGGATCCAGGCCGGTCTACCGTGTGGGCATGGCGAGCGCCCGCAACCCGGCGCGCGGCACGGGAGATGAGGTTCTCGACGCCGCTCTGCGCAAGGTCGTCGGGCTGATTGGCTCGGAAACCAACCGCGATCTCGTGCGCGAGATCCTCTCCACCGTGGTCCTCCTTGCGCAGGAGGACCAGGACCGCCTCGACCTCAAGATCACGAGCGCGGCCCTGGCCGAGATGCGTGAGGCCTTCGGGGTCTTCCGCCCCTACCGCCACAGCCAGAAGGTCACGATGTTCGGGTCCGCCCGCACCCGCTCCGACGACCCGCTCTACGTCCAGGCCCGCGAGCTCGCCGGACTTGTGGCCGCCGAGGGCTGGATGGTCGTCACGGGCGCGGGTCCGGGGATCATGGCCGCGGGCATGGAGGGCGCTGGGCGCCAGCAATCCATCGGGGTGAACATCCGCCTGCCCTTCGAGCAGGGCGCCAACCCTTTCATCGCGGACGACCCCAAGCTCGTCGAGATGAAGTACTTCTTCACCCGCAAGCTCATGCTGGTGAAGGAGTCCGATGCCTATGTGGCTCTCCCCGGAGGCTTTGGCACGCTGGATGAGACCTTCGAGCTCCTCACCCTGTTGCAGACCGGCAAGGCCATGCCTGCCCCGCTCATCCTGTTGGACGTCCCCGGTGGCACCTACTGGGCCCGGTGGCTCCAGTTCGTGAACGAGGAGGTCCTGGCTCACGGCCTCATAAGCGCCGTCGACCTCGGCATGTTCCGGATCACGGACTCGGTGGCAACAGCGGCGGAGGAGATCTTCGGCTTCTACCGCTCCTACGACTCGCTTCGCTACGTCGGTGGCCGCCTCGTGCTGCGCCTACGGGTGGCGCCCTCGGACTGCGACGTGCAGGAGCTGGACGAGACCTTCGGCGACATCCTGGTGCCCGGTCGGGGCGGCTTCGAGCTGGTCGGGCCTTCATCCGCCGAGGTGGCTGAGCACGACCATGTCGACCTTCACAGGCTGGCCTTTCCCTTCGACCAGCTCTCGCTCGGCCGCCTCCGCCAGCTGATCGACCACCTGAACGGGCTGGACCCTCCGGAAGGATCGGATCAGCCGACGGCGTAGCGGATGAGCAGCTCGCCCGACTCCTCGAGCAGCGAGAGGAGGCGGAGGTCGGCCGACCGCCCCGCCTCGCCACCTGTGATGGTCCGGGAGATCCCGCCCGCCAGCCTCGGTGCGACG
>Ga0136633_1001911_pt1 | contig 14901 bp, 8 predicted proteins | sample AntDrymeUQ832206_2_FD_105494 | JGI IMG/M metagenome (GOLD analysis project Ga0136633, IMG submission 105494) | Polar desert sand microbial communities from Dry Valleys, Antarctica - metaG UQ83 (22.06) | ecosystem: Environmental > Terrestrial > Soil > Desert | place: Antarctica: Dry Valley... | reverse complement strand
CTCGCCTTCCCGCAGACTGAGGTCGAGGCCGTCGAGCGCGGTGATCCCGCCGAAGCGCTTGACCAGCCCCTCGACCTCCAGCACGGGCCGGGCGTTGCTGAGCTCGATATCGCGTCGGTCCCGAGCCGAGCGGCCGCCGCGCGGCGCCTCGGTGAGCGCGCCGGTGCCCTTCACATAGACGGCGCGCAGGATGTCGGGCCGGGCGAGCAGGTCCTGGGTGTAACCGAAGAACTTGACCTCCCCCTTCTCCATGAAGATGGCCTTCTCGGCGATGGTGAGAGCGACGTTCACCGACTGTTCGACGACGATGATCGTCACGCCGCTGTCCCGGATTTGCCGCACGATTTCAAGGAGCTCGCCGACGATCGCAGGCGCGAGACCGAGGGAGAGCTCGTCGATCATCAGCAGCTTCGGCTTGCAGAGGAAGGCCTGGGCCAGCGACAGCTGCTGCTGCTCACCACCGGACAGATCCGCCGCATTGGTCTCCAGCCGCTCGCCCAGCCGCGGGAAGATCCGGATCACGTCCGCCATCCGAGTCTTGACCTCGTCCGGGTCGTCGTTCATCCAGTTGCCGAGCAGCAAATTCTCCCGCACGGTCAGGCCGGGGAACACGCCGCGTCCGCCCGGCATATGGATGACGTTCCGCGCTGCGATCTCGTGCGGCGGCATGTGAGTGATGTCTCGACCATCGAAGACGATGGCTCCGGACGCCGCTTCGGTCGTTCCCGAGATAGCCCGAAGCAGGGTCGACTTGCCCGCGCCGTTGGTGCCGAGCAATGCGATGATCTCGCCCTCTTCCACGTCGAAGTCGACGTTGAACAGGACCTGGACATTGCCGTAGGCGACGTCGATGTCGCGGCAGACGAGAAGCTTCGCCTGCCCGGAGGTCTTGGCTCGCCGCCACTCGGACCCCGCCAAGTTGGCCGCGAAGGCAGACCGCATGTCCAGCTCGAAGAACCCCGCGGCCGAGATCGACACCAGCGCCGAAATAACCCCGAAGGGCAGCGCCAACAAAAACACGGCGTTGTAGCCGGAGCTTTGGAAGATCGACGAGAAGACGATGCCGCCCACGAGAATTCCGGGAAGGGCGGCCAAGGCGCCCACCTGCAAGCCCTGTGTACGGATCGACGCGGGGATGACCTGGCTGTAGACCACGTTCGCCGCGGGTCCGACCAACGCACCGCCGAACGAGAACGTCATACCGATCAAAATCAGGAGCCAGATTGGTGGGCGGAAGACGTAGAGGACGATCGAGAAGCTGCTGATCAAGCCGAAAACGCCGAGCACCACCAGAACCTGTGACGGGCGCCGGCGCATGAAGTTGTCGATCAACCCCCCGCCCAAGACTCCGCCGGCGAGCGCAGCGAACAGCGCCGGAATCCCGATGAGCGATCTCTCCCAGATGCCGAGGCCGTAGTGCTCGAGGAACAGAAAGCCGACGAACCCTGAAGCGGACGCCGAGATCCCGCCAATGGACTGGGCGATGAAGAGCCGGCGAAGAGTCCGAACGCCCCAAGTCGTTCGCCAGCCCTCTCCAAAGCTCAGGGGTTGATCCTCGGTGCGGGCCACCTCCTCACTGGCACCCATAGCGCGCCGTTCCATGTATCCGCGGATCGGCTCCCGCAACCGCAGGAGGAGGAGAGTGCCCACGACCGCCAAGGCAATACCGAATACGACGAAGGTGACGCGAAACCCGACAACTGTGATCAGAGCGCCGACGAGGAAGATCGTGGCGAAGTCGCCGATTCGGTTCAACGTGGCCACGAACGCAAAGACCCGACCGCGGACTTCGAAGGGGTAGTAGTCCGACAGCAGCGAGAACAGCGGGGTCCCCGCGAACTGAGAAGCCATCTGCGAGGCGATCTGAGGCGCTCCGAGCGACACCGTGCTCTGGGCCCTTCCGGTCAGGGCGTTGAAAGCTCCGGAGATAATCGTGCCCCCCGCGAGAATCGGCACGCGCCGGTGACGGTCGGCATACCAACCGGCGTACAGCCCGGCGAAGATAGAGAAGAACCCGACGAGGCTCCCAGTCCGGATGATCGTGGTGACGTTGATTTCCAAGGCGCGGGCGAGTTCCGGTCCGGCGACAAAGAACGCCTGCGAACCCAGGCCCGAAGTGAAGAAGAGAATCGAGAGCAAGATGACGGGTTGCACACCGTAGGGAGTTCGTCGGACCGCGCTCAGGTCGAACGAGCTCCGCACGATGTCCCGCCAGCTACGGCGGGCGCGGCCTCCGGAGTCGCCGTCCTCGGTGAAGGGGCTGTGGATCTCGCCGCCGTCTGCCATGTCCCGCAACGCCAGGGCCTGGCCGCTGTCCACTCGCGGCGTTTCGGTTTTCATCGCTTCGACGGTCCGCTGCCGCTCCTCGGCCTCTAGCACTGCAGTCGCGCCGTTCCCCGATGCGTGGGGAGCGAACTCCGAGTCGTCCTTTCGAGCGGGGCGCGGGGTCGCGGTCCGCTTCGCGGCGCTCTTCTTGGGAGTCGCCTTCCGGCCGTTGCCGCGGGCCCTCATCGCCATGTCAGTCCGTCCTTCCTTGGGAGGTCACGCATGTCAGCCAACCTCCTCGAGCTCGGCCACCGCTCTAGCCGCGCCGCTCAACGCCGCCGTGTCGGCCTTCTCCCTGCTCGCCCGTCCGAGGTCACGTATGCGGACTCCCTTGCCGGCGTACATCCCCGATTCCAGCTGCCACCGTTCGTCGGCCGATAGCGCCGCCAGACCTTGGCCCGTCTGGGCGTCGCCCAGCGGAATGAGCTGGCGCTCCAGGGCGTCGGGGTCGTAGTCGGCGAAGAGAGAAGGAACGACGATCTGCCGTCGCTGGGCGACGATGCGCAGCATCGAGTCACGCCCCTGGTTGATCAGGGAGATGAGGCCGCCGGGGGCTACGAAGAGCAGCATGATCGGCAAACCACCGGTGAGCAGGGACAAGATCAGCGCGGAGCCGATCAGGTCCTCCGCGACGCGGAAGAAGGCCGAGCCGAGAAGCGCTCCCGCGGGGGAGCCCACGCCGCCGAAGATCGCCTGGACGAAGGTCTCGACGTTTGCATCGAGCGGAAAGGTGTCGGACGAGACGCCGCGCTGTTGGTGGGCCAGCACCGCGCCGGCGAAGCCGGCCATGCCGCCCGAGATGGCGAAGGCCATCAGCTTCGTGCGGAAGAGCCCGATGCCGAAGGACTGGATTCCGGTTTCGTTGTCGCGCGCCGCGATCAGGACTCGTCCGACCCGGCTCTTCCGCAGGTTGGTGAGCACCACGATCGCCAGCGCCAGCGCGGCAATGCATAGGAAGTACATGGAGCGCTCATCCTCGAAGTTGAGGAAGAAGACCTCGGGCCGGGTCACCGACTCGGGCAGGATCCACCCGAAGTAGTCCGCATTGAAGATGTTGGTCTGCACCATCAAGGCGAAGGCGATGGTCGCCACCAGGAGGTAGAGCCCGCGGATACGAAGGGCCGGGATTCCGACGACGGTGGCGATACCCGCCGTGATGAAAGTTGCCAGCGGCACGCTCAAGAAGAACCCGCCGGGGATGCCGAGCTTGCCCGACAAGCCGCCGCCCACCACCGCGCCGATCGTGACGAAGGCGTACTGCCCCAGGGAGACCTGTCCGGCCCAGCCCGTCAGGATCACTAGCGAAAGCACCGCGATGGTGTTCAGCGCGACGACACCCGCCAGGACCTGCGGGCCGGTCGACACGACGAAGGGGAACACCACCACGACGAGGATGCCGAGCCCGATCATCGCCAGGCGGGTGAGGCGCACGATCGGCACTCCCGCCAGCTCCTTGGGAACCGCACGGGACTCCTCGGTCGCCGCGAAGCTGATGCCTTCCCCGCTCTCACTCCGTCTACGTCCCAACCCTCGGAGCACGAGAGCCCCGGCCAGGATCACGAAGACCCCGACATTGAACAGGTCGGTGTTGTTCTGGTAGCTGTACCCGAACGCCTGCTGGAGGACGCCGAGCAGGACCGCGGCGAAAATGGTGCGCGGCAGGTTGACCAGACCGCCGATCACCGCGGCGGCGAACACGGTGACGAGAACCGGGATGCTGAAGGTGGTCGCATTCCCGACTGTCGTGATCGAGCCGTTGGCGTAGATGCCGAGGCCCGAAAGGGCGCCGGCTACTCCCCAAACCAGGATCGAGAGCTTGCCCACGCCGATGCCGAGCAGCGACGCCCGCTCCGCGTTTTCCGACAAGGCCCGGATCGCTACGCCCGATTTCGTGTAGCGCAGGAAGAATCCCAGAGCGACGAGCCCGATCACCGCCGCCTCGATGGCGAAGACCTCGGCGAAGCCGAATCGGATTCCCAGATCCCCGACGCCGAAACTGAATCCCTCGAAGGGGAGGAGCCGGTCGACCTGGGACTGGAGCACCGTGTCGGAGGTAGACCGCTCCGCAGCCGGCGGGAAGAAGGGCAGGCTGCGGATCAGGCCGCTTATGCTCGATAGGAGCTGCGCCGCCATAATCGTGAAGACCGTCAGAACCAGTCGCGACGAGCGGAAGAAGCGCAGCGTTACGACGCCGAAGGTGACGCCGGTAAGGGCGGCCAACCCGATCCCCAGTATGAGCGCGATGGGGAACGGGACCGGCGTGAACTGGATGAACTCGTAGATCAGAATCGCGCCGCCGATTCCGATGGCGGTCTGCGCGAAGTTCACGATGCGCAGAGAGCGGAACAACAGCACGATGCCGCAGGCAGGCAATGCGAGAACCAGGCCCGAGGCGAAGCCCTGGAAGAGAATGGCGGCCGGAGTGCCCTGCGCGCTACCCCGCCCGGCAAAGACGAACTGGGTGAGGACGAGCGTCAGTACGAGGGCGCCCGTGGCGAAGATCGCTGCGCGTGCGCGCCGGTCCTTGGGGAGGAATTTGTTCATGGGGCCTGGTGGGAGCGCAGACTAGACCGCGGCGCGAGGGGGGCGGACGGGTTCAGGTACCCGGCAGCGGGTCGGGGTCGACCTGGCCGAGGCGGAACAGAAACTCGTTGTCGAGCCCCCCGGCTGAGTAGGTGAGCTTTTCCGAGACGATCAGGCCGCCGTACTGCGGAGCGACCAGATAGCGGTAGGAGACAACCGGTGCGTTCGGGTTGCTCGATGTCTGCTCGGCCTCGACGGCCCAGCCATCGACGACCTCACCGCAGGCGTCGACCCGCTCCCGGGCCAGAACATGGGCCCGGTGAGTCAGCGTCTGGCCGGTAACCGGATCGACTCCGACCGACTGGTACTCCTCGTTGGTCGACACCGGCAGCGGCAGGATCAGCACCGGCGTGGAGGGGTTGAACTCCGACACGGTGTTGCCCTGCGAGTCCTGGGTCTCGATGCGGGTGATGGCCACGCCCCGATCCGGCTCGCCGAGGCGCGGGCCAGCGACGGGGAGACCGGCCCCCGTCGAGTCCCGGTTCAGCGCATCGGTGCGCACCCGAAAAGTGGTGATCACGACGTTCTTGCCCGAAATGTCGGGCTGGACGGTCTCGTAGGTGTGGACCGTCGCGCTCTCCTTCACGATCTTACGAACGATGCGGCGCTCGAAGGTGTCGATCTTGGTGCCCGGGACCCCGGGCCCCGAACCTGCCGGCTTCTGGGTGCCGTCTCGCTGCCAGCGGTACAGGCCCTCGGTCGCCAACCCGGTGACGTTGACGTCCGCGGCCGCTTCCGCCACTGCGGTGGGCGGCGCCGCCGGGCACTCACCCAGCGGAGCAGGCGGCGGCAGGGCAATGTCGTTCAGGTCGTCGTCGTCGCCGAAGTCACCGAAGTCGGCCAACTCGGCCGGCGCGAAGGCCTCCGGGGGGAGGGCGTCGTCGACGTTGGTATTGGCCGGCGTTGCAGGGGGCTCGGGTTCCTTGACGCCGAAGACCAGGTCGGCTTCGACCTTGGTGACCGCGACCTTCGGATCACCCTCACTGACGCAGGCGGTCGTGAACAGGGCGAGCAGGACCAGCGCAACGGCGGGCCGGAAAGGGGTTCCCCCCGCCCTCTTCCGCTTAACCAGGGACGATCGCAAGCTCACTCTCACGCTCCTCTTTCTCCAGCTGGGCCCGCCGCGCCTTGTCCCTGCGCTCTTCAGCGCGGTGGGTCAAGTCGGTGTCGGGTGCGTAGGGGTATCTAAGGCTCAAGCGTGACACAGCCGCCACTGCTCTTACCGTCGCGGGCTGCACCGATCCGAGGCGACGTCTCAGCGAACGGGAGAGCTCCTCGGCCGCCGCGGCCATCTCCGGGGTGACGTCCTCGCGCAGGTCACCCCACAGCCCGCGGGTGACCAACCAGGCCAATTCGGTGTGCTCCTCGTCCTCGACGAATCGGTCGAGATAGTGCAGCGGAGTGTCCGCGGGGTGTCGGAAACCGAGATCGGTGCAGTAGTCGCGCCATTCCGCATAGGCCAGGGCGAGGCGGGCGAGGGGCCCGGCGTCGATTGCCGCGCTGCGCCGCTGACCGCGGATCCGCAGCTTGCGCGCCCCGGGATAGGTCGCGTAGATCAGCAACCCGAACAGGAACACGGCGAACGCGATGAGCGCGGCCACGAGCACCTGCTGGCCAAAGACGCTGTCCGGCGGTACGAACACAGGGAGGAAAACCTGCACGCTGATGTCGTCGGACGGCAGCACCGAGGGGTCGATCTGTTGGAGCGACGGATCGGAACCGACGGTCGGCTCGGCCTTCTTGGGGGTGCCGATGATGGGCAGCCACTTGTGGCCTGGGAAGTACACCTCGGGGAAGGTGGCGCCGTGCCGAGGCCGAACCTCGAGCCGGTCGCCGATCAGCTCGCCGCCGTCGAATCCGTAACCGATGCGGCTGGGAACGCCGACCCATCGGGCCAGCATCGCCTGGGCGGCGACGATCTCGAAGGGGCTGCCCTCCTTCGAGCCGGCGATCATGTCCTGCACCCGCTCGGCGGTGATGGATTTCGGCGTACCCGCTCCGACCGCGGTCACCTCGTTGAGAATAAAGGTACGTACGAAGTCGAACTCCTTGAACTTCGAGGTCTTGGGTGCCTGGGAGATCAGGTCCACGACCGCGGGCGGCGGATCGCCGATCTCGACGAACCGCTCGATGCCCTTCGGCAGGGGGTCCTTCTCGGACGCCTCCACCTCGCCGATGGTCGGAAGGGCCGCGGCGGCGACCGTGTAGGCCAATCCGGGGGTGACCGTGCCGGCAATAAGGCGGATGTTGCCGTTGCGAGAGTCGTAGCCGAGTTGCGGTCCGGAGGCGATGATGCCGACGGTGTTCGGCAAGCCGGGCAGCACCGCGCCGCCCAGACCGCGGACGGTGAAGGTGGCCCGGACTCCGGCCTCCAGCTCCTTGTCCACCACCCCGTTCTTCGGCACCTCTTTCACCCGGTTCTGCGCGAAGGGCGGAAGCCGCCAGTCGGTGCCGTCGTACTCGTCCAGACCGCCGATGCGCCATGGGCCGGAGAGCTTGGACTCGACGTCGAACAGCACGCGGTCCTCGACCTCGGACAGCGGAACGGTCTTGGGCTTCTGTGGCTCTTGGGCGGGGTCGATCAGCGAGTCCGGAAAGAGGAAATCGGCGCGCGAGAGAAGCACTAGCGCCACGGTGATCCCGATGAGAAGTGGGAGAGCACGAAGCCCCTTGGCAATCTCGTAGGCCAGCGGCGGACGGTCGCCCTCTTCGCTGACCGCGCTCTCGGAAGCGAGAATTCCCAAGCCGGTGGCGAACAGCACCAGCACGACGATGCCCGAGCCCACCTGCTGGCTCTCGGGGACGCTGATGCAGGCGATGGCCGCGAAGGGCAGCGGCGCGAGCAGGCCGAAGGATGGCGACCGCACGACGACGGCGAGCCAGGTGGCGACGAAGCCCACCACACCCATCAGCCAACCGATGATCGCCTGCCATCCGGGGGTGAGGCCGACCGGCGGACGAAGTACGGCGCGGCTGGCCGCGGCTTCGGCGGCCAAAGCACGTATTTCGCCGACGTTGCCGAGGCCCGACGGCACGACCATCACCAGGCCGATGGCGAAGAGCCCGAGGAGAATCAACACCGTCGTGATCGCGCTGTTGCGCCGTAGGCGGGCGACGCCGATCGCCAGGCCGATTCCGAGGAGTCCACCGACCACGGCGTAGATCCGGGCTCCTACTCCGGTGAAGACGCCCCCGACGAGCACGCCCGTGGCGAGCACCGGCAGGGCGATCGCCACGGCGACCCGACCCATGGGCTTTTCGGCAAGGTCTTCATCACCCGAGGTGTCCTCGGCGCCGGCCGGAGCCGGACCATCCGGGAGAGGGGTGACGCCTTTGACTTCCTTGACTTGCTCGTCGCGCTCGGCGGCCCTGGCCTCGAGGTCGTCGGTGGTGGTCGCCATCTAGAGACGGTTACCCGCGCCCATGTCGAGCGAGAGCGCGGAGGAGAGGTCTTGGCCTGGGTGGAGACCCACGACCTGGCAGCCCAATGACGCGGCCCGACCGATGGTCTCTTCACTGTCCTCGTGCCACATCAGGGCGACAACGAGGATCGAGACACCGGTGTTCAGCAGCAGCTTCAACGTCCCGGCCTCCTCGCGGCCCAGACGGGGCGTGATCAAGATGTTGTGGGCGTCGCGGTTGGCCGCGGAGGCCAACATCCGGCGGATCACCTCGCTCAGCGGGAAGCGACTCATCTCCAACCGGGCGTGGGCGTCCAGGAGAACCATCTGCTTGTCCGCACCCCGCAGCTTCCGGGTGAGCGGGCCGCCGTTGGTCTCGGTCTTGATCTCGTATCCCTCACGCAGGTGACGGATGCCCAGCGACGCGGCGCATCGGATCCCGGCCTCGAATGATTCGGAGATTCCCTCGCCATCGCGGCTGTGGTTGCCGCGGTCGGTGTCGAGGATGATCGTGATCTTGTCGGTGATGCCCTGCTCGGCCTCGCGGACCATGATCTTGCCTGTGCGGGCCGAGGCGCGCCACACGATGCGGCGCAGGTCGTCGCCGGGGACGTATTCGCGCATCCCGTAGAACTCCAGCCCCGAGGGCCACGGCTTGGACACCGGCGGCCGGATGGGCGGGTCTTCGAACTGCCGGGTGAGCGGCCGGTCGGACACAAGCTCGATCGCGGGGTGCACGAGAAGCTCGAAAGGCTCGGCGACGATGGTTTCCCGCTCGCAGAGGCCCAGGGGATCGCCCTTCACCGCGACCAACGGCCCGACGTTGTAAACGCCACGACGGGCGGCACGCAATGAGTAGTAGTGCGAGACCGTCTTGCCGGAGCCGAGCTTGGTGATCGGCACCTTCACCGTGCGGCCCAAACGCTCCGGCAGCTTCTCCTCGAGGATGAACGTGCTAACGCCGCGCTTGGCAGTCAGGCGGACCTCGACGTCGAGTCGATCTCCTTCGTGGACCCGCGGGAACAGACCGCTCCGGTCACCCGTGAGCTTCAGCTTGCGGGGGGCGATCAGATAGGCGACGACGATGAGAAGGACTACGCCGTAGGCGAACAGGTACATCGCCGTGCCGGCCACTACGCGGGCGATGATCCAGAGGACGACGCCCGCGAGCAGCGCAATGGCGCCGTAGCGGGTGATGCCGAGAAAGCGCTTTATGGCCTGGAACCGGCGACGGACTTTCGAAGTCGAGATCTCCTCGCGAGCGAGGTCGGCCCGCTGCTTCAGACCCCGGACGCCGCGCGGACCTCTACGACCGCCGCCCTTGGGCGGGCGAGATTTCGGGCCGCGCGATCCGGGACCTGACCCGTCGCCGTCGCCGGATGCGTTGCGTCCGGGACGGAGACGTCCGAGGCCGATCTTGCCGTCAGCCATTCATGTTCACCTTTCTCAAAATGCCATAGCCCGGGAGGACCGAGACGTCGGGTCGACCTACTCCTCGTCTTCGCCGGAGCGCAGACCGCGCCGGCCGCGGCCGGAAACGGGGGGCTTGACGGCGCCGGTGACCCGCTCGAGGAGCTGGTCCATCGTCTCGCCGCGAAGTGTCGCGTCGGGGTTCACGATCACGCGGTGGCCGAGGACGGGCTTGAGGACTGCCAGGACGTCGTCGGGGTAAACGTGGCTCCGGCCGTCGGAGGCGGCCATGACACGGGCCGCCTTGAGCAGCGCGATGGAAGCACGGGGGCTGCCGCCGGCCGCGGCGGACGGGTCCTTACGGGTCTGCTGGACGAGGTCGATGATGTAGAAGGCGACTTCGTCGGAGACTTCGACAGTGGTGGCGTACTGGATCATCGCCTTGACGTCCTCGGTGTTCACCACGCCGGGCTGCTCCTCGAGGGCCTCGATGGAGAACCGGACCGAGTTGTCGAACATGACCTGGAACTCGGCGTCGCGGTTCATGTAACCCATGGCGAGCTTGAACAGGAAGCGGTCGAGCTGGGCCTCGGGCAGCGGGAAGGTTCCGGCCTGCTCGATCGGGTTCTGGGTGGCGAGCACCAGGAAGGGACGGGGCAGGTCGTAGGTGATGCCGTCGCCGGTCACCCGGCGCTCACCCATGGCCTCCAGGAGCGAGGACTGGGTCTTCGGGGTCGCACGGTTGACCTCGTCGGCCAGCAGAACGTTGCAGAAGACGGGGCCCGGGCGGAACTCGAACTCGCCGGTCCGCTGGTCGAGGAACGACGAGCCGGTGATGTCGCCGGGCAGCATGTCCGGCGTGCACTGCACCCGGTTGTTGGTGGCGCTCATCGACGCCGACAGGGCGCGGGCGAGCATCGACTTGCCGGTGCCGGGCAGGTCCTCGAAGAGGATGTGGCCTTCGCAAAGCATGGCCACGAGGGACAGCCGCACGACGGCCGGCACCCCTCGGATGGCGGACTCGACATTTTCGACCACTGCGTCGAAATTCTTCTTGAACTGAGCGGCGGTCATCGAGCCACCGGCGCGACGAGTCGAAGTGCTCGAGCCGGTTGAGGCGCGGCTACCCGCGGAACGGGGCGGAGCAGCCTTTCGGGTGGAGGGGGGTGCGGCGGCGGCGGAACGTCGGCGTGGGGTGCGCTGGGCCATGGGGCGGTAACCGTCCTGTTGCTTGGCGATAGGGGCTTGTTCGCGTTCTTACTGCTGTTGGTCGAGAGTTTTACTCCACGACCTACCGGCTTGGTCGCCGGAGCGTTCATCCTACATACCGACCGCGGTTTGGCGATTTGGGTGACCGGACCTGCGCGGAAGGGTTTGATTAGCCTTCCGTCCTATGGCCGACGAAGGGGTACTGGGGATGCGCTCCCCAGGGGAGCCGCCGGTCAGCGAGCCGGCCGCTCCAGCGAAGGCGGAGTGGGCCCGGAAATACCCGCCGTTGGTCACCGTTCTGGTGGCGCTGATCCTGGCCATAGCCGTGTTGCCTTCGGCCCTGAACCTGCCTCAGACGAACCCCACACAGACCCTCGAGTACGCGCCGGTGCCGCCGGAGGAAAACGACGACCCGCCGCCGGCCGGCAACCTCAGCTCGCTCGGACTCGGCTCGAGCTCGGGCGTCGCGAAGGATGAAGAGGGTGGCACGGGTGGCGGCCCGCTCCCGGGGCTCGCCCCGCTCCCGGGTGGGAAGGGTGTGAACCCATCCACCAAGCGGTGCGTCGGCAACCCGCCGCGCCAGACGGAGGACCCGTCATCGCCTCCTTGTGTGGCGTTCTTCAACGGTGACAACTTCGGCGCGACGTACCAAGGCGTGACCCGTGACGAAGTTCGCATCCTGATCTACATCGACTCGGGCATCGCCGAGACCGGAGGTTCGCAAGGTCAAGAAGCGCGCCCGACGAATGAGTTCTTCGACTTGTTCGAGCCGCCCGACCCGGACGGTGAACACGTTCAGGTCGACGCCTACCGCGCCTGGCAGCGCTACTTCAACGATCGTTACCAAACGTATGGCCGCGCCGCGCACTTGTTCATCCACTTCGGATCCGGCACGAGTCCCGAGGCGCGCCGCGCCGACGCATCGCAGGGCTTCGCTTACGTGAAGCCGTTCGCCGTCCTGACGGACGCGTACGGAAACGAGATCGACTACGTGGAGGCCATGGCGCGCCGCGGCGTTTTGAACTTCGGCTCTTTCAACTCCAAAGAGGAATCGTTCTTCCGCCGCTTCGCCAAATTGGTGTGGGGCTATCAGCCGTCGATCGAACTGGGGGCGAAGACCTTCTCCTCCTAGGTCTGCGCGAAGGTCGTCGGCCAGCCGGCCGTCCTCACCGGCAACTCCGGCCAGAACGGCGGGCCCCGCAAGTTCGGGCTTATGCACACCACCGACGAGGACTGGCCCGGCCTGATCAAGTTGGCTGAACTGGTTCAGCAGCAGGTGGAGGCATGCGGCGGCAAGATCGAGATGACGGCCAACTATCCGAATTGCTGTCTCGCCATGAACAACAACGAGAACCCCGACTTCGCGGCGACCAACATGCGCGAGTTCCAGCAGGCGGGGATCACCACAATTCTGTGGACCGGCGGAATCGACGGACATCACGGCCGCGCTGCGGCCGCGCAGGGCTACTACCCGGAGTGGATTGTCCTGGGCGACGGCACGCTCGACACCAACCATCCGGTCCGCCTCTCGTCCAACACGGCGGCCTTCGACGGCCACGCCATAGCGGTTTCCGCGGAGCCGTACGAACCCGGACTCGAGCAGCAGCTCTGCTACCAAGCTCTCCGCGAAGCAGGAGCCTTCCGGCCGAAGTCCGACATGCACTGGATGTGCGAGCCCTACCGCAACCTCACCCAGCTCTTCACCGGGATCCAGGTGGCTGGCCCGCGGCTCGGGCCGTCGTCGGTCGACAAGGGCTACCACGCCATCCCGCCCGTGCGATCACAGGACGTCCAGGTTCCGGCCTGCTTCTACGACCCGGGTGACTACACCTGCGTGAAGGACACCCAGGCGATTATTTGGGACGCGGACGGCGAGGCGCCGGGCGACAACCGGCCAGGGTGCTGGCGGGCCATCCAGGGCGGGAAGCGCTACCTCACCGGTGAGCATCCGCCGGGGAATATCAACGCGCACATCACCGGCCAGGAGCCGTGTTCCGGCCGCAACGTCGCGGTCGTCTACAACCCGTACCCCGTCTAGACCGCAACCGCGGGGCGCGGTCAAATCACGGGTGCACCCGGTACTGTCACCGCGTGGCAGAGATCCAGAAATCGGACGTTACGAGCGCGGATCAGCCCGCAACCGTTGGGCGCACCGGCGCTGAGTGGGCCCGTAAGTACCCGCCGTTGGTCACCGTTCTGGTGGCGCTCATCCTGGCAATCGCCGTTCTGCCGTCGGCGCTGAACCTGCCGCAGACCAACCCGACGCAGACGCTGGAGTACGCGCCGGTGCCGCCAGAGGAAAACGACGACACACCGCCCGCGGGGAACCTCAGCTCGCTCGGCCTGGGATCGAGCTCAGGGGTGGCGGAGGACGCCGAAGGTGGCGAGGGCGCGGGGCCCGGTGACATCCCGCCCCCGATCCCCGGTGGCAAGGGCGTGAACCCATCCACCAAGCGGTGCGTCGGCAACCCGCCGCGCCAGACGGAGGACCCGTCATCGCCTCCTTGTGTGGCGTTCTTCAACGGTGACAACTTCGGAGCCACCTACCCAGGCGTCACCCAGGACGAGATCCGGATCCTGATGTATATCGACTCGGGGATCGCCGAGACGGGCGGCTCGCAGGCGCAGGAGGAACGCCCCGAGAACGAGTTCTTCGACCTCTTCGAGCCGGCGGACCCGCAGGGCGAGCACGTGCAGGTCGAGGCGTACCGGGCGTGGCAGCGCTACTTCAACGACCGCTACCAGACCTACGGCCGGGTGGCGCATTTCTTCCTCCACTTCGGCACCAGGGCCGCGAGTCCCGAGACTCGCCGGGCCGATGCCTCGCAAGGGTTCGCCCTCGTCAAGCCCTTCGCGGTGCTCACCGACGCCAACGGCAACGAGCTGGACTACGTCGAAGCCATGGCCCGGCGCGGCGTGCTCAACTTCGGCTCGTTCAACTCCAAGGAGGAGTCGTTCTTCAAGCGCTTCCCCAAGCTGGTGTGGGGCTACCAACCGTCTATCGAGCTGGCGGCGCGCACCTTCTCGTCGTACGTCTGCAACAAGGTCGTGAACCAGCCGGCCGTTCTGTCCGGTAACTCCGGACAGAACGGGAAGCCCCGCAAGCTCGGCCTCCTGCACACCACCGACGAGGACTTCCCGGGTCTCATCCGGCTGGCCGAGCTGGTGCAGCAGCAGGTGGAGGCCTGCGGCGGCGTGATCGAGATGACCGCGACGTACGACAAGTGCTGCCTCGCCATGGACAACAGCAACACGGGCCAGGACGCCACCACGAACATGAGCGAGTTCCGGCAGGGTGGCATCACCACGATCCTCTGGACCGGCGGCATCGAGGGCCACCACGGACGTTCGGCTTCGTCGCAGAACTACTACCCGGAGTGGCTCGTGCTCGGCGACGGAACGATCGACACGAATCATCCGGTGCGCCTGTCCGCCAACAGCGCGGCCTTCGACGGCCGGGCCGTCACCGTGTCCGCCGAGCCTTTCGAGCCGGCCATCGCGCAGCAACTCTGTTACCAGGCGCTCCGGGAGGCCGGCGCGACGCGGCCCAAGCCCGACATGCACTGGATGTGCGATCCCTACCGGAACCTGGCCCAGCTCTTCACGGGTATCCAGGTGGCGGGCCCGCGACTCGGTCCTACGTCGGTTGACAAGGGCTACCACGCCATCCCCGCGGTCCGGTCGAAGGACCCGCAGGTGCCCGCCTGCTTCTACAACCCGGGGGACTACACCTGCGTCAAGGACACTCAGGCGCTCATCTGGGACGGCGACGGCGAGGCCCCCGGAGACAACCGTCCTGGTTGCTGGCGGGCGATCCAGGCGGGCCAGCGCTACCTGACCGGTGATCACCCGCCCGGCAACATCAACGCGCACATCACGGGCCAGGAGCCCTGCACCGGACGCAGCGTCTCGGTCCTCTACTGGCCGTACCCGACCGCCAGCCCCTGACGGGCCGCGGCCGCACGCCGAGCGG